>Ga0307486_1001706_pt1 | contig 16191 bp, 14 predicted proteins | sample CBIW02metaG_FD_203663 | JGI IMG/M metagenome (GOLD analysis project Ga0307486, IMG submission 203663) | Sea-ice brine microbial communities from Beaufort Sea near Barrow, Alaska, United States - CBIW 0.2 | ecosystem: Environmental > Aquatic > Marine > Coastal | place: USA: Alaska | collected... | reverse complement strand
GGTGAATACCACCGTATTCGCTCCCCCGATGAGCTCGACCAGCGGGTCGGCCCAGTCGAGTAGTGGCACGACGTCTCGCTTGAGCGGCATCGTGAGCGAGAGCCCCCGCCACTGCGAATCGAGCGAACCCAAGAATGCGGGAAGCGACTCCCCCGACATTTCGATGGGGTCGTACTCCCACCGAAAACCGAGAGTCGCATAGGCGGCGCGGTGGATTACCGGACTCAGAGAATGCGCAATGGGCGAACCAAGAACAGCGAGCCTAGTGCGGGAAGACTCTGGAGCGGAGGCTGGCGTCTCCGAGGCGCTCAACAATAGCTTCCGTTCTCCTCGCTCGCCGCACACCAATCACGCAATTGCTGCGCAGAGGCTTCGTGGGCTTCGGCGGTGGTGTTAAAGACCGTCTCCCCTGTCTTGAGGTTGATCGGCACGAAGAACAACCAATCGCCCTCTGCAGGATTCAGTGCTGCGTCGATCGCCAGTTCGCCTGGAAGGCCGATCGGGCCGACAGGTAAGCCAAGATTTGCGTAGGTGTTGTACTGGTTGCTGGCATCTGCGCGCTCAGCATCCGTCGTCCACACCGTGTGGAGGTTGCCAGTTCCGTAGGCAACGGTAGCGTCTGACTGCAGGAGCGTGTCCTGATCAAGACGGTTGTAAAACACCCGCGAGATCTTGTAGAAGTCATCAGTGTTCGGGCCGGCCTCACGTTGGATGAGGGCAGCCATCGTCAGTACGCGGTGACGGTCCTCCACGGCAACACCCGCGGCATCCAACTTCTCGTACATCGTGTTTACCATCATGTCGAGCACGACATACGCGTCCTTGCTGCCGTCAATGTCATACGTCGCCGGGAATAGATAACCTTCAAGGCTCGGAGCCTCGGCGGGCAGACCGAAGTGAGCAAGGTCTTCGGATGCCGTCTGAAGTTCAGCCAGCGGAATTCCCGAGGTTTCCGAGATGATTTCAAGCGCATTGGGGAGAATCGTTCCCTCAGTAATGAGGATGCGATCAGTCACCTTATTTTCGGAATTGAGCAGCGCATCGAGCGCAGACTGTGCGCTCATTTCCCCCTGAAGGGCATAATTTCCGGGAAAGAATATTGGGTCGCTCTCTTGCGCCAAGAGCAGATCATAGAAGGCGTCGAAACTCATCGTCACGCCTGCTTCATTCAGGGAGCGCGCGATATCCGAGCCGATATCGTCCGAGTTCACGGTCACGATTACTTCTTCACCGTTGCCGGAGCCTTCGAAATCGTTGACTAGTTCCCAGCCCAATACCTGGCGAATTTTGTCTTCGTAGTTTGTCCAGCCGTAGCCGGCTACAGCGGCCCCTGCGATTGCAATGAGAAGAATAGGGATGCCGATGAACCAGAGACGTCGCCTGCTTCGCGCTGGCGCGGCGTCCGCCGATGACTCACCCAGCGTTTCCGCCGTGGCAGTGGACACTCCGGTTTCTTCCTGTTGCGGCGTACGCGCCGTACGCGCCGTACGCGCCGCTTCGGCTTCTCGCGCCTGACGGCGAGTCAGCGGCGGTTCAGTCCCCGCATCGCTGTCAGAAACAAGCGGCGCGCCTGCGGGGTCGTTTGCCGTTTGTGACCGCGCTGATTTCGGCTCAGAAATTTCCGGCTGTTCAGAAAAGATATCGTCCCAGTTCGGTTCATCAGCCATAGTTCAGGATCCTAGCGTCGGTTCGACGAGCTCTCCCGGCGGACGCGCTGCGGATCGCTCGAAGTCGAGGGCGTGTTGCAAAATTATAACGGCGGCAACCTGATCAACGACCGAGCGGGAGTTCTTCGCCGTTCGACCGGATGCACGCAGCGCCGACTGTGCACTCATCGTCGTCATCCGCTCGTCAACGAGACGAACAGTCAGTTCAGAGCTATCGGCTAGTTGCTGTGCAAACTCGCGGGCATCCGCTGTTGACGGTGTGTCTCGACCGGATAGGGCAATGGGCAGGCCAACAACCAGCTCAACCGCGTCGTACTCATTCGCGAACGCCAGTATCGTTGTGATGCTTTTCGCAGATCGCTGCACAGTCTCCACTGGCGTCGCGATCATGCCGTGGGGGTCGCTGCGGGCAACTCCGACGCGAACTTTGCCGACGTCAATCCCCAAGCGAGTTCCGGTGCGCACAGGCTATTCCGAGAGGGTCGCAGAAATCAGCGCGAGTGCGTCAGGAATTGCTTCGGGGTTCGCCCCGCCGCCCTGAGCAATGTCGGCCTTACCTCCGCCTCCGCCGCCCAAGACTCCTGCCGCTGCTTTTGCGAGTGCACCGGCGGCAAATCCGTGGGCGCGTGATGCGTCGTTGGTCGCAACAATCACCGCTGGCTTGTCACCAACTGTGGCTGCGAGAGCAACCACCGCGGCTTCGGCGCCCATGCGTTCGCGAACCGACTGTACGAGCCCACGAAGGTCATCAGTCGATGGCAGCTCTCCCACATTCTCGACGACCGCCCGGACGGAACCGAACACTCGTGCCGACTCGACGAGGGCTGGTACGCGTTGAGACAACTGACCTGCTTCAAGCTGTGCAATCTTGCGCTCGGCAGACTTCAAGTTCGCCATGAGCTCGGCAATTCGGTCGGGAAGCTGTTCGCGGGGTGTCTTCAAGTTGGCGGTCAGTTCTGACACAATCGTGCGCTCAGCAGCAAAGTTGCGGAAAGCATTCATGCCGACGAGCGACTCGACTCGGCGGTTTGATGAGCCAACAGACGACTCACCGACGAGCGAAATCAGCCCGATTTCAGACGAGCGGGCGACGTGCGTTCCCGCACAGAGTTCGAGAGACCATGGGCCACCGATCTCAACCACGCGAACAGTGTCGCCATATTTTTCACCGAAGAGTGCCATCGCGCCGAGGTCTTTTGCATCATCGAGGGCCATGATCCGCGTTGACACTTCAAGGTTGTCGCGCACCGCAGTGTTTGCTACTTCTTCGATCTCGGACTTGGTCTCGGTAGACAGAGCCTGTGACCACGAAAAGTCCAAACGCATGTAGCCTGCCTTGTTGTACGAGCCTGACTGGTGAGCGTCGTTGCCAAGAATTTGGCGTAGTGCGGCGTGGATCACGTGGGTTGCTGAGTGGGCCTGCGTCGCTCCGCGGCGCCACTCTGCGTCAACCAGCGCTGTTGCCGAGTCTCCGACTCCCACTTCGCCAGAAGTGACCTGCACTTTGTGGCTGATAAGTCCCTTTACGGGGCGTTGCACGTCGAGGACATCTAGGTGGAAGCTAGCGCCGACGATAGCGCCGGCATCCGCTTCTTGACCGCCTGATTCTGCGTAGAGCGAGGTTTCCGCGAGGATCACTTCAGCAGTCTGACCGGCCGTTGCGCGTGATACCGAGACGCCATCAACAATGATGCCGATCACGCTTGATTCGGTTTCGAGACTCTCGTATCCGGTGAAGGTTGTTTCGCCGTGTGCTCGGAACGCTCCATAAACGGAGAGGTCGGCGAGGTACTGCTTCTTGGAGCTGGCATCGGCTTTTGCACGGTCGCGCTGGTGCTTCATGAGCGAGTCGAAGGCGTCACGATCGACGGTGAGGCCCGCCTCCGCTGCCATTTCGAGCGTGAGGTCGATGGGGAACCCGAACGTGTCGTGCAGAAGGAACGCGGTATCGCTTGGCAGCTCTGACGCGCCAGAGTTCTTGGTGTGCTCAACGGCAGTGTCGAGAATCGTGGTTCCGCTGGCAAGAGTGCGCAAGAACGTGTCTTCTTCGGCGAGGACAACGCGCGAGATGCGGCTGTAGTCTTTCTCGACCTCAGGGTAGGCAGCTTTCATCGCGTCACGAGACGCGGGAAAGAGTTCTGCAAAAGTCGTGCCCTCAACGCCAAGTAAGCGCATTGCGCGCACCGTCCGACGCAAGAGACGTCGAAGCACGTACCCGCGACCCTCATTGCTCGGAGTTACGCCGTCTGCAATGAGCATGAGGCTGGATCGCACGTGGTCTGCAACAACGCGCAAGCGCACGTCTGCTTCGTGATCGGCTCCGTAGGTGTGACCAGAGAGCTCTGCAGCCTTATCGAGCACTGGGCGAACCTGGTCGATTTCGTACATGTTCTCGACGCCCTGCTTGAGGAAAGCGACGCGTTCTAACCCCATGCCGGTATCGATGTTCTGGTTGGGCAATTCGCCCAGGATGGAAAACTCTTTGCCTTTGCCCTCGCCACGGAGGTACTGCATGAATACGAGGTTCCAGATTTCGACGTAACGGTCGTCGTCTGTTGCCGGTCCGCCTTCGGCACCATACGCGGGGCCACGATCGAAGAAAATTTCTGAACAGGGCCCCGCCGGACCGGGTTGACCCGTCGACCAGTAGTTGGTGTCCATGCCCAGTCGCTGGATGCGCTCATCCGGGAGACCGGCAGTCTCTTTCCAAAAAGCGACAGCGTCATCGTCATCTTCGTAGACCGTGACCCAGAGATCCTCCGGAAGAAATCCGAGCCCGCCATCGCTCTCCGGAAGCGTGAGAAACTCCCACGCAAACTGGATGGCTTCCTTCTTGAAATAGTCCCCAAATGAAAAGTTGCCGTTCATTTGGAAGAACGTTCCGTGGCGCGGTGTCTTGCCTACCTCTTCAATATCGAGAGTACGGATGCACTTCTGCGAGCTTGTAGCACGGTCAAACGGTGGCGGAACGAGGCCGGTGAGGTACGGAACAAACGGAACCATCCCAGCAACAGTGAACAACAGCGTTGGGTCATCGCTGACGAGAGACGCCGACGGAACGATCGTGTGACCACGCTCGCCAAAATACGTCAACCAACGGTTCTGAATGTCTGCGGTCTGCATGGGATCCCCGGGAACTCAATAATGCGGCCCGAGGGCCCTGATTGTCTTACTTAGAACGCTGTGAAAACTCAGAAATTGCGTCTTCAGCTTCGCCAACTGCCGCACGAAGCTCAGCTTCGCGCTCGCGATAGCCGTCAACAACCGCGGAAGTGAACTCACGCGCCTTGCTGTCAACATCTGAGAAAAATTGCTTGCCCTCTGAGGTCTTCGCAACCTGGTGCGCTGCTACGAACCCGACGGCAATACCAACAACGAAAAGAACTGCGCTTCTCATGATTTCTCCTTCAGATTGAGGTGCACAAACGGTACACGAACCGTATTAGCTTAGGCGGTTATGACGAGTCATCGACGGCGCTTCGGGCGGATGCTCAGCACAGCCGCTCGCACACCGGCACTCAGTCCAGCGATCTTGATCAACGGGCCACCGATGGTGGCCGCGCCGAGCGCAACAAGTGCGGCAACATTGCCCGTTGTCTCTTCGACATTTCGGGTGATCGCGTCCACGCGTGCCAGCTGACGATTGGTCTCAGAAATTGTCGCTGTCGCCTCGGTAAGCATGGGGTCGAGGTTGTCGCTAACACCGCGAATCGCGGAGCTGGTTTCGTCGAACACCCGCCCAAGTTTAAGGAGCGGCACGGCAAGCAGCCCAACGAGGATTGCGAATACTCCAGCCGCGATGAGCCCTGCGATATCTCCGCCAGTCATGGCTACTCCGATCGATAACAGAAAACGTCCTAGTGACACGCTATTCGAGATTTGCGTTGGCAGGCTGCCGAACGCGAAAAAAGGGCCGAGGCATAAGCCCCGGCCCTTCTTCGTTTAGTTAGCGTGCTGCGTAGTACTCAACAACGAGCTGAACTTCACAAGTCACGGGAACCTCGGCACGCTTGGGGCGACGTACGAGACGTGCCTGCAGCTTGTCGATTTCTACCTCGAGGTAGCCCGGAGTCTTGGGGAGAACATCCACGTGTCCACCAGCGGCGGCGACCTGGAAAATTTCCATGCCCTCGCTGCGAGCCTTAACGTGCATGAGCTGTCCCGGCTTGACGCGGAACGACGGACGGTCAACGAGCTGGCCGTCAACCAAGATGTGGCGGTGAACAATCATCTGACGAGCCTGAGCGGTCGTGCGAGCAATTGCCGAACGAACGAGCAGAGCATCGAGACGCATTTCGAGCTGCTCAACCAAGTTCTCACCGGTCAGACCGGCGGTCTTGCGAGCCTCTTCGAACTGAATCTTCAGCTGAGCTTCACGGATTCCGTACTGGGCCCGTAGACGCTGCTTCTCGCGAAGACGAACAGCATAGTCACTGTCCTGCTTGCGCTTGGTGCGACCGTGCTCACCCGGAGCATAGGGACGCTTTTCTAGGTACTTTGCGGCCTTCGGCGTGAGGGCGATGCCCAGTGCGCGCGAGAGGCGAGTCTTGCTGCGGGTACGTGACTTAGTAGACACAAGATCCTTTTCGATTGATTCAAGTAAGAACACTCTGGCGATTACTCGCACGCGAACGCGCGTACACAACACACCAGAAGAAAGTAGAGGGATCGCCCAATGGAGGCAGGTCGGCTACAGACCTTTGCTCCGCGATATCCGATTTCATTGCAGCCGCGCGCCGAAACCGTATCGATGGGACGCATAACTCTAACACGCTGAGCCGCACCACGGCACGAATCACCGCGCCCAGCACTGCTCCGCGGGAGAGAGTGCTAGTCGCCGTGGATAATTTCGCGCAACTTAGCTAGACGGGCAGACACGTCACGCTCATTTCCGTTGTTGGTTGGCGTGTAGTACTCCGTACCTTTGAGAACATCCGGAAGGTATTGCTGCTTCACGACGCCGTATTCCGAATCGTGCGAGTACTGATATCCCTTGCCGTGGCCAAGTCGTTTCGCCCCTGGATAGTGCGCGTCACGCAGCGGCTTAGGTACCCGCCCAATCTTTCCCGCGCGAACGTCGGCAATCGCCGCATCCAAGGCTACGTATGCCGCATTCGATTTGGGCGCCGTCGCAAGGTAGACAACAGCTTCAGCGAGCGGGATGCGGCCTTCTGGCATGCCAATCATCTGAACGGCGTCTGCGGCCGCGACAGCAATGACGAGCGCTTGTGGGTCAGCAACCCCGACGTCCTCAGCAGCACTGATAATGATGCGCCGAGCAATGAACCGCGGATCTTCGCCGGCCTCAATCATTCGGGCCAAGTAATGAATGGCAGCGTCGACATCGGAACCACGCACCGACTTAATGAAGGCGCTGATGACGTCGTAATGCTCATCGCCCTGTCGGTCATAGCGCAGCAGCGCACGATCGACAGCCGTGGCAACATGCTCAGCGGTCACCACGGGAGGACTCTGTGCATCGTCGTCGTTGGACGCGGACACGGCAGACGCCTCAAGGGCAGTCAGTGCTCGTCTGGCATCACCGGAAGACAGCCGCACCAGCAATGCTCGGGCTTCTGGTTCAAGCACAACAGCGTCGTTGAGTCCGCGAGCGTCAGTAACCGCCCGGTCAACCAACTCCCCTAGCTCGTCATCGTCAAGCTGATTGAGCGTCAGCAACAGTGAACGCGAGAGAAGGGGTGAGATCACAGAAAAGGATGGGTTCTCTGTCGTCGCGGCGATCAGGATGATCCAGCCATTTTCAACACCCGGTAGCAATGCATCCTGCTGGGCTTTCGTAAACCGGTGTATCTCATCGAGGAAGAGCACCGTCGAGACGCCATACAGATCCCGAGCGGTCAGTGCTTCTTCTATCGTTTGACGCACGTCTTTTACCCCGGCCGTCACTGCTGACAACTCAACGAACTTGCGCTGCGAACCGCGCGCAATCGCTTTAGCAATGGTCGTTTTGCCAGTTCCGGGGGGACCCCACAAAATAATGGATGCCGAACCGTGGCTACCGTTGGCGTCTGCCGCAAGGCTCATTAACGGTGATCCGCGCTGAAGTAGATGTTTCTGGCCGACGATCTCGTCAAGGGCCAGCGGACGCATACGCACCGCGAGCGGCGTTGCCCCGCTATGAAGAGTTGCGGAAGCGTCCATACCTCAATCGTAATCGTCAACGGGAATTGAAATCGCAGCACACAATGACTGCGACGTTACGCCGTGGCGATTGGTCGAGATTCCCACGAGACCGTAAGGTTCATTGTGGCGTTCCTACGACAGCGGCGAAGGCCGCGATTCTTCAAGGAGTAATGGTGGCATCCAGCAAGAAGCATTTACGCGAGCAAAAAGAAGCTCGGGGACGTCTGCGCCACTACTCAGCCCGCAATACGGTTCATGAGAACACCCTGGCACGCCGCACGCGCGACAACATTATTTCTGTAGGCGTCGGACTCGTTGTGATCGCGCTCGTCGCTACAGCACAGGTTTACTACTTCAGTGCAGGTCCAGGAACACCAGAACCTGCCCCCTCGTTTACGCCGGAACCGTCCGCTTCGGCACAAGCCAATGTGGGAAATGTGCCGGACGTGTCACTGGCCGAGGGCCGCACGTGGACCGGCGAACTCACCCTCAATGACGTAGCACTTGGCGTCGAGCTCGACGGAGCACTTGCGCCGCAAGCCGTCGCGTCAATTGTCGACTCCGTTGCGAGCGACTACTACGTCGGAACGATCTGCCACCGAATGGTCGAGACAGACAACGCGGGTCTCCTTCAGTGCGGCTCCCTCGACGGCACCGGCGCTAGCGACCCCGACTATTCTTACGGCCCTGTTGAAAACGCAGGCGTTGACGGGTACTACCCCGCTGGCACCATAGCGATGGCTCGCACGGGTGACAACGCGTTCTCAAACGGCCGCCAGTTCTTCATCGTCTACGAGGACGCAACAATCCCTGACGACTCCGCCGGCGGATACAGCATTGTCGGTCACGTTGTTTCTGGACTCGACACGTTGCGATCAGAGATTATCGCTGGTGGCATCGTTGACGATGCCCAAGATGGAGCCCCGGTTACCGCCACAAGCATCACCGGCTTCACGATCCAGTAACAGCGTCAACGGCCGTGAGCGTGGGTGTCCTAAGCTTGGGTCACCCGGACAGCGGCTTCCGGCATAACCAGCAAGGTGAAGTAATTGGCTACACAGGAACAGAACGAGTGGGGACGCGTCGATGAGACGGGCACCGTCTTCGTCCGAGAGGCAGACGGCGAACGCGCAGTCGGCCAGTATCCCGATGGCACATCCGAAGAGGCCCTGGCCTACTTCAGCCGCAAATTTCACGAGCTCGCGGGTCAGGTAACTCTGCTCGAGCAGCGCGTAAAGAACGGCGCGCCCGCAGCAGACGTGTCTAAAGCCGTTGCTGCGCTCAGTGATTCCCTCGCCACCGCAAACGCGGTTGGGGATCTGGCTGCGCTCAAGACACGTGTGTCGGCTCTCGACGGTTCTCTATCGGAACTCACCGAGAAGCAGGGCGAAGAAGCCAAGGCAGCGCTGTCTGAAGCAATTGCCGTGCGCACAGCGCTCGTCGTTGAGGCAGAGACGCTCGCCGCCGCCGACCCCGCGAAAGCGCAGTGGAAGCAAGTCACTGCACAGATGGATGACATTTTTGCTCGCTGGAAAGCTCATCAAGCTGACGGCCCTCGTCTGCCTAAGGCCGATGCGAACGAGCTGTGGAAGCGGTTCCGTGCCGCCCGCAGCACTATTGATACTCACCGTCGCGCTTTCTTTGCCGAACTCGACTCCACGCACAAGCAGGCTCGCGCCGACAAGCAGGTGCTCGTTGACGAAGCCGAAGCGCTAGTGTCGCAGGGCGCTGACGCCATCCCCAGCTATCGTCGTCTACTCGATCGTTGGAAGGCCGCTGGTCGCGCCGGCAAGAAGTTTGACGATGCACTGTGGGCCAAATTCAAACAAGCCGGAGATGTTCTCTACGCCGCGAAGTCTGAAATTGATGCTCACGACAATGTCGAGTTCACCGCGAATTGGGAGCTCAAGAAGGCTCTTCTTGATGAAGCCGAGCCACTCTTGACCGCAACTGATCGCGTTCAGGCCAAAAAGACTCTGATGTCAATCCAAAAGCGCTGGGACGAAATCGGCAAGGTTCCGCGCGACAAGATTAAGGTTGCCGAGGAGCGTCTCCGTAAGATCGAGGCCGCCGTGCGCAAGCTCGACGAAGACCACTGGAACAAGCACAACCCGGAGCGCCAAGAGCGTTCCGATGGGTTCCTCGATCAGCTCAACGATGCGATCGCGAAGCTTGAAGCAGAACTTGCCGAAGCGCAAGCTACTGGCGATAAGAAGAAGATTGCAGCAGCACAGGATGCACTCGACGCGCGTAATGCGTGGTTGAGCGCGCTCAAGTAACGCGAATCATCTACGCCGGCGTCGTTCTCCACAGGGGCTGGGTTCTCCACTGAACTCGATTCTGGCTCGTTTGTGGCTGAAGAGCGCTGCACGATAGAGGAATGACTCCTCGACTGCCACCGGTGCTCAGCGCACTCGATCTTCCGCTAGCGGAACTACAGTGTGCTGCTCTTGATGGGGAGTTGTATGCGCTTGACCATTGCTTCTGTTCCATCGATGAGTTTGAGACTGTTCACTTGCGCGCTCGCGCGCTCGGGGTAGCGCTCGACACGCGAATAATCGCGGAGCGGTTGAGCGCAGCATGGGTGTGGGGCGCCCTCGCTGTTCCGCCGAGTCGACACCAATTGTGCGTCGCGATTGGCGCGCGCACCCGTCAACACTCAGTTCCGAGCGCGACACTGCGCGAGGTAGTCATCGAACCAAACGAAATCGACACGGTCTCCGGCGTCAGCGTCACCACGCGACTTCGTACCGTTCTCGACCTCCTCAGGTTCAGCGAGGTGTTTGGAGCACGGGAGAGCTCTACAATTGCGACGCTGATGCGCGACGGCAGGCTCGAATACTCAGCCTGTTCGAACGCTCTTACTGTGCGAAAAAATTTGCCACAGAAACGAATTGCACTTGAGCGCCTCGCTCACGTGTGCGCTGACTATTCGCTGGCAACGCCGACTAACCGCTATTGACTCGGTACACGTCGTAGACGGCGTCTACCCGTCGTACAGCATTGAGAACACGATCGAGGTGGGTGGTATCCCCCATCTCAAAGACGAACTTGCTGATTGCCAACCGATCCGTTGACGTATTCACCGTCGCCGAAAGTATATTGACGTGTGTTTCACTCAGCACCTTGGTGATGTCTGACAACAGTCCGGCACGGTCGAGGGCTTCGACTTGGATCTGGACGAGGAAAAGACTCTTCGACGTTGGTGCCCACTCGACATCAATCATTCGCTCGGGTTCGTCAAGCAGCGATTGAACGTTCTTGCAATCCGCTCGGTGTACCGAGACTCCGGCGCCGCGGGTGACGAAGCCAACCACGGCATCGCCAGGAACTGGCGTGCAGCAGCGAGCAAGCTTGACGAGAATATCGGGCGCCCCCCGTACAAGAATTCCGGAATCGGAATGTTTGTACGGTCGCATTTTGCCCTGGGACGGGAAGGTAAGCTCCCCTTCGTCTTCGTCCGTACCTGAACTCACGGAGGCAACAAGCTTCTCAATCACCGATTGAGTCGAGACGTGGCCTTCGCCGACTGCCGCGTAAAGCGCAGACACGTCGTCGTAGTGCATGGTCGCCGCAAGGTCACCAAACGACTCATGGTTCATAAGCTTTTGGAGCGGCATGTTTTGCTTGCGCATTGCTCGGGCAATGGCATCCTTGCCCTGCTCGATTGCCTCGTCGCGACGTTCCTTGGTGAACCACGCCCGAATTTTGCTGCGCGCCCGAGTGCTCTTAACGAAGGTAAGCCAGTCTTGGCTGGGCGCGGCATCCGGGCTCTTCGACGTAAATACTTCGACAGAATCGCCACTGGTCAGCGCCGTCTCGAGAGGAACAAGACGTCCGTTGACTTTGGCGCCCATAGTGCGATGCCCGATCTCGGTGTGGACTGAATACGCGAAGTCGACCGGTGTAGCACCCGCCGGAAGTCCAATCACCTTGCCCTGCGGGGTGAAAACGTAGACCTCTTTCGCGCCAATTTCAAAGCGCAAGGACTCAAGGAACTCGCTCGGGTCAGAAGTTTCAGCCTGCCAGTCTGTGATGTGCGCAAGCCACGCCATGTCGCTGTCGACAGGTCCGGACTCCACAATCTTGCCTGCGCTGCGGTCCTTGTACTTCCAATGCGCCGCCACACCAAATTCTGCGCGATGATGCATCTCACTTGTGCGAATTTGGATCTCAACAGCTCGACCCTGGGGACCAATAACCGTCGTGTGGAGCGACTGATACAGATTGAACTTGGGGGTCGCAATGTAGTCCTTGAAACGTCCAGGAATCGGATTCCAACGCGCATGGATGGAGCCAAGCACTGCATAGCAATCTCGAACCGAATTCACGAGGACGCGAATGCCAACCAGGTCGTAGATCTCGTCGAACTCGCGACCACGGACAATCATCTTCTGGTAAATCGAGTAATACTGCTTCGGCCTGCCAGCGACCGAACCCTTGATTCGAGAAGCCTTGAGGTCGTCATTGACCGAAGCAACTACTTGCTCGACGAACTCGTCACGCTGGGGAGTTCGCTTGGTGACAAGGCTTTCGATCTCGACATAGATCTTGGGGTGCAAAACGGCAAAAGATAGATCTTCAAGCTCAATTTTGATTGCCTGAATTCCCAGACGGTGAGCGAGAGGTGCGTAGATTTCGAGAGTCTCCTGCGCCTTGCGCAGCGCTGACTCACGCGGGACAAATCCCCACGTCCGTGCATTGTGTAGCCGATCCGCGAGCTTAATCACAAGCACTCGAATGTCTTTGGACATTGCGACGATCATCTTGCGAACCGTCTCGGCTTGCGCGCTATCACCGTATTTGACCTTGTCGAGCTTGGTCACACCGTCCACGAGCATTGCGATCTCGTCACCGAACTCAACCCGCAAATCGTCGAGCGAATACTCGGTATCTTCGACGGTGTCATGCAGCAGCGCAGCCGCGATGGTCTTTTCACCAATTCCCAAGTCCGCAAGAATCTGCGCAACCGCAACCGGATGGGTGATGTATGGCTCGCCGCTCTTACGGGTTTGACCGTCATGCGCGCGGAACGCCGCAGCATAGGCACGCTCAATGAGCGCCACGTTAGCTTTAGGGTGATGCGTCTTTACAGTGCGCAGCAGGTTTTCTACTGCTCCTGCCGGTTGCGCGCGAGAGAAAATTCTAGGCAACAGGGCAAGGAACGAGGCAGTTGACTGTGGTGATTCGCTCATCCCGCTACCTCCTAGAACAATTCTAGAGCGCGCGGAAGCGTAACGATGACGTTAGAGCCTCTGGGGCCCAGAATCACCTGCGAACGTTCGAGTACACGTTCGCGCATGGTAGCTACTTGCTTTCCTTGCCGACGGCACGCAATGCGGTCAATCGTTTTGTACGACTCAAGATATCGGGCTCGTTTTCACGGAACTGCGCGTATAACGGCGCTGCAATGAAAATGGTTGAGTACGTACCGACGACGATGCCGATAAAGAGTGCAAGTGCAATATCACGCAACGTGCCTGCGCCAAGAACGTAAGCGCCGATGAATAGAATTGCGCCAACCGGAAGTGCTGCAACAACTCCGGTGTTGATCGAACGCACGAGAGTCTGGTTTACCGCGAGGTTGACCGATTCGGCGAACGTGCGGCGAGACTCGGATCCGTCTTCAGAGGTGTTTTCTCGAATCTTGTCGAACACCACAACGGTGTCGTACAGCGAAAAGCCGAGAATCGTCAAAAAGCCGATCACTGCAGACGGAGTGATCTCGAAACCGAAGATGCCATAGACGCCGGCAGTGATCACAATGTCGTGAAGCAACGCAATCATCGCAGCAATCGACATCTTCCACGTTCGGAAATAGATCGCCATCATGATTGCCGCAAGCGCGATGAATACGAGTAATGCGCGCAGCGCCGAGCTCGTGATGTCAGCGCCCCAGGACGGACCAACAAACGATGCAGCTACCTGGTCATTGTCAACGTTGAACGCGCCGGCAAGGGCATCTCGGACGACATTCGACTGATCCGGTTCAAGCTGCTCCGTCTGAATTCGCAGCGAGTCGGTGCCAACCACGGTGACCTTCGGGTCAGCACCAGTGACGACACCGGTAACAGTGTCGGTTGCCAGGTTCTGGGCCTCAGCGTTAGTGTCCGGATCCGAGAGAGCTTCTACAGAATCAATCTGGAACTGCGAGCCACCAGTGAACTCGATACCGAAGACGTAGCCGCCTCGAAGAGCGGGGACAATGATCGATACGGCGAGCAGAACTGCTGCAAGGATGTACCACACTCGGCGACGGCCGATGAAGTTGACCGACACTTGACCGGTGTAGAGGTCATTGCCAAACTTCGAGAAGCTAGCCATCAGGATTCCTTTCCATCTGAGCTGGAATCTTTGGCAACGCCAGCCAACTCAGCAGCTTTTCGTTCAGCAATTGTTTGGCGACGCGCAGCCTCGCGACTTGCTCCTGCCGTTCCCTTGGTGACTACCGGTGCCCGGAACTGTGCACGACCGCGATAGACGGCGCCCAATGCCTTCGGATCAAGACCACTAATCGGATGGCCGCTAGCAAAGAATCTGGTGGTAGCGAGCAGTTGCAGCATCGGGTGCGTGAAGAGAACGACAACCAGTACGTCGATCACCGTTGTAATTCCCAGTGTGAGCGCGAAACCGCGCACGTTGCCTACAGCGAGCACGAAGAGCACTACCGCGGAGAGCAAGTTGACTGCCTTCGCAGCAAAGATAGTACGGAGTGCCCGCTTCCAGCCGGCCTCGACCGCACCCGTCAGAGAACGACCGTCACGAAGTTCGTCACGAATCCTCTCGAAGTAGACAATGAACGAGTCTGCTGTGAAACCAATCGCCACGATAAGTCCGGCAACACCGGCAAGTGAGAGTCGGTAGCCATTACGCCACGAGAGGTACGCAATCACGAGGTAAGTGAGTACTCCAGCAACGATAAGCGAGGCGACCGTAACCAGTCCGAGTAGTCGGTATTGGAATAACGAATAGATGACAACAAGCAAAAGGCCGATGAGTCCGGCGATCAATCCCGAGTTCAGCTGAGTTGTTCCCAGCGTTGCCGAGATTGTCTGGTTGCTCTGCACTTCAAATCCGATCGGCAGTGCGCCGAACTTCAATTGGTCAGCAAGTACTTTTGCGCTGTCCTGATCGAATGAACCCGAAATCTGGGGGTTACCGCCTGTAATGACGCCTTGAGTAGTCGGAGCGGAAATAACACGGCCGTCGAGCACAATTCCAAAGCGGTTACGTGGGTCAGTCTGATCGAAACCGAAAAGACGAGTTGTCATTTCGGCGACGCCCTTGGTTCCTTCGCTATCGAACGTAGGGAATACGCCCCACTGTCCGGTGCTTACGCCCTGTGAGCTCGAGATCAGACCGCTGCTGGCGTCGGTGATCGTGCTGCCTTCCACCTCAACCGGACCGAGAATGTACTTGAAAGCTCCGTCGGTGTCGCACGTGATGAGCGGGTCCGCAGTGGGGGCAACACTGAAGTCGTCGAGCGATGCGCAGTCAAAGTTGGTGTATTCGTCGAACAGTGCTTCCGTAATCCAGTTGAGGTCGCTGGCATCCGTTGGCGCTGCAGTCGGGGTGGTCGCGAGCGTTGGCTCAGGAGTAGCAGTTGCTGATTCGCCATCCGGCGTTTGCGCTGCATTCGTCGGATCAGGAGTGGGTTCAGCGGAAGCGGATGTAACAGCCTCGGTGTACAACACCGGACGGAACTCCAATTTCGCCGACGACTGGATGCGGTTAAGCGTCTTTTCGTCAGGAACACCAGGGATCGAGACAACAACGTTGCTCGCACCCTGCGTTGTCACCTCAGCTTCGGCAACACCGCTGGCGTCAACACGGTCTCGAATGATCGAGACCGCTTGGGCCAGTTGCTCGCTGGAGACGGTCTGGCCGCTCTCCAGTTGCGGGGCCAGAACGATTTGCGTTCCGCCCTCAAGGTCAAGAGCAAGCTTCGGAGCCCACGATGCGGCGCCGAACATGGAGCCAGCACCGATCAAAACGGCGAGCCCCACCGTGATTGCTGTGAGCCACACAATGGCTCGCCACGCGTTTTTCACAGGGGTAGTTCTTGCCACCTATTTGACTCAGCTTTCTTAACAGAGCAGTGCAGAAGCGCACGCCGTTGGACAGTCGCCCCCGGGAGGGGCGACTCTCAACACTAGTGGGTTACTCGGACGCCTTTTCCGACTTGGACGGCTTCGTTGCGTCTGAGTCGGAGAGTTCGCCGAATTCTGGCTCTGTCTCAGCTGGTGTTGTTCTCTCTGCAGCTTCGCGTTCCGCTGCTTCACGGTCGGCGATCTCGATTGCTTCTTCAACCGAACGAGGAGCGCCATCAACGGCTTCCTCTTCGACAACGACCTTCGCGAGCGTCTGGCTGTGAACCTTA
>Ga0307486_1001705_pt1 | contig 16200 bp, 16 predicted proteins | sample CBIW02metaG_FD_203663 | JGI IMG/M metagenome (GOLD analysis project Ga0307486, IMG submission 203663) | Sea-ice brine microbial communities from Beaufort Sea near Barrow, Alaska, United States - CBIW 0.2 | ecosystem: Environmental > Aquatic > Marine > Coastal | place: USA: Alaska | collected... | reverse complement strand
GAAATGATAATTTTGATAAATACTTTAAAATACAACTCGTGTAGGTTACAGTTAAATTCGTAGTAGAACCATTAATTTTTCGAAGGATTAAAATTGATTACCCACAGTATTTCATATAGAGCCAAATCTTTTGATGGCATTTTATTATCCTCAATTATCATGACAAGACATTTGTTTGGATTATAGAGGCATTACAATTAATCCTTCGTCTTTATCACTCCAGTTCGATACAAATCAATAGCGCTTTGTAAAATATTTTCAATTAACTCAATTGGCAAATCTGTATTTGGATCAATATTCAAAACTTTCATTCTGGTGCGCGTTCCTTGGTCTAATTCTGGGAAATCTATACGAGCTCCTTCAACCATTAAAATGTAAGGTTCTTTTAGTTTTTTATCAATCATCAGAAAGCAAAACATCTTATTTTTATAGCTAAAACATGGAGAGTTCCATTTTAAAGATTCAGAAATATTTTCATCTTGTTCCAGAATAATATCACGTAATACAAGCAAACAACTCTTATTGGGCTCTTCCTTTTTCAGATAATAATCGTGTAGTTCTTGATTCATTTTAACTTCAATTTATTCGACTGATTTAAAATCTTTTATGTGCCATTTTTTCAATCCTTCTGCCACGTTTTTTGCTACAATTTTCCGTCCCTTTTCGGCATAATGTTCCGTTGTCCAATCTTGATCAATGAATTGCTCATCATCCACATTGTTCAAATTATTTATGACAGTTACTCCTTTGTCTTCGTAATAATTAATCAGTTTCTCTGCATTTTGATTCATCATAAAAATCAAGTCTTCTCCTACTAAATCATCCGCTTTTTGCGTATTCTCGGCCAACAAATGAAATACCAGGTTCCAATTTCGTTCTTTTGCCAAAGCTACAATAGCATCGAAATCTTTAATTCTAGGATTATTTTCAAAGTCAATTTGAAATCCATACGTTTTAATGTAATGACAAGCCAAATCAGATTTCACTTTGTCGTACATATCATTATTTGCCATCCAGTAATCCCATTCAATAACATTTCTAAATTGAAAATCACCAGGCATTATGAACTTATCTCTAGACCATTTCTTATGAATATCGTCACTTCTCATCGCCTCTGATCTATTGTCATAATTCTTAAATGACAACATAAAACGATTAAATAATGGTGGATACGGTTGAATTAAAACAAAGCTTTTCTGCAATGCAGCCTCTAAATCTGAATTGATCCATTGTGCATTAAAAGACCTTAAGTTTAGCGTTACAACAATCGTTTCAACATGATTTTCTTGCGGAATTAATTCTAAAAGTTTTTTATAAACTCCAGCATGACTAGCGGGCTTTGTGATATCGTCTATATTCAATTCTGGATAAAAATCACCTACAAATTCAGAAATAGCTCTTTTATCTAAATCATCTTCACGATAAGTAATATTTGAAGATTCTCCGGTGTAAATAATGTCTGCGTTATTAGGAATAACGCTCACTAAATTTATAATCTTAGCATGTTTTTTAAGATCATTTTCATAAAACCATTTGCCGTAAATAAAATTAAACACAACTAACATTGTTGCCAGGATAATCAATCTTATAAATATCTTTTTCAGCATATCTTAATTGTTAAAATTGAAAATAGATGAATGGAAAATCTTCGACTCCCGCAAAGACGATAATTGCAAATATTAAAACGCCATAAACCGCCCATCTTCCTATCACAGGAAAATTTCCTAGCCAATTGTCAAAGCGTTTATTATACAAAAGTAAATCACTGATGATAAACAATGAAAAGAATACAATTAAGAAATTTGGAATGACTAATTCTGCTCCTGACATTCCAATATTTTCAAACAATAATTTAAAGATATTCATAGCACTTTCGAAGCTATCACTTCTGAAAAACACCCAAATCAAGGTAACGATTATGAATGTTTTAAGCGCTAAAGCAAAGTGTCCGAATGAATAAGGTTTGAACTCTTTGGTAATTTTTATTGACTTATTAAAAAAGTGCTCAATCATATAAACGATTCCAAATAATGCTCCCCAAATAAGGAAAGTCCAGCTGGCTCCGTGCCATAATCCACTTACCACAAAAACAATCAGAATATTGAAAATCCACCTTTGTTTTGATACGCGATTTCCTCCTAACGGGAAGTACAAATAATCTCTAAACCAAGTAGAAAGTGAAATGTGCCATCTTTGCCAGAATTCAGAAATGTTTTTGGCTAAATAGGGTGTTCTAAAATTATCCATCAGTTTAATTCCCATCAATTGTGCACTTCCAATGGCAATGATTGAATAGCCATAGAAATCGCTATAAATTTGAAAAGAATACAACATCAATCCTTTAAAAATATCGAAAGAAGAGAAGTTTTCAGGAGCAGCATAAACCTCATCAACAAGCATTGCTAAGTTATCTGCAATCACCATTTTGATGAATAACCCATACAATATCAGTCTTAATCCGTTGGCCAAATTATCGTAAGTGAAGACATGTTTTACTTTAAATTGCGGTGTTAATTTTGAAAAACGTTCAATTGGTCCAGCGACTAATTGTGGGAAAAACGAAACATACAAAGCAAAATATCCTAAATGTTTTTCGGCTTTTTGATGTCCATAATAAACATCAATTGAATAACTTAATGTTTGGAAAGTATAAAATGAAATTCCTACAGGCAAAAGAAAACTCATCAATGGAACATTCTGTTTTACACTAAATTGATCTAAAAATTCGTTCAAATTATTTGCTGCAAAATTGAAATATTTAAAGAAAAATAAAAGTCCTAAATTGGTGGTGAGACTCAATATCAATAGTAATCGTCGTTTTCTTTTAGTGGAAGATTTTTCCATTAAAATACCAGTAGAATAATCAATCAATGTGGAAAATGCGATAAGGAAAATGTATTCCACTTTCCAACTCATGTAGAAGTAGTAACTTGCCGTAAGCAGCATAATCCACCTGTATTTCTGAGGAATCAGATAATACAAAAAGATTGCTATCGGTAAGAAAATAACAAAGTCAATTGTGTTAAAAAGCATACGCTACAAAATTACATAAGTTACCGTGTTTAATAAAAAACGAAAGCTACTGCTCTACTTTTTAATCTCTTTAATAACTTAATCTGACAAATATAAGTTTCACTTTTTAAGAATATCAATTTGGTAGAACTTTTTGTGGAAGAGAATTAAGGATCTAGGATTTTATTTTCTAGAAAAACAACTGAATTCTATTTGATAAATTAAAATATAGACTGTCCCAACAACATCACACCGACACAAAGTAAACCAACATAAATATATTTCAAAAAAGTATCATCTTTTAATCGTTGGTTGATAAATCTACCCACTAAAATGGCTGGAATAATTACCGGAAGCGCAATTAAAAAGTAATAAGTTACTGTTGAAGTCCAAAGATCATTGTACCAAAAACCTAACATTCCAATGAGTCCTGCGGGAAGAAAGTATGCTTGTAATGTGGCTCTAAATTCTTTGGCTGACCAGTTGCGTAGATTACCATAAATTACAATTGGTGGTCCATTGAAACCATACGCTCCACCAAGAATTCCTGAGAAAAAGCCACATATGAATAACCAAAGTTTATTGTCTGTTTCTAACTTAAAAGAGTTTTTAGCCAACAGAGAATAAACCGAATATAGAATAATAAAAATTCCCAATCCAAATTTGACAACTATTTCATTTCCATAAATAAGCAGAAGTAAACCAATTGGAATTCCTAAAGCTGCAAAAATTATTAGCCATTGAGCACTGTAAAAGTGAACTTTCTTTCGGTCTTGTGTCATCACAAAAGCTGCAATGAATATAGAAACCAGAACAGAAAGTGGAACGGCTATTTCAATAGGAATTAAGAAAGCCAGTAAAGGAACAGCAATTAAAGATTCCCCGAAGCCAAATGTAGAACGCACCAAAGTGGCAATAAATAGAATTGATAAAATGTAGATTGTTAGAAAATCCATTCTTTTTGGAAGCTTTTGACAAGTTTTTTATGCTTTTCATTAAAAATGCATTGTAATTTTCAAATTTAAGAAGAAAATTCCCTTTTAATCGTAAAGTTTCAATTAACAGAAAAATGAACTATTAATTCTAAAAGTACATTAAAACAAAAAACGGTTTAGGAATTACCCCAAACCGTTTTCATAGTAGTAAAATCGAATTTTAATTCTCGATTCTAAGGAAATCTCCATTCATATTAAACACTAAACCAATTCCGCTATCCAGTTCAACTTGCTGATTCTTGTCGTCTAATTCCCAATCTGTAATTACATTTTCAGGATAATTAGTAACTACATAGTCGTTGATTTTCGTAGGAATAACGCTACTTGGAAGTTCAGAAACTCCATCGATATCAATGATTTCCTTTTTCCTATTAAACTCAAGGGAAAAACTTCCTTCAAGTATCACGTCATAGGTCTTTGTGAAACCATCTTTATCTTCTATACTTTGAACAATCAAATTGTTCGGAAAGTGAGTTGCTGTATAATCTGTAATCTCGCTCGGTAAATCTGTTGACGGAACGATTTTTTCTTTTTCACAGCTTATTAATACTGCGACTGCGGCTAAGGTTCCTACTATCTTTTTCATAATATTTAAATTATTTCAATGATCAAATTAAAATGGAATTACCTTCCCGTCTTTTGAAAACAAAACATCGATTTCTTCATGACCTTTCTCTAACTCAACTTTGTAAGTTTCTACACCGTTTTCTACGATTTTCTTCACATCATCAATGCGGTAACCACTGTATTGTTTTTTGATTGCATTGCTCACTGCTTTTGGAAAATCTTTGTCTGTAATTTCTTGTGTGTAACGCGTCATTTTTCCGTCTGCATTAAACCAAGCTTCGTAATCTGTAAACCATCCGATTTCAAATTCTACATTGTACAAATCGCCTTTTTTCTCCCATTCTATGTCACTGGCTTCAGAAAACTGTTTCTTAAAGTTGTTTAGAATAACAGAAGGTACTTGACTTTCCGGAATGTCTTGGCCAAAAGTTGTTCCTGCCCCGATAATAAATACTGCTAATAATTGAATTGCTCTTGTTCTCATTTTTATTTGTTTTTAATTTTTATACTACAAACTTAAAGCACGATTCTGGAAACAATTTGGAATTTAAACCTGAGCAAGAATATTATTGAAATTTATTTTAAAACAATGTTGATGTTCTGCAAATCCATAATTGATTTTCAGATTATATGAATTGCAAATCGCATTGCTGATCGACAAACCCAAACCTGTACTGTCTTTTTTAGTTTGGTCTTTCTCAAAACGATTGAAAATAGTATCAGGATTTAATGATAATGGATTCCCTGTGTTACAAACAATAAACTCTTCTGATGTAAAGGTTATTCTAATATTTCCATACTTCTTATTGTGGAATATTGCGTTTTTAATCAAGTTCGAAAGCAGTATATCAGCTAAAGCTGGATTCATTTTTACTTTTAAATCTTTGGTTTCATCTAGTTCAATTTCAATTTGCTTGAACGCTAATAATTCATCATAATTTGATAAGAGATTTTTAGCGGTCTCATTTAGTGAAATAGTTTCTTCCTCTAAAAACTGTTTATTTTCAATTTTTGCGAGGAGTAAAAGCGAATTATTCAATCTTTTTAATCTGTCCGCAATGTTAATTACATTAGCAATTGTATTTGCATCTTCATCTTTCAAATCTTTAGATTCCAGCAATAATTCTAATTTTCCTATGATAATAGCAATAGGAGTTTGGAGTTCATGAGAAGCATTTTCTGTAAATTCCTTTTGGGAAAGAAAAGCTTCTTTTGAACGGTTAATTAATGTGTTGGCAGCTTCCTGCAATTGAATAAATTCTTTAATATTTGAGTTGATTTCAATTGACTTTTCGTTTTTGTCTAATCGGTAGGTTTTGAGTTGATTCAGAATGTCATAAAATGGATTCCAAACCTTTCTTAAAACAAAATTATTTACAATTACAACACTGACAACCAGTATAATAAATAACGAAACAACACTCCAAAAAGAGTCTTCAATCAAATCATCTTCTTCCACCAAAGAAGAAATAACTGTAATGCGGTAATATTGGTCATTGTGTTCAAATGCTGAATTCAAAAGTCGAACAGGTTCTAAATCATTTTCATTAAGTCGATACATCATCGTATCCTTAAAAACATCTCTGTATGCTAGTGCTTTTTCTTTTGAAACGGGATGAATTTGAAAGTTATTTCCTCCAAATTCATTTTGGCCAAGAAGCGTTGAATCACTGTGCACTTTGATTAAAATCAATAAACGATTATTGTCTAATCCGTCATCTATACTGTCCCGAATTTCATCTTTTAGATTAAAATAAAAAATGACTGACCATACTCCGATGATGATAAAAAACACCGCAGAAAGATAAATTAATGACCGATTTAAAAGTTTCATTTTTCAGTTAATTTATATCCAATTCCATAAATCATTTCTATAATTATTTGCGCATTAGATTCCTCTAACTTCTTTCTTAAATTCTTGATTTGATAATAAATAAAATCAAAATTATCTGCTTGGTCGATGTGGTCTCCCCAAACGTATTCAGCCAAAGCCGTTTTGGTAATTAAACGGTTTTTATTACTCAAAAAGTAGTTTAAAATGTCAAATTCCTTCTTGTTCAAGTGAATATTTATATTATCGATTGTTAGCGTTCTTTCTTGGATATCTAAAACAACATTTTCAACTTCAATACAGTCTTTTCCTTTGAAGTTCTTTCTACGCAATACTGCATTTATTCGGGCATTAAGTTCAGCTAGATGAAATGGTTTTGTCAAATAATCATCGGCTCCCAAAGCCAAACCTTTTACTTTATCATCCAAAGAATTTTTCGCTGAAATGATGATCACATTTTCCGATTTCCCGTTCTTTTTAAGTTCTTCGAGTAAATCTAATCCATTGCCATTTGGAAGCATAATATCCAATAAAATACAATCGTAATCATAAATAGAAATCTTTTCAAAAGCCGAAGTAAAATCTGCAGCTGTCTCCACAATATATTTCTCTTTTAACAGCGATTCTTTAATCGTTTCGCGTAAATCTGCCTCGTCCTCAATGATTAGAATTTTCATATTGTAAATTTAATACTTCGCAAGTATAAGACTGAAATATAGAAAGAATTGGGAATTTTGAGGGAATTAAGGGAAATCAATCATTTTTTGAATGACAGTTGGTTGATTTAAAACACTAATAATTATACTTCAATCATTTCATAATTTGTACTTCTTCCTCCAGATTCCTCTTGCTTTAAAATTCCTTTATTCATCAAATCCTTGATATCTCTCAAGGCAGTATCAACAGAACATTTAGTGATTTTCGCCCATTTTGATGTTTTTAGTTTTCCTGTAAAACCATACAATAATTTATTCAACATCAATCTTTGTCTGCTATTCAATTCTGTTTCCTTATGTTTTTCCCAAAAACCAGCTTTTCCAAGTGTTCTTGTAATGGTATCTTCGGTAGATTTCAATGCACGAAAGAGACAATTTAAAAACCAATCTAACCATTCTGTGATGTCTCCACTATTATTTTGAACATTTTGTAAAACTTCATAATACACCTTTCTTTCAATCAGAATTTGGCTAGAAAGACTGTAAAATCTTTGAGCGCTTTCCTCTGAACGTGCTAATAACAAATCAGATATTGCTCTAGCAATTCGACCATTCCCATCGTCAAAAGGATGAATTATAATAAACCAAAAATGTGCAATTGCAGCTTTTAATACTGCGTCTAAACTATTATCTTCTTCAAACCATTTTAGAAAAACATCCATTTCGGATTTAACAACTAGAGGAGAAGGTGCTTGAAAATGAACTTTCTCTCTTCCCATTGCTCCAGAAACAATTTGCATTTCTTCTTTTCGATAGCGTCCGACTTCAATTCTATGCATGCCACTCCAGCCTGTTGGTAATAATGAAGCATGCCAACTAAAAATTCTTTCTTCGGTTAATGGTTTTTTGAAATTTTGTGTTGCATCCAATATCATCTCTACGACTCCATCTACATCTCTTTCTGAAGGAACCATTCCTGCAAAGTTAACTCCTAATCTTCTTGCAATGGATGAACGAACTTGATCATAGTTTAAATTTTCTCCTTCTATTTCAGATGATTTAAGAACGTCTATTGTTAGATTAGATAAAATAGCCTCTTCCTTTAAAGTAAATCCAATATTATCCATTTGCCCGAAAATCTTTCCTTGCAAATGCCTTACCTTTCCCAAGGTTGAATTAATCTGCCTTTCATCCCAAGTGAAATCAGGCCATTGATCATATTGGTAAATATATTTTATCATAATGCAGTAAATATATAACTTATTCACCGCATATTTAAGGCGAATAGAGATTATATTCACCGCAAAAAGTTTCTCCAGATAAAAATCAGACATTTATCTAATCCTAAGCGCCAAAAAAGCCCCGAATCAACAAGGCTTTTCTTATAAATATTTTCGTTCTATTGTTTTTTCAACAAATCTCTAATCTCAATTAAAAGCGTTTCTTGTTTCGAAAGAGCTTCTGGAGCAGCTGCAACAACCTCTTCTTTCTTCTCCATTCTTTCTTTCATTTTATTGTACATTTTCACAACCATAAAAATTGCGAATGCTACGATTAAAAATGTGATGATCGTATTTATAAATGCACCATAAGTAATCGCTACTTCTGCAATTCCATCACCAGCTCCTTCTGCAGACTCAGCAGTTCCTGATTGAATTACATACTTTAATTTTGAAAAGTCAACACCTCCTAATAATTTTCCAATTGGCGGCATTAATATATCATTTACTAATGACTTGACAATAGCTCCAAAATAAGTTGCCATGATAAGTCCCACAGCCATATCAATCACATTTCCTTTGGCGATAAACTTCTTAAATTCCTTCATTTTAATTGATTTTAGTTAAATGTTTATGATAATTACCAGCGCTTTATCAAAGCTTTAGAAATCCTTTATAAGTTGATTATTTATCCTAAAAAACGGACAGTAATGTCTAACATACAGAGGTTTCATAGACTAAAAATAATAATTTATTTTATAATTGGAGGAATTTATTGCGAATTGAAGGAGTTGATTTCGAGCACAGCTACTTCGGCTTAGACTTATTCAGACTAAGAACTCGAACTAAAAAATGGTAAGTCAACTCGATTTTAATTGGACTCCCACAGCACTAACAATATTCAACGCTTTAAAATTAGGTAGAATTGCACTTCCATCAATAATATATGATGCATTAGCGATTGACCAGTTTCTTTAAAACTATTTATTGTCAGAATCATTATTAACATAAAACGAAAAGTATCATTAATACAGATATAAAAGGAGTTGTTTTCATCATAAATAATTGTTTTCTGAACGAACTAAGTTTAGAAAAACACTTCAATTACAATTCTTTTTCAGAAGGTTGAGGGGTTGTTTTAGTGATAAGTAGATCAAAAGACTAATATATTTTTGTTACTTTCATGCTTTTAACTTAAACTATTATATTATGAAAAAATCTTTACTTAATTTATTTGGGGTATTAATATCTGCTTCAACTTTAGCCCAACCAGTTTTAAATTCCAGTGATTTAAATTATCAAATTGGAATGAGCTATGAAAGTTCTACTGCTCAATACATAAACCCAGGACCTGGAGGAGCAAACGTTACTTGGGACTTTAGTGCTTTCACTTCCTCTGGAACTAATGTTAACACAATTACAGCAGCTAATCCAAGTTTTCCAAACACAACTATCACAGGTAGTTCACAAGCTAATTCTGAAGCTTACTATCAAGAGGATGCTACAGGGAAGTATTTATGGGGAATTGATGCAGGTGGTACAATAATTACATACACCGATCCAAGTAAAATATTATTTTACCCTTTAACTTACAACGCCAGCGAAACAAATACATTTGAAGCTACATTTTTCTCAGGGGTAAACTTTACTCGTGCGGGAACAGATGAAGTTACGTATGATGGTTACGGTACAGTAATTACACCAAATGGAACATATAACGATGTCATTCGTGTGGCTCTTCACCAAGAATATACCGATGTTTATCAAGGTGGTACAATTACTTATGTTGTTGACGCTTATACTTGGTATTTAGCTGGATACCCAGATCCAGTAGCTGCAATTACAGAAATAAGTGTAGATGGCCAACCAGCAGGTTCTAATGGATTTTATAGCACAAACAGTTCTTTAGCTCTATTATCAGAAGAAAGTAAATCATTTGAAATTTATCCAAATCCAGCAACTGAAAACATCAACTTCAAAAGTTTGAATAACTTAGAAATAACTGAAGTAAAGATTGTTAATAGTCTTGGAGAAATCATGATAAAGAATAATCAAAATAATATGATTTTAAATGACACCAAAATAAATGTTTCAGATTTAGAAAATGGAGTTTACTTCGTTCAAATCACAGGGAAAAACGGTATGATTCTGAGTAGAAAGTTTATTAAATAATAATATTCAATTAAAATTAAAAAAGAGACTGTCAAAACTAATTGATGGTCTCTTTTTTGTTTGGGGCTAAGCGAAAATTTATTCAGAAGGCTGAGCGGAGTTCTATTCAGAGGGCTGAGCGGATTCGAAGCCCTTATAATGCGAATTGTTTTTACACTCAGCTTCGATATGTAATTTATCAAAATCACCATATATCAAAGCTTCCTTTTTATTCCGACTCCAACCCTGAACTTGTTTTTCACGGTAAAAAGCGTGATCTATTCGATCGAATTCCTCGAAGTAAACCAATTTAACAGGCAAATATTTGGAGGTATGATTTGCTCCTTCACCACTTTGGTGTTGTTTAATTCTGAATTTAAAATACTTTGTACTTCCGGTATAATAACTCCCATTGGAGCATTCTAATATGTACATATATCCTTTTAGCATGAGGTGCTTTTTTTTTGATTTAGTAAAATGGCATTCATCTGTGAACCAGATGAAAACAAGATTTAAGGCAATCAAATAATTGAGCAAATCAAAATATTACTTCTTAAATGCTGCCTTCGATTACGCTCAGTCACCGTTTAAGAAGTTATATTATATTAAGATTAACCATAAACATTTTCCTGTTCATTAATATGGTAGCCATTTTCGTTGGCTGAGCAGTGCCTTTCGTGTTGGCTGAGTAGAGCCATTTTCGTTGGCGGAGCGTAGACGAAGCCAACATTTCTTTTCACCATTTGTTACAATAGCAGCGGAGATGTATTATTTTTGCTTGTCAAACGCACCAAGAATGAAATATTGCAATGATCCATTTAATCGTACGCGATTAAAAACACATGAGGTAACTGTAGGAAAATTAGGAATAGGAGGAGAGCATCCGATTAGAATCCAATCCATGACGACCCGCGACACGATGGACACGGAAGGTTCTATTGAGGAATCTATTCGCATGATTGATGTGGGTTGTGAATTGGTTCGATTGACTGCACCTTCGAAGAAAGAAGCTTATAATTTGGCTGAAATTAAGAAGGGGTTAATGGAGCGCGGATATGATACTCCTTTGGTTGCTGATATTCATTTTACACCAAATGCTGCGGAAATTGCTGCAGGAATCGTAGAAAAAGTACGTGTGAATCCTGGGAATTATGCTGATAAGAAGAAGTTCGAAGAAATCGATTATACAGATGCAAGTTACCGTGAGGAATTGCTAAGAATCGAAGAAAAATTTACGCCTTTGGTTCTTTTATGCAAAAAAAACGGAACCGCAATGCGTATTGGAACGAATCACGGTTCACTTTCTGATCGAATTCTAAGTAGATTTGGTGATACGCCAGAAGGAATGGTGGAATCAGCTATGGAGTTTATTCATATTTGTCAGAAACATGATTTCCATGAAATTGTAATTTCGATGAAAGCGAGTAACACCTTAGTGATGGTGCAAGCTTATCGCTTCTTGGTGGCGAGAATGCTGGACGAAGGGAAGATTTATCCTTTGCATTTAGGGGTTACAGAAGCTGGAGATGGTGAAGATGGTAGAATAAAATCTGCTGTTGGAATTGGTGCTTTGTTGGAAGACGGATTGGGAGATACTATTCGTGTTTCTTTAACCGAAGCTCCTGAAGCGGAAATCCCTGTGGCTGAAAAACTAGCACAAAATTATAAAGAAGATGGAGTTGAAGAATTCAAAAACGATCTTCAATTGCCTTACGATCCTTTAGTTTATAAAAGAAGGGAAGCGATGGAAATCACTAATATTGGTGAGAAAAATCATCCGATTGTCTTTGCAGATTTGAGTGAAAAAGAATCAATTTCTGAAGCCAATTTCTTTGGATTTGGTTACAACTATTCTAAAACATTAGATAAGTGGACAATGCAAGACTTGGCCGCTGATTATGTTTTTATAGGTAATCAAACTGTAGATTTTGAAATTCCGGGAATGTTAGGAGTTGTTGCGAATGCTGAACATTGGGAGAAAACTTATTCGAATAAAAAACATTTCTATCCATTATATAATTCAATTCCAGAGGAAGGATTCAAACATAAAAAATTAAATTTCTTGAATTGGAATCCTAAAAACACAGCGGAAATTGATAAGATTCAATTTTTAAATGATGTGGTTTTGGTTATTGAAGCGCCTTCAGAAAATTACACACAAGTAATGCGTAATTTTTACCGTACATTGGTTTTACACAATATCGATTTACCTGTAATTCTAAAACATACCACTGAAACGAAGGATTTAGAATCATTTCAATTGTGGCAATCTGCTAAAATAGGAAGTGTTTTAATTGATGGATTCGGAGATGGAGTATGGGTAAATTCAACAGAAAAAGTATTTCCACAATTGATAAATACAACGAGTTTTGGAATACTTCAAGCAACGAGAACACGTATTTCTAAAACTGAATATATTTCTTGTCCTTCATGTGGTAGAACACTATTTGATTTACAAGAAACAACAGCTAAAATCAGAAAACACACTTCTCATTTGAAAGGTTTGAAGATTGGAATTATGGGCTGTATTGTAAATGGGCCAGGAGAAATGGCAGATGCAGATTACGGATATGTTGGGACACGTCCGGGGAAAATTCACTTGTACAAAGAGAAGACTGTTGTTAAGAAAAATGTTCCTGAAGCAGAGGCTGTTGATGCATTGATTCAGTTGATTAAAGAAAATGGAGATTGGGTGGAACCTAAAAAGGAGTATTAAGTATTTCTAGTTCGCTTCCTAAAAATTAAAAACTATACAAAACAAAAAAATCGAGCCAAGGCTCGATTTTTTTTATGCTTAATATTTTATCTTAATCGGTAAGGATAAAATTAATTGGTATTCTAGCAATTGATCTTACTTTCTTCCCTTCGATTTCTGCTGGCGTCCATTTTGGCATATTTTTCACTACTCGCATAGCTTCCACATCAATATCTTTAGAAACGCCTCTTAAAATTTTAATATTGCTAACAGAACCGTCTTTATTGACAACAAACTCAACGAATACTTTACCTTGTTCTCCATTTTCCATTGAAATTTCTGGATACTTTACGTTATGAGCTATATATTGCATCATTTCAGCAGCCCCTCCTGGAAAGTTTGCTTCTACATCCACTTCTTCAAAAATTTCATCCTTATTTTGAGCTCCTTCTTGACTCGCAACAGTTATTGGTACTTGTGAAAAAAGCATCACAGGGATAAATAATAATACACTTAAAATTGCTTTCATTGTTCGTTGTTTTTGGTTTATAATAATGTTAGTAGCTTAATACAAATGTAATAGTTTAGATAAATGATTTGTAGACTATTAATCTATATCACTGTTTTTCAGATATAAACTTATAAAATAAATATCGAATAGAAGAATTTAAGTTTGTCTTTTCGTGAATAAGTACACATCTCTGAGATATATATTTAAAAACCAGGTGAATTAATGTTCTTTTTATCCTCAGAGAATTCATTGTAATGTTTTGCTGGTTTCCATTTTGTGATATTCTAAATTTTCAATAAAATATTTCATCATTCTACTTGATCCTCCAAGAAATTCAGCTTCCACATCTGGGTAAAGCACAATTGAAGTGTCTTGTTGAAGTGAAAGCGTGTCTGTATTTTGAATAGAATTTGGTAACTCAAGTTTTACCTCATTTGAATAGAGGAAGAAGGAAGCAAAAAGGAATGTTATTAAGAGAAGATTTCTCATTGTTTTCAGAGGACATTTTTCTATTCATTCTTGGACTCTAAAGCTAAAATTAAAGAAAGCATTCCACAATTTAAACATTCTGAAAATGATAATTATTGAATAATAGGAATTGATAAAAATCACCTCTATTATGTTAAAAATCATGATTATTTTGGATGTTGTACGGACGAAGGTGGCTGAGCAAGGTCGAAGTCCAAATCGTCCCTACGCTAATCCATAAAGAATTTTCTTCCTTATTTATCTATTTACCCCTATTCCTTTACAAGATAACTCCAAAATTACCCCCATTCCTTTACAAGAATTGATAAAAATTACCCCTATTATGTTACAAATTAATAAGAAATAAGACTATATTTATAAAAAATAAGGCTTTAAAAACATGATAATTGAACGGAAACATATTCATTTTTTGTTAGATTGGAAAAACCAAAAACAACGTAAACCTTTGATATTAAGAGGTGCGCGTCAAGTTGGGAAAACTACTTTGACAAAACAGTTTTCTAAAAACTATACCCAATTCATCTCTTTGAATCTAGAAAAACAGCAAGATGCTGAATACTTCGATCAATACACTGATGTGAATACACTTTTAAATGCCTTGCTTTTAGAAAGAAAAATGATCAGCATTAATACTCATGAAACCTTACTTTTTATTGATGAAATTCAAGAAGTTCCTAAAGCCATTGCCTTGTTGCGTTATTTTTATGAGGAAATTCCAAATTTACATGTTGTTGCAGCGGGTTCATTATTAGAACATAGTTTAAGCAAAGTGAAATCTTTTCCAGTGGGCAGGGTTGAATATCTCTATATATTTCCTTTGAATTTTCCTGAGTTCTTAAACGCCAATGGAATGTCCGACTTGTTAGAAAGATTAGATATTATTCCTATTGATAAAGCTGCGCATAACGTAGCAAAAGATTGGTTTCACAGATATGCTTTATATGGTGGAATGCCAGAAATAGTAAGAACCTCGCTTGAAAAAGATAATATTCCTATGCTTCCTAAAATATATGAAGGAATTTGGTCAAGTTATGTTGATGATGTTCCAAAATATGCAAAAAATGATACATCACAAAAAGTAATCAAACATATTATGCAAACCGCTCCAAGGTATGTTGATCAAAGAATCACTTTTCAAGGTTTTGGAGGAAGTAATTATAAATCGAGAGAAGTAGGAGAGAGCTTTCGGGCATTAGATGATGCAAAAGTGATTCAACTTATTTATCCCTGTACTTCTGTTGAATATCCAATTATGGAAGATTTTAAGAAAAGTCCGCGCATGCAATTTTTAGATACAGGTCTTTTAAATCATGCCTTAGGAATTCACCCACAATTGCTGTCAATAAAGGATCTGAGCACAAGTTATAAAGGTGCTCTACTGCCGCATTTAATAACACAAGAACTTATATCTGTTCAAGAATATAAATTCAAAAAACCAAATTTTTGGGTTAGACAAAAACAAGGCGCACAGTCTGAAGTTGATTTAGTTTATTCTTACAGCGGATTAATTATTCCAATAGAAATAAAATCAGGGAAAATTGGAAAATTGCGTTCATTGCATCAATTTATTGAAAAAGCACCGCACCCTTTTGCTGTGAGAATGTACGCAGGTGAATTTAGCATCGAAAAACATGAAACAATAGATGGAAAACCATTCGTTTTGATGAATTTACCTTATTATTTGGGAACATACTTGGAAAAATATTTGGATTATTTGATGAAGGAATTTCCTAAAATGAAGTGATTAAAAGATATGCTCTGGATATTGTAAGGACGATTTGCTCTGGATAAGCGTAGGGACGATTTGCTCTGGATGTTGTACGGACGATTTGCAAATCGTCCCTACGCTAATCCATAAAGAAATTTCTTCTTAATTTATCAATTTACCGCCATTCCTTTACAAGAATTGATGAAAATTGCCCCCATTATGTCACAAATTATAATTTTTAAGGCTCTATATGAAATACTGTGGGTAATCAATTTTAATCCTTCTAAAAATTAATAGTTCTACTACGAATTTAACTGTAACCTAAACGAGTTGTATTTTAAAGTATTTATCAAAATTATCATTTC
>Ga0307486_1001702_pt1 | contig 16232 bp, 13 predicted proteins | sample CBIW02metaG_FD_203663 | JGI IMG/M metagenome (GOLD analysis project Ga0307486, IMG submission 203663) | Sea-ice brine microbial communities from Beaufort Sea near Barrow, Alaska, United States - CBIW 0.2 | ecosystem: Environmental > Aquatic > Marine > Coastal | place: USA: Alaska | collected... | reverse complement strand
CGCGCACCGAAACCGTCACGGTGAACTTGTTGTTGCGTCCGGCCTGACGGGTGGGACCGACGGTGCGGTTCAGGTAGTCGCGATACCCGAGGTGGGTGTTGAAAACTACCCACAGTTCTCCGCCCGGTTTGAGTACACGGCGGGCGTCAGCCAGCATCCGCAAAGCAACACCCGCATGAACTGTTGCGCCGCTGTGGAACGGCGGATTGCAGACGATCAGGTCAGCGCTGGCAGTCGGTCGTTCGGTGAGCGCATCTTCGCGCGCGGCTTCAACCCTCGCTCCGACATCGTTCGCGTCGGCGGTTTCGCGTGTCGAAGCAACCGCTGCGGTGGACTGGTCGATGGCGATCACGGTGAGCTCGGGGCGGGCAAGAGCAAGAGAGGTGGCGAGCACACCCGTGCCGCTGCCCAGGTCGATTGCGCTCGCAGCATCCGTCTTCATCTCGGGCAGGAACGTCAGCAAGAAGCGGGTGCCGAGGTCGAGGGTCGCACCAGCAAATGCTCCACCGTGGGCGCTGACCGTGAGTTCATCGACGGGAAGTTCGGTTTCGCGCAGCACCGAAGTCGCGGGGTAGCGCAGGTCATCAGCGGGGTGACGGGTGCCGACAGCGGTCAGAGTGCGGGACTTTTGTCGAGCGCGCCCCGCAGAGACGTCGTTGAACGAGCGAGCCAAAACTTCGTTCATGCTCAACGTCATGTGCTTGAGGCGACCGCCCGCAATGACCGTCACATCGTGCGCGGCGAAGCGTGCAATCGCCTGCGCCCACTCATCCAACTCGGCAAGACTGCGCGGCAACTGCATCAACACGAGTCGTGCTCCAGAGAGAAGGGACTCGTTAAGGGTGTGTGACTCGTAACTGTCAGAAAGCTCGCCAGCGTTCGACGCCAACGCGAGTTCGCCCACAAGCGAATCTTGGAAAACACGGATGCCGCGGCATCCGCTCAGCGCAGCAGCACCGAGAGTGAGCGCCCCATAGTTGTCGCCCATCACCACGAGTTCACCGGCTTGAAGGTCGGACAATTCGCTCGCGGCTTCGTCGAGAATTAGCCGGTCGCTCGCATCCACCGCAAACAGATTAGGGGCCTCGAGATCTGGCCATCGACGCAGCGAATCAAAAAGATGGTCAGACATCGGAGTGCTCTTTCGATTACGCGGCACCACACGCATCGGCGTGCAGCTGTCTGGTCATCGTAACTGAGTGAACCGATGGCTAGACGGCCCTGGCACTAGATCGGGCCGCCCAACCACGGGAACTTAGTTATAACCGCGCGTTATATGCGGCTCGTCGACGCACAGAGCGCATTCCTCTATCTGCGCCGACGGGATGCAGTTGCACATTAGCTATTCGGCACCATCGTGTACTTGGTGGAGAGGTACTCGTGGATGCCCTCTGAGCCACCTTCGCGACCGATACCGGACTGCTTGACACCACCGAACGGGGCAGCCGCGTTGGAAATTACGCCTACGTTGAGCCCCATCATTCCGGTGTCGAGGGAGTCGATCATCCGGTTACCGCGGGCAAGGTTTTCGGTGAACACGTACGAGATAAGGCCGTACTCGGTGTCATTGGCGAGTCGCACTGCTTCAGCTTCTTCAGTGAACTCGATGATCGAGACGACTGGTCCGAAGATTTCTTCCCGCAGGATGTCGCTGCCAGCGAGTACGCCGGTGACAACGGTGGGCTCATAGAAGCTTCCGTCGCCCTCAACCCGCTTGCCGCCGGAGACGATAGTCGCACCGCGCTTGACGGCGTCCTGAACGAGATCGTCAGCTTTATCAACGGCCTTCGCATTGATGAGGGGGCCGATGTTGACGCCCTCTTCGGTGCCGCGACCGATCTTCATGTCGGCAACACGCTTTGCGAGACGGCTAGAGAACTCAGCGGCAACCGAGCTGTGCACAATGAAACGGTTGGCCGCGGTGCAGGCCTGGCCGATGTTGCGGAACTTGGCCAGTACCGCTCCGTCAACAGCCTTATCGAGGTCGGCGTCGTCAAACACAACGAACGGGGCGTTGCCGCCGAGTTCCATCGACGTGCGCAGTACGTTCTCGGCCGCCTGCTTGATGAGGGTCCTGCCGACAGGAGTGGATCCCGTGAACGACAACTTGCGTAGGCGTGGATCAGCGATGATCGGCTCCGACACCGCGGATGAGCTCGAGGTCGTGACGACGTTGAGCACACCAGCCGGGAGACCAGCTTCGATAAACAGCTTCGTCAAGAACAGTGTGGTGAGCGGGGTGAGCGCTGCGGGCTTCACGACGACCGTGCATCCGGCAGCAAGCGCTGGCGCAATCTTGCGGGTGGCCATTGCCAGCGGAAAGTTCCACGGCGTGATCAAGAAGCTGGGTCCAACTGGTCGCTGCGACACGATCATGCGACCGGTGCCCTCTGGTGTGTTGCCGAAGCTGCCCGAAACACGCACGGCCTCTTCGCTGAACCAGCGTAAGAATTCGCCACCGTAGCCAACTTCACCCTTGGCTTCGGCGAGCGGCTTGCCCATCTCGATCGTCATGAGAAGGGCGATGTCATCACGATGCTTGTGAACGAGATCGAAAGTGCGGCGCAGAATCTCGCCACGCTCGCGGGCTGGCGTTGCGGCCCACGCGTCTTGAGCGGCTACCGCAGCGTCGAGCGCCCGCATTCCGTCTTCGGCCGAGGCATCCGAAATGCTGCGGATGACCTTGCCGGTGGCGGGGTCTGTGACGTCGAGAGTCTTGTTGCCGGTTGCCGCGACCCACTGGCCGCCAATGAACAGCTGGTTGGGCACGGCCTCGAGAAGCTGAGTTTCGGTGGAGTTCGTCATGCGGGTGGCACCTTTCGTGGTGAGCAAGTCTGCGAATCAGTCAAACAGCGCTAGCTGAATTTCGGCTAGGCGTTGGCGAGAGCATCCCGAACAACGTTGAGGCCATCAGCGATGAGCTCATCTGAGATCGACAGCGGCGGCAAGAAACGAACAACGTTTCCAAAGGTTCCACAAGTCAATACGATGACGCCGGCGGCGTGAGCTGCAGCCGCAACCTTCGAAGTGAGGGCCGCGTCGGGCTCCTTGGTGGTGGGGTCGATCAGTTCCATGGCGATCATGGCGCCACGACCACGAACGTCTCCGATGCGGGGATCGCCGGCGCGAAGTCCATTGAGGCGACCGCGGAAGGTGGTTCCGATTTCGCGGGCACGGTCGATGGCGCCGGACTCTTCGAAGGTGCGGATGGTCGCGAGTGCTGCGGCGCAGGCAATGGGGTTTCCGCCGTACGTTCCCCCGAGTCCACCGACGTGGGCGGCATCCATCACATCGGCGCGGCCGGTGACAGCGGAGAGCGGAAGACCGCCAGCGATGCCCTTGGCGGTGACCATGATGTCGGGAACCAAGTTTTCGTGGTTGGAGGCGAAGAGGTCACCGGTGCGAGCGAAGCCGGTTTGTACTTCGTCGGCGATAAAGATCACGCCGTTGGCTGTGGCCCAAGCGCTGAGTGCTGGCAAGAAGCCGGGAGCGGGCTCAATGAATCCGCCCTCACCCTGGATGGGCTCGATGATGATCGCGGCGAGGTTGCTCGCGCCGACCTGCTTCTCGATCTGCAGAATGGCGCGCGCGGCTGCTTCTTCGCCGCTGATTCCACCATCGCGGAACGGGTACGACATCGGGGCGCGGTAGATTTCCGAAGCGAAGGGGCCGAAGCCGCTCTTGTACGGCATCGACTTGGAGGTAAGGCCCATCGTGAGGTTGGTGCGACCGTGGTACGCGTGGTCGAAGGCGACAACGGCCTGCTTGCCGGTGAAGTAGCGGGCGATCTTGATCGCATTCTCGACGGCTTCTGCGCCCGAGTTGAAGAGGGCGGTGCGCTTCTCGTGCGTGCCGGGGGTGATTTCGTTGAGCTTCTCGGCAACCTCGATGTAGCTTTCGTAGCCGGTGACCATGAAGCAGGTGTGGGTGAACTGGGCGACCTGCTTCGTGACGGCTTCGACTACGGCGGGTGCCGCGTTGCCGACACCGGTCACGGCGATACCTGAACCGAAGTCGATGAGGGTATTGCCGTCGACATCGCGCACGACTCCGCCGCCTGCCGCTTCAACAAACACGGGCAGGGTGATTCCGATAGCTGCGGCGACGGATTGCTTCTTGCGCTCAAGCAGTTCGAGCGAGCGCGGGCCGGGAATTGCAGTGACGAGTTCGCGCTTCTGGGTGAGGGTGGGGCCGCCGATCGGGGCCGTAGGGGCGAGTGCGGAAGTAGTCATGGCCACCGATCCAATCTGTGAAGAGTTCGTTTGGATCAACCTAGTCTCCGGATGCCGTCCGCAACAGTCACAGAAAGGCAGATTTGCTCGTAACTAGTGCCACAATGGCACAAGGAGGTTTCACGATGCCAACACCGGTCTGGGACATTATGGCGACACCGCAATTGGCGCTGCGCCCGCTCACCCCGCGCGACACATTTGATCGCTCGGTGAACTGGGTGCACAACTCCGACCTCGACGACCCGACCCCGTTTCTCGCTGAGGGCCAAGTGCTGCTCACCACCGGCCGCCAGTTCGTCGACAACCCCGCTCCCGACTTCGTCGCCTACGTCTCCCGACTCACCGCAGCCGGCGTCGAAGCCCTCGGATTTGGAACAGAAGTGGTGACGCACGGTGTTCCCGATCTGCTCGTCGAAGCGTGTGCTGCGGCTGGCTTGGCGCTCTTCGAGGTGCCATACCGAATTCCGTTCATCGCCATCAGCAGGCTCGTCGCTGACAACGAAGCCGCGCAGACCCGGGCGGAATTTGATCATGCCCTTGCTGCCCAAAACGATATTGCTCGCGCTGCCGTCGGCACAGGCAGGCTCAGCGCGGCTGCGGCTCGCGCCGCCGAACACCTCGAATGCCAGGTATGGATTTTCGATGCCGACGGCGAAGTCGTGAGCGATCGCGGCGAGACCCCCATGCCTGACTGCCCGCCCGAAATCCGCTCGTCAGTGAGCACGCTGCTGGCGCGTGCTCGACGGGCTCGAGTCGTCGAGGATGTTCCGGACGAGCACCGCATCGTGCAAACTCTCGGCCCAAGTGGTCAGTTGTGTGGTGCGGTGGTCTGGTCGCGTCGCAGCGAATTCGGCGACCTTGATCGTTCGGTGATGACCGTGCTCGCGGCGCTCGCGGAGGTGTCGCTTGAGCAGACCGAGAACTTGCGCGTTGGCCAGCGCGCGATCCTAGAACAGCTATTTCAGCTACTGAAGGATGGCCGCGTCGATAGCGTGCGGCGCGCGGTGCGAGTCGCGGGCATCGAGCTCCCCGCCGATCGTTTGGCGGTGGCAGCACTCGACCTCCACGACACGAGTGGCCATGTGCGAGACGTGCTCGAGCGGCGCGCAGCCAGAACCGAGAGTCGGTTTTTTGCCGTTTCGGATGGTCGGCACCTGCTTGTGCTGATCGACACGAGTCAACTCGCTGCCGAGCGCCGCTTTTTTCGAATCAACGAGCTGACCGTTGGGCTTTCGGCCGAAGTCGGCTGGGCAGAGTTGACCGTTGCCATCACCCAGGCTGTGCGATCGCTTGAGGCCGCGCCGCCCGGGACAGTTACCGAGTTTGACAGCCTGGTTGGGGAGAGTTTTTTCGGGCTTCTCGCGTCGAGTTCCGTCGCCGATATTGCGCATGCCCGGCTTGCGAGCGTTATTGACTCGGAGGAGGGCCTGGGGCTGTTGCGGTTCGCCCAAGTCTGGCTTCGGCACAATGGTCAATGGGATCCCGCAGCACGCGAACTTGGCGTACATCGGCACGGTCTCAAAACTCGGATGCAGCGGCTCGCCGAGCTCACCAATCTCGGTCTCGATGGCTTCCAGGGGCGAGCCGAATTATGGGCAATGCTGGCGGCAATCGACCTCAGCGAAAAGCCCTAGCAGCCTTCACCGAAGCCTCCCCAGAAAAAGACTGACTTCCCTCTCACAGGATTTCGCATGTAGCCTACGAACAATTCTCGGCGGCGTCGCCGGTCATTTTCAGCAGCGAGGAGCTTGTCATGAAGACCTTCCAATTGATCAATCCGTACACCGGCGAACAGGGAACGGCACACCCCGCTGCGAGCGACGAAGCCATTGAGCAAATCGTCGCTGCAGCGCACTCCGAATACGCGGGCGGAATGAACCGTGATCAGGTAAAAGAGCGCGCCGCAATCGTCACGCGCATTGCCGATCTTTTGGTCGAACGCTCCGCTGAATTCGGTGAAATTATTGTGCGCGAAATGGGCAAGCCGTTGGCGCAAGCAGTCGGCGAAGTTGAGTTCTCGGCCGACATTTTCCGCTACTTCGCCGACAACGCCGAAGCGTTCCTCGCCGACGAAGAAATTCCCGCCGGCGCTGGCACTGCATGGATCCGCAAGAGCCCGATCGGCCCAATCTTGGGCATCATGCCGTGGAACTTTCCGATCTACCAGATCGCTCGATTCGCCGGCCCAAGCATCGTGCTCGGCAACCCTGTTTTGGTGAAGCCAGCCCAGCAGTGCCCCGAGTCATCCGCGATGCTTGAGGCACTCATTCATGAGGCCGGTTTGCCGATCGGCGGCTACCAAAATGTGCTCGCCGATAACGACCAAATTGCGAAGCTGGTTGAGGATCCCCGCATCCAAGGAATCTCTCTCACTGGCTCCGAGCGCGCCGGAAGCATTGTCGGTGCTGCCGCCGGCGCAAACCTCAAGAAGAGCGTGCTCGAATTGGGCGGCTCAGACCCGTTCATCCTGATGTCGACCGACGACATGGACGCCACCGTCGAGGCCGCTGTTGCTGCCCGCATCGACAACAATGGACAGGCATGCAACGGGGCAAAGCGCTTCGTCGTGCTCGACTCCCTCTACGAAGAATTCGCCGACAAGTTCAGTGCGGCAATGGGCGCAATCACCGTGGGCGACCCCATGGACGAGGGCACCGAACTAGGCCCACTGTGTTCAGAGGCTGCCGCCAAAGGCTTGGAAGAACAGGTCGCCGAAGCGGTCGCCGCTGGCGCAACCCTCCGGGTAGGAACGGGCAAGCGCGACGGCACCAAGTTTGCGCCAGCTGTGCTCGAAAACATCAGCCCTGAGAACCCCGCCTTCACTACCGAATTCTTCGGACCGGTCGCTCAACTTCACCGCGTAAGCAGCGAAAAAGAGGCCATCGAGTTGGCCAACGCAACGCCGTTCGGTCTTGGCTCCTATGTGTTCACGACGGACGCCAACCAGGCCGATCGTATTGCCGACGGCATGAATGCGGGCATGGTGTACATCAACGAGGTGGGGGCGGATGCTCCCGAGTTGCCCTTTGGTGGAGTCAAGAATTCCGGCACCGGTCGGGAGCTTGGCGCCAACGGCATTGACGAGTTCATGAACCGCAAGCTGGTCAAGCGCCCGTAATTTTCATTGCGTTTCTGACAAGCGCTGCGCGCTCCTTCCGGGAGCGTGCAGCGCTTGTTTTAGTGGGAAAGACAGCGAGCCGCAGTCACTTGAAATTCGTGGTGCCGGCCTCGTCGATTTACAGCACTCGCTCAAGAAACTGATCTACGCTCACGGCGAGAGAGGATCGCCCGTGAGCATGAGTGAGTTGCGCCGAGCGCTGTTGCCGCAGCGCGCACTTCGACGTAATCTCCTGCTTGCTCTAGTGGTTATGACGAGTGTGGTGCTTTCATTTCTGGCGATGCATTCACTGAGCCTCGACCATAATTCGAGCGCTGGCTCAATGCCCAGCGCTACCGTGATGCCCGGCGCTGCCGTGATCGACGGCGCTGCTCCAGGGCACGAAGCGGCAGCGACACTTGCGGCCAGCGGTTCTGAGCTTTCAGCCGAATGTGGCGGCTCGTGCACTCTGGAGCATTCGATGATGGTGATGGGGTGCATCCTCGCGCTTGTTGGTGCAGTACTCGTTGCAGCTCGAATCCGCACAATTGCGAGCGGACAGCCAATTCAACGCACGATTGTTCTGTTCACCGCGATGCTCTCCTCATTGCCACTTCCCGAACCCCCGTCGCTTCACGTTCTTTCCATCAGTAGGACCTGATTCTGCCCGCTCTGGCTCGCCCAGAACCGGTATAACCGCCCCGAGGGGTGCCAAGAATATTTCTCCTACTGAATAAGAAAGATCATGATGAAACTTCGTACTATCGCGCTCATTTCGAGCGCTCTCACTGCGACACTTTTTCTCGCTGGATGTTCGACAGATGCCAGCACGAATGGCGCCAACTCCGGCTCAACTTCGTCACCGTCCGGCGAGGAATCAGCGTCATTTAACATGGCTGACGAGATGTTCGCCACCATGATGATTCCCCACCACGAGCAAGCGGTGGAGATGGCTGATCTGGTTCTTGGCAAGGCCGATGTCGATGATCGAGTTGTTGAACTTGCTGAGCAGATCAAGGCGGCGCAAGATCCTGAAATCGAGGTCATGAAGGGCTGGCTTACGAGCTGGGGGATCGACTACGAAAACTCCGGCATGGCTGGCATGGGTCAGGATGACGGCATGATGAGCGACGCTGACATGGCTGAGTTGCAGCAGGCTGAGGGGAGCGAGGCTTCACGCTTGTTCCTCGAACAGATGATTGAGCATCACGAGGGTGCGATCGTCATGGCGCAAATCGAGCTGGATACCGGGGAGTACCCCGCCGCAATCGAGCTGGCGGGTGCGATCATTTCGGCGCAGACAGACGAAATCGCCACGATGAAGGCGATTCTCGACACACTCTAAATCCGTTCAAAGAACCTTGCGCAATATACCCCCATGGGGTTCGGATGACAGGGAAGGCGCGAGCCGACCTGCTTGCCTCACCCAGGAAGAAAGGAAATGAAATGAGTACGACCAATAACGAATCCCAGATCCACGAATCCCAAGGCCACGACACGACACAGAGTGAGTCGGCTGGCCACAGTCAACGACGGATGTATTTGCTATTTGTCGCGATGATTATCACCTCAACGACGGTGATGTTCCTTCTGACGTACACAAACAACTTCAGCATTGAGCATGTTCGCTGGAGCGAAGAGCGCTTCTACATGGCACTACTGATGGGGTCAGCGATGGCAATCGTCATGTTGAGCTTCATGTGGGCGATGATGTACCGAAACGTCAAGGTAAATATCGCCATCATTCTTGTCGCGCTAGTGCTCGGTGGTTCGGCCTTGGGCCTCTCTCGCTCACAGGTGCTGGTGGATGACGTTGCCTACATGGACGGGATGATCCCGCATCACTCGATCGCCATTCTCACGAGCACGCGCGCGAACCTCGACGATGTGAGGGTTCGCGAACTTGCAGACAGCATCATTGATGCTCAGGAGAAGGAGATCGCAGAGATGAAGTGGCTCGTCGACGACATTGCCGCGAACGGTAAAGCCACGACTCAAGAGGAAGCGGAAGCGCGACCGGTTCCCGCGTTCTAACAGTTCCCAACCGGCAGGTTAGCGCTGCGCGTTGCCCGCACGGGCGCGCGCAGCGGCTGCCAGCCGCTTCTGGCCGAGGATGGTGAGGCAATCAGCGAGTTCGACGGCGACAGCGCGCTTGGTCCTATGGTCATCCCGAGCACTGCGCTCAACCTTGCGCAGTAGTTTCGCGGCGGACTTGATGCGACCTTGCGAGATGAGGAGTTGGGCCGCGAATCGCTGAACTGTTGCGGCGGATTGAGGATCGTGGGCCGAGCGATACTCGCTTGCGGCGTACGCCGAGACGACTATCGCGCCCTCGCAGTCGCCGAGAATGGCGAGCGCCCGGGCCTTAGCTTCTGCTGCGATCGCCCAGAACCAGGGGTTCTGGCTGCGAACTGCCATCGCGGCGAGCTCATCGAGCGTGCTGAGCGCTTGGGGATCGCCTGCCCGAGCCTGCGCCATCGCCCGCTCTTGCATGACCTGGATGTAGAGCACGGCGTCAACGGAGCTGGGTGTGTCATCACCGCCCGGCGATTCTGTTGCGGCAACAGCGTCGAAGTCCATAGTGATATTGTCTCACTCTTTGCCTCGATTGTACGGATTTGAAGTAGCAAAACTCCTGAATTCCACACCGGCAGGGTGCTTGCAGTTGCCTGTGAGCACCCTCCACATGGCTAGCCAGAGGCAGGGTCTCTCCTATAAACTTGAGTCGTCTTAACTCAAGTTTGTGAAGGGTGTGTAATGGCCAACATGCAAGGGGCCCCCAGTACCGACGACGAGCAAAAAAGTGCTCTCGAAAAGTACGGCGTCAATCTCACTGAGATCGCGCGCAGCGGCAAGCTCGACCCCGTAATTGGGCGCGATGCAGAAATTCGCCGTGTGAGCCAAGTATTGACGAGGCGCACCAAGAACAACCCTGTGCTCATCGGTGAACCCGGCGTTGGAAAGACTGCGGTAGTCGAGGGACTCGCCCAGCGGATCATTGCGGGCGACGTCGCTGACTCCCTCAAGAACAAGCAGCTCGTGTCGCTCGACCTCGCCGCCCTCGTCGCTGGCGCAAAGTATCGCGGCGAATTTGAAGAGCGGCTCAAAGCCGTGTTGAAGGAAATCAAAGAGTCCGATGGCGAAGTCATCACCTTCATCGACGAACTTCACACCCTTATGGGCGCTGGCGGTGGCGACGGCTCAGTCGCCGCATCCAACATGCTCAAGCCGATGCTCGCGCGTGGTGAGCTCCGCCTGATCGGTGCGACCACTCTCGACGAATATCGGCAGTACATCGAGAAGGATGCCGCGCTCGAACGGCGCTTCCAGCAAGTGTTCGTTGGCGAGCCATCTGTTGAAGACACCGTCGCAATTTTGCGCGGGCTCAAGGAACGCTACGAGGCGCACCACAAAGTCGCCATCGCCGACTCCGCGCTCGTGTCAGCAGCCACCCTCAGCAACCGATACATTTCGGGCCGCAAGCTTCCAGACAAGGCTATAGACCTGATCGATGAGGCCGCGAGCCGGCTCAAGATGGAAATCGACTCCTCGCCCGTCGAGATCGATCAACTCAAGCGTGCCGTTGACCGACTGCGCATTGAAGAGCTCGCGCTCAAGAAAGAGAAAGACGACGCGTCGAAAGCGCGCCTCGCCAAACTGCGTGAAGACCTTGCTGTTCAGAGTAAACAACTGAGCGAACTTGAGGCACGCTGGAAGATCGAAAAGTCGAGCCTGACCGGAGTCGGCGAGCTCAAAACTCGACTCAACGATGCACGCATCGAGCTTGACCGTGCCATGCGCGACGGTGAATACCAGAAGGCATCGAAGCTCAATTACGAAACGATCCCCTCGATCGAAGAAGCGCTCGTCACCGCTGAAAGCAATGAGCCCTCCGGCCCGCGCATGGTCAATGACCAAGTCACCGAAGAGGACATTGCTGCGGTCGTCGCCGCCTGGACCGGCATCCCTGTCGACCGACTCACCGAAGGAGAGACCGAGAAACTGCTGCACCTTGAGGCTGAGCTTGGCAAACGGCTCATCGGTCAGAAGGACGCAGTTCAGGCCGTCTCAGAAGCGGTTCGTCGAACTCGTGCCGGAATCTCCGACCCCGACCGTCCGACCGGCTCCTTCCTATTCCTCGGCCCAACTGGTGTCGGAAAGACTGAGCTTGCGAAGGCGCTCGCGCAGTACCTCTTCAATGACGAGAAAGCTCTCGTTCGCATCGACATGAGTGAGTACGGCGAGAAATTCTCCGTCTCGCGATTGGTTGGTGCCCCTCCCGGTTATATCGGGTACGAGCAGGGCGGTCAGTTGACCGAAGCCGTGCGACGTCGGCCGTACTCGGTAATTCTTCTCGATGAAGTTGAGAAGGCGCATCCCGAAGTATTCGACGTGCTGTTGCAAGTGCTCGACGATGGACGCCTCACCGATGGTCAGGGTCGCACCGTTGACTTCCGCAACGTGATCTTGATCCTGACCAGCAACCTCGGCAGCCAGTTCATCACCGAACAGGCCCTGCCGTGGGAGGCCCGCAAGTCTGCGGTTCATGACCTCGTGCGCAAGTCGTTCAAGCCTGAGTTCATCAACCGGCTCGATGACATTGTGGTGTTCCAGCCGCTCTCAACCGACGACCTTAGCCAGATCGTCGAGCTCGATATCGATCGCCTCAGCAAGAGGTTGACAGACCGTCGCCTCCAGCTGGCAGTGACGCCGGATGCCCGAACGTGGCTAGCAGAGCGCGGTTACGACCCGATCTATGGTGCGCGTCCGCTGCGCAGGCTCATGCAGCGCGAAATTGACGACAGGCTCGCGAAGGCACTGCTTGCCGGAGATATTCGTGACGGAGACACTGTTCATGTGGCGCTCGCTTCAGACGGGGATGCCCTGGTTGTGTCGCGACTGCAACCAGACGCCGAGTAGCACAGACAAGTAGGCAGCCGTTTAGAGAAACATCGGCCGGTCGTCTTCGTTCTCGGTTTCAACTGCGAGATCGACGACGACCGGAACGTGATCACTCGGGCCGTCACCTTTGCGCTCTTCGCGGTCGATGGATGCCTCGGTGATGAGCTCGTCAAAATTTGGCGAACCCAAAATGAAGTCGATACGCATGCCTTCGTTGCGAGGAAAACGCAGGCGTTGGTAATCCCAGTACGTGTAGCCCTCAATGCCGCGACTGCGTAGCGCGTCGATGAGGCCGGCCTCCTCGAACGCGGCGAAGGCCGCACGTTCGGGCTTGCTGATGTGGGTCTTGCCCTCGAATGCTGCAACATCCCAGACATCGATATCGAGCGGGGCAATGTTGAAATCACCCATCAGTGCGAGCGGCTGCTCGGGGTTGTCGCGCATCCACTTCTGGGTCTGCGTGGCAAGGTTGGCGAGCCACTCGAGTTTGTAGGGATAGTGCGGGTTGTCCAGCTCGCGACCGTTGGGAACGTAGAGGCTCCACAATCGTGTTCCCTCGACGGTCACCCCGAGAGCGCGTGCCTCAATGGGGATAGTGCCGTCGTCGAGAGGTTTACCGAATCCGGGCTGAGTCTCGAAACCGACCGTAACCTCATCCATCGGTAGACGGCTCGCGAACGCGACACCGTTCCACTGGTTGAGACCGTGAAGCTCTACCTCGTAACCCGCTTCATTGAATGCGTCGAGAGGAAACTGCTCGGGCTTGCACTTGATTTCTTGCATCGCCAGAACATCAATATCTTCCCGAAGCATCCAGTCGACGACGCGGCCAACTCGGGTTCGGATTGAGTTCACGTTCCAGGTAGCAATGCGCATGGGTCAACGCTAATAGTTCTACCCCCGGATTGGGCGAGGACAGCGTCGGATGCGAGATCTAAAGTTGGATCATGCAGCATCATTCCGCCTCACAGGACCACGCGGCGGATGCAGCAGATCGACGCGATCAGCGCAACGCTGTCGTCGCATCGATCTTGGGTTCCGCCGGCGTGCTGATTTCGGGCATCCTGCTCATCATTGGAGAGACCATCCTCTAGCGGCAAGCCGCTGTGGGTATTGTGTACTGGTGACCGACGCCAAACAGCAGCTCATTGAGTACATTTCCGCAGATGCCGTGTTCCACGGCGATTTCACTCTGACGAGCGGAAAGAAGGCGAGCTACTACGTCGACTTGCGTCGTGTCAGTCTCGACCATCGTGTCGCGCCCCTTATCGGACAAGTGATGCTTGACCTCATTGCTGATATTCCCGACATTGCGGCGGTTGGCGGGATGACGATGGGTGCTGACCCGATCGCTGCGGCGATTCTTCACCAGGGCGCCGCCCGCGGTGCAGCGTACGACGCATTCGTCGTGCGCAAAGAGCCCAAGGATCACGGCCGCGGTCGACAGGTTGAAGGTCCAGAGCTCGAAGGTAAGCGCGTAATTGTGCTCGAGGACACGTCAACCACGGGTGGATCGCCACTTGCCGCGATCGAAGCTTTGGAAAAGGTTGGCGCAATCATCGCAGGAGTTGCCGTGGTTGTTGATCGATCCACGGGAGCCAAAGAGCGGATCGAAGCTGCCGGCTACCCATATTTCTCTGCGATCGGGCTTGGTGATCTGGGATTGACTCCGTGACTCCAAGCGACAACTCCTCGGGCGCGGGCTCGGGTTCCGGCTCGGATGACGAGCAGCAGCCGAGCGAGCCTCCGTTCAGTTGGGGGCTGACTCCCGCTGAACCTGTGCCCGCGAAGCCTGATGAGCCTGAGAAGCCCTCGGATGACGCGCCGGAACTTATTGAACCGCCTGCCCCGACGGCGCCCCCGGCCAGTACCGAACCGCCGGCAACGGAAGCGCTCAACGTTGCCGATCTGCCTACCGGACTCATGGATGTCGCCGATGCGCCAACGGCGGCAATCGACTCCAGCGATCTGCCTACTGCAGCAATCAGTTCTGCCGACCTGCCTACCGCCGCCATCAACTCTGCGGATCTGCCCACGGCAGCGATGGACATGCCGACGAGACGCCAGCTGCGGATGCCTGCGGCAGTGGATCCGTCACTTGAGGGTGCAACGGAAGTTCTCGCCGCGCATCCGGTATCTGCTGCTGGTCCGGAAGGCGAGTCCGTTGACCACGATGCGGTTGGCGCACTTTTCGGTGATGAGAATTTCGTCGAATATGAGGATCTTGCTGGCGGTGCGCTAGTTCCTGCTGCGCTCAGCCGCCCTCGCGCTCCTCAAGCGGCGCGTGCGCCAATACCGCGGGGGCAGCTCTTTGCGATATCGATCGCCGCCGGGCTCGTAGCAGCGCTCGCACTGGCTGCGCTTTTCTTGGCAGGAACACGGATAGGCGAGTCAGCGACGCCTGCGTCAATCGCAACCCCAACACCGACTGCGACATCGAGCTCGGCACCTGTTGTTGGACCGCTTCCTGTCGGCACTTACCAGTGGAACGAGCTTCTCGGGGGTGAATGTCTTGATCCATTCGAGTCGGCGTGGCAAGACGAGTACGTCGTCGTTGACTGTGCGCAGCCTCACGCGGCCCAGCTTTTGGTGCGCGGGACATTTGACGACGCAGTGTCGGCTCCCTTCCCCGAGGTTGAGGAACTCACGGCACGAACGGCGGAGCTGTGCTCGACCGATGCCGTCATCAACTACGCTGCGGCACAGTCATTTGCCGATCTCGAGTTGCAGGCAGGTTTTGCTGCGACCGACGACGAATGGTCCGCCGGTCAGCGCGACTATTTCTGCTTTGCGACGCGAAGCGGCGATGACGTCCTCACGGAGTCGGTCGCGCAACCTCAAGTAGCAGCAGAAACCAGCGGCGAATAATCCTGCTGGCAGGCGTGCCTAGTCGGCAGCCGCCCAGCGTGATAACTACTTGTTGAGAAGATCCGCCACGCTGTCGAGCACCTCGTGCGGGCTGAACGGGTAGCGGGCGATTTCGTGCTTGTCGCTAATTCCTGTCAGCACCAGCACCGTGTGCAGGCCAGCTTCGATTCCCGCGACAATGTCGGTGTCCATGCGGTCACCGATCATTCCCGTTGTCTCGCTGTGTGCACCGATCTTGTTGAGTGCTGAACGGAACATCATCGGGTTTGGCTTGCCAATGATGTACGGCGTCTGACCAGTGGCTTTCGTGATGAGAGCGGCAACCGCGCCCGTGGCCGGAAGTGGACCGTCGGCGCTGGGGCCGGTGGCATCCGGGTTGGTTGCAATGAACCGGCTGCCGTTGCCAATGAGTCGGATTGCTTTAGTGATCGACTCGAAGGAGTAGTTGCGAGTTTCCCCAATCACCACATAGTCAGGATCTGTCTCCGTCATGATGAAGCCAGCTTCGTGGAGGGCGGTCGTGATGCCGGCCTCTCCGATGACAAACGCGCTGCCGCCCGGCATCTGTGCTTTCAGAAAGTCTGCGGTCGCAAGCGCGGAGGTCCAGATCGCGGACTCGGGAACGTCGAGTCCTGAGGCCTTGAGTCGGGCACTCAGATCGCGAGGCGTGAAAATCGAGTTGTTGGTGAGAACGAGGTATGGCTTACCTTCGTCTCGCCACTGCTGCAAAAGCTCTGCCGCACCGGGAACCGGGTGGTTTTCGTGAACGAGCACGCCGTCCATGTCGGTGAGCCAGCATTCGATTTCGCTGCGATTGATCATGCGTTCATGTTAGCGAACGCAGTGTCGCTTGAAAGCCGACTCGTGATGATCTCGATCGCAGCAGGGTTCTGTTCGACGAGCACCACTCGACGTTTCAGCGCTTGGGCGACGGCTCCGGTCGTGCCGCTTCCGGCGAAGAAGTCGAGCACCCAATCACCTGGCTGGCTGGAGGCCTGGATGATCCTTCGCAGGATCCCTTCCGGCTTTTGAGTGGCGTAGCCCGTTTTCTCTTTGCCGGTCGGGGAGACGATGGTGTGCCACCACACATCCGTGGGTAGCTTGCCGCGGGCCGCCTTCTCTGGCGTCACGAG
>Ga0307486_1001700_pt1 | contig 16257 bp, 22 predicted proteins | sample CBIW02metaG_FD_203663 | JGI IMG/M metagenome (GOLD analysis project Ga0307486, IMG submission 203663) | Sea-ice brine microbial communities from Beaufort Sea near Barrow, Alaska, United States - CBIW 0.2 | ecosystem: Environmental > Aquatic > Marine > Coastal | place: USA: Alaska | collected... | reverse complement strand
TGCCCAAATCCGCGCAACCGGGCGCGAAGGCCGCGCTCGCGGAGATCTGGCAGGCCGAGGACAAAGACCACGCCCTGGCGGCGGTGAAGACGTTCGAGGCCGCCTACGGTGCCAAGTGGCCCAAAGCGACGGCGAAGGTCACCGACGACGTTGATGTGCTCCTCGCGTTCTATGACTACCCGGCCGAGCACTGGGTCCATCTGCGCACGACGAACCCGATCGAGTCGACCTTCGCGACCGTGCGCCTCCGTCAGCGGGTGACCAAGGGCCCAGGTTCACGGGCGGCGGGGATCGCGATGGCGTTCAAGCTCATCGAGTCAGCACAAGGTCGCTGGCGGGCTGTCAATGCACCGCACCTCGTCCCGCTCGTCCGCGCCGGAGCAACCTTCACAAACGGCAAACTCGTCGAACGAGACACCAAGAACGACGGCGCGGAGGAAGCCGCCTAAAAGAAACTCATCCACAGGTCTTGACTATTACTCAATCGCGAACTTTGTTGACCCGTAGATACAATGGCTGACGACAGTTGAATATCGGTGCACCCTCAGGGGGCACATCGCACGGCTGAACGGTTGAGAACTGAGCAGAACGGTACGAGTTTCGCGCTCAGACTGCTCGGAGTGGTCAGGTTGAGCGCGAATCCGCCCGGTTCAAGTCCCCCCTCGGACACGGTCCAGATGTCCACCCTTGCAAGTAGAGGGGTGGGCATCTTTCATTTCAGGCAGTCTTCTTGTTCACCTCCTCATTTCACGTCCGCATTCCTTGCACTGTCAGGCTGCTGACGAGCAGTCGCTTCGTGGCGTCGTGAAGTCCTATGCATCCACGTCCGCCCACATCAAACATCACGGCCGGAGTGTGATCGCCGGGAAGTTTGAACAGAGTGACCCCCGCCTCCATCGGTGACGAGCGCAAGCAGACCCGAGTGACACTGCTGTTCAAGGTCGCCAGGTCCGTGACACGCGTCGGTGCCATCCGACGCTGAACGACTTGACCGCGATGAGTCGACCCGGTTCGACTCAAATCAATCCCCTCGGTACGCTTCTGTTGAAGCCCTCACACTCTCGCCGGTGTGGGGGCTTCTTGGTCTCCAACGGTCACACCAGCGGCGCTCCGACGCCGGTCCCGGTCGAGTAAGTAGATCGCCTCGCTCTGGCCTATTCGTACGTTCGGATGTGTACATGCGTCGAGAACTCTTCGTATCCGTCCAGATCTACTCTTACGACCGATTGCGGCGCTTGGTGCAGTCCCGCGGGGAGCGAAGGCGCCGTGACGGTCATGAAACTCACTTTCACTTGGGATTCTAGAATACCCTGTAGGGTATAGTTGACATGAACCAAAACACCCCTCCGGTATGACTATTCCGTCGGCTGTGGACTGACAGCATCACCCTGCAGTATCCGTCGGATGTTGAAAGGACTGAGGTCACCAGATGGCTGAACACACCCTGACGACAGACGCACATTGCACGTACCTTCAGGCTGACCCGGAATCGGTGGCACAAGGTGCACGGGGCCGACTCAAGGCCATGCTCGAAATGATCTCGAAGGAGAACTGATGGAACTCGAATCTGGCGCCATGAAACCGGTGATCAACCGGATCAAGCGCGCCCAAGGCCAATTGGCCGGTGTCGTACGCATGCTCGAGGAAGGTCGTGATTGCGAAGACGTGGTCACCCAGTTGGCAGCCGCGTCAAAGGCACTTGATCGCGCTGGCTTCGCCATCGTCGCCACCGGACTTCAGCAATGCATGGTCGCGAGTGGTCCTGACAGTGTCGACGCCAAAAAACTCGAGAAACTGTTTCTGTCGCTGGCCTAGAAAGCCGTGCCGCTTGACCTGCCCTGGTGTGGTCGCTAATCCGGAGTGGTTCGACGGATACAGGCGGCTGGTAACTCGAACCAGCGGAGATGTTCGAAATCGGCCGACACTAGGTGACCGGACACGTCGATGATTGCTGGCTCCTGCTTGGCCAGAAGGCGAGCGCCCTCGGCGAGATGGTCGGCCAAGGAGGACTCGGGTGAGGTCAGCGGCTGCGTCGGGTGCTGCATCTGTCCATCTGGGTCATAACTAACTTGCTTTAGGCGCAAGGGCGGCTCCACCAGGCCGTTCCGGTGAACCCAGATGCCGGTCTCCGGGTCAAAACGGTACTGGCCAAGCATGCGCCAGCCATCGCGTGCGATGAGTGCAACGGCCTCGGTGATGTAGTCGAAGACCGCTTCGGAGATGAAGTAGTTGAAGTTGATTCGTACCCAGCCGGGTTTGATTCCTTCGCAGCCGCGGGTGATCTCCCGCCCAAACTCGTGGGATTGCTCGATATCGATGCCGAGCAGTCGGTGGCCATATGGGCCAGCGCACGAACATCCGCCCCTGGATTGGATACCGAACAAGTCGTTGAGGAGGGAGACGACAAAGTTGTGGTGTAGGTACTTCCCACTTGGTGCGCGGATTACGAATGAAACGATCGACAGCCGATCCGCGTCGAGGTTGCCAAGGATTTCGATGTTCGGCTCGTCGGCCCAGCGGGCAAGTGCGCGTTGCAGAAAGCTTTCCTCAATGCCGCGGATTACATCGATACCGACCGCTTGCTTGAGTTGGAAGACCAGCCCTGCTCTGATCGACTCGACGATCGCGGGCGTGCCACCTTCTTCACGTTGGGCAGGATCGGTCAGGTAGCGATGCTCGTCGGGGTTGACGAAAGCGACGGTCCCGCCACCGGGAACGTCCGGTACCCGGTTGGTGAGCAGTTCACGACGTACGACCAACACGCCAGGAGTGCCGGGCCCGCCGATGAACTTGTGCGGGCTTAGAAAGATCGCGTCCTTGTAGCATTGTGGGTCGGCCGTGTCGGGGCCGTTCATCTCGATCTCGACGTACGGTCCCGCGGCAGCGAAATCCCAGAAAGAGAGCGCTCCGTGGCGATGCAGCAGCGACGAGATAGCTGCCGTGTCACTGATGATCCCGGTGACGTTGCTGGCGGCCGAAAAACTGCCGATCTTTGCCGGACGCTCCGCATACCTGACCAGCTCGACCTCAAGTTGGACTAGGTCGATATGGCCGTCGGAATCTGCCGGGATGGGAACGACGTCGGCGATCGACTCACGCCACGGCAGCTCATTGGAATGGTGCTCAAACGGTCCATGAAATACAACCGGTCGTTCAGACTCGGGAATCAAAGTGCTGAAGTGATAACGGTCCTCAAGCGTAGACGGGATGCGAAGTCCGAGGATGCCGATCAGCTTGTCGATCGCTCCGGTGCAGCCCGAACCAGCGAAAATCACCACGTCGTCGCCGCCACCACCCACGGCGTCATGGATGATCGCGCGCGCGTCGGAGCGTAACCGCGTCGTCTGCAAACCGGTGCCGCTGGACTCGGTATGCGTGTTGGCGTAACTGGGGAGGACCTGCTTGCGGATGAAATCTTCTATAAACCCCAATGCTCGACCCGATGCGGTGTAGTCCGCATAGGTGACTCGTCGGGGTCCGAACGGACCGAGCATGACGTGATCGTCGCCGATAACCGCCTCACGAATGCGACGAAGAAGCGGCGACTCGCCCAGTTGCCCTGCTGGGTCTGGCTTCATAGCCCGGTTTTCAGCAGAGATTGCTCACTTTTGTTTGAATTCACGGTAGGAACGGCGCAGTTAGTGGGGAGTCCGAGCTTGCCAAAAATCATTGCCGCTGGGCAAAAGCCGGTGACACTTGACTGCACGAGGTTGAGGCCGACGAAACCGATGAGGAGTAACCACCATGTCGAGAAGATTGCGGTGAATAGTGCGCCGATCAGGATCATGGTGCCAGCGAGTGCGAGGACGGCGCGGTCGACACTCATCGCGCGCCGATCTTCACGTTGACGCGCTGATGGGGCCACGGCCCGGATGCTTCTGTGCCACCATCGTGCCCGTCGCACCACTGATCTGTTGGGACGTCTGCGCGAACGTCAGCGACATGCTCGCCGCAGCCGGACCAAGTTGTTTTGCCGCAGGCGCGGCATTGAATTGGACTACACATTCGTATTCTCCCTCTTGGATTGGTTAGTCGGCCGGGCTACGGCCGTCAGTGTTTACGTCTACTTGTGACCTTTGGCAGTCATCCGGAGGATGCTCAGGCTGAAGGAGATGAACCGGCCCAATTGGTAGACCACGCTCTTGCGGCGACGCAGCGTGGCTGCGGTGGGCAGCGGCGCCTTGCTGAGGTCGGCCACTGGCTGAATTTCATTGGCTGAAAGGGGGACGGGGGCAGATGAGGGTTTGCTGGTGGGCATGTCGATCACTCCGGGATGAGATGCCAGCCGAAGCGGGCCTTGGCCTTGTGGATGAACAGATAGTGCAGGGCGAGCTTGACCCAATGACCGCTGAGTCCGATCTCGCCACGAGTGTCGCGCAGGTCCCGACCAGTGGTGAATCGAGCGTAGTCGGGCACGACGGGCATCATCGTCATTGATGCGGCCGAACCGTTTCGCATGCCCGTGCCAGCCGAGGCGACACACGCCGCGCCCATGTGTGCCATCGAAGCTGTATGGGCCGGGGCCTGAGCCCCATGCTTGATTCGTGCCGCGATGGTCAGTGCGGCGGTTTTGCCCATGACTCCCGACGGCATCCCAGTTCGCGGCGGTGCCGGCGCGATGACGGTGCCGTTGACGCTCTTGCGTGGGCGGGAAATCTGGTGCGGGGGAGCGAAAGCGATGCCGACAGCAAAAATGTTGTCGTGACCAGGTGCCAGATAGGTTGCGGGCCAATCCTCAGCGCGCCATTCCTCGTACGGCTTGGGCGTGTAGTCGGCGTCGACTTTCATGAAACCGTTGGGGGCGAACATCGTGGTTGTGATGTCGGTGCCCGTGCGATCGTAAGCGGCCAACGGGACCCCGCCGAACGGGGGCAGCAGCATCGCGAAGTCAAAACCTAAGCTGTGGTGCTCACCGTCAAGAGTCTCGTAATGTACGACGCCATCCTCAATCTGCTCTACGTGTACGCCGAGGATGGGTTCGACGCCGCGCTCGCGGAACAGCGACGCTGTCCATAGCTCGCTCGAGGTCTCAAAACCCCTGTCTTCAAAGGTCATCCCGTCGACGCCGAAATCGCCGAGTGCCGCCTCGTTCGTCAGATAGACGAGGCGTGCGAGGTCACGGACTCCGGCCTGTCGCAGCTCGTGGTCGACGTTGAACACATACTCAAATGCTGCACCCTCGCACGTGCAGGTGCCGTGCCCCATACCGACAACCAGAGTCTGAGGGGTACCTGCGCGCATCAGATCGATCGACTCACGCAGGGCGACCGCGGCCTCGACCGCGTGGTCGGCCGTGCAGACGGAGACAGTGTGCCCGTCGGGCCCCAATCCTTCGGTGGCGCCGAATTTGAGTTGCGGGCCGGTAGCGTTAATCAGGTAGTCGTAGCCGATCCGCTCTGTCCGACCGGCAGTACCTAGTCCGGTGTGCTCGATATCGACGGCGCCACGGCCATCAGCCTCATCACCATCGGGCCGAATGGCGACGGCTTTGGCCTGGCGGAACTCGATGCCTTTGCGTTTATACACCGGGGCGAGCGGGAAAACGACTTGCTTCTTGGACATCCGGCCGACACCCACCCAGATGTTCGACGGTATCCAGTTCCATTGGGAGTTGGGCGAAACAACCGTAACGGTGTCATTCCTCCCCAACATGCGCCTCAGATGAAGCGCTGCAGTATGTCCGGAGACTCCTGCCCCGAGGACGACGACGTCAGCCATCTTGACTCCTTATTAGTGATGAGACTCAAAGTATACCCCTAGGGGTATTGATTACCTAGGTCAACTGGTGCATTTAGGGTGCCTTCTCAGGGTGAGTGCCCTGATGGCATGGACTCAGACGAAGAAGCCGAGCGGCTTCGGGTCGTGGTTGACGAGCACGTTCTTGACTTCCTGGTAGTTGTTCAAGGTCTGCTGATCGGTCTCGCGGCCGTATCCGGACTGCTTGTAGCCACCGAAGCCCGCACCTGCGGGGTACTGGTTGTACGTGTTGACCCACACTCGGCCAGCGAGGATCTCTTGGCTTGCCCGGTAGGTCAGATCGGCGTCGCGGCTCCAGACTCCTGATCCGAGCCCATAGATGGTGTCATTGGCGATCTCGATGGCTTCGTCGTAATCTCTGAACGTCGCGACCGTGACGACAGGGCCGAAGATTTCGTCCTGGAACACCTGCATGTCATTAGTGCCCTGGAATACTGTGGGCTGGATGAAGTAGCCACCCTTGAGGTCGCCCGACAACTCGGCGCGCGCACCGCCCGCGAGAACCTTTGCCCCCTCCTTGGGGCCAAGTTCGAGGTAGCCGGTGACTTTCTCCAGCTGGTCGAGGCTGTTCTGCGGACCCATCTCTGTCGTGGTGTCGAGGGGATCCCCTACCTTGATCCGTTCGACGCGCTGCACCGCCTGCTCGAGGAAGCCCTCGCCGATCAGTCCATCTTGGATCAATGCCCGCGACGGGCACGAGCAGATCTCACCCTTGTTAAGGGCGAACATCGTGAAGCCCTCGACCGCCTTGAGATAGAAGTCGTCCTTGGCTCTGGCGACGTCGTCGAAGAAAATGTTGGGCGACTTGCCGCCCAACTCCATCGTGGTCGGGATGATGTTCTTGATGGCGTACTGCATGATCTCGCGACCGGTCGCTGTGGAGCCGGTGAAGGCCACCTTGCCAACTCCGTCGTGCTCGACCAGTGCCCGCCCAATCTGGGCGCCACCACCGTTGACGACATTGATCACGCCGGGCGGAAGGATGTCGGCGATGAGCTCCATGACGTAGAGGATCGAAATGGGTGTGGCGCTCGCCGGCTTGAGCACTACGGTGTTTCCGGCCGCCAGCGCAGGCGCAAGCTTCCAGGTCGCCATCAGGATGGGGAAGTTCCACGGGATGATCTGAGCGACAACCCCGATTGGCTCATAGAAGTGGTACGAGACGAGATCCCCGGTGAGCTTCTTGATGTTGCCCTCTTGGGTGCGGATCGCGGCCGCGAAGTAGCGGAAGTGATCGATCGCCAGGGGGATGTCGGCTGCCAGTGTTTCGCGTACCGGCTTGCCGTTCTCCCACGACTCCAGTACTGCTATCTGTTCGAGGTGCGCTTCCAGATGGTCGGCCACGGCCGTGAGAACGGCAGCACGGTCGGTCGTAGAGGTTGCTGCCCAGGCGGGGAACGCACCCTCGGCTGCCGCGACCGCCACGTCGATGTCCTCGACCGTCGAGCGCGCGTACTCGGCGATGGGGAGGCCTGTGGCCGGTGCCAGGTCGTCGGCGTAGTTGCCTTTGACAGGTTTGACCCAGTCGCCGCCAATGAAGTTGTCGTACCTGCTCTTGAGCGGGACGATGCTGTCGCTGGTTCCGGGACGGGCGTAGATAGTCATGTGCTGCTGCTTCCTGCTAGGTGTTCTGTGAGTGGTTTGGGGGCTACTGGATGGTTCATGCGGTGAGGTATGCCTTGATCGCGACGATGGTGTCGGCAAGGCCCTCCTTTGCAGTTGCGAAGAACATGACTGGCGTCATGACTTCCCAATCCGGACGGGCTGTGTGCCCACCCACAATCGAAACTACGTTGAGACAGTGGTCCTCCGCGCCTGCCATACGGTCCAGATGTCCGGACTAAAGTCACTACTTCGACCTGTCAGAAGATGTGGTTACTCAACTGGAGCACTCTCCGGCTTCTTGGGCTGGACGGCACACCGGGGGCTTTCGCCGCTATGAGGTTGGCTGTCTCTGCGCGAGATCGGAGCCACGGGCTCAGGAGGTCACCTGAAGGTATACGTTCACACCGATCGGAACATCCACGCCGACGGCGGTCAGGCACAACGCATTGAGGCCGATCTCTTGAGCGCGACCGGCACACCAGGACGCGGTCACGGTCGCCCACCGGGCGGCTACCTGCCGGGAACGGCGCCCTTCCGTACGTTTGGCGCCGCGGGAATAACCCCTCCCTCGAGGAGAAAGCGCAGTAGTTCGGGCTTGCCTTCGTGGATCGCTTCGAGATCAGAGTGGTGTGCCTCGGGCAGCACGAGCAGTGTGCTCCGGCCTGGAAGTTGAGCATGGAGACGTTGGGCGTCACGGACGGGGACGGTGGGATCAAGGGCGCCGTGGACGAGGAGGATCGGCGCGGTGCATCGACTGATCGTGTGAAGCGGCGCGAACTCGCCGAACCGATACCCGATGATGTGTTCGACGTATCTCAAGCCGTTGATATCAACGGGCCGACGAATAACGCACCAGTGGGTGCAAGGACGGCAGGTTTGCCGCGCGACCTCGTCCAACACTTCCTTCAGGCTGTGGCGGGGTGCACGGCAATTCTCGGTGGCGCGCGTCCAGACGCCGTGTGTGGCCACGTGGCCGGCTGAAACCGCTGCACGAATGCGATGACCACGGGTGTCGCGACGGCTGCTGGTGCAGTGACAGCACGGAGGAGCTTTGTAGGTCGAAGCGCGATGACCTCGACAAGCGCCCATAGCGAACTCTCGCCCCACCGCACAATGCCGACGAGCATCACCGCGCCCACCATATGGGAAACGAGCATTTGCGCACCCATCCCCATGGTCGCCATATCGTCAGGGCCGTTCAGCGGGGACATGCTAAGCAGGTGCACTGCGGACTGGGCGAACAGGAATGTTGCGAGCAGTTCGCGCACGGACCAACGGTGCCGGCTCAGCGCCCAACACAGCACTGCCGCCGGAAAACTGACGAGCGCGACCACAGCCAACGTGGGCGGCATGCCGCCACCGATTACGTGGCTTCCCAAACTAATCGTCACGGTCAGCAACGTCACGATGCCAGCACGCCAGAAGCGCGCCCATCCCGAGGTCAACGAAGACCGATCGGTAGGCCGCGGGGTGGTCATCGTGACAATGTATCAATCCGAATCTCGTGCGCTGACAGGAGTACTACGTTGTGTAGGAGAAGAGTCAACTGCCAAAGACTTCCATACACGGGGTGATAAACTTATTTGGGAACTGTACTCGGGGAGATCGCGGTGTTCAGTAGCGCTCGGGCTCGGGTCCTGGAACGAAGCGCCGTCCGGTGATTTCTCTGGGCATGATTTCCACGAACGTGTACTTCAGCGTTGGCAGGAGCGGGCGGAGGGGAAGTCCGTTGGCCGCGTCAATCTCAGACTGTTTTTGAAGGATACGAGCAGTGCCTTTGATGACGACGCTCCACGCCTCATCGAGGCCTACCGAATCGGTTTCGAACGCGACTTGCTCGTTGACCGCCACCTGAGCGAGTTTGCTGCCCGGGGCGGTCCGGAATACCAGTCGGTCGTTAGCTACCGAGAAGTTAACCGGAAAAATATCTGGCTGTCCTGCGACACTGACCGCCAAGCGCCCAACCGTCGACGAACGCAGCAGCCGCCACGACGCGCTCTCGTCCAAGACGTCAAACGGCTCCAACTCATCAATATCCATATTTGACTATCCCACGGGGCTGCTCTGACCGGGACCGCCGGCGCCGGCTTACACAGCGCGATTGAAGATCCTGACCCCGACCAGTGCCGTGAAGCATTCCGGCTGGGACTGAGGCGCTCGCGCAAATTCTTGGTTCCCCGCGCATTGCCGAGCGATTCGCTGATCTGAGCCGCGAGATTCCGGGGTTGGTCACCGGCCAAGTCGTGGTGCCGCCCGACGGTCCTTTCATCGGCGAGCCACTGGGTCACACTCGTGCTCGCAGTCGCACCGGTGCGTCGGTCGTGGCGATCGTGCGGGGGGAAAATGTCAACTCTCCGGTTCCCGAGGAGGCAATACGAGCCGGTGACGTCCTTGTCGTTGTCGGCAGCGAGCAGGCGATCGGCGAGGTCGACCGTATCGTCACCCGGGGCTGAGAGTGGAGACGTCAGTTGCGCTGCTGCTCGAACTCGGCGTGGTCTTGTTTCTCTTCACCCTCCTGGGCGCCGGTGCACGAAAGGTGGGGCTGTCGCCGATTCCGCTCTATCTTGTGGGCGGCCTCGCACTCGGCGAAGGTGGCCTCGCTCAAGTCCCTGCCTCCGGTGAGTTCATCAACGCCAGCGCCTCCATCGGCGTGGTCCTACTCCTGCTCACGCTGGGTCTGGAATTCTCGCTCGGCGAGTTTGCCTCCAGCATGCGCGCACGTGCCGTCTGGGTTTGTCGACCTTCTACTGAACGCCGCACCGGGTGCGCTCGCAAGGTGGCTCATCGGCTTCGGCATGGTCGGCGTGTTGGCACTGGCGGGCGCGACCTATGTTTCCTCATCGGGAATGATCGCACGCCTGCTCAATGAGCTGGGCCGACTCGGCAACCAAGAGACGCCTGCAATCCTGTCGGTCCTGGTATCCGAGGATGGTCGGTGTCGGGGCCGCATCGGCGCCGGCAAACGATCTGCCTCCGCGGTGGGACCAGGCTGATCCGAAGTAGTTCCCGGTGGTGAGGAGTCGACTCTCAGCGCCCGTTGGACCCAATGGCGTCGGCCGCGACACCGCGTAGCGCGTCGTTGCCCGCCAAACCCATCATCGCGTCTGGGTTGAACGCCTCCACGACGGTGGTGGCATCATCCGCGGAACGCACAACAACATTGCACGGCAGCACCGCGGCTATCGATCGCTCGGCCTGGATCGCCTCGTATGCTAGCGCAGGGCGAGAGCGTCGCGAACTGCCGCGTCGGCCTTCTCGTACGGTTGGGCCAGTGTGGTGGAGAGCGTGTATTCCTTCATCAGGCGCTCTTGGTCTGTGTGGCTTCGCTGCGCGCGGCGTCGATGTCGAGTTCGCGCACTGCGGTGATGACTTCCTCGAGTGCTGTGGCCGATAGGGCTCCGGGCTGGGAGAACACCAACGTGCCGTCCTTGAACGCCATCAGCGTCGGGATGGAAGTGATCTGGGCGCCGGATGAAAGGGCTGCCTCAGCTTCGGTGTCCACCTTCCCGAACACAACATCGGGGTGTGTCACAGATGCCTGCTCGTAGACGGGCGCGAACTGTCGGCACGGTCCGCACCATGACGCCCAGAAGTCGACAAAGACGACGTCGTTACTGGTGATTGTCTGCTCGAAGTTCCTTGAACCCAACTCGATGGTAGCCATCTGATTCTCCTTATTGTCTGTGTGACGATCCCCAGAAGGGGGCGATACCCACCATAACCAATATACCCCCTATGGTATTCCACAGAGACTATTCCGACTTTTCGAAACATGTCCCGGCGAGTAGTAGGTTCGCATTCAAAGATACCCCGGTGGGTATCTAACAGTTTGCCGTCCAACAAGACAAACAACCGTTCTAATAGGAGACAGCATGTGCAGAGCAGTCAGGTGCAAGACCTGCGACAAGACCACCTGGGCCGGATGCGGCCAGCACGTTGCGAATGTGAAGGCCAGCGTTCCCGCAGGACAGTGGTGCCCCGGCCACGCCAAGGCCGAGCGCACCCACAGTGGTTGGGGGAGTCGGCTGTTCGGCCGCTGACGAAGGCTAACGGTTATCCGACTCGCCTGGACCGTGCGTCGGCAACTTCGCGACGACGCGTCGCGTTTGGCCAAGCCGATCGTGGAGACTGCCCGTTTCTGAGCCGCGGATGAGCCGTGCTCGTGGCCACCATGCGCTGCGTCCGGGCACCGATGAAGTGTCCGTCAAGTGCATGCGTCAGTTCCCGCGCGGGCAACAGGCTCAGGTGTCCGTCGTCGCCAGAAGCCATGGCGATTACCGCAACAGGACGTCTAGGTTTCCTGATCTCTGCCGTGGAGGGCGTCGTCTCCTTCGAGGACGTTAAGAGCGTCGGCGGCGGCGATGACGTCGCCCATTCAAGCGAACGACCCCAGCCCCATGGGTCATCAAGCCCGACCAGCGGCCCGCGACGCGACTTCCACATGTTATAGAGGAATGGCAGCGTCGAAGCGCCCCACAGGAAAGCACCGATCGAGGAACTATCGTTGAGCGTCGTGAATCCATCGCTGGGTGAATTGTCAGCGTAGCGACGCGGGAGACCCTCGACACCGAGCCAGTGCTGGACGAGGAACGTCATATGGAAGCCGACAAACAATAGCCAGAAGTGAATCTTGCCGAGGCGTTCGTCGAGCATCCGGCACGACCCACCTGCGGACGGTCTCGCGGCCGACACCGACCTGCTGGGCGACCGCGGCTGACGCCGCAGTCAACGACAGATACTCACCGAGATGATCAGACACCAGCCGAACAGCTCTGGCCTGGACCTCGGGATCAATCTTCTTGGGCATGTGCTCATTTTTTCAACTCAAAAGAATGCGGCATCAATCCTGGGATGCTTCTATGTTTGTCAAACAACGGCCAGGGGCGGGGATGCTGTCAGGGTGCGGTGGATCTGCCGGGTGACGTAGCGCTTCAGTGAGCGTGAGATTTCCTTTCTTGTTCGGCCCTCGGCGGTGCGGCGCTCGACGTAGGCGCGGGTGGCGGGGTCCATCCGCATCCGGGTGAGGACGATGGTGTTGATCGCCCGGTTCAGCTGCCGGTCGCCGCCACGATTCAGGCGATGTCGGGTGGTGTTGCCCGATGACGCTGGGATCGGGCAGGTCCCAGCGATCTGCGCCAATGCTGCTTCGGATCGGACACGGCCTGGGTGGGACCACACGGCCATGACCACCGCGGCGGTGACGGCGCCGACGCCAGTCATCTCCAGCAGCACCGGGGCATGGTCGCTGACCAATGTCGTGACCTGATCACGGTTGCTCTTGAGGTCGCCGTCGAGCTCGAGAACGCGTCGGGCGTGGCGGACCGCGTCGGCCCTGGCCACGGACAGGCCCAGGTGCCCCTCACGGCGGTGCCAAGCCGCGACGAGTCTGATCGGTGTCAGCGTCAGCGCCTTGCGGGCGTCGAGACCCAGGTCGTGGGTGCGTAGCAACGCGGTCAGCGCGTTGATCGACCTCAACCGGTCCGCGTTCATCTGCTCACGCGCACCGGTCAGGACCTTCAACGCCGTCTGCAACTCGCCGGCACGCCTGTCTCGCAGCCGGTCCATCTGCATGACCAGCGTCGAGCGGGCCGCGGTCAGCGCGTCCAACGTGTCGGTCTTGCCGGTGCCGCGCAATCGCTTCGCCGACGGTGACGGCGCCTCAACGACCCGGTATCCGGTGTCGGACATCAGCTCGGCCATCACCGCTCCGTATGAGCCGGTTCCTTCGGCCGATACGAGGACCCCGTCGACGTCGCCACCGGTGCGGCGCCCGATCCAAGCGGCCGCCGCGACAACCCAGCTGTCGTGGTCGGGAACGTCTCGGTCCCAAGCTCCTTGCCCGACGGCGACTCCACCAGAGCATAGGTATGTGTCGCGGCGTGCGTGTCCACGCCAACGACGAATCTGTACTGATCTGCAACGATGGACATGCGATGTCTCCTTGTAGTGAGCGGACGTCGTGACCGGCGTCGGCCCGGGAGAAGATCACTACGAGACATGCCTGTAAGGGGCCACAACCCGAGGGTTGGGCAAACTTCTAATCAAGCCATCGTGGTGGGCCGGGACGGCGCCGGCCTCCCGACTCAACGGACAGATCCCAGGCAAGACACCCTCGAAGAGGGGTCAGGCGCTTCACGAGTCACGACGAGCCAGAAGAAACCGGCACCACCCTGCCAGGCCAGCCCCAGGCCAGCCACCACAGACACCTACAGGCGCTTCAGTAGCGCCAGCCAGGAGACCATCCCCACGGAGAAGATCGCGATTGGGAAGTGAGCGAGTCCGGAACTTGTCGAACTGGAAGAGCTGGTCATGGGGCCTCGGTCGTAGGCGTCCCGGAAGGTCTCAGCTGACGCGGATGGCTGCGTCGACCTGCTGTTCGCTGAGTTCCTTGGTGCAGAAGAACCAGTCGATGCATTCGACGTCATCGCCGCTGTTTGTCATTCTCTCCTCCGCGGTGCCGCAGGAGCCGGCCGGCGGAACGATGACAGGCTCGCCGGGTTGCCAATCGGCGGGAAGTGCGACGTCGAAGGCATCAGCTGTCTGTAGCCCTTTGATCACGCGGAGCAGTTCGTCGAAGTTTCTGCCTAGCGCCAATGGGTAGTAGAGGATTGTTCGGATGATGCCTGCTGGGTCGATCACGAAGACGGCACGCACGGCTTGGGTAGTGGCTTCGCCGGGCATGATCATGCCGTATTTGCTGGCGACGTTCATGGATACGTCGTCAATGAGAGGGAAGGTCACCTCGACGTTTTTCATGTCGCGGAAGACCATTTTTTCTTTGATCGTCCGCAACCATGCGATGTGGCTGTAAAGGCCATCAATTGAGAGTCCGACCAATTGGGTGTTGTAGGCCTCGAACTCGTCCTGCATCGTCGCGAAGGTCATGAACTCGCTGGTGCACACTGGGGTGAAATCGGCTGGGTGCGAGAAGAGGATTGTCCATTTTCCGGCATAGTCGGCCGGGAAGTTGATCAGTCCTTGTGTCGTTTGGGCGGTGAAGGCTGGCGCAAGATCACCGATGCGCGGCATCGGGGTGGCGGTTGCCTGTTCTGGGGTGATTTCCTGCATGGTCTTGACCTTTCGTTTAGAAGCGGTTGCTATCAACTAGAATATACCTAGGGGGGGTATTTATTCCGGTTGTCGCACAGGCTCAATCGTCGGATGCCCATTCGAGTCGTAACGGCGCCTCAACGCCACAGGTGCCAATGCCACCGGAGCAGTTGTTTGAGGGCCTCTCGTCGCATGCCCGGAATCTTCGGCGTCGCCACCGTGTTGAAATCTTCGGCGTCGCCTCCGTGTTGAACCGGTAACATCGTTATTGGGTTGTTGGGTATCAACGGATTGTTGGGAAATCGTATGCACATGATGGAGGATCCATCGGCATTGCGCCACCCGCTTGGTCCACTTCCAGCGTGGGAGTCTGTACTTGCTGTGGTTGCGCATCCCGACGATGAGTCCTTTGGGCTCGGTGCGGTCCTCGATAGTTTTGTGCAGGGAGGCGCGACCGTGTCGGTTCTGTGTTTCACGCACGGGGAGGCCTCAACGCTCGACACCGCGGTGGGAAAGCTTGGTGAACTGCGTGCTTCGGAACTACAGAATGCTGCACAGCATCTGGGAGCGAGTTCGGCGCACCTACTCGACTATCCCGACGGCGCGTTGTCGCAGGTCGAGACAGCAAAGCTCTCAGTTGACGTACGACACGAATTAGGTATGCATCCCGTCGAGGGGATGGTGGTCTTCGATCCTAGCGGCGTCAGTGGGCACAGCGATCACAGAGCAGCGACCGAAGCGGCCTTGAATGCGGCAATACATGAAAACTTGCCCGTGCTCGGTTGGACGCTGCCCCATGCCGTGGCTGAACAGCTCAACGAGGAATTCGCGGCGAGCTTTGTTGGTCACGCCGACAGCGAAGTGGATCTCGTCATTGCAGTCGAGCGTGAGCGGCAGCAGTTAGCTAGCCTGGCTCATGTAAGTCAGGCCGTGCCGACGAGCGTGCTCTGGCGCAGACTGCAACTCCTTGGGGATCGTGAATACCTGCGCTGGTTGCGTCAATGATGGATTGAACACCGCATGGGCCCGGTCGGGCAGGCAGATCGAGTAGGTTTCGGTACTTGTGGCGGCGTGATCGGGTCTCGCGAACCACCGTGACGAGGCTCCAACCAATCCTGATTGCGACCGTGGTGGTCAGGGCTACTACCCCAAAATGGATCAAGATCTTTCTAGGTGGCCGATGGGCCGGTCGTGACGAGCCACAGAGCAGTCGATAGGCCGGCGCCGAGCACGGCAAAGATCGCCGCGCGCCACGGGATAGACCAAAGCCAGCCCGATGAGGCCCAACACGAGCAATGTCATGCCGTCATGTTGTCCTTGGCGACGATGCGGTCGAGGGCCGCCCGCATGGCCACGGCTTCTTCCGGTGTCACACCCTGGGTGAAGTGCACGAGCGCCGCCGTCCGGTCTACACCCGCACTGTCGAGCGCAGCGCTCATAAGTTCGCTCGTGAGTTCCTCACGGGCATGGGCTGGCGAATAAAGAAATGCACGCCCCGATCGGGTCCGAGTCACTAGTTCTTTGCGACTCAGCCTGTCCAGCACTGTCATGACGGTCGTGTAGGCGAGGTCCTGATTGGGCAAGGACCCCATCACCATCCGCACAGATAACGGCACACTCGCGGTCCACAGCTGATTCATGACGTCGCGTTCGAGCTCTCCCAAGGTGCGCATGGCTCCCATAATACGACGCCCTGTAGTAGTTAGGAATTTCGTAGTACTACTGTGTGTCGTAGTTGTTCTCAATTGAAGGGAAAGCGTCATGGAAGCGCTGGAGATTGCCCGCTGGCAATTCGGCATCACGACCGTTTACCACTTCTTCTTTGTTCCCATCACCATCGGGCTG
>Ga0307486_1001694_pt1 | contig 16296 bp, 17 predicted proteins | sample CBIW02metaG_FD_203663 | JGI IMG/M metagenome (GOLD analysis project Ga0307486, IMG submission 203663) | Sea-ice brine microbial communities from Beaufort Sea near Barrow, Alaska, United States - CBIW 0.2 | ecosystem: Environmental > Aquatic > Marine > Coastal | place: USA: Alaska | collected... | reverse complement strand
GCCGCGTACGTGATCGGGATGTCGCATAGCAGAACTCTGACGCGAATCATCCTGCCGCAGGCGGCACGAGTTTCGATTCCGCCGCTGTCGAATACCTTCATTAGTCTGGTCAAGGACACGTCGCTCGCCTCGCTGATCCTGGTGTCCGAACTCTTCCGGCAGGCTCAAGAGATTGCGGCGTTCAGCCAGCAGTTCATGCTCGTCTACCTTGAGGCAGCCCTCGTCTACTGGCTCATCTGCCTGACCCTATCCGCGGGCCAAGGGGCACTCGAGAAGCGATTGGATAGATATGTCACCCACTGAACCACCACCAGCAAATAGTGGTCGACCAGTGCTCTCGGTCGAGGCGCTGCATAAGAGCTTCGGGAGTCTTTCTGTGCTCCGTGGCATCGATCTAACGATCAAGCGTGGGGAGGTGCTCGCCATCATCGGGGCCTCGGGTTCCGGCAAGACCACCTTGCTTCGGTGCCTGAACGGGCTGGAAATTGCGGATTCCGGTCGCATCGAGGCTGCCGACGGGGAGCTCTTCGACTTCGCCTCGCGCCCTAGTCGCTCCGAACTCGGACGGCTGCGGGACCGGAGCGCGATGGTGTTCCAGCACTACAATCTGTTTCCGCACAAGACCGTCCTGGAAAACGTCATCGAGGGTCCCGTGGTGGTCCAGCGTCGACCCCGTGACGCAGCAGTTGCGGAAGCCCGCGAACTCCTTGACAGGGTCGGGTTAGGGGCTAAGGAGTCCAGCTACCCGGCATCGCTGTCCGGCGGGCAGCAGCAACGCGTCGGGATCGTCCGCGCACTCGCACTGCGACCCGAATTGTTGCTCTTTGACGAGCCGACCTCAGCCCTCGACCCGGAGTTGGTCGGGGAAATATTGGGACTGATGCGTGATCTGGCTCAAGACGGCTGGACGATGGTTGTCGTGACGCACGAGCTGCAGTTCGCCCGCGAGGTTGCCCAGCAAGTCGCGTTTGTTGACGAGGGCGAGATTGTTGAGCATGGACCTCCCGCCCAACTCCTTCGCCATCCCGAGCAAGAGCGAACCAAGCAGTTCATTCATCGGTTGCTCTACCCTATGTGAGGCTGTGCGCGGGCAACCAGCCGTTTGCTTGTCGCGCCTCTGAAATTGGCGGACTCGCGTCCTTACGTCAGGGCACCATGGTGCAAGCACATTGAAGTGGGTATCGAACTGTCGCGACATTGGTTAGGCACCAGGAATGATGGTGCTATCCTGGTGTGGCTTCCCCCGAAAGGCACCTAGCCTCGGCGGATAGCGATCCCATGTCTTAAAGCGTCAGTGAACAACGACGTTACGCGCATACGCGAAAGTTTGGGAGTACTCGCACCTCTAGAACCACCCGGGTTCGTGCGATGGAAGGACTAGTGTGAACAACACATCCGTAGCCGCAGATAAGACTGCGACTCTAAGTGCCATGAAGCTTCCCCAATTGCAGGCGCTTGCCTCAGAATTGGGTGTCTCTGGCACCACTAAAATGCGTAAGAGTGACCTCGTGGACGCCATCAAGAATGGCGGCGTCGTCGCCCCTAAGGCCGATGCTCCCAAGCAGGAAGCCCCCAAGCGCACCCGATCTGGGGCCGCAGCCGGCGCCAAGGACGGACAGACGCCTAAGAACGACGACTCGCAGACGCAGGCCGATGCCCCTAAGACTGATGACGCTCCTACGGTCGTTGACGCTCCCAAGGCGTCACGTAACCGTAGCCGTGCACCCAAGAAGGACGCGGCAGATGCCGGTCAGTCGTCTGAGGGTGCCGCTCCTAGCGTGGACGCGACGAGCGACCACGTGGAGAAGGCCAGCGACGCGGACGAGCGTGCACGCCGCGCAGCAGAGGCAGTGGCTTCTGCCGCGGGCAACCCCGATGCCGCCAAGGCCCAGGCCGATGGTGAGGGTCAGCGCGGCCGAGGCCGTGGCAACAACAACGACCGCAAGAGCAATAGCGACCGCAACGCCAATAACAATGGCGAGCGCAACTCGAGCAACGACCGCGCGAGCAACAGCGACCGCAATGCCAATAACAATGGCGAGCGCAACACCAATAACGATCGTGCGAGCAACAACGACCGCACCAATGGCGACGAAACTCGTGGAAACAACGGAGACGGCGGACGCCGCGACCGGGGAACCAACAACGAACGCAACCAGAGCAACAGCGACCGTGGCAACGCCCGTGGCAATAACGACAACACGGAAGACGGCCGTCGCCGTCGTGGTCGCGGTCGTGGCCGTAATCGCACGCAGGGTGACGAGGTCAGCCCGCGCGAGAACCTAGACGACGACGACGTGCGCGATGACGAAGAGTTGTCACCCGTGGGCGGAATCGTTGACGTGCTCGACAGCTACGCGTTCATTCGCACCACCGGCTACCTACCGGGAAAGTCGGACGTCTACGTCTCGATGAACCAGGTACGCAAGTACGGGCTCCGCAAGGGTGACGCGATCTCCGGCACTGTGCGCCCGCCCCGCCCGGGCGAGCGCGGCCAGCGTCAGAAGTTCAGCGCGCTCGCGCATGTCGAGAAGGTCAATGGCCTGGACCCGGCAGCGGCGAAGGACCGCCCCATCTTTGGCGACCTGACCCCGCTGTACCCGCAGTCACGGCTGCACCTCGAGACGGACTCTCGCAACATGACCAACCGTGTGATCGACCTGGTCGCTCCCATCGGTAAGGGCCAGCGCGGACTGATCGTCTCGCCGCCTAAGGCCGGTAAGACCCTGGTGCTTCAGTCACTCGCGAACGCGATTACTACCAACAACCCCGAGGTTCACCTCATGGTGGTACTCGTGGACGAGCGTCCGGAAGAAGTGACGGACATGCAGCGCACCGTGAAGGGTGAGGTCATAGCCTCTACCTTCGACCGCCCTGCTGAGGACCACACGACCGTGGCAGAGCTCGCCATCGAGCGCGCTAAGCGTCTCGTCGAGATGGGCCAAGACGTAGTAGTGCTGCTCGACTCGATCACCCGCCTGGGCCGCGCCTACAACATCTCCGCACCCGCATCGGGCCGAATCCTTTCTGGTGGCGTGGACTCGTCCGCGCTCTACCCGCCCAAGCGTTTCTTTGGTGCCGCGCGCAACATCGAACACGGTGGGTCACTCACCATTCTCGCTACGGCGTTGGTGGAAACCGGCTCCAAGGCAGACGAGGTCATCTTCGAGGAGTTCAAGGGCACCGGCAACATGGAGCTCAAGCTCTCGCGCACCCTCGCCGACCGCCGCGTGTTCCCCGCCGTTGACGTGAATGCCTCGGGTACCCGTCGTGAAGAAATTTTGATGAGCGCCGAAGAGCTCAAGGTGATGTGGAAGCTGCGACGCGTCCTGACCGCTCTTGAGCAGCAGCAAGCGATCGAACTGCTGCTGGGCAAGCTCAAGGAAAACCAGACGAACGCTGAGTTCCTGATGCAGGTCGCCAAGACCACGCCGGGACACGAAGACAATTAGTAGTGCCGCCGCTGGGGTGAATCGGGAACATCTGATCACCCCAGCGCGTTCCACTCTGGCATAATGAAAAGCTGGCCGTCCGGTTCACCGCACGCGAAGTACGCGTATGGACCCGGAGGCACCTTAAAGGGAGATCATGAAGAAGAACATCCACCCCGAGTACGTAACTACCACGGTTACGTGCACCTGCGGCAACAAGTTTGAGACCCGCAGCACCGTAAAGTCCGGCACCATGAGCGCCGATGTCTGCTCCGAATGCCACCCGTTCTACACGGGTAAGCAGAAGATCATGGACACCGGTGGACGTGTCGCACGCTTCGAGAAGCGTTACGGCGCACAGAAGTAACCTCACGGTTACTTCCAGCCTTTAATACGACGTGGCCGAAACCTTCGCCGCCGTCCAGCCTTTGCTGGACGAGTACGCCGACATCGAGCACCAGCTGTCAGACCCTGCTGTCCATGCGGACACGGGGCGCGCACGCACGCTCGGTCGTCGGTTTGCGGAGCTCGGCCGCGTCGTAGCTGCCGAGCGCGCGTGGGAGGCCGCCCAGAGCGACCTCGAGGCCGCGCGCGAGATGGCCGCGACCGATCCCGATTTTGCCGCGGAAGTCCCCGAGCTTGAAAAGGGCGCGGAGCAGGCGACCGAGAAGTTACGCAGGATTTTGATTCCGCGTGACCCGGACGATGCCCGCGACGTGATTCTTGAAATCAAGTCTGGCGAAGGCGGCGAGGAATCGGCGCTGTTCGCCGGTGACCTGCTCAAGATGTACCTCAAGTTTGCTGAGAACAAGGGCTGGAAGGCCGAGATTCTCGAGGCCACCGGGACCGACATGGGTGGCTTCAAGGACATCTCTGTAGCGCTCAAGTACAAGGGCAACCCCCAGCCGGAAGACGGCGTGTGGGCGCAGCTCAAGTACGAAGGTGGAGTCCACCGTGTGCAGCGCGTTCCCGCGACGGAGTCTCAGGGCCGCATTCACACCTCTGCCGCAGGTGTGCTGGTTTACCCCGAGGTCGAAGAGGTAGAAGAACTCGCGCTCGACATGAACGAAGTCCGCGTTGACGTTTACCGTTCGTCTGGCCCCGGAGGTCAGTCGGTCAACACCACCGACTCGGCTGTCCGTCTCACCCACATCCCCACGGGCATCGTGGTGAGCTGCCAGAACGAGAAGAGCCAGCTCCAGAACAAGGAGTCTGCGTTGCGAATTTTGCGGGCACGCATCATGGCTGTGCAGAAGGAAGCCGCCGACGCCGAGGCCTCGGATATGCGCAAGTCGCAGATCCGTACCGTGGACCGCTCAGAGCGCATCCGCACCTACAACTTTCCTGAGAATCGGATTGCGGACCACCGCACCGGTTACAAGGCTTACAACCTCGACACCGTTCTTGGTGGCGAACTGCAGCCCGTGATCCAGTCAGCTATTGACGCGGATGAGGCTGCCCGCCTAGAGGCTCACGAGGGCTAGGCCGCCGCCGTGGATATCGCCGCGCTGGTGCGCGACACCACGCAGCGTCTGAGCAGGGCCGGAGTGCCCTCTCCAGACGTAGACTCGATCGCGCTCGTGGCACACCTTCTAGGACGTACTGCGAGTGAGATCCGCACTGCCGCGGCACGCGGGGATCAACTGCCCGAGACGGCAGATCTCGATACGTTTGCGACGCGAGTATTGCGCCGTAGTGAGCGTGAGCCGCTCCAGCACATCACCGGTATCGCGCACTTCAGGGAGATCGATCTTGAGGTGGGGGCCGGGGTGTTTATCCCTCGCCCTGAGACGGAGTCGGTGGCCCAAGCAGCTATCGATGCGGCGCGGCGCTTGGGCCCGGGCAAAGACGGCATCATCCGCGTCACCGACCTTTGCGCCGGCTCCGGTGCCATCGGGCTCTCGGTGGCCACTGAGGTTCCGGACGCTCGGGTAAGCCTGCTCGAGGCGAGCGACGAGGCGAGCGTGTACCTTCGCCTCAACGCGCGTCGCCAGCCCGTGGACGTGCACTCCCGAGTGCGCACCATGATGGGCGATGCGCGCCGATGCCTGCACCAGTTTGAGCAGTGCGCCGACGTGGTGGTGTCTAATCCTCCGTACATCCCTCCCAGCGCGATTCCCCGCGACGTAGAGGTGGCCCAGTATGATCCGCCGCAGGCGCTGTACGGCTTGGGCGAGGACGGACTGGATCTGCCGCGCGCGATTGTGAACGAGTCCGCGCGACTATTGCGAGTGGGTGGGGTGCTGGTGATGGAGCACGCCGACTCTCAGGGGACAGCGTTGCGAGAGTTCGTGGCCTCGTCGCAGTGGTGGGACGACGTCCAGACACACCAGGATTTGAACGGCCGGGACCGGTACGTCGTCGCGACCCGCGTGGGCGTCTGACAGACTAAGCCAGTGATTTACCCGTGCTCCGATCCCACTGCTTGGGGTCCCTCCCTTGATGCGGCCGTCCATGCGGTGCAGCGGGGCGAGGTCATCGTGCTGCCCACCGACACGGTTTACGGCGTAGGCGCCGATGCCTTCTCACCCGAAGCGGTCGCGGCGGTGCTGGCGGCGAAGGGTCGCGGGCGCCAGATGCCACCACCAGTGCTGATCCCAGATATCCGTACCGTGAGTGGTCTCGCTCGTGAGGTGTCCGCCACTGCGCGGGCGCTCATGGAAGCATTTTGGCCCGGGCCGCTGACGGTCATTTTGCTGGCGCAGCCCAGCCTCGCGTGGGACCTGGGAGACACCCACGGCACCGTAGCGCTACGCGTTCCCAACCACGATGCCGCGCGCGCGCTGCTGTCGCGCACCGGCCCCCTTGCGGTGACCAGCGCTAACCGAACCGGGGAGCATGCCGCGACGACCGCAGCGCAGGCGGAATCCCAGCTGGGAACTAAGGCAGCCCTGTACCTCGATGCCGGGCCCAGCCCGCTCGGCCTTGCCTCCACCATCGTCGACGCGACCGACCCCGCTGGCCTGCGCATCGTGCGCGAAGGTGGAGTCACGCGCGAGAGCATCGTCGCTGTCGTGGGCGAGGGCGCACTCTACCAAGAACCAGCGGCCGATGCGGTGGCCGAGTCGGCTCCGGTTCCCGGCGCGGAGGATTCCTCCCGGTGAAGGTCTACCTGATTCTGATGGCAGTCGCGGCCCTGGTCGCCTACCTGTCTACCCCCGCCATGCGCCACCTCGCCGTGCGCGTAGGCGCCGTCACCGCAGTGCGCCAACGTGATGTGCACTCCATCCCCACGGCCCGGCTGGGTGGAATCGCGATCTTCCTCGGGATTCTTGCCGCGGTGACCATCGCCAGCACCATTCCCTTTCTGGGCGGCGTCTTCGAAGCGTCGTACGCTCCTTGGGCCGTGGTCGCAGGGGCAGGAGTGGTCTGCGCACTCGGAGCAGCCGACGACATCTGGGACCTCGACTGGATGGCCAAACTCGCGGGGCAGGTGCTCGCCGCGCTGGTGATGGCCTGGGGAGGGGTTCAGCTCGTCACGGTGCCGATCGCCGGAGTGACTATTGGCTCCAGCTACCTGTCTCTGGTCGCGACGGTGCTCGTGGTCGTGATCGCGATGAATGCGGTCAACTTTGTGGACGGGCTTGACGGCCTCGCGGCCGGGATGATCGCTATCGGCGGTTTCGCCTTTCTCACGTACACGTACCTCCTGGCGCGCTCCGCCACCCCCGGGGACTACTCGTCTCTCGCGACGCTCGTGCTGGCGGTGTTGGTGGGAGCTTGCCTAGGATTTCTCCCCCACAACATGCACCCGGCACGTATCTTCATGGGCGACTCCGGATCGATGGTCCTTGGTCTTGTGATTGCTGGCGCCGCGATCATCGTGACGGGCCAGATTGACCCAGAAGTGGTCTCTGAGCGCGAACGGATTCCCGCGTTCCTGCCCATCGTGCTGCCGCTGATGGTGATGGCCGTGCCGCTGATCGATATGGGCCTCGCGATCATTCGGCGCACGCTCCGCGGGGAGTCGCCATTTGCTCCCGACGCGCACCACCTCCACCACGTGCTGTTACGCGCGGGCCACTCCCACCGCTGGGCAGTGGGGGTGCTGTATGTGTGGACGGCGGTGCTCTCCTTTGGGACCGTGTCCATCGTCTTCCTGCCGGCAGTCACGGCCGTCGCGTTCCTGGCCACGGGCATCGTCGTCGCGTCCCTCATCACCTTCTCGCCAGGTTTGCGCCGCCTGTTCTCCCGGACATGGCGCAAGGCGGGTCGGTCTGCCGCACCGTTGCGCCAGCTGACTCCCGAGGGCCATCCACGTCAAGACGCAGACAACGAAAACGAAGCATCGGCGCCAGAAACACCGGCGACGCCAGCGGAGGAAACCACATGACCACTGAATCCACATCCACTCCCGCTATCCCCGAGCAGAGCACGGAGGCGATGGTCTATCGCACTGCATTGCGCCGGACTGCGATGGGGTTGGGAGTACTCGCGGTGCTCGCGGTCGCGATTGGCGCGGCCGTTGCCGGGGGCAGGGGAGTAGTCGCGTCTATTGTTGGGGTGGCAGTGGCGGCACTCGCGGGTTTGACTACTCAGGCGGCGATGGCCTGGGGCCACCGCCGCTCCACGGACCAGATGACAATGGCCATCGCGGGGTCATGGTTGCTGAAGATGATCATCATCGTGGTGGCCTTGCTAGTGTTGCAGGGCGTCGAAAATTTCCATAAGGAATTGTTCGCGGCGTTCGCCGTCACAGGCGTGCTCCTGACGCTCGCAGTGGACTTTTGGGTGCTCCGTTCTTCTCGAGTCCCGTATGTCGATTCGAGTTCCAAGTAGAGCCCTCGATACGTTAGGCTTGCCCCAGTTCCGGCACATGCCCCCAACGCGTTTGCGCGGAGGCGGGCCAAAAACCAGTGGAGTACAAGTGCGAATTCTCGCTCTCGATGGAGCCCTACACGCGGCTGTCGCAGAAACAGGCGACGCCGCGTCAAGCGGTGACTCGTCTGGATTCTTTGGGTGGCTGTTCGGTTCTGACGGGTTCCACGCGCCTTCGATCAGCGAGTTTTACCCGGGCCCGCTGCTGTTCGCGGACACTCCTTTCGAGTTCAATCGCATCGAGATGGTTCGCGTCATCGCCGCCGCCCTGATGATCCTGATTTTCTGGCTGGTGGCACGACAGGCCAAGATCATCCCTGGGCGCGGCCAGTCCGTCATCGAAATGATTCTCGACTTTGTGCGAGTACAGATCGTAGAAGAGGTGATGGGCAAGGAACGCGCCAAGCGCTTCGTTCCGTTCCTCACTACGCTGTTCATCGCGGTCGTGTTCTTCAACATGACGGGCGTGATCCCGTTCCTCAATATCGCAGGTACATCGCTGATCGGCCTGCCGATCATCATGGCGCTGTGGGTCTACGTCATGTACCTCTGGGTAGGAGTCCGTCAGCACGGGCTCGGCGGCTACCTCAAGGCGAGCCTGTTCCCCCCGGGAGTACCCAAGGCCATCTACCTGCTGCTGACACCCATCGAGTTCCTGCAGGTATTCGTGCTTCGCCCCGCGACGTTGGCACTGCGACTCGCAGCCAACATGATCGCCGGCCACCTCCTGCTGGTGCTCTGCTTCGCCGCGACGCAGTACTTCTTCTTTGAGGCCGCAGGCGTCATGAAGGCAGCCGGCGTGGTCTCGCTCGTTGCGGGTTTCGGCTTTGTACTATTCGAAATTTTTGTTGCGCTGTTGCAGGCGTATGTCTTTGTCATGTTGTCGTCGGTGTACCTCAACATGGCCCTGGAAGAAGAGCACTAAACACAAGCTTGTGTAGCCAAGAGGCTGCACATCAACGGAAGGAAAGACAGTGGATACCACCACTCTTGCCGAGGTCACAGGCAACGTAGCGACCATCGGATACGGCCTCGCCGCCATCGGTCCCGGCATCGGCCTTGGAATTCTGATCGGAAAGACCATCGAGGGCATGGCACGCCAGCCCGAGGTCGCCGGTCAGCTCCGTACCACGATGTTTATCGGTGTGGCCTTCGTTGAGGTGCTCGCGCTCCTCGGCCTCATCACCGGCTTCCTCTTCACGTAATGCTCAGCCTCAACACCATCGTGTTGGCGGAGTCCGTCGAGGAGTCCCACAACCCGATCTTGCCCGAGCCGTACGACCTCCTGTGGGGCACGTTGATCTTTGTGGTCATCGTCGTCGCATTCATGCGCTTTCTGCTACCCAAATTGCAGAAGGTGCTGGACGAGCGTGCCGAGCTGATCGAGGGTGGCATTTCTAAGGCCGAGAAGGCTCAGGCTGAGGCAGCTGCCGCGCTTGAGGAATACACGGCCCAGTTGACCGAGGCACGTGCCGAGGCCGCACGCATCCGCGAGGACGCGCGCTCCGAGGCAACTCAGATCCTGAGCGAGTCTCGGGACAAGGCATCGCTCGAAGCTGAGCGCATTGCCCTGAGTGCACAGAAGCAGATCGAGGCAGAGCGCCAGCAGGCAGTCGTGTCGCTCCGTATCGAGGTGGGTTCGCTCGCCACGGAACTTGCGTCGAAGATTGTCGGCGAGGCACTGGCTGACGATGCTCGTCAGCAGCGCATCGTCAACGGCTTCCTTGATGAGCTTGAGTCGACTGTGAAGGCGGAGGCCTAGCCAATATGCGAGGAACGAGTCAGGCGTCTCACGACGCAGTACTGCGGGGCTTTGAGACCGTGTTGATCGGTGCCGGCAAGGACGGTCTGGCCATTGGTGACCAGCTGTTCTCGGTGGTCGACGCGCTCGACGCCTCGGGCTCGTTGCGCCGTGCGCTCACGGACCCGGCTCGCCCGGGTACGGACAAGGGTGACCTTGTGCGTGCGCTGTTCGGCAAGCTGGATGCCCCGGTTCAGGACATCCTCGTAGCGCTGGTCACCGCGCGGTGGTCCGATGAAGAGGACCTCGCGCAGTCGGTGGAGAATGCCGGAGTTGCGGCTGTTCTCGCTTACGCGGAGTCCAAGGGCGAGCTCATCGCCCTGGAAGAGGAGCTGTTCCGCGTGGAGCGGCTGCTGAGCGGCGAGCGCGAACTGCTCGTCGCGATGAGCAACCGGTCTGCCACCAAGCAAGCGCGTCTCGCGCTTCTTGAAGGCGTGTTCGGCGGCAAGCTCAATACTGTGACGCATGCGCTGCTCATTAGAGCCGTGGGTGTGCCACGTGGTCGACGGCTCATGCCTGCGATCGAGGCTTTCCTCGTCAGCGCAGCACAGCGTCGCGACCGTTCGATAGCCAACGTAACCGCGGCGGTTGAACTGAGTGCAGCGCAGCGGACGCGACTTGCGAGCATTCTTTTGGATGCTTACGGACGCGAGGTACAGATCAATGTTGCCGTTGACCCCGAGGTCATTGGCGGAATTCGAGTTCAGGTGGGGTCGGAAGTAGTGGATGGCACCATACTTTCTCGACTCGACCAGGCACGACGACGACTTGTTGGCTAACGCCGACGCAATCCCCGCTAACGCGGAACCGACAGGAGAGATGTAATGGCTGAGTTGACGATCAGTCCCGACGAGATTCGGGCGGCGCTCGACAGCTACGTGAAGTCGTACGAGCCCAAGGGCATCGTGACCGAAGAAGTGGGTCAGGTTACCCTCGCGGGTGACGGCATCGCGCAGGTAGAGGGCCTTCCGGGCTGCATGGCCAACGAGCTGCTTCGCTTCGAAGACGGCACGCTTGGACTCGCGCTCAACCTCGACGTCCGCACCATTGGTGTTGTGGTTCTTGGTGAATTCACTGGCATTGAAGAGGGCCAGCAGGTGCAGCGCACCGGCGAAGTCCTCTCTGTTGCCGTGGGCGACGGTTATCTTGGGCGCGTGGTGGACCCGCTGGGTACGCCCATCGACGGTCTAGGCGAGATCGAGACTGAAGGACGCCGCGCGCTTGAGCTTCAGGCTCCTGGCGTGATGGACCGCAAGTCGGTCCACGAGCCCCTTCAGACCGGTCTTAAGGCTATCGACGCGCTTATCCCGATCGGTCGTGGCCAGCGTCAGCTGATCATCGGTGACCGCCAGACGGGTAAGACGGCGATCGCGATTGACACGATCATCAACCAGAAGGCCAACTGGGAGTCGGGCGACCCCAAGAAGCAGGTTCGCTGCATCTATGTCGCCATCGGCCAGAAGGGTTCGACCATCGCCTCCGTGCGTGGCGCGCTCCAGGAAGCCGGCGCAATGGAGTACACGACAATCGTCGCGTCCCCCGCATCGGACCCTGCAGGCTTCAAGTACCTCGCTCCCTACACCGGTTCGGCTATCGGCCAGCACTGGATGTACGGCGGCAAGCACGTCCTCATCATCTTTGACGACCTGTCGAAGCAGGCCGAGGCATACCGCGCCGTGTCGCTGTTGCTGCGACGCCCGCCGGGCCGTGAGGCATACCCCGGTGACGTCTTCTACTTGCACTCTCGTCTACTTGAGCGTTGTGCCAAGCTGTCCGACGACATGGGCGCTGGTTCCATGACGGGTCTTCCCGTCATTGAGACCAAGGCCAATGACGTCTCGGCTTACATTCCGACCAACGTGATCTCGATCACCGACGGTCAGATCTTCTTGCAGTCCGATCTGTTCAACGCTAACCAGCGCCCCGCTGTCGACGTCGGTATTTCGGTGTCGCGTGTGGGTGGTTCAGCGCAGATCAAGGCCATGAAGAAGGTCTCCGGAACGCTGAAGATTGACCTCGCGCAGTACCGCTCGCTCGAGGCCTTCGCAATGTTCGCTTCGGACCTTGACGCCGCTTCACGTCAGCAGTTGACGCGAGGCGCACGGCTCATGGAGCTCCTCAAGCAGGCTCAGTACACGCCGTACCCCGCCGAGGAGCAGGTTGTCTCGATCTGGGCCGGCACCAAGGGCAAGCTAGACAAGATCCCCGTGGCTGACGTGCTCCGCTTTGAGCGCGAACTCATTGACCACCTCGGGCGCAACACCTCGGTGCTGACGGACATTGCCACCACTGGCAAGCTCGAAGCAGACACTGAGGCGGCTCTCGAGACCGCAGTCGACGACTACGTGTCGACGTTCCTTGCAACCGAGGGCACTGAGCTCTCGACCGACTCCTCAATCGCCGGTGGCGAAGGTCTGGATGTCGAGCAGGAGACCATCGTCACGAAGAAGAAGTAGCCGATGGGTGGGCAGCAGCGCGTTTATCGGCAACGGATCCGGTCGACACAGTCGCTGAAGAAGATCTTCCGTGCGATGGAGCTCATTGCGGCTTCACGCATCGGGAAGGCGCGTGCCAACGTGAAAGCGGCGGCGCCGTATTCGCAGGCTCTCACGCGTGCGATCAGCGCTGTCGCGTACCACTCTGCGGTTAAGCACCCGCTGACGAGCAAGCGCACTGACACTGACAAGGTGGCCGTGTTGGTCATCAGCTCGGACCGCGGAATGGCGGGTGCCTATTCGGCAAACGTCATTCGCGAGGCCGAGCGGCTTTCAGAGCGGTTGAAGGATGACGACAAGGAGATCGTGCAGTTTGTGGCCGGTCGCCGTGCACTGTCGTACTACAACTTCCGTAACCGTGACATTGCCGGCCAGTGGTCTGGAGCCTCGGATTCGCCGACCATTGAACTGGCACGCGAGATCGCCGGTCAGTTGCTCGGGGCCTTCCAGGCGCCAACGGAGCTTGGTGGCGTGCGTGAGATCCACGTGGTGTTCACGCACTTCACGTCGATGGTTTCGCAGGAGCCCCGAGTGATTCGGTTGCTGCCGCTTGAGATCGTTGCGGGCGTCGTCGAATCTGTACTCGAAGTCGAGCCGTTGTACGAGTTTGAGCCGTCGTCTGACGACGTGCTTGACGCTCTGTTGCCTCGCTACATCGAGTCACGTATTTACAGTTGCCTTTTGCAGGCGGCTGCATCCGAGCTTGCAGCACGCCAGCGTGCGATGAACACGGCAACTACTAACGCCGAAGACATCATTCGTAAGTACACTCGGCTCGCCAATTCGGCGCGTCAGTCTGAGATTACCCAGGAAATCAGCGAGATTGTCTCGGGCGCCGACGCGCTCGAGGCCTCGTGACCGGAAGCGAGAGACACATGACTCCCACTGAGAAGCCAGTCGCCAAAAAGGCACCGGCAAAGAAGGCTCCCGCGGCCAAGCGGCCTGCGGCGGCGAAGGCCACGGCGACAAAGGTTGCGGCGAAGAAGCCTGCTGCCACCAAGCCGGTGGCTGCCAAGGGCGCTGCGAAAGAGGCCGTCGTTGGTCGCGTCGCACGCGTCATCGGCCCCGTCGTTGATATCGAGTTCCCAGGGGACGCCATCCCCGACATGTACAGCGCCCTGACGACAGAGATCGATCTGTCAGCTCAGGGTGAGGGAGAGGGCAACGGCAAGCTTCACATGACGCTTGAAGTAGCTCAGCACCTCGGCGACAACATGATCCGTGCCATCGCGCTCAAGCCCACCGACGGACTCGTCCGCGGCGCTATCGTGACTGATACCGGAGCGCCAATCTCCGTTCCCGTGGGAGACATCACCAAGGGTCACGTGTTCAACGTCACCGGTGAGGTCCTCAACGCGAAAGAGGGCGAGAAGATTGAGATCGGGGAAACCTGGCCGATCCACCGCAAGCCCCCGGCATTCGACCAGCTTGAGGCGAAGACCTCCATGTTTGAGACCGGAATCAAGGTCATCGACCTTCTCACCCCCTACGTAGAGGGTGGAAAGATCGGCCTCTTCGGTGGTGCCGGTGTCGGTAAGACCGTGCTGATCCAGGAAATGATCTACCGCGTGGCCAATAACCACAACGGTGTGTCAGTGTTCGCCGGTGTCGGCGAGCGTACCCGTGAGGGCAACGACCTGATCGCGGAAATGACGGAGTCTGGCGTCATCAAGCAGACCGCGCTTGTCTTCGGCCAGATGGATGAGCCGCCGGGAGTGCGTCTTCGTGTCGCGCTGTCTGCACTGACCATGGCGGAGTACTTCCGCGATGTTCAGAAGCAGGACGTGCTGCTGTTCATTGACAACATCTTCCGCTTCACGCAGGCCGGTTCCGAGGTGTCGACCCTTCTGGGCCGCATGCCTTCTGCCGTGGGTTACCAGCCCAACCTTGCTGACGAGATGGGTCAGTTGCAGGAGCGCATCACCTCGACTCGTGGCCACTCGATTACGTCGCTACAGGCCATCTACGTGCCTGCGGACGACTACACCGACCCGGCTCCGGCCACCACGTTCGCGCACCTTGACGCCACCACGGAGCTCAGCCGTGAGATCGCCTCGCGCGGCCTCTACCCGGCCGTCGACCCGCTGACGTCCTCGTCGCGCATCCTCGACCCCCGTTACGTGGGCCGTGCACACTACGACACTGCGACCGACGTCAAGACGATCCTGCAGCGCAACAAGGAACTCCAGGACATCATCGCTATTCTTGGTGTGGACGAGCTTTCGGAAGACGACAAGATCATCGTCGCCCGTGCTCGTAAGATCCAGCAGTTCCTGTCGCAGAACACGTACATGGCAGAGCAGTTCACTGGTGTTGCCGGTTCGACTGTTCCTCTCAGCGAAACCGTCGAGGCCTTCTCGGCCATCGTCAACGGCAAGTACGACAACGTTTCTGAGCAGGCGTTCTTCAACATCGGTGGTCTTGAAGACCTCGAGAAGAACTGGGCTCGCATCCAGAAGGAGATCGGCTAAGTCATGGCCGATGCTCTTACCGTCGACATCGTCGGCCCGGACCGCGTCTTGTGGTCCGGGGCGGCGCATCGCGTGACCGTTCCCACCGTTGAAGGCGAGATCAGTGTGCTGCCCGGCCACGTGCCGGTGCTCTCCGTGTTGAAGCACGGCTCGGTCCGTGTGGCCGGCGACGCGGGCCAGCACTATGAGCTCGACATCATCGATGGCTTTGTGTCGTTCGACCACGACGTGGTCACCATTGTCGTGGATGCGGCAAAGCCAGACGAGGACTAATTTATGCGGGTAGTGATCGCGCGGTGCGCCGCGCGGTACAGCGGACGGCTGAACGCTCATTTGCCGCTCGCGACGCGCGTGATCATGGTCAAGGCCGACGGCTCTGTCTTGTTGCACTCTGACGGCGGCTCGTACAAGCCGCTCAACTGGATGAGTCCGCCCTGCTCGCTGAGGGCGATGGCACCCAGTGAGGACCAGGCGGAGGCGGGCGTCAGCGACGTCTGGACCGTTCAGCACGACAAGTCCGATGACCGCCTCGAGATTGAGATCTATCAGATCATCGCCGATGCCGAGCACGAGTTGGGTGTTGACCCGGGCCTCATCAAGGACGGCGTCGAGGCCCACCTGCAGGAGCTCCTCGCCGAACAAGTGGCGCTTCTGGGCATCGGGCACACGCTCGTTCGCCGTGAGTTCCCCACCGCCATCGGGCCGGTCGACATCCTCGCCAAGTCCAAGACCGGCGGGACCGTCGCTGTCGAGATCAAGCGCAGGGGAGACATCGACGGCGTCGAGCAGCTCACCCGCTACCTCGAACTTCTGAACCGCGACCCCCTGCTCAGCCCGGTCGAGGGCGTGTTCGCGGCCCAAGAGATCAAGCCACAGGCGCGCGTTCTGGCCGAAGACCGCGGCATTCGTTGCCTGGTGCTTGACTACGAGTCGATGCGCGGCGTCGACACCTCTTCCACGCGTCTTTTCTAGGAGAACTCACTGTGACTGCTCTGAGCCCCAAGCGGGCGCGATTGGCCTTGCTTGCGCTGGCCCTAGGCGGGTTCTCGATCGGGTCCACGGAGTTCGTGGCAATGGGCCTTCTGCCGAACATTGCGCGCGACCTACTCCCCTCCCTGTCCATGAGCGACCCCGAGGCGTCCATTGGGCGCGCGGGCTGGCTGATTACCGCTTACGCCATCGGCGTGGTGGTGGGTGCCCCGACGATCGCGGCAGCCGCGGCGCGGTTCCCGCGTAAGGCCGTGCTCGTGGGACTAGGCATCGCCTTCACTGTGGGTACG
>Ga0307486_1001693_pt1 | contig 16297 bp, 13 predicted proteins | sample CBIW02metaG_FD_203663 | JGI IMG/M metagenome (GOLD analysis project Ga0307486, IMG submission 203663) | Sea-ice brine microbial communities from Beaufort Sea near Barrow, Alaska, United States - CBIW 0.2 | ecosystem: Environmental > Aquatic > Marine > Coastal | place: USA: Alaska | collected... | reverse complement strand
ACCCGAGCATGGCCAACGCCGCCGAATCCTGGTGGGCAGATCTGGTGGCCATGACTGGGCAGTTTTCATGGCCACCAGCGGGCATTTCTCATGGCCGCCAGTGGGCCGATCTTCATGGCCCTTGACAATCTCCACGACACGATTACGGATTGGATGGCCGACGCCGGGGCGCGGCACAGGACACGCATTCAGGATCTCAAACTTGAGATGAAGCTCTACCCATTTGCGCACGCACCAGTCGAATGGGACCGAAGACATGACCCCCAAGAGGTAGGCCTCCGTCTGCTCATCTCCCTTCGATCTAAGTAGGTATGGAGCGTTCTCCACGAGGAACCTCTTAGGCGGTATTAGACACGGGATCACTGAACGGCTATCCGTCTGTCTCGTGACATCTCGAAAGGCAACACGGGCCCGCATCCAGGGTCGAGGGCTTAGTTGTTCATCGGTCATGCCCAGAAACGCTGAACTCGCAAGAACACGCTGTCGCACAAGTTTCTTTTCCAGCAACTCCGTGACTTGCTTGAAATCCCCTCTCGCGAATGGATTTCCAAACGATGGATCCCAATGCCTGAAGGAAGCTCCGGTCAATACGACAGCATCACCATCGCCTTCAAGGTCAAAGTTGTAGAGAGCCTTGTTTGCGGACGTATGCAACTCGGCCACAGGCCTGAAGCGCCAGTCGCTATCATCACGATCAAACCGTGGCTGCTTCTTCATCAGGCGAAATACTTCTGCTGATGTTGCATCGGGAATAAGCGGGAACGCGAGATTGGTCGACCAAGACGCGAATTCAGCCCCGGCGATCTCGGCGAGCGATTCCTGGGCATGCCCAAGCTGTTCAGCGTTGTTGAAGGGTCCACAAAAGCGAACAACATGGTTGCCGCCACGTTCGATCACGGTAAGCCCAACGGTGTAACGGCCATCCACGCCCTCAAAAAGCCATCCGCTCGTGTTCGTCAGGAAACACACGTCCGCGAACGACCCGCCGTTGAGGACTTCCTTGCGCCACGTCGCGAGGCCGGAACCGGACAATGCGCCGCGGGGGAGCACGATAGCGGCGCGCCCGCCGTTACGCAACAACTGCCAATTGCGCCAGGCGAATGCCTGGTAAAGATCGGGGTCACCACCGGAGCCGAGTCCCGGGTATGGGCCTTTGATGAGAATCGCGCGTATCGCGTCAACGGTTTCAACCTCGACTCGATACTCGACCATGAGGTCAGGTCGGGCGTCCTGGAACTCCTTCAACGCCGAGTTCTTCTGCTTCTGTGGCATTCCTCGGAGGCCGGGGATGCGGAGGCCCCACCACTGGTGCTCTTCCACCTTGACCTTCTCCCATGGCGGGTTGCCCAGCAGAATATCGAAGCCGGGGTTGTCGCGGATGAAGACCTCCGGGAAGAGATAGGGCATGTGCGCGGGCGCGAGTTTGCCAACCACCTGGGCAACGACGTCGCTTTTCGAAAGTTCGGTGAGTTCCTCCGCGGTGAAGATGCCGTTCGCGTTCACCGCGCCAATCCGCGCGGCAACCGCCGCGTCAAAAATCAACCTGGTCGGTTCAGCCGCTGCTTTGGCTTTCTGGGCGAGTGCGACTCCGTCACGCACTTCCTTTTTGCTCGCTTCACTGGCATTGGCGGCATCCAGGAGAAGTGACTTAGCGGCGATGAGGTTGTCCTCGATGATGTCATCGAAGAAAGTCACCTGACCCGGGATACGCTTCGGCTGAAGTGCATCGAGTGCTTCGTCGATCGTGCCAATACCGGTAAGGCTGTTGGCACAAACCAATCCGTGGTCGAGGCTCGACATGGGTAGGCCGGGTACGAAGGTGTGAATCCAGAGGGCGAGCCGAGAAAGTTCAACGGCGAGTGGGTTGATGTCCAGGCCGTAGATGCACCTCCGGGCGACCTGCCTACGCAGCAGCGCCGCGGGTTCGACCTCGCCGATCGCCGTCTCATCACGACCAAGCGCAGCCCTCGCTGCGTCAGCGAGGCGCATGAGTTCATCATTCACGCCGGGAACCTGCGTCTCGGGGTCGGCCAGGAACGAACGCATCTTGGATTCGATCCGGTCAACTGCCGCGACCAGGAAATGTCCAGACCCCATTGCGAGGTCCGCGACACGGAAATCGAAGAAAACGCGTGCGGCCGCTCGATCATCACCCGCATTGATATGAGCCCGAATGCGGTCGAGGTGAGCGTCCAGAGCCGGGTCAAGAGAGCGGTCGATCAGGTGATCGACAACGATCGCGGGCGTGAAATACGAGCCGGTCGCCTTGCGTTCGCCGGATGCCGAATGGAAGTAGATGGTTCCCGCCGCCGCTTCCACAACGTCACCGTCTTTGGCCGGTATCCATGCGCCGTTCTTGTCGAGGGTGAGATTAATGTCAGTCACGGAGAGACTGCTTTCCAGCAGACCCTCGTAGATTGTGCCGAACTCGCGCACGCTGAGCGATCTGAAATCGACAGGCCCGCGCACCCCGTCTTCCGTGAGGTCGATGAGCATGTGCTGCAGCGCTGGCCCCAGGACATCGTCCGTGAGACTCAGCTTGTCAATGAGTGCGCCTTCCGGATGCAGTTCGGGATCCGATCCGAAAAGGCCCCCGTTGTATGCCGGCACCTCCCACAGGGGATTGCCTTCGTCAATCGCGTCCCACACCTGCATCAGGTCAAACCAGAGCGATTTTGCGCTGGAGCTGAATTGCTCGGGTGCGGTTTCGATGTCGCGCTGAGCGATGGTCTTGAGGCTGTTTGCGTCGTAGCGCTCATTGCGGCCGGCCGGGAGCAGGCCACGGTCCTCGGCGTACGCCTGAAACAGCAGCCTGAACAACAGCCGAAGGGTCAGCCGGTACGCCGTCGCAAGGCCGTCTGCATCAGCCGTCAATCCGAGCTGCGGAAGTTGCTTCGCCACAGCTTTAGCAATCTCGGGCACGACGTGCTCGTAGACCCGTTCGCGCAGGCGCACGCCAAGTTGTGAGGCATACCGACTGCTGTCATCCAGTAGCTGCTTCGCCGTACCGTTTGTCTCGAGCGCATCCGCCGAGAAAACGAGTGGCAGTAATGCGGCGTGTGCTTCATCGATCGCGGCAAGGTCAATTTCGAAGAACGTCTCGACCTGACCCTTCTGACCAACACCGACACCATCCTTGCCGGGGTAAAGGCGGATCTGATCCTTCCGCAGCACGATGAGCCACGGGACCCCCTGCCTCGCCGCCACGTTCAGGCCCCAGGCAACCGGAGAAAGTTGGAATCGCGGACTCTTGCTGTCAAACTGTTCAGTTTCATCCAGGAGAACGGCCACAGCGCGCGGCGATTCGGTGCTCGCGGAGAGGATCAGCGCGTTCCCGACAGTGTTCTTTGATGTGAAGCCGAGACCGTGAATGAGCTTCAGGTGCCGCAGGCCTAACAATGCCTTCGCTGCCGTATTTTTCGCATTCCAGTCGGCGCGTTTGGGTACGTTTTCGCGAATGTGGTAGCTGGCAAACAGCCCGTTGTTGGTGAAACCGGGGATGCTCGTGCTATCCAGGGCTCGCCTAAGTGAGCCCAGACGGGTATACGCGGCAAGACTGTCGGACTCATCAAGCGCCGACTGGAGCTGACGCAATCCCTGATCGAGTGTGAGGTTGTCAACCACAGCGGTCTGCTCATCCGGGCCAAGCAGCCAGATGCGGTCATCCTTGACGCCCGCGACAACAAGACTGATATTGCGCTTGCCCTTACGGGCCGAATGTAACGCGAGCATCGTCTCACGGGTCGGTGGGGCGCTCACCTTGGCGATGGCGACTTGGAATCCGCCTAGACCGTGCGGGTCGGGTCCGATGTAGACCTTGAGCGGCGCCACGCCGTTCGGTGCAGTGTCGTTCCAATCGAGGGCCTGCGACGCGGACAGCTCGAAGCGTTTATCACTCATGTACCTACCCTAGTTTCGAGCCGCGACACTGGCCCGGGTTGACGCGGTGCAACCGAGCAACAAAATCCAACGCGGCACGCTGCCGCTCAGTCGGCCGCGAACGGATCGGGCACGACCAGCACGAGACCGCACTCAGGACAGCGTTGACAGACCTTGAGGCCGTGGGCCGTCTCAACGACATCGGCATTCATCTCGTGACCGCACGCCGGGCATGGTGGACCGTCCCAGTCGAAGCCGTCGTCCATGTCTCGAGTATGCCCGATAGCCGCCCACGCCACTCAAGTTTTCCACAGGCATACCGCTGCGATTGGGGTTAGTCGGCCGATTCAATATCGAGTGCCATATGACGGCGCATGAAACGGTCGAATTGTGGCACCGTGAATTTCGCGTACCCGAATCGAGACGTATAGAGCAGCCCTTTGGCGATCAGTCGGGATCGTATCGGGCCAAGCTGCTCAGAGGACTTGTGCAGGACCGCCGCAACGTCAGCGGCTTTCTGTTCCGCGCTGCCCAGTTCAGCCATCGCACGCAGATACGTCAGCTCGTCCGGAGTGGTTCGTTGCACCCTCGCTTGGAAGAAACTGCCATCGAGCTCTGATTCGACCTGACTCAGGGCGTCTTCTGCGTCGACGAGGGTAATGGCTGGCCCGTCAGCGGTGTTCCATGCTGCACGGCCGAACTCCTGAATAAAGTACGGGTATCCCTCCGTATACGCGAGGATGAACTCGATTGCTTCCGGCTGGAAGGTGACGCCCTCCCCCTTGGCCGGCTCGACGATGGCCTGCACGGCCGCTGCGCGCGGCAGCTGGCCGATGGACGAAAATTTGAAGAGTCGCTCAGCGTAGGATTTCGCATTTCCCGCAAGCCCCGGAAGCCCTGGTAGGCCGGCGCCGGCGAAGGTGACAGGAAGTTGTCGCTGGACGGTGCGATGCACAGCCCCGATCAGAGCTTCCAGCTCTGCTTTGGCCAAGAACTGGATCTCCTCAAAGAGGAAAACGACGCCCCGCTTCTTCTCCGCAGCTGCTTCCCCGATGGCCTGGAAGACGTCGGCGAGGTCATCGTTGAGCGATCCAGTATCAGCGGTCCCCCAAGCGGGCTCCACATCAAGACCTGCGGTCATGGCACCGTCTGCTTGCACGCTCAAAGAGAAGGATTTGATGACGGCGGCTGCCTGAGCAGCGCGCTCCCCCCACCGCGCCTTGGGCGACACCTGAAAGAGTGCACGCCGGGACAGGTTGGCGATTTGCGGTCCGAAGGGCGTGTTCTTAGACACCTCAGCCACCACAGGGACCCAGTTCTCGTCCTCGGCAATGCGCTCGTATTGCCCCAGCAACACCGTCTTACCCACCCCGCGCAGACCAGTAATAATCACTGATTGCTCAGTGTATCCATTGGCCAGACGCTGAAGGAGCACCCGGAAGTCTTCTATCTCCTGGGCCCGTCCGGCGAGGAAACGAGGCGGCGCGCCCGCGTTCGGCGTGTACGGGTTTCGTGCCCTGTCCATGGTTCTCCTTAACAAGTTATCGGTAGTTTATCGATTAGGGATAAACTACCGATATCTTGTCAAACTAGTTCCCACTGATGAACAAACCACTCCCACTGACGCGCTGCAGAGGCAGTGTGGCATTCAGCTGTTCTATTTAGTGGATTTGGGTTTCGTGCCCCCATTTGCCGACTGGGTGGCTGGGCGTGTTTCTGCCCGGTCCGCGTGGCTACGTTGCTCGCGTGCTTCCTCGCGCAGCTCGGCGAGCTCGGCGCGCAGCTCGGCGAGCTCGGCGCGCAGCTCGGCGAGTTGTTGGTCCTGCGTGGTGCGGAGATCACTCACGCGTTGATCGCCGTGTGTTCTCTCCCGCTCGATGTCCGCCCGGGCCGCATCACGTTCCACTATTGCGGTGGCCAGGTTCCCACGCAGGGAGCTGGCTTCCTCCCGGATCGCATCGCGTTCGGTGCGGTCCTGGTCGAGCTGGTCCCGAACTTTCGCGAGGTCAGACTCGGCACGCTGGGCCCGGGCTGCTTCGTCGTCGGCGCGGGCGACCGCGCCTCGAGCCCGTTCCTCTGCTTCGGCCCGGGCGGCAGAAGCTGCTTCGGCCCGCGTGGTGGCGTCGTCGCGTTCGCGTTCGATCTCCCCCAGTCGCGTGCGTACGGTCACCAATTGCTCGCGCAGTTGAGTCAGCTCGGCCTGTGCCTGCAAGTTCTGGGCCTCGGCCGCTAACCTGGCCGCGGTCAGCGTCGTCATTCCTCTAATAGGGTATTGGCACCTAAGCGCCGATCACAGCACGTTAATGATCGCTGCCGCGTCTGCCATAACCCTATGGAGGTGTTTTCTCCGATGAGATCAGCCATCTACTGCCGCATCCGCCAAGACCGAGCTGGGGAGTCTTTGGGAGTCGAACGTCAGGCGGCGGAGTGCCGCGCTTTGGCGGAGCACCTCGGGCACGAGGTCGAGCATGTCTACATCGACAATGACTTGAGCGCCACGACCGGCAGGACCCGGCCCCAGTTCGAAGCCATGCTGAAGGCTCACCCGGAGTCAATCATCGTGTGGCATCAAGACCGACTGTTGCGTCCACCAGCCGGTCCTGCCTCATCCGGTACGGCTGGTGGGAACGGACGGTACGGGTGTCGGCTTACAGCTGAGCCTGGCCGCCCAGATATAAGCGCTCGTGCGGGCCGCGGGTATCCAACCGGTTCCGCAGGTACGGGCGCAGGTTCGCATGATCCTGCTCGGGCTGCCACGCCCCGCGGCGAAGTTCCCGGCCGATCGTGGCCCGGTGCACCCCGATCCTGCGGGCGATCTGCGCCTTGCTGGTGCCCTGCTCGTAAAGTTTCTCAATCTCGATCCGGTCATCAAATGTCGGTAATGTGCGGTCAAGGAAGCGCAACCCCTTCACGGTGTGATCTGAATAACCACAACCTACGAGGTGTTACGCTTCCGTCTAGAACTCGGGAACCTCATCCCCGAACTCACCGCCGCGTAAGCTAAAACCACTGACCCGCACGGAGAAGAGAAATCACACCACTCAGCGGGACGTGACCAACTCACGAGAGGGATTCCGATTGTCTCGACCAGCTGCAGTGTCTGCTCAACTATCGTTCGTGCGCCTCGTGTACTACGATGACGGCTCCACCCGGGCTTCAAATCCATCGTTCTTCGCGCAGCGTCCTGAGCTGACTGCTATCGCAAGGAGAGCCCTGCAGTTCCGTATTGAGGAAGCCTCGTTCTTAATGCTCGATGGTCGGAAGATTCTCAGAGTGGAGATTGAGACGATGCCGGGGGCTCCTGCGGCGGTATCTGTCTCAGTTGCTGAGGTCGTTGCTCCATTTGGTCTCACGCCGCAAGAGCTGCGGATCGCCACGTGCATCGCCGGAGGGCTGACTACGCCAGCTATCGCGGCTTCGCTCGATCGCGCGCCCCGTACAGTCGCGACTCACATCGAGAGTATCTTCGCTAAGACGGGCACTCGAACTCGATCGATAATCGCGACGCTCGTTGTCTCCGAGAACGCCTTGATGTTCCCTCTTCCCTTGGGCGTAGAGCTCGTTGGTGATCTTAGTCGGCTGGGCGCGCTCATGGAACAGCAGGATGCCAGCGCATCACTCCGTGGCATAGAGATCGCCCGACGTGGCGAACGGCGCCCAATCGCGCTCGTCGCCCTGTTGCCCAGCACAAGTAGTCAGCGCTACAACGCTGCTTCAATGAAGCAGGGTGCAGAACTCGCTGTTCGGCACATCAATGATCGCGGTGGAATCAATGGCAGAGCGATCCGCTACGTTCCAACCTTCGTAGACAGCTCAGAGCTCAGTGCGACAGCTGCGAATGCCCTTGCCAACGATGCCGACGGGTTTCTCCTCGGGAACTTTCCGCTTGAGGAGATGAGCCGAACCCTTCGGGAGGTAGCCAGCTCGGGCGCCCCATTGCTTCACTCGATGGTTAACCCCACGCTGAGCAAGAAGGTGGCGTCGAGCATGGGTGTACTCGCCAACACGTTCCAAGTATGCGCGACCGAGTCCGCGTATGTGGCGGCGTTTCTCCGTACTTTGAGCCAGCTGTCTGCTGAAGGCCAATGGCAGGCGCCGAACAATCGGGTCACACTTGTGCTCCGAGATAGCACCACCCATTCGACGGATCTAAACCAGCTGCACTCAGACGTGGCGGCATCGAGGTGGACAGTCGGGTCCATCGCCACCGTTCCAGATTTGCAACCAGTCTGGGACAACGTCTTGGATGAGCTAGTGGCACGCCCTCCCGCGGCTGTTTTCCTCTCAATCTTTGCGGAAGCCGATCTAGAAGCCTTCCTCAGAGAGGCCCGCAGGCGAGAATTGGAGGCTCTTATCTACACAGCGTGGACCCCCGCAGCGCCTGACTTCAACGGTCGGCTGGGAGGCCTTGCTGACGGATTACTTTGGTCGACGGTTGTGGGCATTCAAGAAAGCACTGCTGCCAGCCTTTTCAAGCGGCAATACCGGGAGATGTTCGCTCGAAGCCCAGGGCTCGGAGGGTCGGGTATCCATTTCGACATGGTCACGATGCTTGCGAAAGCTTGGTCATCTTCCCGGCGCCCGTGGGATTTCAGAGAAGTGGCGTCCCTGTTGCGTTCCACTGTTCACCACGGCGTAGCCGGACCGTACTCATTCAGCGGCGAAGGCCAGAGGGCGCTCTCGTTCCCGGAAGATATAGGGGATCCGTCATTTGCGCACGCTCATCTAGTCTATCAGATTCAGGGCGGCGTCAACGTGCTGATTGCCCCATCCTATCTTGCGCATCGGCGCAGCAGCGGGCGCCCGGAACATGACGAAGACGGGCACGCGCCGACTTAAGTGGCCAACCAGCTCGGCCCAGCGACAGTCCCCAAGCTGGAGCCCCCATCAATCGCGATTGTTTGCCCGGTGACCCATGCGGAAGCAGAGCTCAGCAGCCACAACACAAGCGGAACAACATCTTCTGCCACGGCAACCCTGCCCTGGAAGGAGGCCGCTGCTAGCTCGGATATGTAGTGGTTTGGAATTGGATTGATTTGAGACGAGACCTGCACAAAACCAGGAGCCACTGCGTTGACTCGAATTCTCGAGGCTCCGAGTTCAAGTGCGGTGCCACGGACAATCGCGTCGACGGCGGCCTTTGAGGCGGCGTAGGTGACGGTTCCGACTCGTGGTCTCGTTCCGGCTCCGCTGCTGATTAGTACAATCTGGCACTCGCGATTCGCTTGCACGGCCAGCTGGGCGATCGAGACCGTTGCGATGAGCGCCGACCTCGCGTTCACCGTGAGCACCTCATCGAACATCGACTCCGTGGCATCGAGTACTGCATGGGCCGGAAAGAGACCCGCCGCGTGCACTAGCCCATCGAACGGCCCGTCGAGTTGCCATGCGGCAGTTATTGCTCGTGCGAGAACGTCCCGTGACCGGAGATCCACTCGATCGCGGTTCATCTGATGCACTGTCGCGCCGCCTGCCTCCAAAGCGCTAACCGTTGGGCCTCCCAGCCCTCCGTCGCCTCCTATGACCAGATATGTCTTGCCGGTGAAATTTGATGTGGTCACATTGTGCCCAGCCGTGCACGGGCCGATCGGGCAGCGTCTGCACAGGTCGAAAACGAGACGCCTAGATCCAGAACCGCTTCGATGAATCGTTCAAGAGCGATCATACGCGCGCCCCGACCGATCACCTGAGGGTGGAGCGTGACCGTGCATACTCGGTTGGCATCATTCTCAAGCATGAATTGCACATCCCTGAGGAACATATCGAACATCGATGCAGGATCCTGTAAACCCGGCATGACGAAGCTGTTGGTTCGTACGAACTCTAGGTGCGGATAGTCGTCAAGCGTCCAAGAGACCGGTAGCTCGAGGATCGAGCTCGCTGGCCCGAACTCGAAAGGTCCATCTGAGGGACACCTGTCGTTCGTGCGCGCGAAGTACGGGACAGTATCGGTTCCCATAAGTGACGAGTCGTACTCGAAGCCGGCTTCCTCAAGCAGGCGAACCGTATGGGGAGTGAAGTCGAAACTCGGTGTCCGATAGCCGAGCGGGGGGGTTCCGGTGAGGGACTGGATTAGAGACACCGAGCGTCCGAGAACGTCCCGCTCCTCAGCTTCTGACAGCGTCGATACCGGTTCATGGGCATAACCGTGCGCCGCGATCTCGTGCCCTGCTTCGACGACCATTGACGTTTTTCTCGGGTAGCTCTCAATCGTGTGACCAGGAATAAAGAAAGTGGACGTAACGTCGTGACGCCGCAGCAGCGCGAGGATGCGTGGGATGGCGTGGGCACCAAACTCACCGCGCGAAACTGGTCCCGGTGTGGTCATGTTGCGGGCCATCCACAGCGAGATCGCATCGAAATCGAATGTTAGGCAAACTGTAGGCTTCGAGCTCATGCGCTAACCCCTAGCGGCGGGAATTCAACTCGAGGTCTCGCTCGATCATCGAAGATTGTCGAGATATCCCAGCGCTCGTAGCCGTGATCGCGGGGTGAGGCAGGTGCGATCCAGAAGGAAAGCTCATTGAGGTCCATCACGATTGAATAGACCGTCGCGATCTGTTCAGACACCGGAACCTCTGGGTCCGGGTGCCTGCATATTCCATCTGGGTCCGAGTACGTGTCCCTGAGGCCGGCCACGATATCGCCGACGTCCAGCTGGCCGGCGGCCGCCTTCTCCTCGAGTAGGTGTCGGAGACGCGCTGGCCGGAGCTGCGTGAGTGCGCTTGTCGCGGCCTTCCGATCAACCAGCGGAAGGTCAGCCATGAAATGGTTCGCGTGTACGATCAGCCCGTCGACTGGAAGAATCGAGGCGAACATCTCCGGCGCAAGCTCAAAGTCGATGGATTCGCCGGCTGCGTCAGCAAGCAAAACGTTTCCGGATGAGATCCTCGTGACGGGCAAGAGGTTGCGGTGCGCTTCGCTCATGCGTTTGGACTGGAGTGCGCCGCGCAAAAGGTAGTGGTAAGGGACCCCAACTCCGCCACGGTCTCGGTCTGAAGCCAAAAGATTTGCGCACACTCCGATTCCCGCAGAGTTGAGGCCGGACTTTGCGAGCATTCCAGCCTCCGTAAGCGACAGGACAGAGAATTCGCTCTTATCTCGCGTGGCGAGCAGGAACGTCACTGGACCTTGCTCTGGATGCCAATCCCAGTTCTGTCCAATGAGGGTGTGCCCGTTGGATGTGGCAGTGGCGATCGCCGACACTGAGGTGCAGCCCTCGTCTTGGTAGCCCGTGCCAAAGAGCAGTTCGGTCCGAGCATTGAGTGCGGCGATCCGGTGGATAGGCTGGCGGGCTCCTTCAGCGAGCCCGTGCATCAGGGCCGCGATATCGCGGTTGTAACCAGATGCGATATCCCAGTACTTGAGTCCCCAACGTTTGATAGTCGCGTCGTCGAGGCCAGCGTCATGGCGAAATCGATGCTCGTACGTCGCGAGGCTTTGGGCTACGAGGTCGGCTGTGCGCCGACCGAGTTCTATACCCATGTCCTCATATGAACCGGAGACGGCGATGACTGGAGGATGTGTCGTGGTGTTCGTCATAGTCGGGGTCCTAACGAAGAGGTGAGCGGAAGGTCTCTGGCATGCGCAGCACCACAAGGAAAGTAATAATCGCTGCGGCGATCGGCAGTAATGCTGCGCTTTCAGGGACGCCGGTAAGATCCACTAAGCCTGTGGCGACGAATGCCGCTGTGCCACCGAAGGCAGCCACCGAGAAGTTGTATCCGATTCCCAATGATGAATAGCGAACGCTCGTGGGGAACAACTCGGCGAGGGCAGCCGGACCCGGCCCCGAGAACGACGCCAGGACGAGTGCGACCAAAATCTGGCCGGCGAAGACTAAGGCATCGCTTCCCGAACCGAACATCAACAGAACCGGATAGCTCAGCACGACGAAGCCGCCCGATCCGATCAGCAAAAGAGGGCGACGGCCGATGCGATCGGACAGGGCGCCGAAAGCGGGAATCGAGACGGTCAGCACAGCAATACCGACAAGAGTGGAGGCGCGCGCGACTTCTGGCTGCACTCCAGCTACCGTCAATAAATAGGTGGGTATGTACGCGAGGAAGAAGAAGTAGGCGACGGTCCAGCTGACCGTGAAACCGAACCCCTTGGCCATGGCAAGTTTTTGCGTGGCAAATGCAACACGGAGGGGCCGACGACTTGTGCCCCCGGATTCCTGTTCGGCGCGAAATGCCGGGGTGTCGTCGAGTCGAAGACGCATGATTATTCCGATGACTGCCGTCAAAGCACCCAGAAAGAAAGGAACTCGCCACCCGAATTCAAGCATTGCTCTTTCGTCAAAGAAGAGTGAATTCAATGCGACAACGCCTGAAGCAAGCAAGAAACCGGCAGCGGTGCTGACCTGATTAAAGCTCCCGAAAAAACCTCTCTTCCGTGGTGGCGCGTACTCCACGAGTAACGCTACAGATCCAGCCCATTCGCCGGCAACGGCGAATCCCTGGATGAGCCGCAGTGTTACCAAGAGCAACGGGGCGACGACGCCTATGGTCGCGTACGTCGGCAGCAATCCGGTGAGCACGGTTGCGGCGCCCATCAGGATTACGCTTAGGATAAGCGTGTTCTTCCGGCCGACAGTGTCGCCCAAATGGCCGAACACAAGGGTGCCGACCGGCCGGGCGAAAAACCCGATCGCGAAGACCGCAAATGTCGCCAAGATTCCTGTGATGCCTTCCGCTGTGGGAAAGAACAGTTTGGCAAGCCAGACGGCGGAGTACGCGTAGATGAGATTGTCATACATCTCCATGAGGTTGCCGAAACTACCAGCGACCACTGCGCGTGTCTGTTTGGACGTTTCTAGTTGAATAGCCATTTGATCCTGCTTTCGTGAAGGGATGAGTGGTGCAAAGGGAAAAGCGGTTTAGGGCGCGGCTAAGTAGCCGCCGTCAACAGGGACGAGCGCGCCAGTGATAAATGACGCATCCGAACTGACCAAGAAAGCGACAGCAGCGCCGATTTCATCTGGCCGACCAGGGCGTCCCATGGCCGAGCCATTTATGCGTAACTGCGCATCCGATTCGGGGAGCCCAGCGAGGAGGCTCGTCAAGAAGACGCCCGGCAATACGGCATTGACGCGAATACCTCTTGGAGCAAGTTCCACGGCGGCAACTTTGGTTAATCGATGCAGCCCGGCTTTGCTGACTTGATAAGCGACAGACGATGGCGTGGCGCCATCCTGGGGTGGAAGAGTCTCGCCGTATATGGAACCGACGTTGACAATGGATCCTCCCATTTCGGAGAGATCATCGACGAAAGTCTGTGTACCTTTCCAGGGACCCCAGAGGTTCGTTCTGAGAATGCGGTCCCAATCGCTGTCGCTTGTAGATAGAAGGTCGGTTCGTGCGCTGACTCCTGCATTGTTGACGAGGGCGTTGATCGGACCCCAGTTGTCGTGAATTCTTCTATGGAAGCATCGCCACGATTCTGGATCGGAGACGTCCAACGGGAGTTCGAACTCTGACACGTCCGCTTCGGATCGGAGATCGCCTGATATGACCACCGCTCCGTCGGCGCGGAGTCGGGTAGCGATCGCGTAACCGAGGCCGGAGACTCCGCCGGTTACGGCGATCTTCATTCCTGCAATCGACATGTAATCCTCATTGATTTCGCGTTCACTCGGGTGGCGATGGTGAGAGCTTAGGGAAACCAGAACGGATGCACATCGGTCATATGGCCGAGGTGCGCGCGAAGAGGGCATTTCTCTTCTCAGCTCTGCAGCCGCGGCCAATGCAGAGCGGATTGAACGGTCAGGTCCCGGCCATATTATTGAAAATTCCTCAGCCTAAGAGGGCGGGTCAGTAACGGCAAAGTTTAAACGGCGGTGGAGCTCCTTGGGTTCGGGCCGTGGTCTGGGAAAAGCAATTATGAGCGATTCGGATGGCCTGTTGCCTACGGTTGAGCTTGTGCACGTCAGCGATGTCGGACTCGTTGGCGCCAAGTCTGTTTGCCGAATTGGCAATCGGATGGCTCTTTCGACCGCCAGCCTCGATGCCCCGTCGGCCGAGTGGACGTCCTCCAGGTCTTCCAGAAGAGTATGGATCACCGCGTGCAGGTAAACGCTCTTGATGCGCTCGGGCAGAGCCTCCGAGTGGAGGACGGGTGAGGGCAGTGAGGGCCGCTGTTACCTAAGGACTCGCCAGTAAATAACCTTGTGTGTCGTGTTTTTGGCTCTACTGTTGCGGTATGGCAATTGGGGCAGAAGTTGAGGCGGCGCTTATGGCGAAGTTTGAGTCGTTGTTGCCGCATTTGGATGAACGCCAACGCCGGCTGGCGTTGGGCGCGGAAGCGCGGGTGCTGGGCCATGGTGGGATCAAGGCGGTGGCCAGGGCGTCGGGGGTCAGCGCGGTAACGGTGTCCAACGGTGCCTCGCCGAACTCGAGGCCGGCGAGGCACCGTTGGAGCGGGTCCGCCGTCCCGGCGCGGGCCGGAAACCCCAGACAGTGACCGATCCTGGTTTGGTTGCGGCGTTGCTGGGGCTGGTGGAGCCGGGCGAGCGGGGAGACCCGATGTCGCCGTTGCGGTGGACGGTCAAATCCACTCGCACGCTGGCCCGGGAACTGACCGGGACCGGCCACCCGGTATCGGCGTGGACGGTGGCGAACCTGTTGCACGAGCAAGGTTTCAGCTTGCAGGCCAACGCGAAACAAGTCGAGGGCGCCGCCCACCCGGACCGGGACGCCCAGTTCAGATACTTGAACGAGCAGAGCACGGAGCATATCGCCGCCGGGCAGCCGGTGATCAGTGTGGACACGAAAAAGAAAGAAGGGCTTTCTATTTAGGTACCCTAAAGCATTTACAGGCACAGGATGTTGCGATTCAGCAGGGCCAACACCACAACATCGTGTGGTTACCTAACACCGAGGGTATTTAAATAGAAAGCCCTTAAAGAAAGAACTCGTCGGCCTGTTCAGTAACGACGGGCAACAGTGGCGGCCTGCCGGAGACCCGGTGCGGGTAAACGTGCATGACTTCCCCGATCCACGCCTGGGCAAAGCCAACCCGTACGGGGTTTATGACGTCGCAAACGATGACGGCTGGGTGTCGGTGGGCACCGACCACGACACCGCAGCATTCGCGGTGGAGACCATCCGCCGCTGGTTCCACTAGGTCGGCGCCCAGGCTTATCCCGCCGCCAGCAAACTGTTGGTCTGCGCCGATGGTGGCGGCTCCAACGGTTACCGGCTACGGGCGTGGAAGACACAGCTGGCAGCCCTCGCTACCGAAACTGGTCTGACCATCACCGTCTGCCACCTACCACCGGGCACCAGCAAGTGGAACAAGATCGAACATCGGGTCTTCTCCCATATCTCGATGAACTGGGCCGGCAGACCGTTGACCAGCCACCAGGTCATCATCGACCTCATCGGCGCGACCACCACCCGGACCGGGTTGAAAGTCCACGCCGAACTCGACGACAGCACCTATCCGACCGGGATCAGAATCAGCGACACCGAAATGGCCGCCCTCCCGATCGAACGCCACGAATTCCACCCAGACTGGAACTACACCCTCAACCCCCGCAAATCACAATAGCGGCGTGTTAAAAACTCGCAGGCCCTAACAATAGGTATTTCAGGTGACGGCTCGCGCTGTCTACCGAGAACGGCACGCCAAGAGGACTTCTTCATCTCATAGGACTTCAGATTTTTCAACCAGACATGTTGCTTGGGCTCGAGATGACCCACCCGCTATCAATAGAAGATGTCCGGACGGTGGCGGTCAGAGAAATGCAGCTCCTGTGCGGCTCAAATCAGCAAGACGTAGCACTTTTCAATTCTATCTCGACGAACACAATTGGTCGGTCGCCTTCGCTAGTCACTGTGTGATGTGTTCTGGCGGTACCCGCGTATGGCTGGCCAGCGTGTTGTTCCATGCGTCCAGACAAGCCGTCGGCACCGACCACGCGAAGGTCTCCGCCGGTCACCGGGACCACAATGTATTCGTATTCGTGTTCATGTTCTCCGGTCGTGTCGCCTGCGGCCGCGAACGACCACCGTGTCACTCGAACCTGGTCATCCTCGTGAAACAGTGCCGCTTCGGCTCGCCCCATAGCCATCTCCTTTTAGTGTCCTAGCTAAGATAAACTTCGTAGTGTTATATCAGTTCAATCCATTCTATGCTGGGAGCAGGCAGGGTCTTTTCAAAGTCGGGGGGGGCGGATGAGCATTTCGACTGTTTGCGGCGTGGCCCGCAGTGCCTCACGATGCTCCTATTGTTGTCAAGTGCCAATTAGGGTCTTCTGTTCGTGTTCGATCCAGCCCCGGTAGCGTTCGATCGCGTGAAGGTCGCGCATTTGTCCGCGTTCGATGCGCAGAATCGTTGTGGGCCAGACGCCGAGGTCCATTGCGGCGGCACTCATCGTGAGTCCCAATGCGACGCGCCGAGGCTGCAGATCATT
>Ga0307486_1001692_pt1 | contig 16308 bp, 10 predicted proteins | sample CBIW02metaG_FD_203663 | JGI IMG/M metagenome (GOLD analysis project Ga0307486, IMG submission 203663) | Sea-ice brine microbial communities from Beaufort Sea near Barrow, Alaska, United States - CBIW 0.2 | ecosystem: Environmental > Aquatic > Marine > Coastal | place: USA: Alaska | collected... | reverse complement strand
CTGCCCTGAATTCAAATTTATTACCGGTAAAAGCGAAGGTAGAAGTCCTGTTCCTGTCTGTATTATCCATTAATATCTCAGGAATCTTACCTACTACGTTTAATTTGAGGTCGGTTTTTTCCTGAGGTGATAATTTCCCGGTGGTCACTTTTTCCAGTTCATCCAACACCTCTGTTAACTGACTTCCAATAAATGCAGAGATAATTGCCGGTGGAGCTTCGTTTGCTCCCAATCGATGATCATTGGAGGCGCTTGCAATGGTTGCGCGAACCAATTCCTCGTTGTCATGTAAGGCTTTTATGGTATTTATAAAGAATGTAAGAAATTGCAAATTCTTCATTGGAGTCTTACCCGGACTTAATAGGTTTGTACCAGTGTTGGTACTTAACGACCAGTTATTGTGTTTCCCGCTTCCATTAATTCCAGCAAAAGGCTTTTCGTGGAACAAGACTTTAAAATTATGTCTTTCGGCTACCTTATCCATTACATCCATTAGCAGCGAGTTATGATCTACTGCAAGATTGCATTCTTCAAAAATAGGAGCCAATTCAAATTGGTTTGGCGCCACCTCGTTATGTCGTGTTTTTACCGGTATTCCCAATAACATACATTCAATTTCCAGATCCCTCATATAAGCCAGGGCGCGAGAAGGAATAGATCCAAAATAATGATCGTCCAGTTGTTGTCCTTTTGCGGGGGAATGACCTAAAAGGGTACGTCCCGAAAGTTGAAGATCTGGTCTGGATAAATACAAAGCAGAATCTATAAGAAAATATTCCTGTTCCCATCCAAGGGTAACAATTATCTTACTTACATTTTTATCGAAATATTTTGCAACAGCGGTCGCAGCAGTATCCAAAGACTGCAAAGCACGCAAGAGCGGAGTTTTGTAATCTAATGCCTCACCAGTATAAGAGACAAATACGGTAGGTATACACAAAGTAGTTCCTAAAATAAATGCTGGTGAAGTAGGATCCCAGGCGGTATAACCCCTGGCTTCAAAGGTATTTCTTATTCCTCCGTGTGGAAAAGAGGAAGCATCTGGTTCTTGTTGAACTAATTGGTTACCTGCGAATTTTTCAATTGCAAGGCCTTCTCCAATGGTTTCAAAAAAGGCATCGTGCTTTTCGGCTGTACTTCCAGTTAATGGTTGGAACCAGTGGGTATAATGGGTAACTCCTTTTGAGATAGCCCATTCTTTCATCCCGTTTGAAATATGATCAGCAAGTCCACGACTGATTTTTGAGCCGTTAACATTGGCGTCAATCACACTCTTGTAGGCTTCCTTAGTGAGGAATTGCCGCATAATCGTTTCGTTAAAAACGTTTTTTCCAAAGAGTTCGGATCTTCGCAGCGTCTCATCAATGACTACCGGTTTCCGGTTAAATGTTTGTTTTAATGCTTGAAATCTTAAGGTTGACATATAATATATTTTTATGTTGGCTTCCACAAAAATACATTTTTTACTGAAATACCCCCTAAAAATCGGGGGTAAAAAATGTTAAATTACGATTTTTAAGAAAATATGATCGAAAATTAGTTCAAAAATGCCATTCCTATAAAAATCACATAACCCACAAAAAGGATCGCCCCCTTATATCGGCTAAAAACAAATTTTTTCGGAAGAAAGGTCAAAGGGATCAAGATAAACGCAAATCCCATCATCCAAAAGATATCATTGGTAAGAATTGCTGTTGAATTTAAATAAATAGGCTGGATAATAGAGGTTATTCCTAAAACCGAAGCTATATTAAAAATGTTGGAACCAATTAAATTCCCCATCGATAATGCCTTCTCTTGCTTAAGCGCAGCAATTACCGATGCCGCCAATTCAGGCACACTGGTTCCTATTGCAATAATTGTTATAGAAATAACGCGTTCGCTCACCCCCAGTAATCCCGCCAAATCCACAGCACCGGAAACCAGCAATTCTGAGCCTGCCCAAAGAGCAAATCCGCCAATTAAAAGCCAGGCCCCAATTTTAAAATTTGAAATTTTGGACAGGGACTCATCAATTCCTTCCACCTCAACATGTGATCTTCTTGCATGCCGAATCAAAAAGAACAGATATATAAACATTATAAATAGTAATGCAAATCCCTCCAATCTCGATATGTTGCCTCCACTTCCAAGAAAAAAGTAAAGCAAAAATGAAAACAACATCATCACCGGCCAGTTGACTTTGTAAAAATCCCTTTCGACTACCAATGGCGATATAATCGCGGTAATACCTAAAACCAAGCCAATATTGGCAATATTTGAGCCTATTACATTTCCAAGTGCAATATCAGAAAAACCATTTAAGGCGGCCTGTAAGCTCACCAATAACTCAGGTAATGAAGTCGCAAAAGAAACGACCGTTAATCCAATTACCATTTTAGAGAGTTTCAGTTTAAAGGAAAGTGCCACAGAAGAACGAACTAAAAATTCTCCTCCAACTACCAGTAAAGCAAAACCTATCAGGATATATAAAATACTCATTTATTTATTTATTGGTGAAGATAAAAAAAGTTCAGGATTCTAAATAATTTGTATTCTAACGAAAAATCTTAAACTAAATAATAGGTCTAAAAACACATTTATTTATATTCCACTCCCATTTAGCTATCGGAAAGCAGATTTCCGTAAAAAAAAAATCTCCACTGTGTTTTTAGCTACTATCCTACTACCGGCAGGCAGGTGCACTTATATAATTGATTCTTGGCTCTTTCTTCTATTTTTATTCACTCACCACCTTACACTCTCCTCTTCCCATTCTTTTTAAATACCTTTGAATAAAAAGTAGTCGACCTATGAAAAAGAAATTTTTCAACTTCCTTTCCCAGTTTAACAAGCAAGTCTTACCGAGCTATTCCAAAAAACGTCTGGATCTACAAAAAGCCACTAAAATTCAAATGGCTATTATCGGCTGGAAATTGTGGGTAACAAAAAATGCTTTGGAATAACTAATACTTTAGCAAAGATTTTACCTCATAATCCAAAATTTGCTCCCGACCATTTAAAAAGTCAAGTTCAATAAGGAAATTACATTGGATAATATTCCCTCCCATTTTATCAATCAAACTGCAAGCAGCTTTTGCAGTGCCTCCAGTTGCCAAAACATCGTCGTGAAGGATCACATTTTCTCCTGATTTAATTGCATCCTGATGTATTTCCAGGACATCAGTCCCGTATTCCAATTTATAACTTTCAGCGTGAGTTTTATAAGGCAACTTTCCCGGTTTTCTGATAGGAACAAAACCGGCATTTAGTTTTTCGGCTAAAAGCATTCCGAAGAAAAATCCCCTGGATTCAATACCTATTACTTTATCAATTTTAACATCACCTATCAGTTCCACAAATTGTGCAACAGCTTCCTGAACCGCCGCTGGATCCAGCAGCAAAGGCGTGATATCTTTATATTTTATTCCTTTTGATGGAAAATCAGAAATTTCCCGAATGTATTCTTTTAAGTTTGTCATATATTAGATCATAGAATTGCCAAAAATAACAATTCCTGCGGAATATCCTGCCTAAGTAATCAGGGGTTTCAATTTAAAAAAGCCAATTTCTAAGACATTCTTATCTTCAGCTTTTCTTTATCTTGCCTGACAATCAGTTTAACGCAAATCCTCAACTTATTTTGAAAATAAATCTGTCTTCCCGGAACACTTTAACTTATCTAATTTCCAAATTTCAAATCGACAAAATATTCCTTTTTATAATCGGGGTATTTCTGACGCAACTAACATTCGCCCAAAAGAGTGAACTTTCGGTAGAAAAAATTATGCAAGACCCAAAGTGGATGGGCACCTTTCCTTCTGAAATTAAATGGAGCGAAGACAGCAAAACCATATACTTCAATTACAATCTTGAGAAGGACCCTTCAGATTCACTTTACAAGATTTCACTTAACAATCAAACTGAAATTCAAAAGGTGCCTTTTCGGGAACAAAATAATCTGACCACACAACCAGGAGATTACAATAAAACACATAATCAAAAGATATATACAAAGGATGGGGATTTGATGTTATACGATCTAAAAAGCAATTCTTCCAGGCTGCTTTTAAATCTTGATGAAGATTTGGGCGATCCCCATTTTCTGAACGATGAAAACCTGATTTACTATGTTATAAACAACAATATTTTTCTGTACAACCTTTATAAAGGAAGTATTGATAAACTTACGAATATTAAAGTCGGCGAGAAGAAAGAAGAAGATGAAAAATTATCAAAAAAAGATGAATGGATAAAACAGGATAATTTAAGGATGTTGCAGGTGGTGCAGGAACGTGAGGACAAGAAAAAAGCCAGCGAGGAATACCGAAATATAACCAAAAAAGAACCATTCACTTTTTATACTGGAAAAAGATCTGTTTCGAACCTTGAGCTCTCACCGGATGCAAAATACGTAACCTTCAACCTGACAACCATTGCCGAAAATGAAGGGACCATAGTTCCAAATTATGTGGATGCTTCGGGTTATACAGTGGATTTACCTACAAGAACCAAGGTGGGAGACGAATTATCAAAAGTGGAATTGGCCATTTACAATCTAAAAAATGATACAGTTTATATGGCAAATACCCAAAATTTAATCGGGATTACCGATTTGCCAGATTACACCACTGATTATCCCGACAAAACCTGGGAAAAAGAAATTCGGGAAGTAGATTTTTCCAGAATTCATTTTTCGGATAATGGAGAAAAAGTTATTGTAGACGTTCGTTCCCATGACAATAAAGATAGATGGATCACTTTACTCGATCCAGAAACAGGCAACTTAAAAAGTTTAGACAGGCAGCGAGATGAGGCCTGGATTAATGGCCCGGGAATTGGATACTCCTTTTACGGTGCTATTTTAGGCTGGTTACCGGACAATAAACATATTTATTTTCAATCTGAAGAAACTGGATATTCACATTTTTATTTATTAGATGTGAATTCAGGCGATAAAAAAGCCTTGACACATGGAGAATTTGAGGTCTTTGATCCTAAGTTGTCAAATGACAAGAAAAATTGGTTTTTAACCACTTCCGAAGTCAATACAGGAGAACGACATTTTTACAAAATGCCTGTAATGGGTGGGAAAATGGAAAAATTAACCCAAATGACGGGAAACAACGAAGTATATCTTTCCCCGGACGAAAAACAGATGGCTATCCTGTTTTCCTACAGCGACAAACCTTGGGAAATCTATCTAAAGAAAACTTCAACCAATTCCAAAGCAGAACAACTCACTTCGGGACAATCCAAAGAGTTTAAAGCTTATAATTGGAGAGATCCGGAAATAATAAAATTTAAGGCGATAGATGGAACTTTGGTTCCCGCAAGATTATTTGAACCCGACGAAAACGCAAAAAATGGAGCTGCCGTTATTTTTGTACATGGTGCAGGTTATTTGCAAAATGCCCATAAATGGTGGTCAGGATATTTTAGGGAATATATGTTTCATAACCTTTTAACCGATCTGGGATATACTGTTCTAGATATAGATTATCGTGGCAGCGCAGGATATGGAAGGGATTGGAGAACTGCAATTTACAGACATATGGGAGGAAAAGATCTTTCGGATCAGGTGGATGGAGCAAAATATCTTGTGGCAGAACACGGAATTGACAGCGAAAAAATTGGAATTTACGGCGGAAGTTATGGTGGATTTATCACTTTGATGGCAATGTTCAATGAAGCCGATACCTTTAAATCGGGAGCCGCGATTAGATCGGTAACAGATTGGGCGCATTATAACCATGGTTATACTTCCAATATCTTAAATGAACCCATAAATGATCCAATTGCGTATAGACGCTCCTCCCCTATTTATTTCGCTGAAGGCTTAAAAGGAAATCTGCTTATTTTACATGGAATGGTCGATGTGAACGTGCATTTTCAGGATGTCGTTCGGCTTTCACAACGTCTTATAGAATTGGGAAAAGAAAACTGGGAACTGGCAGTGTATCCGGTAGAAGACCACGGATTTGTTGAACCCAGCAGTTGGACCGATGAGTATAAACGAATCTTGAAACTGTTTAATGAGACCTTATTAGAGGAATAATGTTTAGTATTATTTACAAGTAAAAAATACAAGATTACACTAAATTTTTTATGGTTACTTATCTTGTTTTTTAAGAAAGAATGTACCGTTAAAACTCTTTAATAATCAGTTTAGAGAAATAATTTAGTTCGAATTATTTTTATACTTTTAGCACTACAACATTTATACAAAAAAAACTCTTTTTACCCTGCCTATGGAAAATTTTGGATTGCTATCCATTTTACCACCCGTTATAGCCATTATTCTTGCACTCAAAACAAAACAAGTTTATATCGCCTTACTCTTTGGAATCTGGTTTTCCTGGCTCATAATAAATGATTGGAATTTTATTACTGGAACAGTTGCTGCCATTGAAAGTTTGGTGAACGTTTTTAAGTCAGAGGGTAACACCAGAACGATCATGTTTAGTGCTTTGGTTGGAGCATTGTTACTATTTATTCAATATTCCAGAGGGGTAGAAGGCTTTATCAATAGATTAAACGTTCTCATTAGTTATTTTGAGAATAAACAAGCTGGATATAGTAGAGTAATCATTCAATTATTAGCATTATTAACCGGTATCCTTTTATTTGTAGAAACAAGTATAAGCTCTCTAACCGTAGGAACATTATATAGACCGGTATTCGATAAATTAAAGATTTCCAGAGAAAAGTTAGCCTATATAGCAGATTCAAGTTCAGCTCCTTCATCTATTTTAATTCCTTTTAACGCCTGGGGTGCGTTTATCATGGGTTTACTTCTAACCCAAGGTTTAGAAAGGCCCTTTTCTTTGATGATGTCATCTATAGTATTTAACTTCTATCCGATTCTGGCTATTCTCATTGTTTTTCTAGTGATTGTATTTAAGAAAGATATAGGCCCAATGGCCAAAGCTGAAGAAAGAGTTAGAAAAACTGGAAAACTTCTTAATGACAATGCAAAACCCATGCTCTCAGATACCATTACTTCATTTAAACCGAAAGAAAACATCCAGGCAAAGGCATACAATATGATTATACCCTTGGCAACAATGGTGTTTATGATGCCTATAAATTTAGCAGCAACAGGATGGGCTAAAGTGGAGAGCTACACTTCATTTGGAGATCATCTTTTCCAGGCAATTGGTCAAGGCTCGGGATCATCCTCCGTTTTATATGCAGTAATCATGGCGATATTTGTAGCGATGATTTTATACAGATCTCAAGGTATTATGAAGACCAAGGAAATGATTGACCTTGTATTAAAAGGGATAAGCGAGTTAATGCCCTTGGCCTTGCTAATGCTTTTAGCTTTCGCAATAGGTGATGCATGTAATCAATTAGGAACTGGACAATTTATTGCTATTTCGTCTAAGGACTGGTTATCACCCGAGTTCCTACCCTTTGTGGTATTTATAATAAGTTCATTTATTGCCTTTTCGACAGGCACATCATGGGGAACTTTTGCAATAATGTTAGCTATTTCAATTCCTATGGCCACCGCACATGGTACAAATTTACCTTTAGTAATCGCCGCAACACTTGGAGGTGGTATTTTTGGAGATCATTGTTCTCCAATCTCTGATACGACTATTATTTCATCAATGGCTTCAGCTAGTGATCATATAGACCATGTAAACACGCAGCTACCTTATGCGCTTCTCGGAGGATTTATTACTTCAATATTGTATTTAATATTTGGGTTTGTTATGGCTTAAGCCATAACAATAACTTCTTATTTTAAAACCTTAAAATTATAAAATTAAAATAGCCCATAGTCTTCACTATAGACTTTTTGCTTTCGTGACCTCGGCAGGACTCAAACTAAAATCTGATTAAAAGTTATTTAAAAATATATAATTAGATAAATACGGCATTTAATTTTTAAATCTCAATTGATGAAAAAATGAACAGTTAAACCAGTAGATAAGTTCTAGAGTTTCTATTAGTATTTGCACCAAATTTGACTGTAAGAAGACTATTATTTAATGATCTCCGGTATATTATGAAGTGTTTAGATTCAGCTTATAATATTTTAGAAAACCATTATATATAAAATGAATGCCAGCACAAGGTCTTTCAAATTAGCTCTACTCAATTTGTATGACTTTAATTGGTATTTAATCTTTTACTACTCCTTTAAAGTATAAGGCGTTTACGCTGTAAAGCCCTCCATATATCCCTTTAAGCATATTTCAAAAGCATTTTTTTCGCAGGGAGATTATTATCATTTTAAATTCTCAGGAATTTATTTTGGTTTTTTTAACCTCTTTTTCTATCCAAAATAATTTTTTTTGCTTTCATATAGTTATTACTTCTTATCTTTCGGCTCACATACCCCTAATTATGAAAACAATAATAATTTATAGTTTAATCTTTTGGATGTCAATCCCTCTTATTTCTGCACAAACAAAAGAAATGGATACCGTTTATCGTCCCAGAACCTATTATTTATTAGTAGACCAGTTCAGGAGTTATGCTGATTCCGTAGAAGATGTAATATTTTTAGGAAATAGTATTACAGCCTATACCAATTGGAATGAATTACTAAGGCTCCCCCAGGCCCGAAATCGAGGAATTTCTGGTGATACTACTTATGGGATTTTGGAAAGATTGGATGAAATCACTGAAGGAAAGCCGGCAAAAGTTTTTATACTAATTGGGATTAATGATATTTCACGAAATGTCCCAGCCAAATTGATCCTCAAAAATTGCGAAAAGATCCTTAATTGCATCAAATCCGGATCCCCCGAAACAAAAATTTATTTTCAAACTATTTTGCCCGTCAACAACACGTTTACCAGGTATAAAAATCATTACAATAAAGATGACATTATTCACTCAGTTAATGAAGGTTTAAAAATTATTGCCGAAAGGGAAAAAATAACTTTAATAGATCTTCATCCTTATTTTCTCGATAAAGACAACCGATTAGACAAAAAATATACTGAGGAAGGATTACATTTAAACGCAGAGGGTTATAAATTATGGGCTGAATTATTACTTCCTTATTTAAAATAATTTTTGACGAACCTAATTTTAATCCAAGCTAACTAAGCTTGACTAAGAGGATCTCAAAAATCTTTAGGCTAACTTTCCATTCATCTTTGGCAGCGACTTATAATATTCCTCAGCTAAAAAAGGTCCACAAAAGGTAAATCCTATTTTAATCTCTTAGAAGTTGAAGTAATAATTCAGGCTCATTTGTAGTGATATATTCAACATTTTGACCAATCATATATTTCATATCCTCCATAGTATTCACAGTCCAGCCATTTATGGACATTCCCAGTTTGTGTGCTTCAGGAATCCATTGTGGATTTTCCTTGTATTTGCTAAAATGATAATCCAAACCGGTGTAGCCGTCTTTTTTCGCCTGAGCCGGGCTCACGTCACCTTTCAAATAGGCAATCTCTGCATTTGAATCCAGTTCATGAACCAGTTTCCCTGCTTCATAATCGAAGGTGATATAATCTACCCATTTTTCGGCATTCATTTCTTTAACAACCTCCACTGCCTTCCTGGTAAGATCTAATGTAGTTTCCTCAGATTCAGCTTTCTTGATTTCAAGGATAAGTTTAGTAGTATTCTGCTTCATTCCTTCCTTCAGGTATTCTCTCAGGGTAGGTAGTTTTTCACCATTAGATAGCTTCTCAGCAACCAGTTCGTTGTACGGGGTATTTTCGATTAGCATTCCTTTAAAATCATTATCGTGATTCACCACCATACTGTCGTCTGCGGTAATATGCACATCAAATTCAGTTCCGTGTGTTCCAATTTTCACTGCCTGCTTTAGAGAAGCGATCGAGTTTTGTGGCAGGGAATTCGCTTTCCATGCTCCACGATGTGCCACAACAATATTATCATGAAATTGTGGTTTTGGTCCACTTCCGCAGGAAACAATCAGTGAGCCAAGAAATACCAATACAAGTTTTTTCATTTTATTCTTATTAATTATTTTTCTAATTGACCGGCTCTAATTTAATTACCAAACCTCCGCCGGAAGCCATTTCAAATTGTAAATTATCACCTTTCCGAAACATTTTTTTATCGATTTTAATATGATTGGGATTAGCATCTGTTTCAGCTTCATCTCCATAAATAATGGCATTATAACTTTGGCCTTCTTTCAGAAAATCGAAAGAAAATGAAACAGATTTTTTATCAGAGTTATTAATCGATCCAACATACCAGTTTTTTCCATTTCTTCTCGCGAGGACTACATGACTTTCAAGTTTCGCTTCAGGAACAACCGTTTCATCCCAGATGGTTGGAACTTCACTCACAAAATCGAAACCGGGTTCTCCATTATAAGCCTCTGGATAATCGGCGACCATACTCAAATAACTTTCCAAAACTACATACATTGCCATCATATGACTGCGGGTACTAATCATCAAAGGACGTGTATACTGAGTTTTGAAATTTTCAGGTAAAACGGCACGGAATCCACCGAGATGATAATCGCTCGCACCGGCAAGCATCCGGGTGAAAACTACATTTAGATCATGCTCTGGCGTTATCCCTGTTGTACGCCACTTGTTTTGTTCATAGTTATAAGTTCCTTCACGCGTAAATTCATTGGGATAAGTTCTATGCAAACCTGTAGGTTTAAAGGATCCGTGAAACTGAATATAGAGTTTATGCCTGGCAGCACTCTCGAGAATTTCTTCCATAATATTCACCATTTCCTGATCGTCCCGATTTATAAAATCTACCATCATACCCTTAATTCCCCACTCTTCGAACTGTGTAAAAGCCTCTTCCAATTGAGGATAAAGTGCCTGCCAGTGAACCCAAACATTTATGGAAACCCCTTTTTCTTTGGCATATGCACAAATTTTTTCCATTTCCAAACTTGCAACCGTTTCGGTAACATCAGTATTCGGGCCAACCGTACCATAACCTTCCGCGTCGCTTTTGTACCAAGCTATACCTCCATAGCCAATAACTGCATGATAAGGGATTTTATTTTTGGCGCAAAAATCAATGTAATACTTATTAGTTTTGAAATTTATACCAGGAGCAAAGGTAGTATCAGGGACAATATCACCATTCCACCAGTGAAACGAAGTTTTTCCCGGCTTGATCCAGGAAGTATCATCAATCTTTGACGGCTCATTTAAACTGGTAATAATATTACTTTCTATTAAACTTCCCACGCGGTCTCCTATCAGAATTACTCTCCAAGGAGTATGATGCGGAAGTTTTGCCTTGACTTTTATATCATTCTGACCGGGCAGCGGGGAAAGTTGTGTCTCCAGAAAGCCTTCTTTCTTTTTGAGATACATACCGGCATAATCCCTCAGATTTGCTTCGGTAATACTTAGGTAGGCTTTATCAGAATAATTGAACATTCCGGGCATATCCATCAATGTATCCTTCGGAATTTCTTTGAATGGCAGGATATGATAAAGCGCTTCATGAGAACTGTCATAAGATCCCCAGAACATGGAATAGACAGTAGGATTTCCTGAAATATTGAAAGAGGTTTTTTCATCTACCAGCTCATAAGCTTTCCAATTCTGCTCGGGAAATTCATATCTAAAACCAACTCCATCATTAAAGACACGAACCACCATATTGACTATTTTCCCATCTTTAGCTGTCAATGGCAAGATCACTTCTTTGTAATGATTACGCGCTGCACTAGTTTTACCCACCACTAGATTATATGTTGTATCCACTTCCTGGTATTGGGACTTCCCCAATTTTAGATTCTTTTGAATCTCAGCATCATTAAAAATCAATCCCAATGGGGATTCATCAATAAGAAGCATATTCCCGAATTTTACTTTATAATAGGGTGCATCCTTCTTCAGTTCAAACTGAAATTGGATCTTTCCATCGGGTGAATTCAGGCTGATGTTCTTTTGAGAAAAAGAAAGGAAGGAAACCAGAAATATTAAGTAGCATATTTTTTTCATAATTCGATGCAATCTAATTAATTTTATTCCAGGCGATAACTGCCCTTTTCGGTGTGTACCTGACCAAACATATCTTTCGCTTTTACTTCCACCTGATGTGGACCAGCGTCCATTTTGGTTGGTAAGTTTCCATACCACAAATGCTTACTAGCAATTGGATTTGAAGGTCTTCGACCTTTTATCAATGTATCGGAAAGATCCCAGTCATAGACCATATTAGCGTAATTAGGGTCGTAATCTTCTACATAATGCATAGGTTTCCACGCTCCACTGTCAATTCGGTAAAGCACTTTATCTTTTTGTGATCCCATATAGAAATTGGCATACATACCCGCTTTGGAATTCACGCCCTGAGCCATTACTTTAGGAACAAATAAACGAATTTGAGAATCTTCAGGTTCACCTGCAACTTTATAATCCACAGAATATTGATTTCCTTGAATATTCAAATATGCATAACCTTTTGGAGTTCCGTCCCGCATTTCAGCCTTTGGAGCGCCATTGATAAATTCTCCCGAATTCCAGTCGCCACAAGTTGTTCCTACATTAAAGTGATGATGAAATCCCTCTCCTTTCCACCCATCTTTTGAATAAAAAAGATCCTGGCGCTGAATGTGTGTATGAGCCGAAAGTGATAAAGTATGAGGAAAATCCTTCAGTAAATCAAACAATTTTTCGCGGTCTTCATCTCTAAAGGAATCTCCGTTTGGCTCGCTAATAGGAATATGAAAGGCCATCACTACCAGATAATCCTTGGGCACATATTTCAAATCATTTTCAAGGAATTTCATCTGCTTTGGAGTAAATCCCCCCCAGTAACCCTGTGAATCACGGGGATCTGGAAACAACATATCATCAAGAATTATAAAATGTGTTTTCGCGTAGTTATAGGAGTAAGTCGATGGCCCAAAATGAGCTTCAAAAGTTTCATCTGATTGTTCGTCGTTCTTTGCATCCAGATTCATATCATGATTTCCCATAACATCATACCACTTAATATTTAATTCAGCTATGGTTTTTTTATAAGGTTCGAATAATTCAAGATCGTTCCAAACCAGGTCTCCCAGGCTTATTCCAAAAGCCACTTTTTTATTTTTGTCAATATCCTGAATAATGCTCTTTTCAAAATACCTGAGCTCATCCATATTCCTTGGCTGTGGATCGCCAAAAATTAAGGCTGTATAATCTTCTTTTTCCTCCTGTGGAACCAAGCCAAAATCGATTTCTTTAGGTAGTTTTCCGGTAGGCTGAACACCAGCGTATTTGGCCTCAGGCGACCCCTTAGGTTTATAAATATAGTAGAATTTTGAATCTCCGTTTGTACCTTCAGATATGCGATATCCAGTTGGTTTGATGACAAAAATGATATCATCGTCTGAAACAGGTAATTCATATTTTCCATAAGCATCGGTAAACACAATCTCCTTCCCGTTGGTGACGGCAATCTTAGATATTCCTTTTTCGGAAATATTTTGCTTTGCGTTTTCATTTTTGTCCAGGTAAATTGTGCCTTTAGCAATAATTTGGGTATTACCGGAAAAGCTAGTGACCATAAATAATGAAAATAGAAAAATTCTAAAGAAAACACTAATTCCTATTTCTTTATCCGCGATTTTTAATGAAACGTTTTTACTCCTTTTTCTCATATTGATATAGTCTTCCAACTTTTAAATTGCATTATTTAACTTAAAAACATGTTGGCCGTAAAGTAAGTATAATTCAACCTTTTTCAAATAGTTATATTAGGGCGTTGTTAGGGTTTAGCATGACTTTTATTTGGATGTATGTCCCACTCCTGGGTTACATAGTGGTAAGAACCTTCAGGAATATCGTTGCAATAAACCGTTATGCCGTTGTGTTCATCCCAATATTCTTTAACCGAAAAACCATTCATTTCACCTGCATGAATTCCCTTTTCAATTTTTTCGTCGTCAGGATTGACAATTAATTTAAGCCCAATAGATTCATTCATCATTTCTAAATCCCCCCTGCTATTACCTCCAACAAATAAAGGTTGGGTTTTGATAAAGGTTTGAATCGCTTCGGCTTTGCCTTCATCCTGTGGAATTGGGTATACTAATCTATTAGTAACTTTTCCCTGGCTTACCACAGACTTAACACCTAAAATTCTATTTTCAGGAATTCCTAAATTCTCGTGTACAAACTGTTGATACAGTAATTCCGGAGAAGCGGTTAATACCCATATTTCAAAACCATATACTTGTAAATTTGCCAATAATTCACGCATTTCCGGATAAAATTTTTGTTGATATTTGTTTTGAAAACAATTTTCACCAATATTTTGTACTTCCTGAGGCGACAATCCAGAAAGGAACTCAATCCTATATTTGAGGTAATCGACTCCTACATTATTGCCATGTAATAAACTGTCAATAATAACCATCTTCGCTTTGGATAAGCTGTCTTTTTTATCTGAATAATTGATTTTTGCAAATTCATATAAAGCCTCATCTGCCAAATAATATGGAGTTTGGCCAAATAATGTGCCATCACAATCAAATACAGCTACTTTTCGTTCTTTAATAATCACAGTGGAATTAAGAAAACTTTCAAGCTTTTGGTTTGTTGAAGCACTCCAGCCGTTGATAATTTTAAAGTCTTGTGCCGAAATATTTATAGTAAATAACAAAAACCCCAATATCAAGATGCTATTTATCGTTTTGCTCTTTAATTGCATTTTGAAAATATTTTATAGAATTAATTGATTTAAAAATGGTTCTGTTTTAGAAAATTGTAGAAAAAAAATTAACCGCAAAGGGCGCAAAGTTTTACGCAAAGGACGCAAAGATTTGCAATCTGTCTATATGATTACTATTTTTTACGTTGATAGGTAGATTCGCCTATTAACTTTAATAGTTAAACTGATAGATTTATTTTCGATTACATTTTCAGTGCCTGTTTTTTCCCTGCGACCTTTGTGGTTAAAAAGGAACATGCAAAATTAAAATTCGCAATAGGGATCAATTAATAATCCACATTGTTCTAAAACATAGCCTTTAAAATTAACTTTTAAATTTCTTGGTCACATTGATAGAAATCTATCTCCTGGAATTTATTAAAAATTAATGCAACTATTTGGTAATCAATCTGAGCCCCCAGGTTTAGTGGAAACAAACAGGAAACCCCGCTTTCTGAGATTCAAGGAATACCATTCTCCGAAGGTTCCTTAATATTAACTCATAAATCGGTGTTTCCTGTGTTGCCATCTCGCTTGTAATAAATTATAGACAGATTTAATTATCCCACCAAACTTTTGTATTTATATCGTCAGGTCCACCCAATAAGTCAAGAGCTTTAAGATAATTATCCGTATTGTTTATTTGGACATCCGTAGGATATGTAAACCTGGAGGGCATTTTCCCGTCATTTTCCATGGCCACTGTAGTGGGAAGTTCAGGGAATCCAGTTCTCCTGTATTCGAACCATTGCTGATAATCCACAAAATAAAGCGCATAATACTTTTGAAGCAAGATCCTCTCCAAGGTGCCATCATAAGCCGCCATTTCGTTGTCAAAATAATTCTCTGGCACCTCGGCATCCAGTTGCTCGATGGCTGCTTTTACTCCATTGATGTAATGCTCCTCCGGATTCGCGATAAATCCCCTTTGGGCGACTTCCGCTTTTATGAACTCCACTTCAGAATAAGGCAAAATGTATATTTTCATTGGATTCGTCACTTGGTCTATATTGAAGGTGGAAGCGTTATAGGTGAATTGTGATTCGGGACCATCATAGGCACTTGGGATCCCTTTGTAACCAATAGGCTCAATATCAAGATCGGTGGCAATTGTGGCAATAATCGGTCTTCTAGGGTCTTCTAATGTGTTTAGGTTTTCTATGAAAAACTCACCAATTTTTACGCCCAACCTGAAATCCTGAGGCCTTCCCCATGGAGATACATTTGGCGTAACCCCGGTGACCTCTAATATTGCTGATTCTTCATTGTTTTCAAAAACCGGATATTTTGCAGGATCCTGAATCATAGTAGCTAGTTTTTGGAAAGCATTAGTCTCGTTCAAATTGGAAATACGCAATAATAACCTTAGGTGCACAGAATTGGTGAACTTTTGCCATTTTTCAACATCGTTTTGAAATAGGATGTCTTCTGCATAGACCATCGAAAATCCGGGGTCATACAGTTCATTCGCCCTTTCCAGATCTGCAAGAATGGTTTGATAAATAAATTGTTGGGAATCAAATTTAGGATAAAAATTTCCTTCTTCTCCGTTCACCGCCTCTGTCATAGGAACTGGACCAAAAATATCGGTTAAATTGGCGTATGCCAATGCCTGGAAAGTTAAGGCTATTGCTTCGTAATTAGGATCTTCAGCTTTTACGGATGCCAATCGCATTTCCTTTATATTGT
>Ga0307486_1001691_pt1 | contig 16316 bp, 15 predicted proteins | sample CBIW02metaG_FD_203663 | JGI IMG/M metagenome (GOLD analysis project Ga0307486, IMG submission 203663) | Sea-ice brine microbial communities from Beaufort Sea near Barrow, Alaska, United States - CBIW 0.2 | ecosystem: Environmental > Aquatic > Marine > Coastal | place: USA: Alaska | collected... | reverse complement strand
CCCCCGGAGCTACCGGCAACACCGCTACGGAAGATCTGATCTATGCCCTGCACGGTGGCCATATCGAAACCGGTGTGAATCTGCCACTGCTTCTGGTAGCAGCCGACGCCATCGCTGCCCTGCCGGGGGGGCAAACGGCCAGCCACCTGCGCAATGTTCCACGTGAACGGGTGAGGTAGCTGTCGAAAAGACCGGCTCCTATAACCCGAGTAACCAGTATTTCCATAACCGGGCCCGGGCCGGGCATAATGACTATGCCAACACTAAGGGGACGTGCCACCTCCAGCAAGGTTTAGAAAGTTCAGTGGTTGGCGGTGAGATGGCATTTACAAGTGGACCCCGGCAACTGGACAGGCCGATCAGTGCCTTCCGGGCTATTGAATATTTCCGGTGCCCCGTGGGCTTCGATAGCGTGCTAAGGCGCATCAACGCAGAAAGCTGTGTCCAGCGTGTTGGACAGGCGCCATTCCGTTGGGGAACAATAACTTTCGGCGCTGCTGGCGTCATCTCCAGAGGATAAAAAATGGCGCAGGAAAACTGGTGCGATGACTTCCAGGAGATTTTTCGGCACTCTTTTGACGGCATCCTGGTGACCGACGGCACCGGCATGACCCTGGCGGTGAATGAAGGCTGCGAGCGGGTCTACGATCTGCGCGCCGACGAGATGATCGGCAAAAATGTGGCTGAATTCGAGAATCAGGGCCTGATCAGACCCGTCATCGCCCTACGGGTGATTGCGGAACGCAAGCGCATCAGCGCCATCCAGCAGACCTACACTGGCAAGACCATCATGGTCACCGGCATTCCGCTGTTCAATGACGCAGGCGATGTGCAAAAGGTCATCATCAATTGTCGCGACACCACCGAGTTTCTGAAAATGCAGGAGGAGTTGCTCCAGACCCAGAAAAACCTGCAACGTATGGAATCTGAGGTCAAGGAGCTGCGACAGGAGCGCCTCAAACTGGACGGCGTCGTGCTTAACAGCCTGAGCATGCAGGGGCTCGCCCATTTGGCCATTCGGGTAGCCAAGGTGGATGCGACGGTGCTGATTGGTGGCGAATCCGGCGTCGGCAAAGAAGTGATTGCGCGGCTGATCCATAAGGAAAGCGCCCGCAGCGACGGCCCCTTCATCAAGATCAACTGTGGCGCCATTCCCCATGAACTGCTCGAATCAGAGCTGTTTGGGTACGAGGCCGGGGCATTCACCGGCGCCAGCAGACAGGGCAAGATGGGCATCATCGAGACCGCCAATCGGGGCACCCTTCTCCTGGATGAGGTGGGGGAGTTGCCATTAGACCTACAGGTCAAGCTGCTGCAGGTCCTGCAGGACAGGACACTCACCCACGTCGGAGGCACCCGCGCGATTTCAATGGACGTGCGTGTCATCGCCGCTACCAACCGTGACCTGAGCGACATGGTCGAACAAAAGCTATTTCGCAGTGACCTCTACTATCGCCTCAATGTCATTCCCATCACCGTCCCGCCACTCAAAGCCAGGCGAGACGATGTCATTCCACTGCTGTATCTCTACCTCCAACAGTTCAATACCCAGTACACGTCTGAAAAGAAATTCTCCGAGCGCGTGCTGCACCTGCTTCTTGAATACGACTGGCCGGGTAACGTCAGGGAACTGCGCAACATTGTGGAACGGCTGCTGGTCACCTCGCCTGCCGAGCTCATCACCGTTGACGACTTACCGGACCACATCCGCCGGGGTGCCGAAGTCTCCAGGTTTTCGCAGGATGAGGGACTCGATTACAAGACCAGAATCCGGCAATTCGAGTCTTCTCTGGCAAGGGAAGCGCTCAAAAAGTACGGCAGCACGCGGGCGGCCGCAAGCCATCTCAAAATCAGCCAATCCAGCATTGTCAGAAGGTTGAACCGGTCTGATTAGTGGGCCGCCCGGGCTTAGAGCGAGGCGTTTTGGAGTGAGAGGAAGCTGGCGCAAAATACGATGGTCAGTGCCGCCCAGCCCCAGGCCTGGAGCCTGGAGAAGCCTTCCAGTTCCCGCAACTCTGCCACCAGCAAAACCATAAACCCGAGCACGCCAGCACCACCCATAAGTATTAATAGCAGGTGCGCCGGCGTCGATGCACCTGCCGCCAAAGTCAACGGGACCGCTGGCGCAGCTAACCACAGTGGTGGTGCAGCGGTCGATATGGCGAACAGCACCTTGACAAAGCGTGCCTTGCCGCCCAGCAACCGCCCCATCGCCCAACCCACTGCGCTAACGCCAAACCAGACCCCGGCGACCGTCAGGGTGCCACCGACGGTGACCAGCAATAATGTCGTCACCATCGGCAGCTCTGCGGCCTGGAGCTGATCCCAGTTGGCCAACCCGGAACCCAGACTCCACATAATTCCGAGCACCAGCACTCCAATACCTGCGACCGGGTAGGGCAGTGGGCGCAGCAGTTTCACCATGGCTGCAGACCCCAGATCAGCACGGGAACCCAGAGCGCACAGAGTATCCACAGCCATTGCGTACCCGCGTAGCGAGTGCCGGACACGTTGGGCCAGCCGTGCATCTTCTCAACCAAGTCATGAGCCTCAGTCAGCACCTTTTGATAGGCCGATCCGGCAAGCTTCTCATAGGCCAGCGAAATGATCACGGTCAGGATGAAGCCCATCGGGACCGTGATCAGCGCGGCGGCGAATCCAAGCTTCGCGACCAGGCCAGTGCCTATCGAGAAATCCGGGAAGACGTACGGAGACAGCGCGATATAGAACAGGCCGGCAATAATACTGCCGGAAATGGCGCCGATCCGATTGATGCGGGTGGACCAGGCGCCCAGCACGATCATTGGGGTCACGGCACAGGCACACATGCCGAAGGCCCAGAAAATCGAGATAATAAGAAAGGCTGGCGGATCAAGTGAGATCAGCAGTGATACGATGCCGGTACCAGCCAACCCGACATATCCCCAGCGCAAGCGTTTCTGGTCGGATAGATCCGGCTTCAACATGCCAACAATGTCGTGACCAACGATCGTCGCGACGCCAATCATCAGCCCCGCAATGGTGGATACCCCGGCCGCCAGCACGCCGGCAATCACAAAACCACTCACCCACTGCGGGTTATAGGCGAGGTTCAGCAACAGCGTAGTCTTGTCAGCCGCTTCCGGAGGCAGCACCTGACCCAGGGCGGCGAAGTGGAAAACACCGGCAAAGCCCATAGCGTAGGTGGCAGAGAAGGCCAGGCCGACCCACAGGCAGAACCAGGGTACAACGCGCCGTGCCGCCTTGATGCTTGACGACGTTAAAACACGCTGGGCGAGCTGGGGCAGCCCCAGGATGCCCAGCGTGAGCGCCACAAACAGGGCAAGATAGAAGCGGGGATCAAACTTGAGGTCAAAAAACTCAGGAATCTTGGACAGCATAATATCGGTCATATTGCCGTAGCCCAGCGGTGGAAACCAGTATCCGGTCGCCCCCAGATGCTGGAGGATGGCCGCCAGCGGCACCACGAGCGCGATCATCATGATCACCATCTGAATGGCATCATTGTAGGTGGCACCCTTCATGCCACCGATGGTGATATACCCGGTAATAACCAGCGCGGACACTATCAGCGACGGCAAATACGGCAGGCCCAGCAAGACCTCGAACACCTTGGCAATACAAACGAACTGCCCAATCATGTACATCAACATGATGAGCACCATCCACGCGGCCGCAAGGTAGGCTGCGGGCTGACCATAGCGGATACGCACGAAGGATACCGAGGTAAACACCCCCATACGCCAGAACATTGCGCCGTATAACAGTACCAGCAGCGGAACGCTCAGGATGAGCTGGATCCACATATAGACGAACGGCAGGTGGAGCTGCTGGATCAGCGCAACGACACCCAGAAACGTGGCAACGCTCATCCATGTGGCGGCGGCGAGTGAATTCACCACCGGGCCAATGGAACGCCCAGCCACGTACAGATCCGCAGTGGTATGGGTATCGGAGCGAGAATAGAACGCGACCCCGTAGTAGAGACAGAAAACGGCGACGGTGATGCCGATGCCCATCCAGACATTCGGCAACTGCCAGACGATTTCGTTCATAGTGATTTCCCCTTGACCGGCTCGAATTCACTGGCGTCTGGCCCAGCCGAGGGCGCCTTATTGCCGCCTTCCTCGTCGAGCGCTTCAGCCCCGGAAGTAATCTCGTCATCCAGCTTGTCGGCCAGGTGGTTCCACGCGATCGACACGCCGAGCACACCAAACCAGCCGACTGCAATGGCGACAAAATAATGCAGCGGGTACCCCAGTACCCGAACCGAGTTGTCGATACCCAGAATGATCGCCCACGGGGCCGTGTGCGCCATAAGCAGGTAGAGAACAAAGAAGCCGATTGTGAGTACCGCCTCTTTTTTATAAGTGCTCATTTGCATTACCTCTGTGCCTGGAGCGAAACCTGGACGACACAACCTCAAGCAGGGCCGCCGGTCACTTTTTTTGTTCGGTGCCGCATGACGTCATGGCATCGTCAGCGTTAGTCAGATCGGTGCTTTAGTTCCCGGCTGTTTCCCGGCCTGACAGGATGCCTGCTTTGCTCAGCTGATCCGCCAGGTCCTGAATGTCTTCAGCAACCATATCCGGTGTCTGCCCCAGCTCCTCAAAGGCGGGCTTGTTGCGCTTGATCCAGCAAACCGGGTAGCCGAAGTGCTTCGCGCCCGATGCATCCCAAGGGTTGCAGGAGACGAAAAGAATCTCCTCCTTGGCCAGCCCCATGCGATCCACCGCCAGTTGATACACACTCTGGTGCGGCTTGAAAGTCTTGACCGCGTCAACGCTGATAAGCTGATCGAACATCGCACTCAGACCAGAGTTGTCCACCACCTTCTGGATGGAGTTTGATGAGCCGTTGGACAGGATCGCCAGCGGAAGTGCACTCAGTTGAGCGAGCGCTGCCGATACCTCCGGGTAGGCGTTGAGCCGGAGATAGCCTTCACTGAGGGCGATTTCATCATTCCTGTCCAGTGACAGCCCGAGGTGTTTTGCCGTGTAGCGCAAGCCGTCCGCAGTCACCTCTTCAAAATTTCGGTAATCGCCCATCAGGCCGCGCAGCCAGGTATATTCGATCTGCTTTTGCCGCCACATAGCACTGACCGCCTCACCTTGGCCGGGGTACCGTTCCTCACACATGGCCACCACCGAGTGCACGTCATAGAGCGTGCCGTACAGATCAAAAACCAGGGCTTTGATATTTTTCATGATATTTTTTCTCCTGCGGTGCAACCCGTATTGGCGGTGACCGATAGCTTGAAGTGGGTAACGTTGATGATGAGTCCGGACAGCAGCCACTGAAACAGACTGATGACATCCACCAGCTCGCTGATCTGATCCTGAGACAGCTTTGCTTCAAGGGCCGTGGCCTGATCCATGAAATACTCATGGGGCAAGCTTTCCACCGTTGACAGCGCCTGCTCATGAATGTGTTGCCGTACGCGTTGATACTCCACAGTGGTAATGCAGGGCTTGAGTTCGCCCCAAGCCAGTTCAAGGTAACTTGGCCAGCGCGCCATGGCTTTGTAATCGCTGTTAACAAAGGGGAGTTCCAGCGTGGCCTTGATGTCCTCATAGACCGCCTGCAGCCCGCTCAGGGCATGGTGTTCCTCGACCATGACCGGAATGGGCCCGGTCTGGCAGATTGGTGAACGAGGCATTTTGTCCCGCCCGTTGCGTCCTTCACGTCCGCCCAGCCGGCGCCCTTTACAGAGGCTTTCCTTGATCGCAGTGGCCAACACAAGGTACTTCGGGTTGCCGTAATCAAAGATATCCAGCGTGGCGCGGATTTCGGCAAGCTCACGATCGGAATAACCCAGTGCGGTCAGTTGTTGTGACTGCGGCCTGATATCGAATGCCCCAGCCATCTCCTCCCACGCCCGGAGCCGAATGGCATCGCAGTGGCGCTCAAAGTAGTAGGTGCGCGCAGAGGGCTGAAAGCGTTTCCAGGCTTCAATAAAAAAGGGGCGATAGTGGGCAACGGCCTGAGTGATAACGCCCACCCACGGCACCGCCAATGTCGCTTTGAGATCCTGATACACCTTCGTCAATTCTGCATCGGCCAGATGCTCGGGCACTGGCCGTAAGGTCACTTCTCCGGGTGGACGCAGTAATTCTTCTAGTTCCGCTGACATCACTTAACCTCCCATGCCGGCGCTGAAGCCAGAACTGTTAACCCGGATAGGCGCTTTGTCGCAGCCATAATTGCACTCCCCTTGGTCCAGTAGCGATGGTTACCGCAATCTCAAGCGCTTACGCACACAGTTGTTTCCAAAGCAGAACGCATAAGTTGCGCCAGCATCTAACGCCTTGAAATATATAGACATATCGGATAGTAAGTTTTTAGGCATGGACCATTGATTCGTGTGTGACTCACTTTGAACCGGCTATGACTCGATTGCAGAGGGCGACACCACCACTTTCACCCTGACCCCGGACTCAGGGTGAAAGTGGCTGATCATTCAGGGCCGCACTTGTGGCACTGGCCACCATCGGCCATAAAAAGGGACTTCTTGAGACGCTGCATGGTCTCAGTTAACGGGGTGAGGCGGCCCCGGTGTTCGCGGAGGAAATGGCGAAACTCGCCAACGACTTCCAGTTCGAGAAAATCATTGATCTGATCAAGGTGACTGAACATGAACACTACTGACACCCGAAAGACCGTGGTGATGGGACTGAAATCCGGCGGCGGTGCATTGTGCTGCCCGCCTGAGGTCCGTGCATGCCTTTCAACAAAACAGCCCTTGGCGCTGACCTAAGGACACGCTGAAGGTGCGATCAGCTGCAGCTCTCGTAGTTGGCGAATGTAGTCGGCGAGATTGCCAAGCCCGTTGGACTTGGGCATAAGATGGTCGCGTTGACGCCTAGCTTCTGAGCGACGCGTTTAACGCTCGCACCGAATGTATTGGTCAGCTCCACGGCCATGCGCTCGAATGTCTGGTTATATTTTCGCCGGCTGATTCCGGTGCTCTCGGCTCCTTAAAGCGTTTAACTGAACAGACGGGCCGGGCGCTTAACTAAAATCAGCACTTACCCCGGGTGGTGTTGAAAATCCAAGATCACCCCTTTCTATCACTTTCTCCCGCCCGCCATTCGCATCAAGTTGCTGGGCCTGTCTGTTTTTTGCCCGAGCGTTAATGGCGTAAGGGTCGCAGATTTCTTCAAGCCGGCTGTGGTAATACTCCATCAATTCGACGTTTGCCGGATCCGGGTCTGCACCTAGATCGTTGAGTTCCTCCGGGTCGTTCTTCAGATCGAAGAACTGCGCGGAATAGTCGACGTAAAACACGTATTTATACCGTGCATCCGACACCATGAATGCGCCGGTAGTGGAGCCCATGCCGTGGTACTCACAAAAGGCGATACGCGGGGAGCCTTGCGCTTCGGCAATCACATCCAGAGCGGTGCCAGGGAGCCGTTTTTCAAATTCGTTCAGCTCGACGCCTGCGGCTTGCAGGATCGTCTGATAGAAGTCAACGTGGGTGACGGGCGTCTCGACGACCTTGCCCCTGGGAACACCCGGCCCGGCCATGATTGCTGGCACTCCGGCGGACTCCTCGTAGAGGGTGGATTTGCCCCAGAGGCCACGCGCGCCAAGATTGTCGCCATGGTCACTGGTGTAGATAACCCGGGTATTCTCGCTCAGGCCGGTGTCTTCCAATGCGTGCAGCACCTTACCGATGTTCTCGTCGAGAAAGCTCACCAGGCCGTAATAGCCTGCAACGGCGCGCCGGACGCTGTCGTCGGAGTCGAAAAACTCGTCGTAGATAAAACTGCCACGATAGTCCTTCAGGAAGGGATGGTCAGGGCGTCGGGCCTGGTCGTAAAGTTTCGGCCAGGGTAGGTTCTCGTCGTTGTAGTAACGATAAAAATGCTCGGGCGGCGCAGTAAGCGGGAAGTGGGGCGCCACCAGGGAAACAAACAGCACCCAGGGCTTATCTTTGTACTTGGGTGCGTCTTCATACAGCCAGGTTTGCGCGAGCGCGGTGATATTGCGGTCGTAGGTGGTGTATGAAGACTCGCCCGGGCCTGCGAGCTGCGCCATTTTCCAGGCACCGCCCCGGCGCGGCAAATCGTCGCGGATCAGACCCATCAAATCGCCTTTTCCGTCAATGACGTGCATGGGCATCTTGCTATCTGTAAAGCCGTAATCGTCCGCTTCGGACCGAAAGTGCAGCTTACCGATGGAGACGACTTGGTGACCCGCTTCCCGTAGGCGGCGGTGCCAACTCATGACCTCTCCATCGTAGGGGTCGGCGTTGTCCCAGTAGCCCATCGTGTTGAGGTATTGACCGGTAGCGAAAACGGCCCGGGCTGGAACGCATACCGGCGAGTTGCAGTAAGCGTTGCGGAAGTTGACCCCGCGGGCGGCGAGGGTATCCAAATTGGGTGTTTTTACCACTCCATCGCCATTGCAGCCAAGGATCTTGCGACTGTGCTCATCTGACATAAGCACCAGCACGTTCTTTGGATCGGTCATGCATCTCTCCGCTCATCTTTCGGATCTGTCTCAGGAATATTACCGGATCTATGGTGACTTGAAAATAAAACTATGCTGTAATTACTACGTAGTAAGGCAAGGCTGATCGCAGCAGTATTGTCTAATCGGAAGTTGACAGCCCACATCGGTAAGCAAAGACAACAATAAACAAGACTTGTGAGGTAAAGAAAATGACATCACTCCTCCGCACCGCGCTCCCCGTTTTGGCAGTTCTGGTAATCGCAGGACTAACCGGAATCTCAACAGCGCACGCAGAACGCCTGACTATTTCGACCTGGGGTAGTCCCAATCACTACCAGGTCAGTCAGTTCGTCCCAAAATTTGAAGAACTTCTGAAAGAGAAGAGCGACGGCGAAATTCGGCCGCGCTCCTTTGCCGGTGGCGAGATGGTCAAGCAGCAATTTGTCGCGACCGCTATCCCGCAAGGCACTATCGACGTTTCGCTGACTACGCTGGACAACTGGTCAGGTCACATTCCTGAGGTCTCGATCCTGGCCTCGCCGTTGTGGACGCGGTCCATCCAGTGGACCCGGGATAACCTGAAGCCCGGCAATCCGATTTTCGACTATTTCAATGAAAAGCTCCGGTCCCAGGGCGCGGTCATGCTGGCGATGTTCGATATTGGCCCGCCTGTAATCTCCGCGACCTTTCCGGTAAAGAAGCCCAGCGATTTCGAGGGCAAATCCGTCCGCGTCTATTCGAAAGGTGCGGGTGAAGTGATTCAGGCCCTTGGTGCAGCTCCAACCATCATGGGCGTCGGCGACGTTTATTCCGGGCTGCAACGCGGGACGGTCGATGCGGCGATGGGGGGGCTCGGCGGTGCAGTGGGGCTCAAGCACCACGAAGTAACCGACTTTCTGCTCGATCAAAACGGCGTATTGGGAACGCTGATCCACGCTTACGTTATGAACAAGGAAAAGTTCGAGTCACTATCTCCTGAATTGCAGAAGGCAGTGATGGAGTCTGCCCAGGAAGCCCGCGACTCGATGCAGCAGTTCGCCATCGATGAAAAGAGCCGGCTCATGAATGTCATCAGGGATCACGGTAATGAGATCGTTTCGATAGAGCAGGATAGTGAGGATTGGAAAACCTGGGAGAACGCGCTGGCACCCTATACCCAGAAGTCCAGGCAGCAATATCCTGCTGAACTCGTGCAGATGATTGAGGGCAAGTAGGTGAATGAGATACAGGCCGATTTCCCAGGCCTGGCCGAAACCTAACAAGGCTCTGAGTGAAGGAAGGAATGTTGACCGTCCGCTCAGGACACCATACGGAGTCAAGTAATGATTCGCATTTCAGAGCTCGTCGGGCGCGCTTTTACTTATATTTCCATAGCATTGATGCTGCTTCTATCAATTCCAATCGCGTATGAAGCCGTGGTGCGCTCGTTCGGCTATCCAACGATCTGGGTATTCGAGACGACCCTTTATTCGTTTATCTTCCTCGGATTCCTGGGCAACGTTCTCGCGGTTAAGTCGGGTGCGCACTTTCGAGTGACCTTGCTCGCGGATCTGTTCCCAAATGCACGCCGGGCTTTCGATCTCCTTGCACACGTTTCCGTGCTGCTCTTTGCTGTGCTGATCATTTCGTCCGGCTCTTATTTCGCATGGTACTCGTGGACCAACAATACGGTCTCAGCCTCTCTGCTAGAAATCCCTATGTGGATTCCCCAGACCGCTATTCCCCTGGGTGGCGTTGGCTTGTTCTTACAGACATTGGTTGCCATCAGCCATGGTGGGAAAGAAGAAATCCCGCATGTCGAAGTAGACTAACAGAGGTCAACCAGCATGGACTTCTTCTATGATTGGGGAGGGTACATCTCGATATTCCTCCTGTTCTTCCTGATGTTGCTGACCGTGCCGGTCTTCGTGTCGATGGGGCTCGCGGCGTTCTTGGCCTCGCTAATGCTTGAAGATCCTTCGCTCGTGTTTCGCACGTTTATCCAGACAAGTTGGCAGGGTGCGTCGATCTTCGAACTCGTTGCGCTACCGCTGTTCATCCTTACCGGCACGATCATGCAGAGAACGGATGCAGGCACCGATCTCTTCGATGTGACCAAGGCGTGGATAGGCTCGGTCCCGAACTCGCTGGGAGTTGCGACCATAACAGCTTGCGGAATTTTCGCGGCGATTTCGGGGTCCAGTATCGCTACAGCCGCCACCGTCGGGCTGGTGGCCATTCCGTTGCTGCTCAAAGAGGGATACGGCGAGCGCAGGGCAGGTGGGTTCGTGGCAGGGGGCGGTACCCTTGGAATCATTATTCCACCCTCGATTCCTTTGATTCTCTACGGGGTTATTACCGAGACGTCCATAGGCCAGCTCTTTATCGCCGGCGTCGTTCCCGGTGTTCTGATGATGAGCCTCTTCATTCTATACGTTCTACTGTCGAGGCCGCGGATAAAGTCTGGGCAGATCGGGAGCACTGTAGCCATTTCTGCTGGCCCATCCATTGGCCTGCAGCCCCAGCCCAACATGAGCTACACCACCCGGGAAAAGCTTGCCGTGACCCGTCGGTCCATTGGGGTCGTTCTTTTACCTATAGTCATTATTACCGCTATCTACACCGGTATTTTTACCCCGACCGAGGTAGGCGCGCTCTCCGTGCTGTACGTCATCGCACTGGGCGTGGGGCAGAAGCGTCTGACCCTTGCCAAGCTCAAGGATGCCGCTGTTGTGGCGATCGCAACGACTTCAATGTTGATTATGTTGATTGTTTTCGGTCAGTACTTTGCCCATTTTCTGACGTTCGAGCAGGTTCCCCAGGCGATCGCCCAAGCCATCATCGAGGCGGCGAGTGGGGTGGGGGCCGTGACCCTGATGATTCTTGCCTACATCGTGTTAGGCATGTTCCTCGAAAGCGCCGCCATGCTACTTATTTCCATCCCCATTTTCCTTCCGGTTGCGATACAGGTGGGAATGGACCCTCTCGTCTTTGGGATATTCGCCTGTATTGCCATGGAGATTGCACAAATCTCACCGCCGATCGGGGTCAATCTTTTCACCATTCACGGTATCTCGAAGATCAAGCTGGGCACTTTGGCTCGTGGGGCCGCACCGTTTCTGCTGATTCAGGTTGCAATGCTTTACGTGATTTATTTCTTTCCGGAGATCGTCCTCTGGCTACCGCGTTCAATGAAATAGGCATGCGTTATAACTGGAGAACTCTAACAATGAAGCTAACTGTAGAAGAGAAGGCCATGCTGGCCGGAGAGATGGGCGAGCCCAAGCGCTGGGCCATCGAGCACATGCTGCGTGTCGGCCAGGTTTTCGATGCAACGGATCTGGTTCCGGTATCCCAAGCCCACATGATGGGGGACACGGAGTCGCTGGGGATTGCCGGGGTGGAGTTTCTGGAATCGCTGGCCAGTCATCCGCAAGAGCAGCGGCGTGTCAGTGTGCCGATGATTACCGATCCCCGCGGCGTCGACCTGAGTTATTACAAAGAACTCGGCCAGACGGAAACCATGGCGGAGCTTGAGCGCCGGACAATCACTGCCTGTGAGAAGCTGGGCATCCTGATGACGGATACCTGTATCAACTACCAGACCGTCATGCCACCCGTACTCGGCGACCACGTGGCGTTCGGGGACACCGGGGTTGTTATCTACAGCAACAGCGTACTGGGCACCCGCTCAAATTTTGAAGGCGGCCCTTCGGCGCTGGCAGCAGGTTTGTCGGGGAGGACGCCCCGTTACGGGCTCCACCTGGATCAAAACCGCAAGGCCACCAAGCGCTTCGTCGTCCGCCATCAGCCTGTCGGCCTGACCGATTGGGGTGTGCTCGGCGGTCTGATCGGCCGGTTGTCGGGCTCGTACTGGGAGGTTCCCGTGGTAGAAGGGCTGAAGATGATCCCGACGTCCGACCAGTTGAAACACTTCGGAGCCGCAATGGCCAGCTTTGGCTCGACGCCGCTCTTCCATTTGGTTGGCATCACTCCCGAGGCCCAGGCGCTGGCGGATGTCTGCCGCGACCGAATACCAGACGCGCAGGACATCACCCGCGAAGACCTGGAGGCGTTCCGGGGGAACTTCGGCACCAAGGGAGACAAGGTCGATGTGGTCGTCTTCGCGGCACCTCAGTTGTCGCTCCTCGAGATGAGTCAAGTCGCTGAACTGATATACGGCAAGCGCATTCACAAAGATACCGCGCTGATCGTCTGTACCTCACCGGGCGTCGCGGCTGACTGCGACCGGATGGGCATCACCGACCGGATCGAAGCCTCTGGCGCGAAGGTGTTGCGCGGGACCTGTTTCTACAATCAATACGCCCGTGAGCTCGGCGAAGCGAACAACTGGAAGAGCTTGCTCAGCAATTCTGCAAAAATCGTCAATATCATTAGCGGTTATGGCTATCAGCCCGCGCTGTCCAGTATGGAAGAGTGTATTGACTCAGCGGTTGCAGGAGAGATCGTATGAAGACTGAACTGAAATGCCATAAAGGCACCGGAAGCAAAGTTCAGGGCGAGGCACTGGTTGCCAACGATAACTTTTCGGCTCGATACGATCTTGACCGGATCAAGGGCATCTTTTCCCGGCCCGCCCATAAGCTCGTGGGGCAGTCCTACGTCGATAAGATCCTCGTACTCAACACCGCTAAAGGCGGGGTCGCATCTGCCTGGATGCTGCATGAAATGAAAGCACGCGACATTGCGCCGAAGGCGATCCTATTCAACAGCGCGAACACTATCCTGGTCCAGGGCGCGGCCCTGGCAGACATGACCCTGTGTGACCGGTTTGAAGACGGCGATGTCACCACACTCATAAAGACGGGGGATCAGGTTGTCGTAGATCCCGAGCAAGGGTTGGTATCGATCCTGTCTAAAGAATGATGTGTAGAGTCATGGCGCGCAGGGTAAATCGCCCCGGCTAATTCCGGACGCGCCCCTGCGTCTCCGCTAAAGGCACCTTGTTGGAGTCCAAAATGAGCGAACCAAGCAGTCGTTTCACGCTAAGGCAAGGCAGCCCGTTAGCGCGCTGGCTTCCTTTTCTTGTCTGGGGACGAAACCTGTCTCGAAACTCGCTGACTGCGGACTTCATGGCCGGCCTGACGGGTGCCGTCATTGTGCTTCCACAGGGTGTAGCTTATGCCCTCATCGCCGGCTTGCCGCCGGAGTATGGGCTTTATACAGCTATTGTCACGCCGGTGATTGCCGGGCTGTTTGGCTCCTCCTTGCATCTAGTTTCAGGCCCCACGGCGGCGATATCCATCGTCGTCCTGAGCGTGGTAAGCAATGTTTTTCCTCCTGATTCATCGGAGTTCATTCCTGCGGTTTTGACGCTGACCTTTCTGACGGGGCTTATCCAGCTTGCCCTCGGTCTTGCGCGGCTGGGTACGCTGGTCAACTTCATTTCCCACACGGTCGTGATTGGCTTTACCGCCGGTGCCGCCGTGCTGATCGCCAGCAGCCAGATGAAATACGTCCTGGGCCTGCCAGTGCCCACCAATTCATCGTTCGCCCAAACCTGGACAGCGCTGGTGCACCAACTGGGGGCGATCAACTTCTACGCTGTGTCTATTGCGCTTGCGACGGTTCTGTCGACCCTGTTCCTCAAGCGCATTAACCCCAGGCTTCCAACGATGCTGTTCGGAATGATCATGGGTAGCCTGCTGTGCTGGCTTATCGAGGGGGGCCGCTACGGTGTCCCGCTGGTAGGCAGTTTGCCTGGCGGCCTGCCCGGATTCACGGTGCCCGATTTTTCCCTCGGCACGGTCAATGCCTTGCTCCCCGGTGCGGTGGCGGTTGCGATTCTCGGGCTCGTCGAGGCCGTGTCGATTGCTCGTGCCATCGCAATGCGCTCCGGTCAGCGTATCGATGGCAACCAGGAGTTTGTCGGGCAGGGCTTGTCCAACGCCGTTGCCAGTTTTTTCTCGTGTTATGCGGGTTCGGGATCGTTCACACGCTCGGGTGTGAACTACGAGTCGGGTGCCCAGACACCCGTTGCGGCAATCTTTGCGGCGTTGATTCTCGTCGTCATCCTATTGCTGATACCGGAAGTCACATCGCTGCTTCCCCTACCGGCGATGGCCGGCGCCATATTGCTGATTGCCTGGGGGTTGATAGACGGCCGGCATATCCGGCATATCCTTCGTCATAACAGGCAAGAAGCCTCGATTCTTCTGGTCACTTTCATTTCCACATTGACTATCGAGCTGGAGTTCGCGATCTATCTTGGGGTGATTCTCTCCCTTGTTCTTTATCTGCGGCGGACCTCCCGCCCCCGTCTCATGGAGGTAGCGCCCAGGAACCTGAGCCAGGCGCTGGATCTGCGAAGTGTGAGCCGGTACGACCTCGCCACCTGTCCGCAAATGAAAATCGTGCGCATCGACGGATCGATATTCTTCGGAGCGACGGATTACATACAGCAATGCCTCAAGGATTTCAGCGCCAGCATGAAGCGCGATAATTATTTGCTCGTGGTCTGTTCCGGTATCAATTTTATTGATATGACGGGCGCTGAAATGCTGATTCAAGAGATCGTCCGGTTGAAAGCGGAGGGGATATTGGTAAAGTTTTGCGCGCTGAAAAATACGGTTAAGGACGAACTGGTGTCAGGTGGATACCGGGAAGCGCTTGAGCCGGATAATTTCTACAATACTGAAGAGGAAGCGCTCGCGGCCATTACGGGCGACCTCGGCGCCCATCCATGCTCCATCTGCACAAGTCGACTTTTCCAGCAGAGCCTGAAGGGGGGCAGCTAATGTTGGGGCCAAATCAGATTGGTCGGCCTGAGACTAGCGGATCCATGGCGGTCACTGGTCCAAAAGAGGTCCGAACGTGTAGAATCGGTGTGGGAGAAGTCGTCCAGAGGCGCCTCGAAATAAGCATCCATGTGGGCGCGTTGTGTCGCGACAGTCGTACTAATTACAAGCTTGAGAGGTGTTTCATAACCAATGCAAAGCATTGATCAAAATGACTGCGATGAGTTTGTCCGCCGCTTCTGGTCGTCGAACGACGACTTGCCGAAGCACGAGACACTTCGTAAAGCCATCACAACCGCGATCATTCAGGGATACTGGCGCCCAGGGGCGCGACTCGCCACCGAGTTGGAATGGGTCTCGGCGACGCCTTGTGGCCTAGCGACGGTACAGAGGGCGTTTCGGGCCCTGGTTGCTGACGGTCTGGTTCACCGGCGCCGGGGCAGCGGGACGGTGGTGGCCCGCTTTAGTCGCCCGCTTTCGGAAGGTCCCTGGCACATGCGCTTTTTGAGCCAGATTGGCGGTGAGTCCGAATACCTACCTGTCAGCACCCGGGTACTCAATCGGAACGTCATGCAGGAACCTGGGCCATGGGCGGAAATTCTCGGCGGTGAGAAGCGCGCACTGGTCAGAATACAACGAATCATGGAGATCGATGATGAGTTTTCGGTTTATAACGTATTTTACGCGCAGGCTGACCGGTTTCCCGCGTTAGTGAATCAGCCGATATCTGAACTCCATGGAACGAATATCAAGAAATTCATTTCCCAGCGTTATCACATGTCGGTCCACAAGGTCCGTCAGCAGATGAGATTCGAGCCCGTACCGGCTTGGGTTGCGGACAACTGCGAATGGCCGGATAACACGCAAGCGGTGATAATTAACGCCGTAGCGTACTCGCTGGAAGGTGAAGCGATGTACTACCAGGACTTTTATATCCCCCCCAATGCGTTGACCCTAGACCTCGGCACCCACAAGTGGGTTTAACTGAAGCGGGCTGCTCCCATCAAGGCATTCAATCCGTCGCTGCTGCCGACCGCGCCGCCTAGCTCACACGTTCTCCGTCTCGACTTCACGCCGGTAATTTCGCCTTACAAAGCTTACCCGGCCGGAAACAGCAAA
>Ga0307486_1001690_pt1 | contig 16319 bp, 13 predicted proteins | sample CBIW02metaG_FD_203663 | JGI IMG/M metagenome (GOLD analysis project Ga0307486, IMG submission 203663) | Sea-ice brine microbial communities from Beaufort Sea near Barrow, Alaska, United States - CBIW 0.2 | ecosystem: Environmental > Aquatic > Marine > Coastal | place: USA: Alaska | collected... | reverse complement strand
ACCTTCAGTGAATAGGTAGCTGCCTTTGCCGTGGGTTACTAGTGGGTAGACGGATTCGAGGTCGCGGTGAAAAACCGCTTCGCCACTCACTCAGTGTTCGTTCTATCGGCCGCGAATGCATGGCGGTGCTGACACATCGCCATACCGCGCATGCGTTGACTTGCGCTGAACATAAACACCATTGGCTATACTCCATTTGTTCGCACAGTGAACAATTGTTTCCTATGCGAACATCTTGGCAGTTCTCTGGTTTGTTGTCAAACCACCCGGCGTCGCGATCACGTGCGCAGCGTTGGGTCACATTGAGGTGCTCCGTGCACTCTCCGCGGTCATCAGCATTTTCACGCAAGCGAAGCAACCAACACCCCGCGACGAGGGTGATGATTCGTTCCGAAGACACCGCCCCATAACTTCATGCGAGCGCAGCTATAGTTGGTGTGAACCCAGACCGCACGGGGTTCCAACCTACGAGGCTCGGGCGAACAATCGATCAAACCAGCCACCACCGACACGCACCCCAACACTCCATTTGACACGCACTTTCGAGCCACGATCGCATAACGCGCGATCGTGACGTCAGGTTTCAGGGTCAAGCGTAGTGTTGTCAACTGGCCAGAACGGCGTCACTTGACACAGCAAGGCGGCCACGTGATCCATACCCGTAGTCGCGACCAGTTGCGCTTGTTAAGCAAATGATTACAAGCAAACCTGCCGAACTCCGGGTTCAACGTAATTCGGACAACGAGAACTACATTTTTGCGGCGACTTTCACTGCTCACTGACAGAGTGAGTGTCCGACGCCCCTCTCCCATATCCACTAACCAGGAGGATGCCGATCACGGGTTCGAACTCGCAAGTCAGCACCGCCTCTTCGTCGAACAACCACTTCCGCCAGATTGGTGCCTCGATCGAAACCGCTGCTGTAGGCAGCTGTTTACTGCTCGCCTAGCGGAGCTGCTGGGCACACGTCTTCCTGCCGCCGCGGCTGGCGTCGCTGGTGACACGAACTCGATGGCGTTCTCCTCTGTGGTTTCGAACATCCGCTCGGGCTGCGCGATGTACAGAGACCGTCCGCCGACAATTGTTGCCGGCGGACGGCGGAACGGCTGTTAGTCCAAGCCCAGGTACGCCTCGATAACTTTCTCGTCGGCAAGCAGTTCGTGCGCGGGGCCGGAATGTGAAACTTCGCCGGTCTCCAGCACGTACCCATAGTCCGCTGCCGCAAGGGCGCGTCTGGCATTCTGCTCGACCAACACCACGGTGGTTCCGGTAAGCCGAATCTCCTCGATCACCGCGAAGACTTCGTCGACGATTTTCGGTGCCAGCCCCATCGACGGTTCGTCGAGCAGGAGGACTTTCGGGTCAGCGATCAGGGCGCGTGCGATTGACAGCATCTGCTGCTCACCACCCGAGAGCGCACCCGCGTGTAGCTTGCGCCGTTCGAACAACACAGGAAAACGTTCGTAGACCTCGGCGACTTTCGCGTGCAGGGTGCTATTGCTGCGGTGCCAGCCTCCCAGACTGAGATTCTCAGCCACCGTGAGCGTGCCGAGAATTTCGCGCCCTTCGGGAACCTGAACCAATCCGGCCTTCACCAGACGATGCGCCGGCCACTTGGTGATGTCGTTGCCCTCGAATGTGATTACGCCTTGGCGAGGACGCAGCAGTCCCGAAACGGCGTTGAGAACAGAAGTCTTGCCGGCGCCGTTGGCTCCCACCAAAGTGACCAACGCACCTTCGGGAACCTCGAAGGACACGTTGCGTACAGCCTCCACACGGCCGTAATTGACCTGCAGGCCCTCAACTTTCAGGATCGGATCACTCATCAGTTCGCCTCCGGGTTGGTGACGCCGTCGGGATCGGGGTCGGCGTGAAGCCCACGCTGCGCATCGTCCCGGTCGGCGGAGACCTGCGCGAGGTTTTCGGAGGCGAGCGCTGAAGCGGCATCCGCGTCTTCGTCGGAGCCGGAGGAGCCAAGGTAAGCCTCAAGCACCCGCGGGTCTCTGGCAATATCACCGGGCTTTCCGAACGCAATGATTTCACCGAAATTCAGCACCATGATGCGATCACAGGTGGCCAGCATCATCCTCACATTGTGTTCGATCACGAGCACCGCGATTCCGTCGGCGGCAAGCGAACGAATCAGTTCAGACAAGCTCTCAGCCTCGACGTGGTTCATTCCCGCCGCTGGCTCATCGAGCACGAGAAGGGACGGATGCGAAGCAAGCGCGCGGGCGATCTCGAGCCGACGTTGGTCGCCATAGGAAAGGTCACCGGCGGCATTGGCCGCCTTGTCGCCGAGCCCAACGCGAATCAGCTGCGCGGATGCCATCGCCATGGCCTCACGCTCAGCGCGACGTGCCGACGGCAGAAAAAACAGTCGACGCAGCAGTGTGTCCTTAGTGACGCGGTATCCGCCAACGAGCACGTTCTCGAGCGCGGAGAGCCGGTTGAAGAGCTTGATCTGCTGGAATGTACGGGCAACTCCGGCCTGAGCCAGACGGTGAGCTTTTGTGGTCGCGGAGAGCGGAACGCCAAGCACAGTACCCGTTCCCGTGCTCGGGGGTGTTAGAGCGGTGACCATGTTCACGAGGGTGGTCTTGCCTGCGCCGTTCGGGCCGATCAGGCCGAGGACCTCTCCGGCATTCACAGTGAGGTCGACCGATTGAACTGCGTGCACCCCTCCGTAAGACTTGCCAAGGCCGCTGAGATTCACGAGCTCTGAGCCAGCCGCTGGCAGGGAAGGCAGCGAGGGTCGAATCGACGGATCGACAATCAGGCGCTTGGTCGACTTTCTGAGCGGAATGAGGCCCGAAAGTCCGCCCGGGAGAAAGAGAATCACCACGAGGAGCAGTACGCCAGAGATAGTAGGGCGGATCCAGCCAGCGTCAACGCCGATCACGCGCTGCACTTCGGGGAGCACGCTGAGGAACGCGGAGCCCAGGATCGGGCCGATGAACAGAGTGACCCCGCCGACTACGGCGGTGACCAGACCGTCTACCGCCGCGGTAAACGAGAACTCATTCGGGTCAGCGAACCGCGAGAAGTGAGCTAGGAGCACACCGTAGAGGCCAGCGACGGCTCCCGCAATGACGAAGGACACCATCCGATACCGCGGCACGTCGATGCCCATGGTGGTCGCGGCCAGTTCGTCTTCGCGAATTGCCGCGAAGGCTCGTCCCAGTCGGGAACCAGAGAGGCGCCAGAACCAATACGCAACCCCGGCCAAGGCGATCCACGCGATCCAAGGACCGACGAGCTTCGAGAAGCTCAACCCCTGCGCGCCGTTCGTCCAACTTTGGTTGATCAGGAAGATCCTTACCATTTCACCGAACGCGAGGGTGGCGATGGCCAGGAATACTCCGCGCAGACGGATGACGGGCAGTCCCAGAATGAACGCCGCGATAGCGCCAACGAACATGCCGAAAACGATGCCGATGACCAGCGGCGGGATGAAGCCAAACAGCGGCTCCGCGGGTACGACAAGTGCGGAGGTGAATGCGGCAAGCGAGGCGAGCCCGACCTGGGCCAGACTCAGCTGGCCAGCGATGAGCACAGCATAGAAGCTGTAAGCGAGGATCGCCGTCAGGGCGATGAGGGTGATGAGTGAACTGTATTCTGCGAGCACGATTAGACCTCCCGCGTCTTGCGTGCGCCGAAGAGGCCCTGCGGACGAAGAATCAGGATGAGGAACAGCAGCCCGAACGCCACCATGTCTCGCCACGAACTGCCGATGTAGTTCACGGCCAGCACCTCGGTCACGCCGAGGATCAGACCACCGACTAAGGCGCCGGGCAACGAGCCCATCCCGCCAACGACGATCACCGCGAGAGCCTTGAGTTCCACGGCATTTCCGATTCCGAGGGAAGCGGCGTTCACGTTAAGTGTGAATAGCACCCCGGCCACCGCACCGAGCGCGGAAGAGAGCGCGAAGGTAGTGCTGCTGATCCGGCCAACGTTAAGCCCTAGGACTGAGGCGGCGTGCGGGTTTTCGGCAATGGTGCGCATGCCACGGCCGAGCTTTGACTTGGCTACGAGCCAGGTCAGAACCACCATGAGCGACACACTGATGATCAGGATGATGACTTGAAGCAGGGAGACGGTCGCGCCGAAGATTTCCACCCGAGTACTCGGAAAGGCATCCGCCGGAAAACGCCGAGTGTCTGCGCCGTACAGCGCCTGCAGGAGCGAGAGAAGGATCGCGCCAAACGCGATGGACGAGATCAGCCCAGCGAAGTGCGCATCGTGCCGGCCTGCGAGCGGCCGGAACGCGATACGTTCAATCAGGATGCCCAGTACGGCACCGAAAACAAGCACGATCGGAATGAGTAGCCAGATCGGAACACCGAATCGGGTCACGATTTCGATCCCGACGAGCGCACCGGCGGTAAACACTGCCGCGTGGGCCAGGTTCAGCCGATCAAGAATGCCGAACACCAGAGTGAAGCCGATGGCGAACAGCGCGTAGATCGAGCCGAGAAAAATCCCGTCCAAAAAGAGTTGCATTGGTGACGTCCCTGTCTTTGGTCGCGTGCCACCCGAGGGCGGCACGCGACCGATGTGTTTAGCGGAGCGGTGACGCTAGTTCAGGATGACGAACTGGCCGTCTTCAACGACCTGCACGAGAGCATCGTGCTCGACGTCGCGGTTCGAGTTAAGGCTCACATCGCCGAGGACAGTAGGAACGTCGGTGATGTCACCGAGGCCAGCCTTGATGTCATCGCGTTCGCCCGAACAGGTGCCGCGAACGGCCTGGTCGATGATCTGCATGCCTGCGTAGGCTTGCGCGGCAAACTGATCCGGAGCCGAGCTGTACGTGGCGGTGAAGTCCTCGATGAACTTCACGTTCTGCTCGTTGTCCGAGGCCGAGTTCCACGCGGCACCAACGATGACGCCTTCAGCTGCTTTGCCTGCACCACTAATGAGAGCTGGTGAGTTGAACCCGTTTCCACCGATGATGGGGGTATCAATACCGATTTCGCGGGCCTGGGTGACGAGCGGCACAGCCGCGTCGATAAGACCAGACACGATGATCGCGTCAGCGTCGGACTGCTTGGCCTTGTTGAGCAAGGCACGGAAGTCGGTGTCTGCCTTCGAGAACGTGAGTGTGTCGGCTACCTCGACGTTCTGGTCCTCAAGCGCTGCGGCAAAAGCCTGGTAACCGGATTCTGTGAAGGCATCATCGTTGGCGTACATGACAACGACCTTCTGCACGCCAAGCTTGTCGACGGCAGCCTTGACTGTCTGCGGGATGACGGCATCCTCGGTGAGCGAGTCACGGAAGATGTAGTCGCCGATGTCGGTAATGCCCGCTGCAGTATTTGATACGCCCAGCACGGGAACGCCTGCGTCTTGCGCGATCGGGTCCGTCTGCTTCGCCGTGTTAGAAAGCGTCGGGCCGATGATGATGCTGGCACCAGAGCTGATAAAGCTGTCGAATACTTGAATGGCCTGTTTTGGGTCGGTCGCGTCATCTTCGACGGTGAGTTCGTAGGTGACCCCGCCAACCGCGTTGAGGTCCTTAACGGCCAGTTCCAGCGCGTTCTTCTGGCCCTCACCATATTGGGCGGCCGCGCCGGTGAGGCTGAATGCGGCGGCGATGGGCACGGCGGAATCGATGACACATTCCGCTCCGGTTCCGGTTCCGGTAAGGCTTCCATCGGAAGCGGAATCCGATCCCGCGGGGGTGCTACAGGCGGTGAGTGCGAGCAACAGGGTGGAACCGCTGGCAGCGGCAATGAGCAGTTTTTTTCTCATAAAGTGGACCTCCTTGGCCAAGATGAGCGAGCCGCCTAGATCATAGACATGCCCGTCTACGCCAGCCTATCTTTCCTCACCCTCAATTTTGGACGCGGCCCCCACCGTTCAAGCGCTGCCAGCTTCTCGATAATTTTTGCTGTAAGGCTGTCCACATGACTGAACTGTTGATCGTGATGGTGGTCGCGCTTGTCGTGATCGCCGGCGCAACTCTTGTTGGCCCTCGCCTCGGTGTGGCATCGCCGCTCGTGTTGGTGGCGATTGGTGTTATCGCCAGCCTGGTAGTCCCGGCGTTCAGTTCGGTGGAAATTGGCCCTGAACTCATTCTTCTCGGCATCCTGCCGCCGCTGCTCTATTCGACAAGTGTCACGCCGGCAGCACTAATCCCCCGTCGATCCGACGGGGGATTAACGTGTAGCTTTCGCGTAGCTCTTCCGGGAGCACCACTTCTAGCGCATCTTGGAACGCAACGGGGCGCAAGAATCGACGGATTGCGCTCACTCCGACCGATGTGTGCTGCGAGTTCGTTGCTGGCCAGCTCCCGCCGTGGTGTTGCGCCCAAGAAACACGCACACCAGTCGGGAAGCCGTTGAAAACGATTCGGCCAACGGTAGGGGTGAGCTTGTCGCTCAATCGGCGCACAAGGTCTGGCTCGTCGCTGCCGTGGTGCACTGTGGCGGTCAACGAGGCAGGCATGACGTTGACTGCGCGAAAGACCTGCTCAAGCGAGCTGAAACGCACGGCGACCAGGACGGGCCCGAACGCCTCCTCCGCGGTCGCAGCGGTAAATTCATCAGCGGTCACTTCGAGCAACGTTGGCGCGGCGAGGAATCCGGCGCCCTCGTGCCCGCCGGAAGCGATTATTCGCGCGTTGCCTTCAGCGGTAACACGGCCGAGGATACTCGTCAGAGAATCCGAGATGCGGCTGTTGAGGAGCACCATTCCGCCCGCAGCGGTAGTTCGCGCACTGAGATCATCGAGGATGGCATCGCCGCTCTTCCCCTCGGGCAAGAACACAATTCCCGGCTTGGTGCAGAACTGACCTGAGCCGAGGGTGAATGATCCGAACAGACCTTCACCTATTTGAGCTGTCCGCTCGCTCGCAGCAGCGGCGGTGACAATGAGCGGGTTGAGACTGCTCAGTTCCCCGAAGAATGGAATCGGCTCCGCACGGGAATTGATGATCTCCATGAGCGCCTGTCCCCCGCCGAGCGAGCCGGTGAACCCTACCGCGACAATACTGGGGTGCGCCACGAGAACCCGCCCTGCTTCGGTGCCGTAAACAATTCCCATGGTGCCTTCTGGCGCACCAAAGTCTGCGGCAGCCGTCGTAAGTGCTTCGAACGACAGTTTCGAGGTCAGAAGGTGAGAACTGTGCGCCTTGAGCACAACGCTGCTTCCGGCGGCGAGCGCCGACGCAGTGTCACCGCCCGCTACCGAGAATGCGAACGGAAAGTTGCTTGATCCGAACACTGCTACTGGCCCGATCGGGAACAGCATGCGCCGCAATTCGGGTCCATGCCCGAGCGGGGTGTCGCCAGCGTGGTCAATGGTGGCCTCGAGGTAACTGCCCTCTCTGAGCGCCTCTGCGAAGAGACGAAACTGGAACTGCGAGCGTCCGAGTTCGCCATTTAGTCGGCCTTCACCTAACCCGGTCTCGGCGTTAGCTATCGAGACCAATTCGTCGCGCCGAAGCTCCAATCCATCGGCCATCGCCTCAAGCAATCCTGCCCGCCACTCGCGGCTGCTATTTCGCAGAAATTCGAATGCTCTTTGGGCGAGCTCAGCGATTTCTGCCGTTTCCTGATCGGTCGTGACCCGCACGTCGGTCTCTTGGGTGATTCCTGTTGCAGGGTTGGTTGTCGTCAGCATGTTGCTCCCGAGTCGGTAGTGATGGTGTGCGGTTGTGCGGCAGTCGTGGTTGAGCGAGCCGAGGCTTCGGCGAGCAACTCTGACGTGGCTTCGGGGGTGAGCGGAAAATGACACTCCGCCACATGGAGTGCGCTGTCAGGCGAACCGACGCGTGGAGGCGAATCGCTTGCGCAAATGTCCTGAGCCTTCCAACAGCGTGTGCGGAAGCGGCAGCCCGATGGCGGGTCGAGCGGCGAAGGGATCTCGCCCTCAAGCACGATCCGCTGTCGCGTCTCGTTCGCCGTTACATCGAGTTGCGGTGATGCCGACATGAGCGCTGCCGTGTACGGATGCCGAGGACGATTAAAGACCTCTTCTGTGGTTCCAGTCTCTACGATGCGCCCGAGGTACATGACGGCGACTCGATCGGCGACGTGGTGCACGACGGACAGGTCGTGCGAAATAAAGATGTACGCCACGCCAAGTCGTTGTTGAAGATCATTGAGCAGATTAAGCACCTGCGCTTGCACCGAAAGATCGAGCGCTGAGACGGGCTCGTCAAGCACAATCACGTCGGGATTCAGGGCCAGAGCGCGAGCGATTCCGATCCGTTGGCGTTGACCGCCGGAGAACTCCTGAGGTGACTTTCCTGCGTCACTGGCCCTCATACCAACAATCTGCAGCAGCTCCTGCAGTCGTATCTGCCGAGACTCCTTCGTCGGGTACAGGTCTTTATGCGTCATCCACGGTTCAGAAATGATCTCCCCTGCCGTCATCCGGGCGTTGAGGGAAGCGAAGGGGTCCTGGAACACCATTTGGACGCGACGACGCCACGCAAGAAGCTGTTTGCCTTTCAACCCGAACGGGTCGGTGCCTTCGAAACGAATCGTACCCTCGTCAGGTTTTTCCAGCATGAGGAGGGTGCGGGCGAGCGTGGACTTTCCGCAGCCCGATTCACCAACCAACCCGAGGGTTTCGCCGTGGGACACCTCAAGGTCAATCTTGTCGAGGGCGCACAGGATCCTGCTGCCGCTGCCTGGAACGTGAAAGTTCTTGGTCAGCTCGCGTACTTCGAGTAGCGGGGTTGAGTGCGGTTTCGTGTCATTCATCGTCAGACTCCTCAGGAAAGTGGCAAGCGACGGCTCGAGGCTGACCTGTTGGTTCCAGCGCAGGACGCACAGCACGGCAGATGTCCTGCACGATCGGGCAACGCGATTGGTACACGCATCCTTGAGGGATGTCGTGCAATTCTGGCGGAGATCCAGGGATTGACATGAGATCCGCGCCTCTTCCGACATCGGCCGGAACTGAGTCGAGCAATCCCCTCGTGTAGGGATGGCGCGGCGAACCAAAGACCTCCCGAACCGGACCGGTCTCGATTACGTTGCCGGCATACATTACTGCAACGGTGTCTGCCTCCTCCGCGACGAGCGCCAGGTCATGAGTAATGAGGACGACAGCCATGTGCGATTCGGTGCGCAGGTCACGCAGCAGCTTCATGATCTGCGCTTGCACCGTCACATCGAGGGCCGTGGTCGGTTCGTCAGCGATGAGCAATCGAGGGTTGAGAGCCACGGCCATCGCGATGAGAATTCGCTGCCGCATCCCACCAGAAAATTGGTGAGGGAAGGAGTTGACTCGAGCTTCTGGTTCGGGAATTCCCACCCGCCTCATCAATTCGATCGCCTTTAGCTTCGCGGCTTTCGCAGACAGGTTATCGTGGATGCGAAAGGCTTCCCCCAGCTGAGTGCCCACCGTATATACCGGGTTGAGCGCAGTAAGCGCGTCCTGGAACACGATGCCAAGCTCGGGGCCGGCATACTTCAGTCGTTGCTTGGGCGTAAGCGTTGCGAGGTCGGTACCACCCAGCTCGACAGAGCCTCCGACGACCTCAGCCACGGGGTCGAGAAGTCCAGCAACAGCTTTCGCTGTCATCGATTTGCCGCAGCCAGATTCCCCCAGCAGAGCAAGCGTGCGCCCTGATCGAGCTTCGAAGCTCACATTATTGACAGCGCGCAACGTGCCTTGGGGAGTTCGGATGTCGACATCAAGGCCGTTCACGGTCAGCACGATGTCATCGTCAACCATGGATTCCCGGGATGATATTTCTGTGACAGCGTTCATTACGGCACCTCCTTGACTGCAGTACGGGCAACGAAACGCTTGCGCGGGAGCGTGAGCCTCCACCGCTGGGCCGGATCGGTGGCGATCCGAAGCCAGGCCGCGAGAATGTTCGCTGCGACGGTTGTGATCATGATGGCCAGTCCAGGGAAGAACGAGAGCCACCACGCGGTCTGCAAGTATTGCCTGCCCTGCGCCACCATCAGGCCCCAACTCACATCTGGCGGCTGAATTCCGATTCCGAGAAAACTCAGCGACGATTCGGCGAGCATCACGTAGCCGAATTCGAGCGTCGCAAGGGTGAGCAAGGTTGGCGTCACGACGGGGATCACGTGGCGGCGGATGATCGCATTCGGTCGAGTGCCAAACGTGCGGGCGGCATCAACAAAGGTTCGACTTTGCAGCTCGGCCGATTCCGCGCGGGCGGTGCGCAGGTAGATCGGGATTCGTGTCAGAGCCAGAATCAACACGATATTTGCGGCGCTTGGGGAGAACACGTAGAGGATAACGACGGCAAGTAGCAACGAGGGAAAGCTCATGATGACGTCGGCTACACGCATCGAAACTGTCTCTCGCCAACCGCGATGGTATCCAGCCCAGACTCCCCAGACGGATCCAATCAGAAGTGATATCGCAACCGCCGGCAGCGCTACCGACAGGGTTGTCTGCGTGGCGACGACAAGGCGCGCAAGCATGCTGCGTCCGAGGGGATCGCTGCCGAGGATGAACGCCCAGCCTTCGGCGATGCTGAACGGAGGCCGATTCGAGGCGCCCAGGTCTTGTTTGGTTGACAGGTCACCCATGAGGCTCGGGCCGAACAGGGCAGTGAGACCAACAATGAGGAGCACCACGGCCGCTGCGGTAGCAAAACGGTCCTTGAGGAGTAGGCGAAACAGACTGGTTTTCTTTGTGCCCTTGATTACCGGAACTGGCAGGGCGATGGCTTCGGTCCCCGGCGGGGAGACCGCGCGACCACCGGATGGCAACTGTGGTGCTTTACGGGGTGGTCTGGACATTGACATTCCGTTCCGTGGGCCCACCAGCGACTACCGCTGATCGGGGCGACTTCTTCGGCTTGCCCGACGGACGCACCCGAGCGTCAAGTCCGGCATAACCGAGGTCAATCAGGATGTTGAGGATGAAGATCGAGATCGCCGTGAGCAGCACGGCCGCCTGAAGAACGGCGAAGTCTCGTTGCAGAATCGAGTCGATCATGAGCTTTCCGATACCCGGCCAGCCAAAAATTGATTCGACAACTACAGCGCCGTTTACGAGCCCGACTGTGAGGTCACCGGCAACGGTCAGTGCCGGTGCCGCGGCGTTCCTCAGTGCGTGACGCGTGACGACTCGAAACTCGGTGGCGCCCTTGCTGCGGGCAAGCTTAATGTACGGCTCAGAGAGTGAGGAAACCATCGCTCCCCGCACAATCTGAACGAGTACCCCAAAGGGCCTGAGGAGCAACGTCGCGATCGGCAGAATCCAGGATGTTGCACCGCCGACACCCGAGGTCGGTACCCAGCCAAGCGTGATGGCAAAAACCCAGATTCCCATGATGGCGAGCCAAAAGTCCGGTACGCTCGCTGCGGCCATCGACACGAAGCTCGAAATCCGGTCGGCAATACCGTTTGGCTTTAGTGCCGCCCAGCTGCCGACGATGACGGCGAGGAGCACCGCAAGCAGCATGGTGGTTCCTGCCAGTTGTAGGGTGGCCGGGAAGGCCCGCAGCGCCATGGCGGCTGCGGGCTCTCCGGTTCGAAGAGACTCACCGAAATCCAGACGGAGCACCCCACCGAAGTAGTTCGCCATCTGCACCAGAATTGGGTCATCAAACCCGTACTTGTCAGTGAAGTTCTGCCGCATTTCTGCGGTGGCGTTCAATGGCAAGTACAGGCTCGTGGGATTGCCAGTGAGTCGCGCCAAGGCAAATACGCCGATGACGACCACGAGTAGCGGCAACGCGCTCGAGACAATTCTGCGTCTGAGGAATGTCAGCATGAGTTTCTCTATCCTTCTGCTACCGAATCATTCTCAGCTGGCTGGGGTGATCTCCGCGAGACGCAGTTCGTCACCGGACAGGGAATTCGGCTCGAAATCCACGGTGGCAGACTTTGCAATCACTCCAGTCATGCGGGCAATGTATGCGAATTGGACCACTTCTTCGCGTTCGTAGGCGAGTGCATTCGCGAATGCCTCCTGACGCTCGTCTCCGACTAGTGCGGATGCCTCCGCAAGAAGCGAATCGAATTCCGCTGTACCGAACATGCTCATTTGGGCATCTGAGGTCATGTAGGACTCGGTGCTGAATGATGCGTCGCCTGCCTGGTTACCGTGCTGCACGATCATGGCAATGGCTCCTTCATTCAGAACGAAGGGGCGAACTTGGTACTGCAGTCCGACCGACGTCTCGGCAATCTTCACTTCGATGTTGAGACCAGCTTGGCCGAGCTGTTCTTGCAGCACCTCGGTCATTTGAGCAATCTTGGGAAATTGGTCGGCCCGCGCCACAATCGTGATCTTTTCATCAACAGGAACACCGTCAGCCTTTGCCTCAGCTACGAGCGCTTGAGCCGCTGCCAGGTCGAACTCCCACGGTTTGAGGTCGGGGTTGTATCCAACGACGCCGGGAGGAACGAGCTGGTCTGCAGGCACGCTCGCACCGGTATACAGCGAATCTGTGATTCCTGTTTTGTCGATCGCGAAGTTGATGGCCCGACGCACGCGGATGTCATTCAGCGGCGCAATGTCGCCGCTAAATCGCAGGGCAACTGTCTCGTTGTTTGGGTAGTTGAGGCCGAGGTCGCCTGCACCGTCTTCGGCGCTCAAACTCAGCGCAAGGTCAGCTTCACCCTGCGTGACCATAGCGGCCCGGACGGTTCCTTCCGAGCGCCACTGGTACTCGGCAGCCTTATAGGCCGGTGCCTCTCCCCAGTAGTTTTCGTTGACGGCGAGGGTGAGCTTGATGCCGGCTTCCCATTCATCGATGGCGTACGGCCCGGTGCCGATCGGCTCGCGAACTCTGGCGTCCGCGTCGGTTGGAGCGCCGATCTCCACAAACGAGAGACGGAGCGGCAACACAGGGTCGGGCATTTCCGTCGTGACTTTGAGCGTTGTGTCATCGATTACTTCGAGCGTCAGGTCTGGGTCACCAAACATCTGGCCCTCAACGTCACAGCCGAGACTTGAATTGACCGCGCGATCGATTGCGAATGCAGCGGCATCGGCGTTGAACGGTGTGCCGTCCTGGAAGGTGACACCTTCGCGGAGAGTGAAGGTCCACTCGGTATCGCTAGTGGCTTCCCATTCTGTGGCGAGGAGTGGTTCGAGTGCACCCGTTGTCGGGTTGCGCTCGATGAGAGGCTCGGTGATATTGGATCGAACGACGACCCCGGTGGAAGACAGCGTTGAGTCACAGGGTTCGAGGGTCGTTGGTTCGATGGGCAAAACGATGCGGACTGTGTCGGCAGCATTGCCGTTCGCAGATCCCGTGTTCGCGACGGAGCAACCGCTAAGCAAGAGAGCGGATCCGGTCGCAACAGCGATCGCGACTCGCACCTTGCCTGTCGTTGTTGGAGTGGAAGACATCATTGGTTTCCTTTGATACGTGAAAAAAGATTTGGACTGTTCTGCCGGACAGCTGGGGTGTCGGCTCACTGTATGTTTCAGACGGCTGGTTCGAGGTCGTTTAGGCTAACCGTCATGACCGAGTCGTTCGACGCTACATTCCTTTCCCCCCTTCCGTCGCAATTGGACGTCCCCACTCGCACCGACGTTGTTGTCGATTCGCTGAGATCTGCGATTGTTTCGGGACGGCTGAAGCCAGGTGAGGTGCTTGTCGAGCGGAAGATTGCTGAGCGGCTTGGGGTCTCCAAGACTCCCGTTCGCGAGGCACTGATCGTATTGGAGCGGTCCGGGCTGCTGGATGTGCAAGCCAGAAGAATCGCCGTGCGTAAATTGAGCTTTACCGACATCCGTCATGTTTACGAAGAGCGTGTGCTTTTGGAACCGTGGGCCATTCTCGATGCCGCCCGTACCGATCCGGCCTTCACCGTTGCTGGACAAGCCTTGGAGGAGGCGCGCGACTTCGCCGACGCCAATGACAACGCTTCCGCGGCCCTGGCGAACCGTCGATTTCACCGCGGAATGTATGCCGGTAGCGAGAACGAGTTCGTCGTTGATTCCCTCGACCGTTTGCAGGATCTGACAGCTCTCGCCGTGGCCGGAGTTCTGTGGGAGAACTGGCCTAGGCGTGACATCGAAGCTGCCGAGCATCGGGCCATTTTCGACGCAGCGCGAGACGGCGATGCTGTAACGGCGGCCCGACTGATGAAGGAACATATTGCGTCGTCGATCGACAGAGTTACTCAACACGAGGCTGGTTCGGCAGCGGCACACGATCAGCCCGCCAAGACCTCTCGGTAACCCCTAAGAAGCTCGTCATTGGGCGGGTACGTGCCACGAAGAGGACTGCCTTCCTCAACCTTGGTCAGGATGTACTCCTCCAGTTTTTCCTGCTCAAGTGCGTCTTTCGCGACTGATTCCGCGAGGTGACGAGGAATACAGACAACTCCATCGCGGTCGCCAACCATAATGTCGCCGGGATAGACGGCCACTTCGGCGCAGGCGATCGGGAGCTGGAAATCCACAACGTGATGCTGCGCCAAGTTTGTAGTTGGAGAGGCACCCGCGGAGAAGGTGGGCAGGTCTAGTTCTTCGAAACCGACCATGTCACGAAATGAGCCATCGCTCACGATGCCAGCGGCCCCCCGGAGCTTCAGTCGCGTGGCCAGAATATGGCCCATTGAGGCTGCACGCTTCTTTCCACGGGCATCAATCACAAGCACCTGGCCAGCCCCGACCGACTCAACGCCTAGTCGCTGCGGATGGTCGTAGTCGTCGAAGATTGACGGCACGTCGACGTCTTCTCTAGACGGTATGCATCGCATGGTGAATGCCTCGCCCAGAAGTCGTTGCCGCGAGGGGTTCGAGAACATCAGTCCTTCGAGGTAGGTGTTTCGGAGTCCGCGTGCCATCAGCTGTGTCGTGATAGTCGCCGTGCTTATGACTCCGAAAGCCTGAGTCGCGCTAGCGCTCAGTGGCTCCCTGTGATCGCTCGGCTGTGCGGTGTCTTCGCCTCGTTGCGCTGACAGTTCTGGCATGTTCGTAAACCCTTCATTAGGTTGGTCCATCGGTTGGTATACCAAGATACCAATAAGCTCAACCTAGCTGAAGGACGCGTGAGATGGAAACCAATGTGGGGGAAATCTTGCAAGAACTCGTTCAAACTTCCTTGAAAATTGACCAGATGCTGGTCGCCACGGCGAACACCACACTTCTGTCTTGGGCCCTTAGCGAAACAGCTGGCCGCTGGCCCGAGCGGACAAGGCTTGATGGCGGTCGCTCGCATCGGATGTACGCATGACGACGATGACGGGAGCGAAATCACGGTCGAGGTCATCCGGCTCAGCGATTGAGCACGATAGCTCTCGCTGCCAGCTTCTCGATAATTTTTGCTGTAAGGCTGTCCACATGACTGAACTGTTGATCGTGATGGTGGTCGCGCTTGTCGTGATCGCCGGCGCAACTCTTGTTGGCCCTCGCCTCGGTGTGGCATCGCCGCTCGTGTTGGTGGCGATTGGTGTAGTCGCCAGCCTGGTAGTCCCGGCGTTCAGTTCGGTGGAAATTGGCCCTGAACTCATTCTTCTCGGCATCCTGCCGCCGCTGCTCTATTCGACTGCGGTGTCATTGCCGACCATGAACTTTCGCCGCGAATTTGGCGCGATCAGCGGCCTCTCGGTTGCCCTTGTCGTGGGAACATCGCTCATCCTGGGCCTATTTTTCACAATCGTGATTCCCGGACTCGGGTTTGCGTGGGGTGTTGCGCTCGGCGCAATTATTAGTCCCACGGATGCTGTCGCGGCATCCATCGTCAAGCAGGCGCCGGTGTCGAAGCGGGTGGTGGCGATGCTTGACGGAGAAAGTCTTCTCAACGATGCCACTGCACTAACTCTGCTGAGGGCTGCGATTGTGGCTACGGCCGCGTCGTTTTCATTTTGGGGTGTTGTTGCCTCGTTCACCTATTCCGTCATTGTTGCTCTCATCGTCGGTGGCGCGGTTGGCTGGCTGAATCTGGAGGTGCGCAAGCGCATCACGGATCCGACCGTCAACACTGCGCTGTCGTTTACTGTTCCCTTTGTTGCCGCTATCCCTGCGGAGCTTGTGGGCGCTTCTGGGCTGGTCGCTGCGGTTGTCGCAGGATTGGTGACCGGAGTTCGCGCTGCGCGGGTTCTTTCTCCTCAAAACCGTCTCTCGGATTCCCAGAACTGGCGCATGATCGAACTAGTGCTCGAGGGCGGCATTTTCTTGTTGATGGGGCTACAGATTTCGAGCATCCTCACCGATGTTGAAAACGATGATGCCGGCATCAAGGCTGCACTACTTATTGCGGTGGGAGCGCTCGTGCTCACTGTTCTTGTGCGCATTGCTTTTGTCGCCCCGCTGCTGGCTGTGCTGGCCCATCGTTCGCGACGGCACGCCAAGATGAAGCCTCGCATGCAGGTGATTCAGGACCGGCTGACTACACCGCAAGAGAT
>Ga0307486_1001689_pt1 | contig 16350 bp, 11 predicted proteins | sample CBIW02metaG_FD_203663 | JGI IMG/M metagenome (GOLD analysis project Ga0307486, IMG submission 203663) | Sea-ice brine microbial communities from Beaufort Sea near Barrow, Alaska, United States - CBIW 0.2 | ecosystem: Environmental > Aquatic > Marine > Coastal | place: USA: Alaska | collected... | reverse complement strand
TAGGCGGCAACTTTTCTCGTCAGTAAAGTGAACCCCAAAAGAAAATATATCCATTATCAATCTATTTAATTTATCCAAATATAGGATATTTTCCATTAATTAGGAATATTTACGGACATACAAAAAGCCTTTCTTTATCTTTAGAGAAAGGCTTTTTTTATGAAAACTATGAAATTAAATTTGTTATCGTTTGTAATCCTCGGATTAGGATTTATTTCCTGTAATTCACAAAAGGAATTGATTAAAGATAGGCAAAAACCCCAGCTTATTTCAAATGAGTTTGAGTTTACCGAAGGCCCCGCTCCAGACGCTGAGGGGAATGTTTATTTTACCGATCAACCAAATAATAGAATTCATAAATGGTCTGTAAAAGACGGTTCTGTTTCGGTGTTTATAGAAGACGCTGGCCGGGCCAACGGACTATATTTTGATAACCAAGGAAATCTTTTGGCGGCTGCTGATGAAAATTCCGAAATTTGGAAAATTAATTCTGAAAAAGAAGTTAAGGTTCTGGTCGAATCCTTTAATGGAAATCGCTTAAACGGCCCAAATGATTTGTGGATCGCCCCCAATGGGGGAATTTATTTTACCGATCCTTATTATCAACGGAATTACTGGGAACGCACCGAAAAGGAAATTGAAGAAGAACGCGTTTATTATGTAAACCCACGGGGGGAAATAAGTATTGCGACTGAAGATCTGGTCCAACCCAACGGGATTATTGGGACCCCTGATGGTGAAACCCTCTACATTGCCGATATTGGAGCAAACAAAACTTATTCCTATAAAATTAATCCTGATGGAAAGCTTTCGGACAAAAAACTATTTACGGAATCGGGATCAGACGGGATGACCATAGACAACAGGGAGAATGTTTACCTTACCGGAAATGGAGTGACGGTTTTCGATAAATCTGGGCAGAAAATTGAACATATTCCAATCGATAAGGATTGGACAGCCAATGTGACCTTTGGCGGTAAAAATCAACAAACCCTTTTTATCACTTCTCAACAGGCAATTTATAGCCTGGAGATGAATGTAAAAGGGGTTCGCTGGTAATTTGATAAAGCCGAACAAAACCTTTTTAGACTTGTGGCAATTTCCAGCCATTATGATAGTTGGCTTTAAGCAGGGCATCAGCTTCAGAATCGTTGAATGATTCGGTTTCTGCATTCCAGTACAATTTCTTTCCGGTTTTATAAGCGATATTCCCCATATGCGCGGTAATAGCAGCAGTACTTCCCGTTTCTACTCCACAGTTGAGTTTTGAACTATCGTTGGCCCTTATCGCCGATACAAAATTCTTAGCGTGATTTTCCAGCGCGTTGCCTTGGGGATCAATTAATTGTATCCGTTCTGTTTTGGTTACCCACTCGTCATTTTTGTTTTCTCCTTCAGGAATAACTTCCCATCCCCCCCTGTTTACTACTAAGGTGCCGTTATTGCCAATAAAAGCGATGCCCTCAGTTCTTCCGTAGTTTCCGCCATCTATGCCGGTAGCGTGCTCCCACAAGAGGTTGAAATCTTCAAATTCATATACGGTTTGCAAAGTGTCGGGGGTTTCTGAAGCATCATTTGGATAAGCAAACTTGCCTCCAGAAGCCAGAATAGATTTAGGCGCTTTTGCTCCCATAGCATAGAGCGCAATGTCAATTTCGTGAACACCCCAGTCGGTCATTAATCCCCCGGCATAATCCCAAAACCAGCGAAAGTTAAAATGGAACCTGTTTTCATTAAAAGGTCTATCTGGTGCAGGCCCTAACCACATCTGGTAATCTACTCCTTCCGGTGGAGTAGTATTGGGTTTAACGGGAACTGGATTCATCCAGCCCTGGTATGCCCAGCACTTTACTAAACGAATTTGCCCAAGTTCGCCCGACTGTACATATTTTATGGCATCATCATAATGTTTACCACTACGTTGCCATTGACCTACCTGTACTAATTTATTGTATTTTTTGTTGGCATTGAGCATTACATTACATTCTTCAATACTGTTGGCCAGGGGTTTTTCTACATATACGTGCTTGTCCGCTTGCAGGGCGTCTACCATATTTAAGCAATGCCAGTGGTCTGGCGTGCCAATAATTACCGCATCAATGTCCTTATTTTCCAACATTTTACGATAATCCTTATACTGTTTTGGTGCTTTCCCGCTTATCTCTTTTACCTGGGCTGATCTTTCATCTAAAACACGCTGATCAATATCTGCCAAAGCCACGCAATTTACATTAGGTAATTTTAAATGTGCCTGCATATTTGCCCATCCCATACCTTTGCAACCAATTACTCCAAAATTAACTGTATCGTTTGCGGAAAAAATAGACATTGGGTTCGCCAGGAGCGAGCCTGATAAACTTAGGCCGGCGGTAGCTAAAGTGGTTTGTTTTAAAAATTTTCGTCGTGGTATGTTGCTCATGGATTTGTGTTTAGATTATATTAATTAGTTAAGATACTATTTTTTTTGGGAGTGTTTTTAGAGATAAAAGCTTACTCGATTTCTCGGCTTTCAGGTGGGCCGAGATAACTGGGTTTAAGTCCGCCTGAATTAATTATAAATTTCTGTATTACCACCCCAGGATCTATGGCCCATACTTTTAAGGTATGAGCACCTGCCTTGATATCTGAATGCCGCGAAATGCTTTTCTTAATATGGTCTGCAACCGATTTTGTCCACCATTCAGCATATTCCCAATCGGATTTTATTTCATCCTTATTAATATTAATTATTTGTGGTTGTTCCTCGTCGATAGCGATTGCAAATTTTAAGTCTTCAGTTTTTTGATAGTTTTGAGTAGGAGAAACGTAAGTTTCAACTTCTAAAGTGGCATCTTCAAAAATGGTAAATTCATACTCAACAATTGCGCTGCTATCATTTGGCTCCTGTCTTTCAGCATTCATAGGATTAACAATAATTGAAGAACCCGTGCGCCCCAAATTAGGAACCACTTGCCATGAAACATTTTCACCATCTTGATTACGATAAAAATTTCCGGCTTCAATAGAAACTATCCCATTATTTTCTACAAAGCCTTTTGCTTGTGGCACATCTGTTTTAACAGGCACCTCTACGCTATAATTTTGACCTTTGCTCAATATTGCTATGCTGCCTTTTGAAGTTTCTTCGGGAACATTTTCCCAATTTAGGCTTACGTCTATTTTTTCGTTATACTGAATTGTACCTTTCTTCGAAGAAAGGTTAATCCATTTATCTTTAGTAATGATCTCATAGGGTAGTTCTTTGTTACCCCTGTTGAAGATTTCGATATAATAGCTTTGATCGTTAAGAGGATCAAAAGTTGAAAATGATTCAATATACAGACCATCACCTTCTACGCTGAACCCTTGCCAGGCAGGTTCAGAACCATATTCGAGATTATATCCGAGCGTTGCAGTATCGCGCTCCTGAATATATAAAATCGAAGGCATTTTATTGGCCGGAGGATGATTCCAATTTGTGTATCCTAAATGAGTTTGGGACATCATATGATTCCAATTTCCATCGGTTATTTCTTCATGGAAGTATTTGGTTAAATTTGCATCTTTTTCAAAGAGTTCTTTTACTGTATCAGCATATTTATTTGCAACGCTTGCACCCAGTTCAGCATAAAATTTATTTTTAGCGGCAGCTATATACATTTCATTTGCATTAGCCGACATTTACCTACATCACCCATTCCATATTCATCCTGTCCCATAACAGATATAGATCTTAAATATTCAGGAGTAGGATACCCATCAGCATGAACTTTCAGATTAGGATAAGCCTGGGCATAAGCATCTACAAGTTTATCCAACATATCCGTGTTGCTCTGTGATTTTTTCCAGCATCCGGTAGAGACTATTAATCCTTCAATGTCGAATTCGTTGGCACTAACAAGTTGGCGCACCATGGATTGTTCGTCGTCAGGATCTGCACCTAGATCAGTAGTATTAATCACACGGGGTTTATAATTTATAGTATCGCCTTCTTTTTGTTGAGCCAATAATGGCGTGACATATGCGAATGAAAAAAGCAGACTGTAAAACGTTATTTTAAAAGTTGATTTCATGGAGTTGTTAACTGTTTCTATTTTAAGCTGCATCTACTCAAACGAAAATTATTTAACATTCAATTTTAAAAGAGATGTGTTGATAACTCTGCCTAATTTTAATTTTTGAGGTTTTCACTCTCAGTAGGTCCTAAATAAGATTCTGAAACTTCTCCTTTTTTAATAATGATCTTCTGAAGCGCAATACCAGAATCGATAGCCCAGATTTTTAATGTATGGTTTCCTTCTTCTTCCAAATTGAGTTCTGAAATTACCCTGGTAGTATTATTTCCTACAGAAGTACCCCAGTCATCATCGGTATCCTGATGCATATTGATGATTTTCGGTTCACTATCATCTATGGAATAAGCAAACCTTAAACCGCCTTTATTCTGAAAATCCAGAGTAGGGGAAAGTAGGAATTCTATGCTCATTTCCCCTGTACTAAAATTATGAAAGTCGTATGCCAGATATGGATTGCCTTCTGATAGTTCACCTCGGGTTGGAGTTTCGGCAAAAGAAGTCATTGTTGCACCCGTTTTTCCCAAATTCGGCACCAAAGTCCATCCCTGCTCATCGTTGCCATGTTCGCTAAAATTGGCTGCTTCCATAGCGATATAATTATTGCTCTCTACAAAACCTTTTACATTTTCAGTATTGATATTATGAATAGGGACTTCAATGTTAATCGAATTTTTTCCATGTTGAATGCTGAAACTTCCTGTAGATTTTCCCTTTGGAGCTTTGGTCCAGTCAATACTTACATAAAGCTTTTTCTGATCTTTAACCGACCCGGATTCTTCTGAAACTTTAATCCATTTATCTTTCTTATTTACTTTAAAATCAAAAGCTTCTTTTCCTTTATTAAAAACTTCAACATAATATTTTTGATCGCCCACGGAAGTGAATTCCGTAAGACTAGCCGTTTCATTTGAAACGGGCCAGGACTCTTTTGAGCCTTCAATTGCGATGCCCATTTCAGGCTTTTCAGAAACTTCTATGGTTTCAACTTCCGGCATAACTTGCTCTTCGGGCTGTTGCCAGTAGGTGTAGCCAATGTGGTTTTGCGACATCATATGGTTCCATTTTCCGTCAGCAATAGAGTGGTATTCTTCTGTTAATTCTGAATCTTTATTATATAATTCTTTTACTTTTTCAGCATAAGAATTTGCCACGGCACGGCCTTGTTCTGCATATAATCGGTTTTTGGCTGTAGCTACATACAATTCATTCAAATTAGCTGAAGCTTTTACCGGGAATAATACCAATTGAAAATAAGCATCCCTATATTCTTCTGGTAGTTTTTTATTTATTTCCTCGGCTTTTTCTACCAACTGGTTATAATCCTTTACTACATTTTCCGCTTCGTTATAATTGACTAAACTATAAGTTTCCGGACTTAACATTTCCGGTTTTCTACGGCTATTATATTTGGTGTATTTATTGAGGATATCGGCAATTTCGGAAGCGTATTCACTACCGAATTGCTTTTCAGCCCAATTTGCAGCATAGTCTTCCAGTTCATTTGCGTCTATAGCTTCAGGATCCCAGGCGAAATCCAAAAAGAAACTTATAGGAAACTCCATTGGTTTTAGATCCCCGACATTTACTACCCATAATTCAGTGGCATTATACTGGTAAGCCAGGTTCATTTGTTCCCAAACCCGCTCAATTTGCGTGGTATTTAGCCATTTATAGTTTCTTGGACCACCTACATAATCAAAATGATAATAAATACCATAGCCACCCTCACGTGGTGCATCATTAGGATTTGGTAATTTCCTAATATTTCCCCAGTTATCATCGGCAAGAAGCAAGGTTACATCATCGGGAACACGCATTCCCTGGTCGTAATAATCCTGAACTTCTTTATACAAAGCCCAAACCTGGGGGGTTTCGTTCGCCGGTTTCCCGGTAACATCTTCAATAATTTCCCGCTGATCTTCTACAATGGTTTCGAGTAATTCTATGGCGGTACCTTCCGTCATAGCTTCGTCGCCATCGCCACGCATTCCAACAGTTACAACACTTTCATAATCACCTGTTCTTTCCATTCCTTCTCTCCAGAATTTTCGTAGATTTTCAGGATTGGTTTCATAATTCCAGTCACCTTCTCCATAACGGCTCCACTCAACATGCGCACGCATTAGGGGCTCGTGGTGCGAGGTGCCTATAACTACCCCGTATTTATCTGCAAGTTCCGGGTTTTTGGGATCGTCGTCATAAAATGCCTTGCCCCACATTGCCGGCCATAGGTAATTACCCTTTAAACGTAGGATAAGTTTAAAAACCTGTTCATACATTCCGCTGTTAATACCTCCAAAAGTTTCACGGGCCCAGTTTCCAAGCGCAGGTTCTTCGTCGTTGAGGAAAATTCCCCGGTATTTTACTTTTGGGGTTCCTGACGAATAGCTTCCCGGTTTCACATACAATTCCTCAGCTTTTTTAACCGGAACATCAGCCCACCAGTGCCAGGGGGAAACTCCTATTTTTTCAGAAAGATCGTACATTCCGAATATAGTTCCGCGTTTATCGCTTCCGGCAATTACTAATGCTTTTTCCACATTGGAAGATGGATTCTCAACGATCTGGATAAGAAAGTTTTCCCATTTTCCTTCTATTTCTGAAACATCTAATTTATTGTGGGAAATCAATTCATCAATCAATTTACTATTTCCAATAGTTCCTATAATTATTGGGTACTCCCCATTGATTTCTTCCGAAGATATCTCAGGATTGTTTCCGGTAACCTTTTCAAAATCTTTTTGAAGATCTTCGGCTACTAAATGAACGCCCTCGTGGTCTTCTGAATCCAAAAATAATGTAACCGAATTCAGCGGAAAACCATTTTCTACCGGACTAGAACTTATATAAGAATCCTGAGCCGTGGCAGTTTGAAAGTAGCCGAAACACAGAAAAAGAAAAAGGGCTTTTTGGAAATTTAAAATTGATTGTCGTTGCATTTTTATGGGGTTTTAGTTTCGGGTTGGGTTTCGAATTCAACCACCTTTTCATAAGCTTTTTTACGTTCGAAATTTTCATCGAATAAAAGCGGGTAATTTTTTCTGCCTTCAACAGGATAGGTGTCTAACCACGAATATTTGTCTGAAATATTCCAAAAGGTCACCCCGGTAATTACGTCTTTATAATCCCTGAACACCCTAAAAAACATATCGTAGGCTTCAATTTGTTTTTGCTCCAGTTCAGGAGTAAATTCATCTGATTCACCTTCTTTAAGTTCGCGACGTTCCTTTTCCCAGGGGTAAAGGGAAACATCTAATTCGGTAATTTGAATTTCAAGACCTAATTCTGAATAAAGGTCTAATGCTTTTCTTAATTCTTCTTCGGAAGGTCCATAAATTGACCAGTGTGCTTGGATTCCCACGCCGTCTATGGGTGCATCGTTCTCCTGGAGATACTTTAATAATTCAATAATCCTGTCCCTTTTTTCAGGAATAATTGCGTTATAGTCGTTATAAAATAATTTGGCATTTGGGTCGGCTTCCCTGGCATATTCAAAGGCTTTTACTAAAAAGTCTTTTCCTGCAATTCCAAGCCATTCCGATTCTCGATAAACTTTAGTGGAATCGTCTGCAACAGCTTCGTTAACCACATCCCAGGCATAAATAATATCTGAATATCGCGGAACAACCGAATCGATATGCTGCTTCATGCGTTTCAGCAGCTCTTCTTTATTTACTTTTTCGCCGTTTTCATTTTCAAAGATCCAACCGCCGGTTTGTTGGTGCCAAACCAGCGCGTGACCCCTCATTTTTATATTGTTCTCCCTGGCAAATTCAGCAAGGGCATCGGCATCATCCCAATAGAATTTGTCTTTTTCTGGATGAATTGGCCCCATTTTCATCACATTTTCTGGAGTAATACTGTTGTATTCCCTTTTGATCAATTCAGCCGATTCGCCCTCAATAGAATTTGGCGCAACCGCCACTCCCATCGGGAAATAATCTTTATAATAGTCTTTAAGACCCATTTCAGCAGATTTTTCCGTATTGGCCTCTTTTTCATCAGAATCATTATTGGATTTGCAACCCGTAAACGCAGCAGCAATTGCAAGAATAAATACTGATTTTTGAAGTATTTTTATTGAATTCATATTGTTTATTTAAATGATTCCTGTAGACCTAATTCCAGTCCGCGTAATTCAGCAAGACCTTTTAATCTTCCTATAAATGAATAGCCGACATAATAATTCTTGTCGGCTTCTAAAGTATGTAGATAACCATGATCGGGTCGCATTGGGATACTTTGATTTCTTTTTTGCAAAGTGTTTACAATGCGTTTTACAACAGCCACCATAGGAACATCTCCATCTAAATGATCTGATTCCATAAACACTCCTGTTACTTTCTTTTTCACATTTCTTAGGTGTAAAAAATGAATTCTTTCTTCAAATTCATCATAAATTTCAAGCAGGTCGTGAGCGGGATTGGCTCCCAGGGAACCGGTGCAATAACACAATCCGTTAGCCTTGCTTTTTACATTTTCAAAGATGAATTTCAGGTCTTTGTGATTGCTAACCACGCGAGGTAACCCCAATACAGAAAATGGTGGGTCATCTGGATGAATAGCCAGGTTTACCTTGCTTTTTTCTGCCGTGGGAGTGACTTCAGATAAAAAGAGGACGAGGTTTTCCCGTAATTTTTCATCTGTTATATGTGAATATGAATCCAGGAGTTCTTTAATGACATCTGGAGTGAAATTTTCGGTGCTTCCCGGTAATCCTAAAAGAATGCTTTTAAAGAGTTCTTCTTTTTCTTCCGAAGAAAGATTGTTACCTAATTCTTTAGCCGCAGAAATCTGTTCTTCAGTATAATCTTCTTCTACATTTTTTCTTTTCAGTAAAAACAGGTCAAAATAGGCGAATTTTAAAGGATCGTACTTCAATACAGACGCCCCGGCCTCATTCTGATGAAAATGATCGGTGCGCACCCAATCGAGGATTGGCATAAAATTATAGGCAACTACGGGAATACCGCATTTGCCAATATTTTGAAGGCTTATTTTATAATTTTCAATGTATTGTTTATAGTTGCCAGACCTTTTTTTTATATCCTCGTGTACCGGCAAACTTTCTATTGCGCTCCATTGCATTCCAAAACTTTCAATTAAGTTTCTTCGTTCCAGAATGGCTTCTTCGGTCCAAATATCACCCACCGGAATTTCGTGCAAAGCGGTAACTATTCCGCTTATTCCGGCTTGTTTTAAATCTTTGAGCGACAGTACGTCGTTGGGGCCGTACCATCGCATTGTTTGTGTCATTGAAATCATATTAAAATCCTATTGAGTTCCCACCATCTACCGGTAAAATAGTTCCTGTAACAAAAGCCGATTCTGAAGTTGCGAAATAGTAAACCGCATCAGCAATATCAGATGGTTGGCCCAATTTGCCCATTGGCGTTCTTGATAAAACTTTGTTTTTTCTTTCTGGATCGTTATCTAAAGCTTTTCTGGACATATTGGTTTCAATAAAGCCTGGGGCCACTGCGTTTACGCGAATTCCGAATTCCGCCAGATCTACTGCCATAGCCCTCGTCATCCCGTCAACTGCCGTTTTACTTGCAGAATAAGCAATAACCTTGGGGATCCCATATTGAGCGGCCATCGAGCTTATGTTAATAATACTTCCCGAATTTTGTTTCTTCATTATTTTAGCCACTTCACGGCTTATGGCAAAAAGTCCCAGCACATTGGTGTGCAGTATATTTTGAAACTCTTCGTTGGTTACTTCAAGAAATTCCTTTTTCATATTGATTCCGGCGTTATTTACCAGGATATCAATACTCTCGGCTTCTTTCCCAATCTTTTCAATAGCCCTGGGAATTTGATCTAAATCGTTTAGATCTAGTATAAAAGGAATGGCGTTTTCTCCTAATTCTTTACAAGCCTTTTCAGTCTTTTCTTTATTTCTTCCATTTACATAGGTTCTAATGCCTTTCTTACAAAATTTTTTGGCAGTTGCAAAACCAAGTCCGGCATTAGCACCGGTTACTATTGCTGTTAATTGTTTACTCATTTTGTAGGTTTTTTAGTTCCAGGATGGACTTATGCCAGGTGCATAAGGGCGCTCTACTGATTTATAATATTCAAAATCGTGTTCCGGTTCTGGTACACCGGCTGGCAAAGCCATATTAGAAAATTGTTGAAAATAACTCAAACAGGCGTCTCGCCACCATTTAGCTTCTTTCAACTGAATTTTAAGCAACATCGAAGTTTTTTCAAATTCTTGTTTATTTACATATTGTTCCATATTTTTCCAGGTAGCCTGCATCTCTTCGACCTGTTCAACTCCTTTTTGATAATGCAAAGCTATATTGTCCCAAAGGGATTTTCCGTTTTCCATTTCATAATCCCAGGGAAGATGATGAAACCAAAGCAAGTATTTTTCAGGCGTAGTTTCTGGAGAACTATATTTTTCTTCAATAGGTTTAGCATATTGTGATAAGGCATTACTACCTGAGCTTGTTCGGTCAAATCCTACACCGTTTTCATCTGCTCTATGATAATAAACCGGATTCCACTCTGGCCGTCCTAAATTGTCTACCCATGGTCCAGGCCCGTAATGATGACTGGTAGCCATAATATGATGTAAACCAAGCGGGGTCATATAGTTGACCACAGCTTCACGGGAGTTTAGTAATAAGTCAGTCATTGGTTTTACAAAATCTTCTTCATTAGAAAAATTTATTTTTAACCATTCCTTTGCGATATCTTCAGATTTCATATAGGGATCCCAGGCCAATCGCCCAAAGCCGTACCAGTTTGCCTGCCCGAAAGGATGTCCTGTCCAGTTCTTTTCAGTACCAATATTTGCTACCCCGGCCATGCCGGTTAATTTTTTATTTGAATTTGTGCCATCTATAACTTTGGCTACCGTTGAATTTTCACCATCGGCATAAGTATCTTCGTCTAAAACTTCTTCAAACAATTTTGGAAGAAAAACCAGATGAGAGCTGAAGCCCAAATATTCCTGGGTTATTTGAAATTCCATCATCAAAGGAGTATCCGGCATTGCCCCAAACATGGGGTGAAAAGGTTCTCGCGGTTGGAAATCTATCGCTCCGTTTTTAACCTGAACCAAAACATTATCGGCAAATTTGCCGTCATAAGGTATAAATTGATCGTAAGCTTGTTTTGCGCGATCGTCGGGGTCTTCTTCTGAATAAACAAAGGCACGCCACATAATAATTCCGTCGTGGGGAGCCACTGCTTCTGCAAGCATATTGGCGCCATCTACGTGCGTTCTATCATATTGAAAAGGTCCGGGTTGGCCTTCAGAATCTGCTTTAACTAAAAAACCACCAAAATCAGGAATTTCAGCATAAATTTCATCTGCAATATTTTTCCACCATTCCTTTACATCTTTATCTAAAGGATCGGCAGTATCAAGATCTCCTAATTCAATTGGAGCCGAAAATCTCGCGGTAAGATAAACCTGAATTCCGTAAGGTCGAAACACTTCAGCCAGGGCTTTTACTTTTTCAATATAATGTGGGGTTAAAATTAACGCGTTGGAATTTACATTGGTCAGCACCGTACCGTTAATTCCTATCGCAGCATTTGCACGGGCATAATCTTTATATTCCGGTTTGATGAGTTCGGGTAAAAGATGCCAATCCCAGATAGAAAAACCAGCATAACCACGTTCTACGGTGCGGTCTAAATTATCCCAATGGTTAAGTACCCTTTTTTGGATTTTAGGTTTTTCTTCTATATCCAAATTTGAAATATCATTTCTTTGCTGAATCTTACGAAGTAATCCAAAGGTTCCGTAAAGAAGGGCTATATCCGAATTCCCACTAATTACAATGGTTTTTCCATTATTGAGAGTAGTAATGGTATAACCTTCATCTCCCAGGTTTTCAGTATTAATTTGACTTCTAATACCAGAAGGCAAAACATTCTGAATTCCAATAATTAATTTTGAATTGCTCTTAGAATTCGAGTTCCCAAGAGCAAAACCTGTTTTAGCGAGTTGTAATTCTTCCTTAATAATGCTAATTGTCGAAGAATTACCAATAAGTTCTATATCAGTAAAAAAAGGACTGTATTTTTCCTTATAAGTATTGTCATCAATTTTTTTGTAATCCAACCAAAGTTCATATCCCGGCTGGGCCTGAATGTTGAAAGCGAAAAGGCTAAAAAGGGCTAAGGCAATATAATTTTTTAACTTCATTGTATTTTTATCAAACGATTGCGAGTTGAAAATTAGACAAAAAAAGGATGCTATCAAAATTTTTCGTGCAATCGGTTGTGTTTATGATAGAATTATCCTTTATTTGTTAGGACTTTTTTAATAAAAAGACACTTTTTTGAGGACATTTCAGCTTTTAACCTATATTATTATGAAATATAACGTGTTGTCAACTGTTCTTTCTGTTTTTGTTTTTGTCTGCGGGGGCTGGGTATTTGCCCAGGAGGGACAGGAAGATTATGGTTTTAATAATGAATCTCTGAGCATTGATGAGAGGGTAAACGACTTAGTCAATCGATTGACTTTAGAAGAAAAGGCTATGCAAATGATGCACGATAGCCCAGGAATAGAACGTTTGGGTATTCCAGAATATAACTGGTGGAACGAGGCTTTGCACGGAATAGGCCGTTCTGGAGTAGCTACAGTTTTTCCTCAGGCTATTGGAATGGGAGCTACTTTTGATGAGGATTTGATCTTTGAAGTTTCTTCAGCAATTTCAGATGAAGCAAGGGGGAATCATAATACGGCCGTACAAAATGGATACAGGAGACAATATAGTGGACTCACATTTTGGACTCCGAATATTAATATTTTCCGCGATCCGCGTTGGGGTCGTGGACAGGAAACTTACGGGGAAGATCCTTTTCTTACTGCAAAATTAGGAGTGGCTTTTGTAAAAGGTCTTCAGGGAGATGATGATAAATATCTTAAGACTGCCGCTGCGGCTAAGCATTACGCTGTGCATAGCGGCCCTGAAAAATTAAGGCACGAATTTAATGCCGAAGCTTCTCAAAAAGATCTTTGGGAGACCTATTTGCCAGCTTTTGAAGCATTGGTAGATGCTAAGGTAGAAACAATTATGTGTGCTTATAACGCTACAAATGGGGAGCCATGTTGCGCTAATGAATACTTACTTACCGATGTGCTTCGGGAAAAATGGGGTTTTAAAGGTCATATTGTTAGTGATTGCTGGGCATTGGAAGACTTTTATGGAGGGCACGATGTTGTAGACACTCCGGAAGAGGCCGCCGCCCTGGGAATAAAAAGCGGTATCAACCTTAACTGTGGTAGCGTTTATCCTTCTTTAGTGGAAGCGGTAAATCAAGGTTTGGTGACCGAGGAAGAAATAGACGAGCAACTTGCCGTACTAATGAAAACTAAATTTAAGCTTGGTCTTTTTGATTCTCCTTCAAATAATCCGTACTCAAAGCTTTCAGCAAAAGATATTAATACAAGTGAGCATAGAGCATTGGCAAGGGAGACGGCACAGAAGTCTATAGTAATGCTTAAGAATGACGGAGTACTTCCTTTAAAGAATGACCTTGCAAAATATTTTATTACCGGGCCAAATGCTACCAGTATTGAAATTCTGTTTGGAAACTATCACGGTGTAAATCCCGACCTGGTAACGATTATTGAAGGATTAGCTGGGGCAATTGAACCTCAAAGTCAATTGCAATATCGCCAGGGGACTTTGTTAGATAGACCTAACGCAAATCCACAGGATTGGGCTTCGCCTAATGCCGCAAACAGCGATGCTACCATTGCAGTACTAGGAATCTCTGGAGTTTTGGAAGGAGAAGAAGGGGAATCTATAGCTTCGGAAACCTTTGGGGATAGATTGGATTATAACCTTCCGGAAAATCAACTGGTTTATTTACGTAAACTGAATGAAGCCGCTGGCGATAAACCGGTAATTGCCGTAATAACCGGGGGAAGCCCTATGAATCTGGAAGAAGTGCACGAGTTGGCTGACGCTGTTTTAATGGTTTGGTATCCCGGCCAGGAAGGTGGAAATGCGGTTGCAGATATTATATTTGGGGATGTTTCTCCATCGGGTAGGTTGCCAATAACTTTTCCAAAATCTTTAGATGATCTTCCTCCTTATGAAGATTATACGATGAAAGGTAGAACTTATAAATATATGGATGCAGAACCAATGTATCCTTTTGGCTATGGATTAAGTTATTCAGAATTCAAATTTTCAGATATAAAATTATCGAAGGAAAGAATACGAAAAGGTCAAAATTTAGAGGCTAGTATAGAAGTTTCAAATGTTGGAGATCGTGAGGCAGAAGAAGTGGTGCAACTGTATATTTCAGATATGGAAACTTCTGTAGATGCTCCTAAATATCAACTTTACGGAATTAAAAGAATAAATTTAGAGGCTGGAAGTTCTGAAGAAATTAAATTTGAAATTACTCCGGAAATGATGGAACTTATTAACAACGAGGGGGAAGGTGTAATTGAAAAAGGAGCGTTCAAAATTTATATAGGAAGTTCAAGCCCTTCCAGCCGAAGCCTGGAATTGGGTGCAGCCCTATTTAAAGAAGCTGTATTTGCATTAAGATAATAACCGAAAAGACTAACCGAAAAATGATGAATTTTATTGAAGATGACTTTCTTCTTGAAAACAGGTATGCCAAAGAGTTGTATGAGCGCTACGCTAAAGATATGCCTATCATAGATTACCACTGCCATTTACCTGTGAAAGATATCGCAGAAGACAGGCAGTTTGAAAACTTAACCGAAATCTGGATTGCGGGAGACCATTATAAATGGCGCGCAATGCGAACTCTTGGTATTGAAGAAAAATATATTACAGGAGAAAGCACAGATGAAGAGAAGTTTGAAAAATGGGCAGCGACAATTCCCTATACATTAAGAAATCCGCTTTATCATTGGTCGCATTTAGAATTACAACGTTATTTTGGTATAACAGATTTGCTAAGCAAAAGAAATGCAAAAAAAATATATAATCAATGCAACTCATTACTTGCTACTCAAGCCTATTCTACGAGAAATTTGCTAAAGAAAATGAATGTAAAAGTGGTTTGCACCACAGATGACCCTGTCGATGATTTAAAACATCATAAAAAAATTGCAGAAGATGGGTTTGAAGTAAAGGTGCTCCCTACCTTTAGGCCTGATGCCCTGCTGAATATTAAAGATGACGATTTTTCGGCTTATTTGGATAAAATTGGGCAGCAAACAAATGTAAAAATTGAAGATTTTAATTCGCTTGCCATAGCAATAGGGAAAAGGATAGATTATTTTCATCAACATGGGTGCAGGCTTTCAGACCACGGATTGGAAAGGATGTGCGCCAAGGACTTTTCAAAAGATGAGATTAATATTTTACTTAAGAAGAAATTGTCCGGGGAGAACGTTACTATTGAAGAAGCCAGAAAATATCAATCGGCTTTATTATTAAAATTGGGAAGTTTTTATGCTGAAAGGAACTGGACCATGCAATTGCATCTGGGGCCTGTACGGGATACCAATTCAAAATTACTTAACCAAATAGGTAAAGATGCGGGAGTAGATAGTATTGGTGATTTAGACCAGGCTAAACCCCTTGCAAAGTTTCTGGACACCCTAAATAAAAAAGACGATCTGCCTAAAACCATCCTTTATAACGTTAATCCTGCAGATAATGAAGTCATGGCCACGATGGCCGGGAATTTTATGGGGGATACCCTCAAAGGTAAAATACAGCACGGTTCTGCCTGGTGGTTTTTAGATCAAAAGGATGGGATGGAGAAACAAATGAATTCTTTATCAAATATGGGGTTAATAAGTTGTTTTATAGGAATGTTAACCGATAGTAGAAGTTTTCTTTCCGTGCCCAGGCACGAATATTTCAGACGTGTTTTATGCAATTTATTCGGAAAGGATATTGAAGCTAAAGAGTTGCCGAAAGATATGGAATGGGTTGGAAAAATTATTGAGGATATCTGCTATTATAATGCCGAAACTTATTTTCAATTCCCGGGAATAAACAAAAGTAATTTATGAAGAAGCTGGTAAGCCTTGGGAAATTATTAATGCGATTTTCTTTTGAAGATGCACTTAGATTTTCGCAGGTATACAATTAAAAGTGGTTTACGGCGGTAGAGCAGCAAATGTGCTTATTACAGCGGCAAATTTTGAATTAAATACTGAGTTTTCCTTCCCGAAAACGATTTAGGTAAATCAGCTTTTGTATGTCCGTAAATATTCCTAATTAATGGAAAATATCCTATATTTGGATAAATTAAATAGATTGATAATGGATATATTTTCTTTTGGGGTTCACTTTACTGACGAGAAAAGTTGCCGCCTACA
>Ga0307486_1001687_pt1 | contig 16367 bp, 13 predicted proteins | sample CBIW02metaG_FD_203663 | JGI IMG/M metagenome (GOLD analysis project Ga0307486, IMG submission 203663) | Sea-ice brine microbial communities from Beaufort Sea near Barrow, Alaska, United States - CBIW 0.2 | ecosystem: Environmental > Aquatic > Marine > Coastal | place: USA: Alaska | collected... | reverse complement strand
AAGTAGAAGTGCGCGCTGTGCTCGCCGCCGAACACTGCATTGTGCGCGGCCATGGCGGCCTTGATGTTGCTGTGGCCCACCTTGGCGCGCACGGGGGTGGCGCCAGCGTCCGTCAGCAGCTCGCGCACCGCACGCGAGGAAATAAGGTTGTGAATGACGGTGGGCTGGTGGCCGCCCGCCAGTTCTCGCGCCGTCTCACGCAGCCCCACCAGCGCCGTGATCGCCGATGCGGCGACGACAGCGCCGGTCTGGTCAACGGCGAAGCAGCGATCCGCATCGCCGTCGAACGCCAGGCCAATGTCCGCTCCGTGGGCCACGACGGCGGCCTGCAGGTCGACAAGGTTTGCGGGGTCGAGCGGGTTGGCTTCGTGGTTGGGGAACGTGCCATCCAGCTCGAAGTACAGCGGCACGATGTCCAGCGGCAGCGCCTTGAGACCGGCCGCGGTGCCCAGTACCGCGGGAACCGTGTAGCCCCCCATGGCGTTCGCGGCGTCAACCACAACCTTGAGCGGGCGGATCCCCCGCAGGTCGACGAGCCCGCGCAAAAACTCCGAGTACTCCACCAGCATGTCGTGCGCGCGGCCCGAGCCGCGCTGCTGGGCGACCGGGATGCCGTCGCCCAGATACCTACTCGCCAACGACCGCACGTCGCTCAGTCCTGTGCTCTCACCCACAGCGCGCGCGAGCGCACGGCACATTTTCATGCCGTTGTACTCGGCAGGATTGTGACTTGCGGTGATCATTACTCCTGGCAGGCTCAGCACTCCGGAGGCGTGATAGAGACCGTCGGTCGAGCACATCCCGATGTCGATGGTGTCGATGCCGCGGTCCTGTAAGCCACCCATGATCGCGGCAGCAAGACCGGGGCTGGAGTCGCGCATGTCGTGCCCCACCGCTACCTCGCGGGCGCCGTCCGGGATCACCACGGCATCGGCGAATGCGGCGCCAATGGCACGCGCGACGGGATCCGTCAGCGCCTCCCCCACAATTCCGCGCACGTCGTACGACTTGATGAGCCCGGAAAGGTCGGGATATTGAGGAGCATCCACGTTGTCAGTCACCGCACGGTTATCAGTCACCGCACTAGGGTACTAGGCGCACGCCAGTCGCGGCCCCAATCAAAGGCACCAGCATGCAGAGCACGGGCTCCGCGTCAGTTGCTTCCGCCAACTACCCTGAGGTGGCCCCTGCGCGGCTCCGATGCGACGGGCGCCGGGGGCTGAATCGGCTCGGCTTGGCGTGGGCGGCCCGCCTCGCGGACCGCGTTCGCCAGTGCATCAAGATCATCCTCGGACGGGCCCTGCTCGACGAACTCCTGATGAATGTGCACCACGTCCCAGCCACGCGGCGCCGAGAACCGCTCGGCGTGCTCGGCACAAAGGTCGTAGGAGTGGGGTTCAGCTTGCGCTGCTAGTTGGCCCACGACCACCGTGGAGTCGGCGTAGACGTAGGTCAGCGTCGCTGCGGCGGATCGTGCGCACGCGGAACGCGAACACTGGCGGGTGGCTCTCACGAGACCAGACGCTACCCTCACTGCGGCGGTGCGCGCGCCTGCCACGCCGACCCACGCGATAGCCTCGCCATATGGGACGCAGAGACAGGCACGGACGTGGGCTACGGACGCCCTTGCTGCCTCCCGATGCGCCCGGCTACCGGTCACCTAGCGAGACCTTCGACGCGCACGTGCTCAACGCTGCTTTGGACCTCGAGGATCGGTGGGGTCCCCGCTGGGGACGCGTCGAGTTCGGGACAGAGACCGTGCCACCCTCGGGGGGAACGCCGTGGGAGCACGGGGTGCCACTCGGCAGATTGTTTCCTGCCGATGCCGGGCAACCGGCGCGAGTGGTCTTATACCGCCGGCCGCTCGAGCAGCGTGCCGAAAAAGCCGACCTGGGACCGTTGGTGCGCGACGTCTTGGTCGAGAACATCGCTCACCTACTTGGGCGCCGGGCAGAAGAGGTCGACCCGCACTACGGCAGCGGTATGTGACTACGACGCCGGCACGTAGCCGTTTACTGTCACCGCCACGTCAAGATCCGCGACCTCGGTAGCCGTGGGTGCGACAGCTGTGACAAACCCGTTGTCCGCACGGATCACCTGAACCCACTCGAACCCGGACCCGACCGTCAACACATCCCCCGCCCTTGCGTCTACCGTCACCCGTTGTACCGTGCGCGCTGCTACGTCCATCGACGCCACCACCTCGCCCGACTGGTTGGTGACGGAAACGCTCTGGTGCGTGTCGGAGTACACCGACAACACCGGTGAGTCGGTGACCGCGACCAGGCTGGTGGGAGCATCGGTCGGCGTCTGTCCCGCCACCCACATCGAGTCCAGTGCCTTGGCCCCGTCGCGTCCTGTCTGGGAGGGCCGCGACACGCGACTCATCCCCGCGGCGACCACCGGCGCATCGGCACTGATCTCCACTGCGCCGAGTGTGAGGGCGGGCACGGGAATCTCGGTGACCACGCCGGGGTCAAGTACCAGGCCGGCGGTGCCCGGCCACGCGACGATGCCGTCTGCGGTCACGAGCGTCAGCTTCACCGTCGCGCCGTCGGGCGCGAGCAGCGACACTTTGGCGCTGCTGCCATCATCAGCCGGGTTCGACGGGCCCACGGCTGGGATGACGATGCTGGTCGCGGGGTCCGCGCCACGGGTGACCCAGTCCGTTCCGGCCGGCTCGAATCCGTCGAGTCGGGAGTCCTGAACCTGGGCCACGACGCCGGTGCCATTCGAGGCAATGTTGAGGACGAGCGCAGGATTCTCAGGAATGGTGCCCTCGAGCAAAACGGACTTCTGTGACTGCGGTCCCACCACGATCATGATCGGCTCGGCGCCCGTCGCGATGGGGCCGTAAGAGGTCACCGTGACCTCGACCGGGGCATCGGCCGGATTCGTCAGCACCAGCCGCGCACTAGCGCCAAGCGTCGTCGCCCCGCCCACGAGCCACTGATCGAGAGTAGGCCGCACGCACGTGACGGCGGCGAGCCCAGCAATATCGCCTCCGCCGACTCGTTCGACCGTGGCGGCAATGGGCGCATCAGACGCTACCCCGCCGCCAACGTCAGTGCTGCTGCCAGCCGTGAAGGTTTCGCGTTGTATGTCGTCTGAGCCCGAGTCGAGGTTCGCATCGCCGGAGCTGATGTCTCCCACTGGGATTTCAAGGGGACCGGGACACGCGACCGACTGTTGGGCGGGAGCGACCGCGCTGGAGTCGACGGGCGAGGGCGACGGGGTGTGCGTTGGTATCGCGTCTGCGACGACAACGCCCGCGACCAGCACTCCGACCGCCGCGAGTCCGCTCAGAATCCTGGCAATCATCCGCGCACCACGCGGTATCGGCGATCGTGAATAGGAATCGAGCCAAGCAGAGCCCATCCCACCACCACCGCGGACACCCACCACCACCGCTGGTAGCTGGGGTCGTTATAGTCCACGTCGATACGTCCCTCACCCGCGCTCGCTGGGAGGCTGAACGAGAGGCGACCGTAGCCGTCCTCAACCTGCTCGAGTTCTGTGCCATCCCGTGAGGCGTGCCAACGCGGATCGGCGGCGACCGCAACCACGACGCGCCCGTCGGTCATGGCGGCGACATTTCCCGTGCTGTGAGTGCCATAGGTGTCCAATCCGACAATGCTCCCGTCCGTCGCCTCGACCCAAGCGCGCGACACGGGGGTGTCGGATTCGGGGCGCTTCACCTCGTACGACGTGCCGCGCGGGCTGACTCCCATGAGCGAGAAATCGGTGATCTGCGCCAGCGCGCCCTCGAGCCGCGGTGAACCCGGAGCGACGGTGATGACGCCGATGCCCCACGCGGCGAGGTCGACGTCGGCACCTTCTCCACCTCCCACAAGTGTGGCGACGGCGCCGCTGAGTGCCTGCGGCGTCGCAAGCGACTCGTCGCGGGCCGCGAGGACCTCACCGGTCGTCGAGCGTGCGGGACGGCCCGTGATCCATAGCGATCCGTCATCTTCGAGTACCGAGTACTCCACCACGCCCTCTTCATTGGTAGACAAGGCGATGACCCTCTGAGCGGTCGCTGCGTCCTGCTGAAGTCCAGTGACCAAAGGCAAGACGTCAGCCCGCACCGCGGATACCTCGGTCTGCGGTGCTCGCCCCGGCCACGACGCCACCCCCACCTGAGCGACAATCACGATGCCGGCCACAGCCAGCGCACCCACAGATATGGACCGGCGCACCGCTCGCGATCGACCAGTGCCTGCGTGCCAGGCGCCGTGAGAGGCGGCGGCGGCGGCGATCAACAATCCGGCGAGGGCAAGCGACGATCCCGCGCCCGCCCAACCGTTCGCATCGGGCTGGCCCGCCCCGTCGGCGATTGTGACAACACTACGCTGCGCCGCCACCGCGACCACCAGCCCCACCGCGGCAACCGTGAACCCTAGTCGCACCGCGAGACTCGCGCGAAGAGACACCAGTGCGAGAACTGCGGCGGCGCCCACGAGAACACCCAACGCCATAGCGACCGACCGATCGCCAGCGTCATCAAGGCCCGGCACGTCCGTGTACGTGCCGGTAAAGCCGAGCAGGAGCTCCCACGGGCGCGTCAGCGGTGAGGTCACACTGGGGCCGGGCTCGCGAGCCAACACATGCCATGCTGCGCCGGATAGTGGACCTGCGTTCCAGGCCGCTGCGATCGCGGGACCTGACACGACCAGCGCTGGTACGGAAATCAACCACACGCGCCACCGCAAGCGTCCCGCAAAGGCACCAGCGAGGACCAAAAGAACCGTGAGCGGCACCAGCAACACAGGAGACGTCACTGCGATCACCGCCATCATCACCGCCGCGCCCAACGCCGCGCTCGGGGAGCTGCGGCGGCGGGCCGGGAAGTCGTGACCGCCACCCACCAACTCGCCGCGCTGCCACCCGACGGCGCGCGCTACGGCAAAAAGGAACCATGGCAAGGCGAGGTGCGTGAGCACTGCACCCAGGCGCCCGTCACCGATGGACTGCAGATAAACCGGCCACACGGCGTAAGCGAGCGCGACCAACACTCGGACCGTCGCGGACCGCGTCGCCGCACCGGCCGCAAACCACGCGAACAACGCCGCGGCTGCGACCGCTTGACACATCACCAAACCTATCCATAGCCTCGCGCCACCGGGAGTGGCCGCGAGCGGGGTCAGCAGCGCCGCAAAGGTACCGTCCAGAGTGGGCGCCCCAAAGCCTTGGCTGCTCCAACCGGACCAGGTCCGGTCCCACAGCACGTGCCAGTCGAACTCAGTGACGCCGAGCGCCGGTGAACTCAGCTGGCTACCTGCCACCAGCGATGGGATCCACGTTCCGAATAGCACCACCGCCGCGCCGATTCCTCCCGCTATAACAGCGAGGAGGCCACCACGACGCCGGGCCCGCGCCACGGCTAGGTCGGCCCGGACCACGTCACTAGGCGCTGCCGCCGCCTGGGCGCGCTCGTAGGCGCCCATTTCGCGCGCCCTGAGTGTCCCGAATATCGCCAGTGGGCTCGCGAGCAGGGGCCGGACGGCCGCCCGACCCACGGTGGACGTGCTTTGGCTGCGCCTCCGGGTGTCCAGAAGCTGCGGGATGCGAGCGAGCACCCGCCATGGCACCGAGAGCTCCGCGCCCACCATGAGCGGCTGATTCTGTGCGATGCGCACGGCGGCGCGCGCCAAAGACGACAGGACCATCCAGACAACCAACACGGGAACCACCCAAGCGTGGGACCAGACGCACGCATGGAACCACTCGCCGGACCGCCGCACCGAGTAGCTTGCGTTGCGGCCCCGGGTGGGGTCAGTGCGAAGCCCGTACAGCGACTCCTGCGAGTGGCGAACTTTGGCGGTGGGCACGATGACCACGTCGTAGCCAGCCATCCACGAGCGCCTACAGAACTGCATGCTCTCCCCGAAGCCACCAAAACCGGCATCGAGTCCGCCGAATTGACTCCATACGTCGCGCCGCACCAATGCGGCGGCGAGGCTCACTGCGAGCACGTCCTCACGCGCGTCGTACTGCCCCTGGTTGATGTCGTCTGTCTCAACCATGGTCACCCGCCGACCGCCGAATCGCGACACCGTCACGCCAAGGTTGACGAGTTTGGAGGTGTCGTCCCAACGCACCTGCGCGGAGCCCACGACTGCGGCTTGGCGGCGCTTACGCGCGGTCGCGGACAGCGCGCTCAAAGCATGGGGCAAAGGCGCGGTGTCATCGTGGAGGAGCCATAAGTACTCTCGCGAGTGCGACGGGAAGTCGGCAAGCACCCCATCTATGGCATCGGAATATGTATCCGATGAGGATTCCGTCACCTCGACCGCGAGTTCGGCGGGGATCGATGGCGCTATTGCCCCGTTCACAAGTACGACGTGAACTATGTCGGGGCGTATCTCTTGCTGGGCCAAGGAGGCCAACACAGCAGGAAGTTGCCCCGCGCGGCCGTCTGTGACGACGATCGCGCGCACAGTGAGGCGTGCAGTGCTCATCGCACGCCCACGCAAGCTACCTGGTTAGACCGCGCGGCGCTTAAGTTTGCGCCGCTCGCGCTCCGACAGTCCACCCCAAATGCCAAATCGCTCGTCGTTGGCCAACGCATAGTCGAGGCACTCGCCCCGCACGTCACAGGACATGCAGACCTTCTTTGCCTCACGTGTTGAACCGCCCTTTTCGGGGAAGAACGCCTCGGGGTCAGTCTGTGCGCAAAGCGCGCGCTCTTGCCAAGCCAGCGGACCATCATCGTCAGATCCGCCAAAAATGTCCACCACCGACGCCAGTGTCGAGGCGGGCTTGCTTGCGTCCGAGGGCACTGAACCTTCGTAGATATTCCACATGAGGTCTTCCTCCGATCGCGGCGGGAAGGAATCCCGCATGTACGAATTACACCGTTGTAATCCTCGTGAGTCAAGTCGAAACTAGCGCACTCCACGAATGAATCCCAGCCCCCACGCCAGGTGCATGGTCATCAGCACCCCCGGCATGACTGCGCCAGACCTCGCGCCAGCCCGCGACCACAATGCCAGTGCGGCCATCAAGACGCCTGCTAGGTAAGCAATCGGCGCGGCGAATGCGAGCGCGAGCCAGGACGGTCCGGTGGCCAGCCCAGCAGCCCCGATCACCGTGCCAAGCACGATTCCCGCGACGACAACGGGTGGCGCAAGATACCGTGCGGAGGCCGTCTGGGGGTGGGTACGAACCACCTCACGACGCCAAGCGCCCGAATGGAAAAACTGACGCGCAAGCCCGCGCCACGTCGAGCGCGGGTGGTACGGAACTTGCATGAGCGGCACGTAGTAGACCTCGAAGCCCGCCTCGCGCAGCCGGAAGTTGAGCTCCCAGTCCTGTGCCCGCAGAAAGTGTTCGTCGTAGCCGCCCACCGCATCGAGCGCGGCACGTCTGAACGACCCGAGGAAAACCGACTCAGTGGCGCCCTCGCTCCCGCCTACCCTGTGCCCCGCGCTGCCCAAGCCCAAGCGCGACCCCATAGCCACCGCGATCGCGTGCCCGAGCGGTGCATCGGCGCCGGGAACCATCCGCCCACCCACGTTTCCGGCGCCCGTCTGAGCGAGCGCCTGTACCGCCAACGAGATGTATCCGCGGGGCAAGACCGTGTGACCGTCGATACGCACGATGACGTCGTCCGTGCAGACCGCCAAGGCCAAATTAAGGCCCGCTGGGGTAGCCCCCGTGGGGTTGGCCACGACCTGCACATTCGAATGCCGGGAAGCGAGGTCGTCGGCCATCTGCAAAGTCTCGTCGGATGATGGCCCCACCGCGATGATCAGATTCACTCCAGGACTAAACCCGTTGTCCAAGACCGACGCGACGGCGGCCTCAAGATGGGCCTGCTCGTTCAGTACCGCCATAATCACACTGACCGGAGCATCGGGACTGACGGGGGAAAGGGTAGGCACCGGTTGAGCGTAACCCAGAGGTGCGGATGCGTGAGAGCACTCCGAAGGCACCCACGGCGTAAGGTACATCTCATACCACCCTCCAGCGGGAACTGATTGCGGCCGATAACCGTTATGTGCACGACAGGCGCATTGTGCTCCCATCATTTTCGCTTGCGCTCCATGAGCGTGTAGGCAAACTCACGACGACCGAAGGCACAGGGCCACATGGGATTTCTCCCTCCTAGCGAACGCGCGCATGGCTAAGCGCAACAAGGGCGCCCGTCACGGGACGACGGCGCCCCGCCACCGACTACTCAGCGGCTTAGTGTGGGCGGTCGCAGCAATCGCGGGCTTCGGCGTGGCGTACGCGGGCACCAACCTCTACTTGTTCCAAAACTCCGTGAACACGCGAGACAACTCCGCTCTCTACCACCCCAACTCGGAAGCCACCACAGCAGAACAAGTGGACGGCCCGCCTCTGGACGGCTCGGCGGGCAAGGACGTCAACATCCTGCTGATGGGTTCGGACGTGCGCGATGGAGTCAATGGTGAGATTGGCGGCGTGGTCGCTGGCATGCGCTCCGACACGGTGATCGTGATGCACGTCTCGGCGGATCGCTCGCGGATCGACTTCATGTCTATCCCGCGTGACTCGCGGGTCCGCGTCTCTGACTGCACGTTGTTCGATGGGTCTACCGTCCGCGGTTGGACCGGCAAGTTCAACATCGCTTTTGCGAACGGGGGCAAGAACGGCGATGCGGCTGAGGCCGCGGCCTGCACGATGCAGACCGTGACCGACCTCACCGGAATCAAGCTCGACCACTACGCTGTCGTGGACTTCGCTGGGTTTGAACAGATGATCAACGCCATCGACGGGGTGCCGATGTGCATCCCCAACGACATCAACTCGAAAAAAGCGAAGCTCCACCTCACCGCGGGGCCGCAGGTGCTCGACGGTGCCACCGCCCTCGCCTACGCACGCGCCCGCACCGGGGAGGGCCTGCCCGAGGGCACTGATCTGCGCCGCATCGACCGTCAGCAGGAGCTACTAATGAATGTGCTCCGGAAGGCCCTGGGCAAGAACATGCTCACCGACGTGGGGGGCATGACCAAGTTCGTGAAGGCTGGCGCGCAGTCTCTCACCACGGACCCAGACCTAGGAAACGTCACCTACCTGCTGGGGCTCGCATACAGCTTGCGCGGCCTCGACACGGCCAACATTACGTTCGCGACCGTGCCGTGGTCATACGCGCCTAACCGCAATGGCGACGTGTTGTGGACATCGGACGCGGACGCGATGTTCGCGCACATCGTTGCCGACCAGCCGATCGCTGAACTCATGCCAGCAGCATCGGCGAGTCCCACACCCTCCGCGAGCGCGAGCAGCGCCGCCACGTCGCCTTCCGCTGAGGACGCCACTGCGGGGACGTCGTCCGCCCCCGAGCCGTCCGTTGAGCCGTCACCTACCCGCGAGACCCAGGCGGAGATTCTCGCCTCGTGCGGTTAACGGCACCACCAACGGGTATCGCTCCCTAGCGGTCCATCAGCGTACGTTTCCACAGTCCAGAAATTTCTAGCGGTCCGCCTATGCACACCGACCACGGCGATGCCTACGCGTCGCGAAGTGCCTGGCCCTTCGCGTGAGCTGAGTCCCGCAACGACACCTGGAACGCCGCCATGAGCCCGCGCAGCTCGCTGGCACGCTCACCAACGCCCGCGGCAAGGATCCGCACGGCCAACAGCCCGGCGTTGCGCGCGCCGCCGATCGACACCGTAGCCACCGGCACGCCAGCTGGCATCTGCACGATGCTGAGGAGGGAATCCATGCCGTCCAAGTACTTGAGCGGGACGGGAACCCCGATCACTGGGAGGGTCGTCACCGACGCGAGCATGCCTGGCAAGTGCGCGGCACCACCGGCCCCGGCAATAATCACGCGCAACCCACGGGCGTCCGCGTCGCGGCCATACGCGATCATCTCGTCGGGCATGCGGTGCGCGGAGATCACGTCTTTCTCGAACGGCACGCCAAACTCTACAAGCGCGCCGGACGCCGCCTCCATGACCGGCCAATCGGAGTCCGACCCCATCACGATTCCCACCATGGGTTGATCCGTCATTGCTGTACTCCTTCGCGCACGATGGCGGCGGCCGCAACCGCCCTGTCATAAACCTGCTGTCGGTGGGTCCCGGACACGTTCACGTGCCCCACCTTGCGTCCAGGGCGAACCGCTTTACCGTAGAGGTGGATCTTTGCGCCAGGGTCCACGATATCCGCGAGAGCGCTGGGCAGCTCCTGGCGCGCTCCCCCCAACACGTTCGCCATGACGGTCCACGCGGAGCGCGGTGAGGTGTCGCCGAGCGGCAGGTCCGCCACCGCCCGGAGGTGCTGCTCGAACTGACTCGTCACCGAGCCGTCCATCGTCCAATGGCCGGAATTGTGCGGTCTCATGGCCAGCTCGTTGATGACCAACTCACCATGCGCCTCGAACATCTCCACGGCGAGGACGCCTACGACGCCCAGTTCGGTCGCGACCTGCGCGCCGATCTCCCGCGCCCGCATCTCCAGCGCTGCGTCCAGCGCGGGTGCGGGGGCAATCACCTCTGAGCACACGCCATCACGCTGGATCGACTCGACCACCGGCCACACGGCCACGTCTCCCGACGGCCTGCGCGCCACCAGCACGGCGAGTTCGCGAGTGAACGCCACCTTCTGCTCCACCAAAAGGTCAGGCCCCCCGGCTGCGCGACGCGCGATCCAGTCCGCGGCGTCGGCCGCATCCGCGATGACCCGCACACCCTTGCCGTCGTAACCTCCGCGCGCAGTTTTGAGCACGGCCTGACCACCGTGCGCGTCCAAGAAAGCCGTCACGGACGCCGCATCCTCCACCCGTGCCCAGTCGGGGTTGGGCAGCCCAATCGACTCCATTCGCCCGCGCATCGCGATCTTGTCCTGCGCAAACACGAGTGCGTCGAGCCCCGGACGCGCGGGTACTCCCACCGCCGCCGCGGCCTCAAACAGAGATTCCGGAATGTGCTCATGTTCCCACGTGAGCGCCATGGGGCGAGGCTCAGCGAGCAGCCGCGCCACCGCATCCGCATCCGAGGGCTGCCCCACGACCGTCTCATGCGCGGGCAACGCCGCCGCGGCATCGGCTGATTCGACGAGGACGCGCAGCGTGAGGCCGAGCTCGGTGGCCGCTGGAGCCATCATGCGTGCGAGTTGGCCGCCACCCACGACGGCCACTATCGATGAAGTCATGGGTACAACCTACCGGCGGCTAGGCTCGGACACCGTGAGCATCGGTACATGGGTCCGCGGGCGTGCGGGCGAGCTGGCGAAGTTCGGCACCGTTGGGGTCGTGGGGATCTTCGTCGACGCTGGCGTGTTCAATCTGCTCCTGCTCGGCCCACTGGCCGCATCAAATAAGGTCATCACGGCGAAGATCATCGCGTCGCTGGTATCAACGATCTTCGCGTGGGCCGCTCACCGGTGGTGGACGTTCAGCGGCAGGCGTAGCAACCGTCCGCTGCGGGAACTCTTAGTCTTCGCCGTCGTCAACGGCGCCGCGCTCACCGCTCAGGCCGCGGTGCTCGCCGTGTCCCACTATTGGCTGGGCTTCACGAGCACGCTCGCGGACAACTTCTTCGCGTACGCGATCGGCCTGCCGCTGGGTACCGTCGTGAGGTACATCGGCTACCGCGCCCTGGTGTTCAACGACACCAGTGCCCCAGCGGCCGATGCTGGCGTTACGTCCGGCGACGACGGTTCGTCCGCGCCGCCCGTCCGTGCGGAATGACGTCCTCTAGCTCACCCATGTTCGGCACGCCTTGAAGGAAAACTGAGAAGGTGGCGGGCCTGCGCTGCGACAGTTCGAGCCGTCCGCCGTCCGCCGTCACTAGGTCACGAGCCAACGCGAGCCCCAGCCCGGTGCCACGCCCGCTGGTGACCTCGCGCTCGAAAATCCGTGGCGCCAGGTCCTCCGGCACGCCCTCGCCCTCGTCACGGACCTCGATCACGATCGCGTGATTTGGCCCCGACTCGCGCGCCAAAACCCTGGTGGTACCGGCGCCGTGATGGAGGGAGTTCTCAATCAGGGTGGCGAGCACCTGGGCTAGCCCACCCGGTGTGAAGAACACGGTGGCATCGGTGGGGGCGACGCGCAACTTGCGCCCCACCTGCGCGAATGAGTGCTCCCACTCGGTTCGCTGTTGGTCGAATACGTCTGCCAGGACCACCAGCTCCGTGCCCGAACCGAGCGTGCGCCGATTGCGTCCGAGCAGCTCATCAATAACACCCACGAGGCGCTCCACCTGCTCAAGCGACTTCTCGGCCTCCTCGCGCACCTCGGCCTGCGTTGAGGCGAGAGTGATCTCCTCGAGGCGCATCGTGAGCGCGGTGAGCGGCGTACGCAACTGGTGCGACGCATCGGCGGCGAATTGTCGCTCGCTCGCTAACCGGGCGCCCATGCGGGCGGCGCTTCGATTAAGTTCATCGGCGACTAAGTCGATCTCCTCCACCCCAGTCTTGGTGAGGTTGAGTTTCACTTGGCCCGATCCCAGTTGCTCGGCGCTCGCCGCGAGATAGACCAGTGGTTTGGATAATCGGTTCGCCTGCACTACGGCGACTGCCATGCCCGCGAGCACTGCGATGAGGCCTACCAGCAAGACAAGTCCGACCGCTCGTCCCGACGTCCAGAACACGTCCCACCAGGACATATACATGAGCACCACCAGGCCGCTGTCGGTAACCTGGGACGTCGAGAAGGAGCGCGGAGGCTCTTCTCCAGAGCTCAGTTCGGTGCCGTCTGGCAGCCGGAGCCGAATGTACGAAGCAGAGCCGGGCGAGTCGCTGACGTAAGAGCTGAGGTTGTCAGCGGTGATTGTCTCACCGGTCGCGTACCGAACCTCGAGCGTGCGGGCTGCCACACTCGCACGCTGGTCAAGGTTCGCGAGCGAGTTGTCTCGCACCAGCTGGGCCGTCATGACGGCGAGCGGGATGCCCAAGAGCACCACTGCGACCGCCAGGGCCGAGATCGTTGCCTGGAGTAATCGCCGACGCACGAGCGCCTAGAGGTTGCTCTCGAAGCGGAAACCCATCCCGCGCACGGTCGTGATGAAACGCGGCTGCGTGGCGTCGTCGCCGAGCTTGCGGCGCAGCCACGACACGTGCATGTCGAGCGTCTTCGAGGGTGCACCCGAGTCAGCGGCCCACACCTCGCGCATCAGCGTCTCGCGCGAGACCACCGAGCCGGCGTTTGCTACCAGCAGGTGAAGCAAGTCAAATTCTTTGCCACTGAGCTGGAGTTCCTCGCTGCCCAGGTAGGCGCGGTGGCCCGCGACGTCGATCCGCACGCCCGCGACATCGAGGTCTGACGTCGAGTCGGCGCCGGTACGGCGGCGCAGCAGCGCACGGACCCGCGCCAGCAGCTCCGCGAGGCGGAAAGGTTTGGTGACGTAGTCGTCAGCGCCTGCGTCCAGGCCTACGACCAGGTCGACCTCGTCCGCACGAGCCGTGAGCATCAGGATGGGGACGGCAAGCCCCTTGTCCCGAATGCGGCGCGCGACGTCGACGCCGTCGATGTCGGGCAGGCCAAGGTCGAGGATGACCAGGTCGGCGTCATCCGCCGCACCCACACCCCCGAGTCCGGTCCCGTGCCATTCAACGTCATAACCTTCTCTTCCCAAAGCGCGGGTCAAAGGTTCGGAAATGGTCGGGTCATCTTCGACCAAGACAATTCGAGTCATGAGGCCACGATACCCGTGCGCGCCGACTTTGCAACGTCTCGCGCACGAGTGACGTGGGATGACTCATCCATTTGGCGCTGACGCCCCCGGTAGGCTGTGCAAAGTGACCGACGTTGCCCCCACGATTGCCTCCGCGATTGCCTCCGCGATTGCCTCCGCGAAACCTACGCGCACTCAAACGCTGCTGGTAGCGACCCCTGAGCGCGTACTGCAGATCATGGTTGCGCTGGCGCTCGCCGCCGGGGTAACTGTCAGTCTGGGTATCCACTACTGGTGGACGGTCTTGCCGATTACTGCAGCTCTCGTCGCCACCACCTGGACCGCACTCGCCCCATGGGTCGCAGTGACCGTAGCGAAGGCGCGCGCCGCGGCAATCGCGGTGCTCGGCACGGTCGCATGGTGCGTCGGCAATGTCGCGATGGCCGCTGAATACGTGATCGTGGTGCGCGACCCGGGCTTTCTAACACTCTCGGGCATGTGGCTGGTCAATCATCCGAGTACCGACATTCCGGCGAATGGCGCCGTCGAGGCGGCCGCGACCCAGTTAAATATGCTGCCCGATGCGGCGCAGGCCTGGAACCTATACGGCGACATGATTCAGCCGCAAGGCGCAAAGATGTTACCTGCCGTGCTCTCAGTGGGCGGTTGGCTGGCAGGCGACACTGGCGTGCTCGCGGCAAATGTGATCATCGGTGGCGTCGGCATTCTCGCGGTCTACGCGCTGGCACGGCGCTTCCTAGGACCGTACGCGTCCCTCGCCCCCGCGGGCGCGATCGCCCTGACCGTGTCTCACATCGGCCTGTCGCGCGCCGGATACAGCGAGCCCCTCACCCTGGTGCTCGTGATCGCCGGGGTGCTGTGGGCCTGGCGTGGCGTGCGGGAGCGGCGGATCGGTCTGCTGCTTGCCGCCGGAATCACGTCCGGTGCGACCACCTTCATTCGCATCGATGGCGCGTCGTTCGCCGTCGGGGCCCTCGCGGGCGTCGTGATTGCCCTGGCGTTGTCCGATGCCGCACGTGCGTGGCGTATTCGTGCCGCGTTCGTGTTTATCACGACGCAGGCCGTCACGCTTGGGCTGGGTTACGTCTCGCTGTGGAAGTGGGCCAACGAGTACCTCATCAGGCTCGAGCATCAGGCGATCGCCCTGACCGCGGTGTACCTCGCTGCCGCCGTGATATTCACCATCTGGGTGGCCACGTGGGGTCCACGCATGCGTGGCGACCGCGTCTTGACGGCACTACGCACCACGCTCGGGCGGCGTGGCGCGATCAGTGTGGGCGTCGCAGTAAGCGCTCTGCTGATGGTGCTCGCCTCGCGGCCACTATGGATGATCGCGCGGCGCGGCACCGTGAAGGCCAACGAGATCTTCGCCAACGGCGTTGTCGAGCAATTCCAGAAGATAGCGGGATTGCCGGTCGACGGCACGCGCACGTACGCCGAGTCGACCATGACCTGGATGAGCTACTACCTGACCTGGGTGCTCGTGGCGTTGGCGATCCTGGGATTCGGCGTCGCCGCGTATCGGATGGTACGTCGCGACGGCACGTGGGCGGTGTTCCTCGGAGCCATTTTGGCGCCCACTCTCCTGTACCTGTGGAACCCGTCGATCATCCCCGATCAAATATGGGCCATTCGTCGCTTTGAGCCCGCCGCCATGCCGGGCTTCGTGCTCGCGGCGGCGATCGGCGCGTGGTGGCTCGCAAGCCGGCTGCGGACGGCATCAGCCCGGAAAATCGGCCGCGGCGTCGCGGGGGCCGTAGTCGTCCTCGCGCCGCTGACGGCGTGGGTGTCGATCATGCCGTACGACTCGAAGCCGATCAGTACCGCCACAAACGTCACGACCCGCGAAATGCTCGGCGCGCGCGATCAGCTGAACGACCTTTGCGACGTGGCGGGCGACCGGCCGATAGTGCTGGCGGGAACGTCCTCGCACTTCGGCTCCTTGCGCGTCATATGCGACCAACCAGTGGTGTTGGCGTTGGTGCAACCCACTCCCGAAACCCTGGTGGCAATGACTGCCGTTTGGGGCCAGGCGCCCGTCGTCCTGACGCAAAAGGCCGACTGGTTCGAGTGGGACGGCGGGAGCCCCTTCCCCTCGGTGGAGTCAACGGTGCGCACCTCGTCCTACACCCTGCAACGCATTCCGCGCACCTTCTCTGATCGCGGGTTTACCTGGTACGCCGGGATTGTGAATGCCGACGGGAGCCTCGAGTCGCTCGCCACGGACGAGTAGCCGTTCTCCACAGTTTCCCTCTCCCCCTGGCGCTCGGACGCAAAACCTAGCCACTCTGGTGGGATGCGTGTCACCTGGAACGATCGTCTTGACCTCGACCTCACATCGACCGCGACGTGTGCGGACCTCGTGGCTTATCTGGGGAGTATCGGCGATACCCCCGGAGAGGTGTGGTGCGGGGCAACCCGGTTGGACCGTGACCACCGCGCGGGCGTCCCTCCGTTGGTGCACGGCGCATCACTGCGCCGCGATCCAGGTCAGCCCGCGGCACTTCTCACGGATCCACATCTCGCGGTGACCTGCGGCCCCGACGCGGGGCGAATGGTGCCGCTCACGCGTGACGGAATCAGCATCGGCCGCGGCGAATCATGCGACCTTGCACTCGCTGATGATGCCGTGAGCCAGCTCCACGCGACGGCCGGCTTCGACACGGCCGCGTGGGCGCGCGACGGCGGCTCAAGAAACGGGACGATGCTGATTCGAGCAGACGGCACGCGCTTGCGCGCACGTCGGCTTAGGCC
>Ga0307486_1001686_pt1 | contig 16371 bp, 11 predicted proteins | sample CBIW02metaG_FD_203663 | JGI IMG/M metagenome (GOLD analysis project Ga0307486, IMG submission 203663) | Sea-ice brine microbial communities from Beaufort Sea near Barrow, Alaska, United States - CBIW 0.2 | ecosystem: Environmental > Aquatic > Marine > Coastal | place: USA: Alaska | collected... | reverse complement strand
CGACGTTCTCAAGCTGAATCTTCACGTCAACCGGGAAGTTATAGGCGCTGCCGACGAGGATTCCGACAATGGCGATGGCGTCGTCGCCCTCGGTCATTTCTGGCGTGATCTCAGCGGTCTGCTCTTCACCTTCGCGCTCAAAGATGACCGTAGCGGGAGTAGTAATGCCATTGTTGGCGATCTCATCGCGCAATCCGGCGACGTCTCCGAAGGTTTCGCCGTTCACGCTGCGAATGATGTCGCCTGCCTGGAGTACGCCTTCTGACGGCCCACCCTTGGAGACCTCGGCGACCGTGAGCGTTGCATCAAACTCGTAGCCCAGGTCCGCCAGAGCAGCAGCGATCGCTTCTTGCTGTGAACTTTCCATTTGGATTCGGCCAGCTTCAGCCGACTCTTCAACAGTCACACCCGGTTCGTACACGCTCTCGACCGGAACAATCGCGCGACTACGGTCGAAGAACGCTGCACCAACTTCAAACCAGCTCAGTGGTGATTCAGGGTTTCCCTGAATGTTCACGGTGAGCATTGAGAGAGCACCCTCGGTGGGGTACGTCGTTTCGACGGGAATTTGGATGAGCGGCACAAGGTCGCCCTCAATCTCGACGTCACCCAAAGTGTCGTATACGGGCCCCGGCTGCTCGATGATGTACGGCGACGGAACAAGTGTTGCGAGCAGCGTGCCGACGAGTGCAACGCCGAGAGTCAGCCACCCTAGCCAGCCACTTTGGGCGCGGCGTGATGAAGGTTCGGGACGATTATCAGTAAACAGGGCCACCTAGATCCTTACGGGGTGGTAGAGGTTGTTCGCCACAGGCGCACGGTAAGAGTTACTAGCCTAGGTCAAAACTCAGCCGCGCACGGCATCGAGCGGCTAGCGTTAATCCATGGCTGACGATGCTGACAACAATTCCGAAGACGAGTTCCGCGACATGATGCGCGAATTCCTCTCGGGCGATGGAGAAATCGACCCGGCGAAACTGGCCGCTGCTGCTGGATTGCCCAACGATCCGGCGATGATCCAACAACTTCTTAGCCAACTTCAGAATGCTCTGGGTAAGAGCGGCGATGGAATCAATTGGGACATCGCCCTCGAACAAGCCAAGAGCATTGCCAGCCAGAGCACGGTTGTTTCGCTACCTGAGGAACGCACCAAGCTGGAACAAGCCCTCCACGTGGCCGCGTTGTGGCTCAATGAGGTCACTGATATTTCTGAACTCACCATCGAACCCAAACTGCTCAGCCGCAGCGAGTGGGTCACCATCACGATGCCGATCTGGACTCAGTTGGCAGAGCCTGTTGCCACCTCGATTTCGAACTCGCTTACAGATGTGCTCAAGCAGAACGCACCAGAAGAGATGTCTGAGATGCTCGACGGGGCAAGCAAAGTGATGCGCGACATCGGCGGCACCCTCTTCGCCATGCAGCTTGGCCAGGTGGTCGGCCAGCTTTCGAGCGAGGTGGTTTCCGGTGGCGACATCGGTATTCCGCTGTTTGACGAACAACAAGCAACCTTGGTTCCGCAGAGCGTCTTCGCATTTGGCAATGGACTCGATCTCCCCGACGAGGAGATTCACCTCTATCTGGCGGTGCGCGAGCTCGCGCACGCCCGGCTCTTCCGGCACGCGCGCTGGCTCCGCCTTCAGCTGCTTACCTCGATCACGGCGTATGCCCACGACATCCACATCGATTCGGATGCGATTGCTGAGCTCGCGAACGGCTTCGACCCGAACAATCCCGAAGAGTTACGCGATGCGATGACCAACGGATCGCTCATCCCGCCGAAGAGCGAAGAGCAGCGGGAAGCTCTCGAACGTCTTGAGACTGTGCTCGCACTCGTTGAAGGTTGGGTGGATGTTGTCACGGCTGAGGCGACCTCGCGACTGCCCTCACGTGGTGCTATTGCTGAGACTGTGCGCCGACGTCGCGCCTCAGGCGGCCCAGCTGAGTCAGCGTTTGCAACACTTGTCGGGCTTGAACTTCGCCCCCGCCGGCTGCGCGAAGCTGCCGCAATGTGGCAACACGTCAGTGATGAGCTCGGCGCCGAACAACGAGATGCGCTCTGGTCTCACCCCGATCTCATGCCAACTGCGGCCGACATTGATGACCCTGCCTCCCTCGTGGCTCGACTTCGCGACGGCGGCAAGACGCCAGACGACATCGATCAGGCCATTGATGCCCTCCTGAATGACGAGTCTGGCGACCGACCGCATGAGGGCGACGGCAACTAGACCCAGTGCCGTGAGCAGGTGTTCGACTCGAGCGCAAACGACTGTGGATTCTTCGCGATGAGTGGTCGGGCTGTGTGCGCTAATAGTGCCCATGATCCTGCGTGTAGACCCCCGACTACCTTTAGTGTGGCGCTCCCCGACTAGCGCGCAATTCGGCATTGATCCACCCGCCATCGTACTGACCGATGTCACCGAAATTCAAGAGAAGATCCTTGCCGCACTCGTTGCCGGCATTAGCCGCAGCGGATTCGACATGCTGGCGCGATCACACCCCGCAGAGTGCGATGACCTGCTCGATGTGCTGTCCCGCGTGCTTGTTGCCGCTCCTCGGCGCGTCCCCAACCCGCTCATTGCCGTTGTGGGTACCGGGCCACTCACCGAATCGATCGCACGGATCTTGGCAGCGAGCGGCGCGAGTGTGAGCGTTGCCAATCACTCAGATGAACTGACCAACCCTGATCTTGATCTCGCGATCCTGGTCGGTCATTTTGCTATCCCGCCGTCGGTTCACTCGCACTGGCTTCGCCGCGACATTCCGCATCTCTCGGTTGTCATCTCCGATTCCGCTGCCGAGATCGGGCCCGTCGTCGCCCCGGGAACAACCGGATGCCTACTCTGCGTAGAGCTGCACCGACGGGATGCAGATCCGGCGTGGCCTGCCGTCGCCACTCAACTCATGGGTCGCACCTCACACGCCGAAACTCCGGTGTTGATTGCAGAAGCGGCCGCCGAAGCAAGCCGTATGGCACTGCACAGTCTCGGGCGCGTTGGCTATACGGTTTACGATCAGACACCAGCCGAGGCGACATCTTCCGTTCGCATCGACTATGCGACCGGTCGTCGAGACGAGAGTCTGCGGTTCCGGCACCCCGAGTGTGGGTGCCAGCACATGGGAACGATCGCTAGCGTGACGTCCGATCGCGCAAGTCGTCCAGAAAACGACTGGGAGCGCGACGCCCAGCCCGACCTGTTTGCGCGCTAGCGGACCACGACATTCCGAGCGAGCGACGCGCGCGCGTGATTCCGACATAGAGAAGGCGTCGTTCCTCATCGATTGCCTCCGGGGTGCGGGCGTAGCTGATCGGCAACAGGCCTTCGTTGAGCCCAACAATGTGCACGCAGTCCCACTCCAAACCTTTGGCTGAATGAAGGGTGGCGAGGTTCACGGCAGAGCGCAACGGCTCGTTGTTGCTGCTCTGACGATCAACCAAATCGGCGACAAACTCGCGGAGCGTTTGCTCCGTGCCAGCGTCTTCGGCCAGACGCATGATGACGTTGAGCGATTCCCAGCGATCGCGCACAGACCCGGCGCTCTCCGGCGGATCTTGCGACCATCCGATCGATCTAAGAACGTCGCTTACCGATTTAAAGAGCGGTTCGGTTGCCGTGGTGATGGACGCTCCACGCAGCAACATGATTGCCTCTTTGACCTCACGTTGGTCAAAGAATCGGGTGGCTCCCCGCACAAGAAAGGGAACCCCGGCGGCGGTTAGTGCGGCCTCGATCGCTTGCGACTGGGCGTTGATGCGGTAGAGAACGGCGATCTCTTCTGGAGACGTTCCTGCCGCGATTTGGCCGGCGATAACTTCAGCAACTGCCGCCGCTTCAACCTGATCGTTGTCGTATCCCGTGACCGCCGGGGTTGAAGAGTGTTCTGCAGTCGCAGCCTGGAGCGTCAAGGCTCCCGGCTGGTTGTTCATCAGCTTGTTTGCGGTGTGCACGATCTCAGGCGTCGAACGATAGTTACGTTCCAGACGAAGCACGACCGCGTTGTCGTGATGAGAGGCGAAACGCAGCAAAAAGTCGGGACTTGCGCCAGCGAAGGAGTAAATGGTCTGGCTGACATCGCCAACAACACAGAGGTCATCACGGTCACCGACCCACAACCGCAGCAGTTCATGCTGCAGAGGCGAAACGTCCTGGTACTCATCAACGACAAAGAAGCGGTACTGCTCGCGCACTTGCTGCGCAATCCGTGGCTCTGCTTCGATCATGCCGGCCGCAGCCAAGAGCACATCTTCGAAGTCAATCTGTCGGCGCGCATCTTTGGTTGCCTCGTAGGCGGTCTGCAGGTCGACCATTCGATCAACAGTGAGAGCAGCCGGCTGAGTGCGTTCGGCGTTGCCGTACTGCTCGATCGACATCCGAGAGGTCTTACGCCACTCGATTTCAGCAGCAACGTCGCGCAGAGTGGCGGTGTCTATCTTGAGTTTGAGCGAATCGGCAGCATGCGCAATCATCCGCGCCTTGCCTTCGAGCAGTCTCGGCATCGTGCCACCGATAGTTTGTGGCCAAAAAGCGTTCAGTTGCGAGAGTGCGGATGCGTGAAATGTTCGAGCGGCAACACCTTCCGCACCGAGAGTACGCAGTCTGGTGCGCAGCTCCCCCGCGGCACGATTGGTGAATGTCAGCGCCATCACGCGACTGGGCGGGTAAACGCCGGTTGCGACCCCGTACGCGATTCGATGGGTGATCGCCCGGGTCTTTCCCGTGCCGGCTCCTGCAAGCAGGCAGACCGGCCCAAGCAGCGCTTCGGCCGCCTGGCGTTGGCCCTCGTCAAGGGCGTCGAGAAGTTGGTTTGCCTCTAGCGTCACGGGTTCTCGTCAATCGGTTGGCCGTACCAGTGCTCAATAATGGCGCGCGCTATGGATGAGTGCCCTGGCAGTCGGATCTCGCTCAACGAGTCGGCAAGTTCGTCACGACTGAACCACCGCAGATCAAGAATTTCGGTGCCGTCTGGCGTTCCCGACCCGATAAAATCTGGGGCGACGGATGCCGTGAACCCGAGCATCAGCGAGGCAGGGAATGGCCACGGCTGACTGCCGAGATAGACGGGGTCAACGACCGGAACTCCGGATTCTTCGAGAATCTCGCGCTGAACGGCAGATTCGAGAGACTCGCCCGGCTCGACAAATCCGGCCAGCAGCGAGTAACGGTTAGATTCCCAGAGAGCGTTGGAGCCGAGCAGGAGTCGGTCATCGTTGTCAGTCACACCGACAATGATCGCTGGGTCGGTGCGGGGAAAAACTTCAAGCTTCGAGGTCACGTCTCGACGCACCCATCCTGCCTTTTCCACCACAGTTGGCTCTCCCGTGCGTGGTGAGAAAAGGTGCGAGGAGTGCCAATTCAGTATGGCAAGCGCTTCGGTGAACAGCCCAGCATCCCGGTCGCTCAATCGCGTTGCGATGGTGCGTAGGTTTCCCCAGCTCGCTTCAGCAAAGTGTCCGGCATCCTGAAGCTCGAGGGCCACGATCGGCGTGCCAACAGGTTCAGAACTTGTTGTTGACATAGACAGGCCAAGGTAGACACTCGTGTGGCCGCGCTCGATAGCGTGAGTTGGCAACAGAGCTAGTGAGCCGTCTTCGGCCAGAAGTGCTGAGCCCTCAAAAATGGGCAAAACCCTCGTCGTTGTGTCGCGCCACAAGCGGTCAAGAAGATAAGGATCTTCTCGAGCAAGATGGTCACGATCCATTTCATATCGCGACAGTGGCAGTCGCGAAAGAAAAGCCTGTGACATGTATCGACCCCGTCCCAAGTGCGTGGCGTGCGGCAAATGCGCGTCAGAGCAACCTACCCTGAGTGTTATGGCCAGATCACATCTCACTCTAGCCGCGCTGGCGACCTCGGCTGTCGAGGGACTCGATGTTGCCGCAGCCGCACCGTTCGGCACCGGCAACGGCAATGACTTTGACTCCGCACTCGTTACCGGGCGCGACGGCAAGCACTGGATTATTCGAGTGCCCCGCAACACTTCCGCCGAAAACACGCAGTCTGCCGACCTCGTTGCTCTTCGAGCACTCAGCGCCGGCGTGCGCACCCGACTACCCTTTTCCGTCACCAGCTATGCGGGCCAGGTTCCGGTTGGCCAAACTCGCGGCATCGTCTACGAATTTGTGTACGGCAGTAAAGTACCGATGCGCTCCTACACGACCGGGCCCGGCTCGCTTGCTGCGTCAATCGGTTCCGCCATTGCCGCGATCCACGGCCTACCAACAAGCTTCGTTGCGGATGCCGGACTTCCCGTTCAGACCGCAGGCGAAAGTCTTCGTGCGTGCATCTCGATCATCGACCGCGCCGCAGCTACCAAACTTGTCCCTGCTGCGCTGCTCGATCGCTGGCGCAAAGCAACGGAAGATTCCAAGCTCTGGCAGTTCCAGCCGACCGTAGTCAACGGATCCCTCGTCTCTGATTCATTCTTGAGCGCAAACAATGTCGTCACTGGCGTGCTCGGCTGGCAAGACATTAAGGTCGGCGACCCGGCGACAGACCTGCAGTGGCTCTTGGGGCCCCGCGATGACGCCATCATCGACACAGCATTTGGTGCATACTCGGATGCTCACGGTGCTGGCGATCGCCAGCTCAAGCAGCGTGCAACCTTCTACGCGGAACTTTCGGTCGCCAAGTGGTTGCTGCACGGAACCGAAGTGCGCAGTACCGAGATTGTGGACGACGCTGTCGAGATGTTGACGACTCTGGTCGATGACATCCGAGATGACGTAATGAACCCGATCAGCGCAAACACCATGCCAACCATGGCCGTCGACGAGGTCGAAGCGATGCTGCGCAAGGACCACCGCGTCGGCTAATTTGCCGAGCTAGACTCCCGCGCCGCCTGTGCGTCGATAATCGTAATCGGCTCGGTTATTGCACGCGACCGGTGCTGAGGCACGATTGCGATCCAGCGACCATTGCGGCGCGGACTGACCGTTACCTTGAGTCGCCCTGATCTGGCCAGCACGATCGCTATTGCGATTGCTGCGACAGCGGGCACTCCTCCGGCGATGACGAACGCCGTCTTGGCTCCGAGCAATTCGGCGATGGATCCCATCAGCGGACCACCGACCGCCTGACCTCCGAGTATCACCATGACCCAGAAGGCCATGACGCGACCGCGGATGACGATGTTTGACGACAACTGCACCATGGTTTCGGCCGCCGTCATGAGCAGCAGTCGACTGAGGCCGACACCGATCAGCACGCCCAAAAACAGCCCGTAGATCGGAACGATTCCGGCGAGCATCATCATCACCCCGTAGAGCACCGCCCCAAAGATGATTGTGCGCAATCGCAGACTCGATCGACGAGCAGAAGCGAGGGCACCGAGGAGTGCACCGATCGCGGCGAGCGAGTTGTAGAGGCCGTAGCCGCTGGCCCCCGTGCCGTACACGGTGTTGGCCATCGCGGCGAGCAGTGTCGGCATTGGCATCCCAAACACGGCGATGATGAACACCATGATCATTGTCCAGAACAGCGTTGGCTTATTGCGGATATAGCGAGCAGCTTCGCGAATCTGGCCTTTGGATTCGGGAGCGCGCGGGGCGATAAGCAGTTCGCGCTTGCGCATGGACGCCAAGATAATCACGCCGATCACGACTGCGACGGCGTTGATACCAATGGCCCATCCTGAACCGGCTGCCACGATCAGAGCACCGCTCAAAGCGGGACCCAAGAAAGCCCCGGAGTGGAAGATTGAGGCATTAAGGCTGATCGCGTTGCGCAAGTGACGTGGGCCAACGAGCTCGTTCACAAACACGGCTCGTGCCGGGTTGTCGAAGACCTGCACGATACCCATCAGCAGAACCATGAGGTACACGAGCCAGAGCTGTGCCACTCCCGCGATCGTCACAATCGCGAGGGCGAGACTGAGCATGCCGATGATGGACTGCGCGACCATGAGCGTCGCGCGCTTGTCGAAACGGTCGGCAATGACGCCCGCATAGGCTCCGAGCACAATCGTCGGAGTGAACTGGATAGCGATCGTCAGGCCAACCAGCGCAACATTGCCGGTGAGTTCAAGGACGAGCCAGTCAACGGCGATGCGCTGCACCCAGGCAGCGGTGTAAGCAATGAACTGTGCAACCACGTAGAGCCGGTAATTGTGTAGTCGCAACGAGCTGAAAGTGTCGCGCCAGAGTGGGCGCTGCATCACCGCCGAGATGGGCACCGTTGCCGGAGAAGTCTCAGATGTCATAGCCACGACTTCAACCGTATTGTCTTAGCACTCATTCCAGTGCATAATCGAGCCTATAAATTCAATTACGTTTCGTAATGGAGCCCCATGTTTGACCCGGTACTGCTGAAGTCGTTTGTCGCTGTTGCTGACACGCTCAGCTTCACCGAGGCCGCTCGAACGCTCACTCTGAGCCAGCCGACCATCAGTCAGCACATTCGCAAACTTGAGACCGCTGCCGGACGCACGCTTGTGGTGCGCGATACTCGCGCGGTGTATCTCACAGACAACGGTGAGGCCATGTTGGGCTTCGCTCGCGCGATCTTGGCAGAAGAGGATCAGGCAGTGAAATACTTCACCGGTTCGGCAATGCGCGGGCGACTTCGGTTCGGCTCAGCCGATGACCTCGCGCTAAATGAGCTTCCTGGAATCCTGCGAAACTTTCGCCAGCTCTACCCCCAGATCAATCTCGAACTGACAGTCAGCCAGAGCGGCGCTCTCGTGCGCCGCCTCCAGGCCGGACAGCTCGACCTCATCTTCGTCAAGCAAGGCACCGGAATTGAGGGCGGCAGACTCGTGCGTCGCGACCGGATGGTGTGGATGGGCCACAAGAGCACAGCCCTCGAGTCAGGCGCGCCGGTTCCGTTGATCGTCTATCAGGCACCCAGCTTGGGCCGTGCCTACGCAATGCGAGCTCTTGAAGCGAGCGGTCGAACGTGGCGCATCACGTGCAACGTGAAGGAAGTGAGCGGTGCTCTGGCTGCAGTACGTGCGGGAATAGGTATCGCGGTGTTCCCTCAGTCGCTCATCCCGACGGATCTTGCCCAGCTCCCCGCAACATTTGAGTTGCCAGAACTCGGCGACGTCGATTTTGTTTTGCTCGACAACCCGCAGGCAGCCAGAGAGCCGATCGATGCGCTCAGCACCGCAATCTTGAGTCGCCCGGCGCTTCTTTAGTTCCGAGCACCACCGAAGCTCGGAGCGGCACCAACCGATCGCTCCCAGGCCCCACGAAGTTCACTTTCGCTCGAGATGTGTTCGGGGCGAATCACTGTGTCGTCAGCCACAAAGTAGAACGCCGCATCGATCTTGTCGGGAGCGATGCCTTTCCACTGCGCATAAGCGAGTCGATACAGCGCAAGCTGCAGCTGTTTTGCTTCTAGGTCGGCGGCATCGCGCGGCGCACGACCCGTCTTCCAATCAACAATTTCGTAGCGATCGCCGTCGGCATACACAGCATCTATCTTGCAGATTACGACCCTGTCATCGAAGGGGACGTGGATCTCGATCTCGACATCCACTGGTTTGCGCGTTGCCCACTTTGAGCGCTCAAAGGTGGCTTGCAGTTCGGCGAGCTTCGCGGCATCCGCGACCCCGTCGGCATCCGCGCCGTCGATTTCAAGCGGAAGCGCATCGAGAGTTTCGGCTGAAGCCGAAACACCGAACCGTGCCTCCACCCACTCGTGGAATTGGGTTCCGAGTCGCGTTGCACGGTAGGGCTTCTCCGGCATTGGTCTGCGCAGTGACAGCGCAACCGCTTCAGGGTCAGCGATGTAGTCCTTGAAGCGCGATGCGGGAATGCGCTGCGGTAGAGGTGTGCGTTGGGCCTCACTTGCGGCCCTATTGCGTTCGGCGACCAGCAAATCGATCTCGTGCGACCACAAACCTTCTGCACCGGGGTCGGCAGTGCGCACTAGCTCGGCAGCTGTCTCAACGGTGGTGCGACGGTGTCCAAGAGGATCGAATGGCCACAGCGGGTCAACCACGTCGTTCAGCATCGGGTTCTCGTCGTTTTCTGCGTCGGTCGGCAGCTCAGCAATCAGTCCGCGCTGCTCGAGTTCCTGCAAAAAAACGCTCGGCACTTGAGGCTTGCTGCGGCTCGACCAGAACGATCCCGTGAGCAACAGGTTGTCTCGTGCCCGAGTCAGCGCGACATAGCCTAGGCGACGCTCTTCGGCCTGATGGCGATCAGCAAGTGCGGCTTTGAACTCTTTCAGCGAGGCATCAAACTCGGACTGGTAGCTCGCACTCTCCCAGCCGAGCTCGGGAAGTTCAGCAGCGTCGCCGCGGAAAGCGAAGGGAAGCTTGCCAAACCCGACCCACCCTTTTCCTTCCCGTGAGGTCGCCGGCACTTCCCCGGCGACGAGACGCGGAAGGGAAACGAGATCCCATTCCAATCCCTTCGACGCGTGGATCGTGAGTAGTTGTACTGTGCCGGCTTCGGCATCGTCACTGCGCGGACCCATCATGTCTTGCTGGGCCGCGCGCCGTAGCCACGACAAGAAACTGCCGAGGTTGGCTTGGTCATCGCTCGCGAGAAAACCAGCAAGTTCATCGTGGAATGCGTACAGGTTCGCCATTCCCTGAGCCTGGGTCCGGCTGGCCACGACTTCGATGTCGAGCAGCAGTTCCTGTTCAAGCAATCGCACAAGATCGCCCAGTTCGAGCCCCACCCGCGACCGGAAGAATGCCAACTGTTTGGCGGCATCCTTGAGCCGCGAGAGCCCCTCGGCGCTGAACTCGGCAAGTTGCGAATGAGTTGCGGGCGCTTCGCCGACAAAATCGAGGGCATCCACTATTGATGCCGAATCGTCGACGGCGACAGAGTCCCGCATCCGCTGGCGAACTTCGGCGCTCAGCTCCTGCTGCGTGACAGAACGACTGAGCAGCCACCGCGACAACACTGCAAGTTCCTGAAGATCGCGGGTGCCGATCGACCACCGCGCACCCGAGAGCAGCCGGATCAGTTCTGAACCGGCTGTCGGATCATGGATGACGGTGAGTGCGCTCACGAGGTCAACAATTTCGGGCGTCGACAGCAGACCGCCAATGCCGAGCACGTGATACGGAACATCTTCAGCGCCGAGTGCTGCCGCGAAGCGATCCATATCGCTGCGGCGCCGGAACAGGATCGCGGCCGTTGGCGGCGCGGGTGCGACAGCCTCGGGGTCGGGATCGTAGTGATTCCAGGCCTGCGGCGCGAGTGCCTGCGCGAACCACTTTGCGACGCCTCTGGCTTCCTCATCAATATGTTCGAAGTAGTACGCATCGATGGCACCTTCGGGAGCTGCCGGGCGAGCATCCAACGATTCGACTGGCACGGGTGAGCGTGCGCTCAGCGGCTCGACGATGACGTTTGCGGCATCGAGCACGCTCGTGGCATTGCGCCAACTGGTCGACAACGCGAACACCTGGGCATCGTTGTCGTCACTGAAATCGCGGCTAAATCGAGCCAGGTTTGCTGCACTGGCGCCACGCCATCCATAGATTGACTGGTGTGGGTCGCCGACTGCCATCACTGAGTGGTTGGCGAAGAGCCGTGCGAGGAGACGCGTCTGTACGACGCTGGTGTCCTGGTATTCGTCGAGCAGCACGACCCGGAAGCGGTCCTGATAGTGGGTAACGACGTCGGTCGAGCGCTCACTGACTTCAAGTGCCAGCGCGACCTGATCACTGAACTCAAGCAGTCCCTGCGCGCGCTTCTGCTGTGCATATTGCACGGCCAGCGCGAGCAGCGGCGCCAGAGAACTGACGTCTTTTACGGCGTCGAGGACAGAGGCATACGGGGTCTTCTTACGGGCCGTGTCGGCGTAGGGCAGTTCGGCGATCCCGCGGAATCGCTGCGCGTAGGCGGCAACCTCGTCAGCGTTGGCAACATTGTCACTGAGCGCGTGACTAAGGTCGAGCACTGCCTCTGTGAGCGCATTGATCGATTTCTCGAGCCCGATCAGTCGTTCATCGGTACTGGCGACAACGATCTTGCGGGCCAACTGCCACGAGGAGGGATCGTTGAGCAGCGTCGATTCTGGCTCGCGGCCGATAAGGAGCGCATTCTCGGTGAAGAGGGAGCTTGCGAAGGAGTTATAGGTTGAAATTGTCGGCTGGTCGAATTCGATCGACGCAGTCTCGGGGGTGGCTACGAAGCGTTCGGGGAACCGATCTTGTACTTCGCGCAGAATCGCGATGCGCTCGCTTACCCGCTTGCTGAGCGAACCAGCGGCTTTGCGCGTGAAGGTGAGCCCCAAGATCTGGTCAGGGCTTACGAAGTTGTTGGCGACGAGCCACACAACGCGGCTGGCCATCGTGTCGGTCTTTCCGCTGCCGGCACCCGCCACGACGAGGGCGGGAGACAGTGGCGCTTCGATCACGACTTGCTGTTGTGCCGTTGGCGCGTGGATACCCATGAGCCCCGCGAGGTCTACTGAGGAGATCATCGAGCGCTCACCGCTGGCACCACGTGGATGCGGCAGTTGCCGAAGCTCCACGGATCGGTGCAGTGGCTGCTCATGCGAGCCACAAAAACGCTGTCAGCCATACCCCTCGCATCCTCGACTACTCGCTGGCGGAAGGCTTCGAGTTGTTCATCAGTCATGGGTGCCTGTTTCGGGTCGACGTAGTCGCGAGTTTTTGCCGACGGCGAGAGCACGACAAGTTTTGCACCACCATTGATGAGTCCCTCGGGAACGCCATCGATCGCTCCCGATGCGAAAGCAAGCTGGTACGCCCCGAGCTGCGGATGGTCGGCAACAGCGTTATCCGTTGCTGGCTCGTTCTTGCCGGTCTTGAGGTCGACAATCACCGCAGTGGTGCCGCCATACACTTCGACGCGGTCAATCTTTCCGCTAAGTCTGGCCTGCTGCAGCGCAAGCTCAAAGCTCATTTCGTTGCTGATTAGTTCTCCGCCGTTGGATTCGAAGTCGCGCAGGTAGGTCGCCAAATGCTGGGTCAGTGTGCGCGCCCGTAGCTTCTCGGCCTCGGACTGCCACACCGCCTCAAAGCTCATTTCGCCCCAGCGCGCCTCGACCGCACGAAATAGTGCTTCCGCACTGAACTCGGTTGTGGTCTCTGCGACCCCGTGGATGAGCGAGCCCAAGTTCGAGGCCACGTTGGTCGTTGACCCACCCAATTGGTCGATCGCCCAGTGCAGCGGGCAGCTCTCGAACGATTCCATCCGGGAGGGCGATACTCGTACTTCGGAGTTCGGATCGCTCAGGTCTACCAGTGGAGCGGTAGTGCTCGGGGCTCGCAATCCGTACCAGGAGCGCGGATCAGCGCCGGGAACACCCTCGTCGGCTAGGCGTGCGAGGGAGGATGCAGCAGCGGCCGGATTGGCCGAGGTCGTCAGTTCGCGTCGAAGCACTCCGACGAGCCCCCGCAAGCTGAGCGGCGGTCGAGCACGTGCAGGTTCATCCGGGGAGGGGATCAAGCTCAAGAATGGGGATGGCATGTTGTCATCGCCCTCAACAGCCGTGACGATCACTTCGCTTGTTGCTCGAGATACTGCTTGAGCAAACATGCGTAGCTCGTCGTGAAGTACCTCCCGGCGCCGGTCGGTGACGGCAAGCTTCTCCCCCGCTAGTACACGGGGCAAGTCGTGGGCGCCCAAGAGAGAGCCGCGTACACGCAGATTGGGCCACACGTTTTCTTGCACCCCGGCGATTACAACAACATCGAACTCTTGACCAATGACGGATGCCGGCGTTCCGACCGTCACAGAGTCAACAATCGAACGTGCAGCGAGTGTGTCTTCTGCGACGTCAGCAGAGAGCCATTCGTTGAGAAAAACGTTGGCGGGAGCATCCGGTCGTCGTTCCACAAAACGTTTGGCCGAGGAAAAGAGCGCAACGACGGCATCGAGGTGGCGGTTGGTTTCTTCCGCAACCACGCCGGAGCCCAATGCCTGGGTGAACCAGCGGTCGGCGAGTCCACTGCGCTGCCACGCTCCCCACAGCAATTCTTCTATGGTGTCGCCTGCGGCACCCGCCGCAGCAGTTTCGCGCAGATTTTTCGCCACCGCTGCTGCCTGACGTGCGACACGGGTTTCGATTGTTGTGAAGCCCGCCGGGGCCGCGAGGGCTTGGGCGATTAGTTGATCGGCGGAGTCATAAATTTCGGCACCGAGCGCCTCGTGCCGCAATGCTGCTTTCAGGCGACGCAGCGACACCGCATCGAAACCGCCAACGGAACTGCACAGCAGCTCGACCGCTGACGCCGCATCCAGCGGTCGGCGCTCCAAAGCCAACTCGAGCAACACGATCAGGCCATTCACACTGAATTCGTCGCGAACCGCACTGCGTGCACTCGACACGCTCGTGACGACCTCAAGGGTGCGAAGTTGCCGCGCGAGCGAAGGAATCAATGACCCTGTGCGAACAATCACGGCCATGCGCGACCACGGTACCGACTCAAGAACATGTTTTTCGCGCAGGCGGCGAGCGATGAATGCCACTTCTTCGGCTGGCGTTGCCAACTGATAACTGTGGATGCTCGACGGCTCCGTTGCGACAGCTGCCGACTTGCGCTGCTCGATGAGACCGGTAACCCCCACGCGCTGAGTTATATCGGTGACGGCCTGCCGAAGTACCGCGCTGTGCCGATGCACCGACGATAAGTACAGCGTCTGGCAGTTGTCGAGCTCAACCCGCTCGGCCCAGCGAGCTAAGACACCGGGCTGGGCGCCGCGGAACGAACCCGTCGTGAGGTCGGGGTCGCCGAAGCCGATGATTGTGATGCCGCGACTGCCAAGAGCACGCAGCAGCGAGATCGTGGCCTCAGTGAGCTCGTGGGCATCATCCACAATCACGAGACGAAGCCGGTCAATGGCGGCGTAGTGCCCCTCGGTGATGAGCCCCGCAGCCTCGCCGAGGAGCTCGCTGGCATCAAAATGACGATCACGATAGTTGGCTTTGACCGCGTCATACACGGTGATGAATGCGGATGCCGCAACCCACTCCGGTCGGTCGTTGCGTTCGCCCAACTGCGCAAGCTCGAGGGGCGTGACGCCAAACTCGACACAGCGCATCATGAGATCCCGCAGCTCGGTGCGGAAGCCGCGGAGCCGGCGGACCTCGGCATCGAGGTGGGCAGGCCAGGGTGCGCCAGCGCCGTCGGCAATCTCGCCAGCCAGGAGTTCCGCAATAATCTGGTCTTGCTCGGCGCCCGTCAGCAGTGTCGGGGCTCCATTTCCCGCGACAGCCGCGGCCTCCCGAATCACTTCGAAGGCGAGAGAGTTTGCGGTTCTGGCCATCGGACCAAGGGTTGGTGCGTCAATGCGGGCAGCGAGCCGATCACGCAGCGCGGTTGCACTTTGGCGCGTTGCCGAAAGAACAACGATCTGTTCTGGGGACCAGCCGCGAGCGTGCACTCGTTCGGCAACGACCTCAACGAGGGTCTCTGTCTTACCCGAGCCTGGGGCTCCGACCACAATCGCGCTCACCCCATCGTCGAGCGCAACGACAGCGCGCTGCGAATCGTCGAGAGTATGCGGCTCGGCAGCCGTGACATCCGACCGCTCGGGTAGCAAATTGACCATGAATCAACGTTATCTGGGTGCGCTGACAGAGAACGGACATTCACCGACTCTGGTTGTGTCGTAATCTGGGCTCGTGGACATAAGCATCGGTATCAACAACAGCCCCCGTGAGATCACCTTCGAGTCGGCACAGTCGTCAAGCGAGGTCGAATCGATCATTGCCGAGGCACTGAACTCGGATGCCAAATTCGTGAGCCTTCGCGACGCGAAGGGCAAGCTCTTCATCGTTCCGACGTCGGCGCTCGTCTACGTCGAACTCGGTGATGAGGAATCTCGCCGCGTCGGATTCGTGGCCTAACGTGGAGCTTCTCTTCGTTACGGTCATCGGCGCATCGCTTGCCGCGATCCTGAGGTACCTCTTGCCCTCACGCGGCATGTACGGCAGCGCACTGCTGCCCGCCGTAGGCGCCGCTGTTACCGCAACGGTCTGGGTTGCCCTCGTGTGGGTCGGACTCACCTTTGACGGAACGTGGATCTGGGTCGCCAGCCTGCTGGCCGGCGTTGGCGCTGCGCTTACGACAGCACTGATGCTGCCTCGTCACCGTGAAGCCGCGGATGCGCGCTCGTTTCAAGAATTTTCGCGCGGCTAAGCAGCACTTCGCGCGGCTAAGCAGCACTTTCGCGCCGCGAACGACGCGATTCTGACTAGGCCGTGAGGCCGAGAGCATCCATTCGGCGCGTGTGCGCTGCAATGAGTTCTTCAAATACAGGCTCGACCTGTGCCTCGGTCGATCGAGTGTGGTCGGGGAATACCAGCGCCGAGCGGGCGGCGAGCATCATGTCGCCCACAAGCCGTCTGCCCCACATGGCCAGTCGCGAGTCGAGTCGAGGATTCGCATCGATCGCGGCCTGTAGATACTCGGCGAGCACCTGCTCGCCGG
>Ga0307486_1001685_pt1 | contig 16375 bp, 13 predicted proteins | sample CBIW02metaG_FD_203663 | JGI IMG/M metagenome (GOLD analysis project Ga0307486, IMG submission 203663) | Sea-ice brine microbial communities from Beaufort Sea near Barrow, Alaska, United States - CBIW 0.2 | ecosystem: Environmental > Aquatic > Marine > Coastal | place: USA: Alaska | collected... | reverse complement strand
AAACAGGCAAACTTTCTTTGACCAACAGAAATAGCTAACCTATATTTACAATCTGGTGCACTGCTGTTGCCATTTTTGGCGCATTCATACTTTCCATTTTTGGTGCATTGTCAGTTACCGACTACAACTCCTCATAAACCTCGTATTTGTTCTGTAATTCTTTTTTATTGTTGCCTAGAGAAAGGACTTCTACTATTAAATCCGGTGCTCGCACACATCCAGCCTGATCTATCTTTGAGCAGTCTCAAACCACACAAATATCTGGCTGAACAACCGTAAAAATATCTTCATTGATTTTACTGGTAGCCTTACGTCAAATGGGGCGATAAATGCTTCACATGGCTTATTTTCCAGATATTGCAGAAATGCTGAACCTAAACGTAAGACGATCTGCTGATGCTTCATTCTTGGTGCTGCAGCTACAGATCGGAACACTTTGCCCTTGATGAGCTCAACCATCTGGTCAATCTCCCAAGTTAAATAGTCCGCATAAGAATACCTTCCATATCCTGTAAACGGCTCTTCTACCAGCTTTTTCTTAGTGGGTTCCATAAGAGTAAGTTATGGAAATGATGGAAGAGTTTTGAGAAAAATTTCATGTATTAGGATTTTGCAAATAGTTTTGAAACTGGTTAGAGGTCAGTCGCATTGATCGGAAGATTAATCCAGTAATCAGTGGTTAGGTTGCTGTCCCAACTGATTAAGGATTAATTGGTTTAGAAGTTTAAACTCATTCTTTGGCCTCCGTGTAAAACTTAGCGTTTTTCGCGGTTAAAAGGACTTAAATATATCTCCCCACTTCAAAACCCTTCAATTCCAAAGTCGTGTCCTTTTGTTGATATAGTTCGATCTTTTTATTAATTCTTGTTCAAATATTATATAACTGATTGTTCGGTCTTAAAAAAAAAATTTGAAGTTTAATTTATTTTTCATTGAAAAAGTAGGGTACTTTTTAATCTAAAATCAGTGGTGTATGTATATGGCTAATAATCAAAATAAAATGAGTGTTTATGAGGTTTTAACAGATGAGATGTTTGTTAAGTTTCTGCAGAACACAAATTTTGAGAATAAAAGCTATTTTGATAAGTTAATTTCTCAGAGAAGATTAGACAATGATGTTTTTGAGAGCGCTTTATCTATTGCTCAGGAATGGATTGCCCAAAGTGAGTCTCCTGTTGGAATTTCTTCAGAAAGGGGATTCCTAGATTTACAAAAACGGGCTTCTTCACAAAGAAAATTATCTGTCAGATGGAAGTATGCAATAGGCCTAGCGGCAAGTCTTTCGTTAATAGTCATTTTTGCTTTAACAGATTTTTCCAAAAATCATATTCAACACCCAACTTTAATCTCCTTGGAAACAGGATTTGGTGAGACAAAGCAATATCATTTAAAAGATAATTCAGAGATAAAATTATTTCCAAACTCTAGAATACAACTAGATACTACTAATGAAGTTACAACGAGGAAGATTTATTTAGAAACTGGGAAAGTATATCTACATATTGAAAAAAAGATAGAAAGTTCTGACTTCCAAGTTTCACTAAATAGGATGAAAGTAACAGTTTGGGGTACTCAGTTTTTAGTGGAGTCAACAATTGATTTAGAGTCGGTAGTTCTGAGAGAAGGTGTTGTGGAGGTTTCCTCTAAAAATGGAGGTATGAGAAGGAGTCTGTCTCCCGGCCAATCTGCAAAACTAGAATCTTGTGCAAATGATTTTGTGATTAATGACATCAATATTTTGAGAGAGTTTGCCTGGCTGGATGGCAACATTTATTTAGCTGATGATTCCTTGGATGAAGTGGCAGGTTTAATTAAAAAGTATTATGACATCAATGTGATCTTTGAATCTCAAAAATTAAGAGAAAAAACTTTGACCGGAGAGTTTCCAATAGATGATATCAATCTGTTGATTAACATATTGGAGACCACTCTAAATGTAACTATTGAATATAAAGGAAACCAAATAATTATCAACCACTAATAAAATGGAAATCTTATGATAAAATATCTCTACAAAATATCTAAGTGGCCACGTATTATTTTTGCCGTAATACTACTGTTGAGTATCAACGAAAAGTCACTTGCATGGCAAAATAATCAATTTCCAGATCTGGCCTTTGCAAGTACCACTTCTCAATGGAGAAGTTCAACTCATTTTGATCAATTATCAACAATTGAGAGAAAATTTGAAGTCAATTTTTATTTTGAAAATGATGAATGGCTAAAACAAATTCACCTTCAAGACACGCCCTTTTATAGTTTGGAGGATTTATTTAACCAACTTTCTTCACATGGGTATTCTGCTGAGAAGATTTCAAAAAGTAAGTATGCGATTAAGAAAAATGAGCTTAAACATAAAGAAGTCTTTGGTATATTTTTAGGACAAATTCTTGATGCTGATACAAGCAAACCATTGATAGGAGCTACTGTTTTAGTAAAAGGATCTACCAGCGGTGCTGTTACTGATTTAGATGGAAATTTCAATGTTAACGCTCCAGGTGATGAAGTGAAGCTGGTAATATCATATATTGGATATATCACAAAAGAAATAGATGTCACTTCATCTCAAAAAACCGTAGTGATGTTGAAGCAGAGAATAAGTGATCTGGATGGGGTAGTGGTCACTGCTATAGGATTAGAAGCAAACAAGCGTGAATTGGGTTATTCCATCGACAAAGTCGATACCGATGCTATAGAAAAGTCAAATGAGACTAATTTAGTAAGTGCTATTTCTGGAAAAGTAGCTGGTGTGATGATCACTTCTGCGTCTGGCTCGCCTGGAGCTTCTGCCAATATTAGGATCAGAGGAAATAAATCACTGCGTGGGAATAATCAGCCTCTTTTTGTAGTTGATGGAGTTCCAATTGATAACTCATCTTCTGGAAATGGAACAGCCGGAGTTGATAATTCCAATCGAGCTATAGATATCAACCCAAATGATATCAAAGAGATGAGCGTACTGAAAGGACCTGCTGCCACTGCACTGTATGGGATTCGAGCTGCAAATGGGGCAGTTATCATTTCTACCAAGCGAGGTCAGGTAGGAAAAGCTTCCGTCGGATTTAATTCCACATTTTCAATAAATGAAGTGAACAAACTTCCAGAGGGACAAGGTCTATACAGCCAAGGGAGACCATCTGGAGGGGAATTTAATTATCGAGGTCCAGAAACCAGAGAACCCAATTCATGGGGACCACTTTTAAGTGATTTAGAATTTGACGGTGATCCAAACTACCCTTATGATAAAAATGGGCGCCTTGTCCCAAAAGGAGATGGGAATGGTCAACCCGCCAATTCATATGATGCATATAATGCTCTTTTCGTAAAAGGGATAACTACCGATAATAACTTTAATGTTTCTGGAGGGACTGACGCAGTTACTTATTATTTTTCAGCAGGGAAATTGTACCAGACAGGAACTGTACCTAATGCAGATTTTCAGCGCACTTCACTTAAAGGGAATTTCAATGCAAAGCTAACTGATAAGCTAGAACTTGGTTTTTCCGCCAACTATATTAATTCTGGCGGATATAGAATCCAGCGAGGATCAAATATAGGAGGAGTCACTTCAGGTGTGTTCAGAAACCCTCCTTCTTTTGATATAGGTAATGCATTGACTGGTAGAGATGCCGCTGACAACAAAGCCAGTTATATTCTTCCAAATGGTGAGCAAAGATCTTATAGGGGTAATGGGAACTATGATAATCCTTTCTGGTCTCTAAGTAAAATTCCTTATGTGGATGATGTCAATCGAGTCATAGGTAATACAAGTTTGAAATATACAGTAAATGATTGGTTGAGATTCTCATACAAATTAGGCTTGGATACCTATACTGACGAAAGAAATTTTGGATGGGATATCAATAGTTCTTCCAATCCAAACGGGAATGTACAACAGAGCGCAGCGAACAGTACCAACTTGAATTCAGATTTCTTGATCTTAATCAACAAGAAATTAGGACAAAACTGGAGAATGAATGCAACTCTTGGACATAATTATTTCTCTAGTGAATATAGATCTCAAGCTACAGAAGGCATTGATTTATTAGTCCCAGACTTCCTTCATATATCTAATGCCTCTACTATTTTCGGGTATCAATATATAGACAGGAGAAAAGTATTTGGAGTATTTGGAGATTTTAGATTTAATTATAAAGATTTTTTATTCTTTAATTTCACAGGTAGGAATGATTGGTCCTCTACATTGCCCAAGGATAACAACTCCTTCTTCTACCCAACATTAAGTACTGGGTTAGAATTGATGGATGCATTTCAAATCAACGAAAACCCGATTCTTTCTTATGCTAAAATCCGGGGATCTTTTGGGTATGTTGGAAATGACGCTCCACTTTATTCTACCGGAACTTACTATGTGAATGCGGAAGTGGGAGGAGACCCGTTATTAGGAAGCAATAACTTTCCTGCATTTGGAGTCAACGCATTTGAGAGGAGTGTGCAAATAGGGAATAAAAACTTGAAAGCGGAGCTTACATCTACGTTGGAACTGGGAACAAATTTGCAGTTTTTTGAGGGAATTGTAGATTTTGATTTCACTTGGTATAAATCCAATACGACCGATCAGGTGGTTGCCCTGACAATCCCGGCAGCAACTGGATTTGGAACGATTGTGAGAAATGCTGGTACGGTAGAAAATAAAGGCGTTGAGATTTCACTTGGTCTAGCATTACTGAATAAAGCTAATTTCTCCTGGAATATTGATGGCACTTTTACCAAATACAAAACTCTTGTAGCCGATCTACCTGATGGAATAGATAATATTAGCATCGCCAATTTCTCCGCCATTCAATCACTAAATGTCGAAGGTCAGCCATTTGGAGTATTAAATGGCACCAGATGGAAGAGAAATGAGAACGGGGAAAGAATAATTGGTTCTGACGGCTTTCCAGTGATGGATGAAAATCAAGGAATTATAGGAGATCCTAATCCTGACTGGTTTGCTGGTATTAGGAATGCACTTAATTACAAAGGGCTTTCATTGTCATTTTTATTGGATATCAGACATGGCGGAGATATTTGGAATGGCACAAAAGGAAGTATGGATTACCTAGGGACATCCAGGGAAACTGGAGATAGGAGAGATCTTGACAATTTCGTTTTTGATGGGGTCACAGAAAATGGTGAGGTAAATACTATCGCGGTGAGTTTGGCAGATCCAGGGGACGGTTTAGCTGGGATATTTTGGAGGAAATATGGCTCATTGGGATTGGCAGAGGATCAAATCGAAGATGGGTCTTGGTTTAGATTGAGGGAATTGACTTTAGGATATGATTTACCAAAGTCTTTATTGGCGAAGCTAAGGCTTCAAAGTGCCAATTTCTCTGTATATGGAAGGAATTTACTGCTGATCACAGATTATTCTGGTGTGGATCCAGAGACTAACCTTAGGGGAGACTCCAATTCTACTGGGTGGGATTATTACAATCTCCCTAATACGAGGAGTTATGGAGCATCGTTAAGTGTCAAATTTTAATCAAACTAGTCATGAAGAAATACATAAGAACTCTATTAGTCGTTCCAATAGTTATATTCACTTTTGCTTGTGATTTTGGAGATACGAATGTGGATCCCTCAAAGTTATCAGAAGTAGATGTTGCTTTAATATTGCCTTCGGCAGAAGCACAGACAGCTAGGAATATTGGTGCTATTGGTGGTAGAATTTCCGGGACTATAATGCAACATTATACCGGTGTAGATGCGCAACCTGAAGGATATTCCAACTATATCATAGATCAAAATACGATGGATACCTTCTGGAGATTTGGATTGTATGCAGGAGCAATGAAAGATTGCGATGACATAATCACCAAATCAAAAGCAGAAAATTTCCCACATTATGAAGGAGTAGCAAAAATTTTGATGGCTCAAAATTTGGCTATGGCCACTAATTTCTGGGGAGATGTGCCTTATACCCAAGGTTTTCAAGGTGCAAGTCTAATACAGGTACCATATGATAATCAAGAGGTAGTTTACAGCCAAATCCTACAATTATTGGATGAGGGTATCTCTTTGCTTTCTGGCCCTGATGAGGGTAGAGGAATTGGAAATGAGGATTTAATTTTTCGCGGGAATTCTTCCAAATGGGTGAAAACCGCTAGGTCGCTTAAGATCAGATATCTGGTACAGTTGTCTAAAATCCCTGGATTCAACACTTGGCAAGAAGTCAATCAATTGGCAAATAGTGGGATTTTGGAAACCTTGGAAGATACGCCTGTATTTTATTTTGATCCAAACTTCAATAACTCCCATCCTATTGCCGGGTATGGATTGGATAGACCAGGGCAATTGGTAGTTAGCGAATTTTTAGTCGATTTAATGCTTGAATATAAAGATCCTCGATTCGACAAAGTGACTAAGCTATCAAACAATCAGTACCTATTCTATGATAAAAATGACCCCTCGTTATTCTGGGCTCAATTTGATTCGCCACAGCCATATATCTCACTTTCAGAAATTCAATTTGACTTGGCAGAGGCTGCTTTAGTTAATGGTGAGTATGAGGTGGCTAATCTCAATTATCGGCAGGCGATAAGTTCAAGTATGGAATTCATGAAGGTAGATATGCAGGATATAGAAATGTATTTGGAGAATATTCCTAGTATTTCAGATGATAATGCCATGGAGGATAATATGCGAAATTTGATTACACAAAAATACATGTCGCTATATGGAGCTTCCTCCATAGAAGCTTGGAACGATTTCCGAAGAACTGGTTTTCCAGAGATTTCTCCGCCTTCTACAGCTTCGTCTAGTCTTAATCCTTCACTTGTCATTCCAAGAAGAATCGTGTATCCAACCACAGAGAAAAACACCAACTTGAAAGAAGTAAATGCAGCTATTTCTAATCAAGGTGGCGAATTGATGGATGTTAATACTTGGATTTACAAATGAAAAGTAGGACAACAAAGGCCATTTTAGCAGTACTACTAACACTTTTTGGGAATATAGTATTTGCACAGCATATCATTAAACCTACCAAAACCTTTGACTTTGACAGTATTCAGTTTGTAGCTGGTTATGCGACATCAAGGTTGGCCGAGGTGGTTTTCAATTCAACTACCCATGAATTTGAGCTTAAAATAAGTCCAGAATCAGCAAAGCTAAATCCAAGTCCTTGGTATGGTTTTGAAGTGAAGAAGGATATTAAGTCAGATGTAAAGCTAAGAGTAAGTTTTGAAGGCTATAATGCCCGATATTCCCCTAAAATCAGTGTTGATAAGAAGACTTGGATTCCGTATGATGATTATAAGTTGGAAGGCAAATCGTTAGAAATTAATCTTCATCCGGGTAAAGAGAGTTTATGGATCAGCGGAAATAATCTGGTTGATTCAGAGATGACTTATAGTTGGATGGATAGTGTAACTATTTCCGACAAGAGAGTTAGCCAAAAAAAAATTGGTGATTCCTACCAAGGTAGGGCACTGAAAAGAATGATCATCGGAAATCCAAATTTGGAAAAAGTAATCATGATTTTAGGTAGGCAACATCCTCCAGAAGTCACTGGATATTTTGGGTTGCGATCTTTTATAGATGAGAATCTAAACGGGTCGAAGAACTTTAAAAAGTTTCTTAAGGAATATACTTTGGTAGTCTATCCTATGATGAATCCTGATGGGATAGACAATGGAAATTGGAGGTTTAATCAGAGTGACTCTGCGATGGATTTGAATAGAGATTGGGGTATTTTCAGCCAACCTGAGACGACTCAGGTATTTGAAGATTTTGAGAGTTTAATTCATGCCTATAATTCTGAAGTGGTTTTCTCATTAGATTTTCATTCTACCTACTATGATATACTTTATTTAGTTACTGAAGAAAAAGGAACACTATCCAAAGAGTTTTTGGACGCATTTAATAAAGAAATCAGTGAACATGGTAATTCTAAATACTCTGTGAACTCTGTGGATAACGGGGTTTTCAAAAATTGGTTCTACAGTCATTACGATGCTGAATCAATAACTTATGAGATGGGGGACGATACCAGCTTCGATTTGATCAATAAAAAGGGCCGCTTGACGGCTAATATTTTAAGAGGAATTATGAACTAAAAATTTTAAGGTCTGTAATTTTCAAGCCTAGGCGATCTTTGCCGCCTAGGCTTTTAGTTTTTGAGTGAGATGTCTATTGCTTGGGTAATAAGGAAAGGCAGGATGATATATGAAGACCCTAGATTTTCTTTCAAATTAGAAACAGATCTGAACAAACTATTTTTGATGCTTTGATTATTAATGTCAAGTATTTGGGCGATCTCCTCATTTTTAAGCCCTCGATAATATTTAAGATATAGGATCTCCTTTTGCCTAGGACTCAACTTTGATATTGCGTTTCTTAACTTTACAGACTGAGATTCGAATCTCTCAATGGCGATCAGTTGATCTTCAAATGACTCAGTAGAATAATATGCATGATCGATAACTTCTAGACGTTCATGATTCTTACTCGAATTGATATAGTCTATTATTCCATTTCTATATGCTTTGAAAAGATAAGGTTTGATTTGTTGAATTTCTTTGAACTTATCTTTTTGATAAATTTTTAAAAAAAGTTCCTGCAAGATGTCAAAAGCTTCCTGTTCGTTCTTTAAAAAATCTCTTCCATATTTTAATAGTTCTTCATAGTTACTTTTATAAATGGCTTCAAAGGAATTGTTCATTATTGAGAAATCCAGGATGAGATATTAAGATTTCATCTTTGTTGTTTACATCAAATTATAAGTTAAAAATAATCCAACAATAATTCAATTTTCACTTAAGTAGAGCTCCATCAAGTTAGTTCATCGGTGTCAATGTCATTTGAGATTAAATTTATAAATACCTCTCCACTTCAAAGCCTTTCAATTCCAAAGTCGTATCTTTTGTCTGATGTAGTTCGCTGATTATTTTTCCAGAAGCCGGTGCCAAACTAATTCCCATCATCGAATGCCCTGTGTTAACCAGTACATTGGAATATCCGGGGGCGAATCCCACATAAGGAAGTCCATCGGGTGAACAAGGTCTTAGACCCTTCCAGATTTTATTTTCTGCAGGAAATTTTGCTTCAAATTCTGGGTAAAAGTGATTGATAGATTCAAAAATTCCTTTTACTCTATTAAGATTAATTTTCTGATTTGTTCCTGCGATTTCCATAGTTCCACCGAAACGAATCTGTGATCCATAAGGACTGACAGCAACTTTCATCTCTGTCAAAATAGAAGATTGCTTGATCTCGGGCTTATTATCTTGCAGAAAAGAATATCCTTTTCCACCCATCATCGGAAGATAAAAACCAAGTAAGTGTGCCAACTCTCCGGACCAGGAACCAGAGGCTAGGATTATTTTTTCTACCTCAATTTTGCCTTGATCAGTGATCACGGCATGAACGGCATTGCTGTTTTTTTCGAATCCCGTCACCTTAGTATTTGTTAGAAATTTTACACCTTTTTCCTGTAGGTAGTTTTTCAAAAAACTATATAATGCTCCAGGATCCAAATGCGCATCTCCCGGAAACCGGACTGCACCTCTAGCCCTTACCTCAAGATTTGGCTCAAATTGGCGGATATCTTCAGGAGTTAAAATATCGGCTTGTAATCCGTTTTTATTGGCTAGCTGAGCAAATTCTAGTTCTTCTTTTTCTACCGCTTCAGTCTGATAGATCATCATCAACCCTTTCTCCTGAAGTGATATCCCTGAACTCGGGTGCTCATCTCTGAATTCTTGATATAGTGCTTTGCTCATCAAACTCAAATTTTTTAATACTGGAACACTCCTCTCCACATGGGCGGGACTTGCAGCTTTATAGAATTGATAGCACCATTTCAGTAGTTTAGCATCCAATCTAGGATGAATATAAAAGGGGCTTTTGGAAGAAAACATCCAAGAAATGCCCTTGGTGATCATTCCGGGAGCCGCTAATGGAATAATGTGACTGGGCACGATCATTCCTGCATTGCCCGTGGAGCAGTTTACTTGCATGTCACCTTGATCGATAACCTGAATTTCAATTCCTTCTTTCTGAAGAAAATAGGCAGTAAAAAGGCCGATTATTCCACCGCCAATGATGAGAGTTGGTTTCATTTTTAGATTCAAGATGTTAGAATCAAGACCCAAGAGTTAGAGCAAAACCAATCTTGGGTCTTGACTCTTAATTCTCGCTTCTCAAATAACTTGGAATCCATGCACATAAGGATCCTCATCATCAAGGATAATTGTATTATACCCATAGACTTTTGCCCAGCCCTCTATACTTGGAATGATAGCAGGTTTACCTTCTATTTGAGTTTCTTCCTCTATGCGCCCTATAAATTTGGAACCGATGAAGCTTTCATGAATGAAGTCCTCACCAGGCTTTAAAAGTCCTTTTGCATACCATTGAGCCAGTCTGGCAGATGTTCCCGTTCCACAGGGTGAGCGGTCAATTGCTTTGTCACCATAGAATACTGCATTTCGTGCAGTACTAGTCGGATCAATCGTTTTCCCTGCCCAAAGTATATGAGAAAGACCTCTGATAGAGGGATGCTCAGGATGTACGAATTCATATTTCTCATTCATCTTCTTTCGAAGTGAGCGGGCCATGGAGATCAGTTGCTCAGCTCTGAAATGTTCTAATCCAGAAAAATTCTCCTGAGGATCCACGATGCAATAGAAGTTGCCGCCGTAAGAAACGTCCACAGTAAGTTGGCCTAGCTCATCAGATTCAATTTCTAACCCCTCAGCAGCCAGAAAACTTTTTATATTGGTCAATTTAACAGATGTGACTTTTTTGCCTTCCATTTTGTAATCCACCAATACTAATCCTGCGGGTGTTTCTAGTCTTAATTTTCCTGATATTTTCGGATAAATCAGACCTTCTTCTATAGCGATCGTGACGGTTCCAATAGTGCCGTGTCCACACATCGGCAAGCACCCACTTGTCTCTATGAAGAGCACAGCCACATCATTTTCTGGATGGTGTGGAGGAAATAGCATAGAACCGGACATCATATCATGACCTCGTGGCTCAAACATCAAACCTGTTCGTATCCAGTCAAAATTATCAAGAAAATACTGGCGTTTTTCCAGCATATTTTCTCCTTTGAGAAATGGCACTCCTCCTGATACGACGCGCACAGGATTGCCACAAGTATGTGCATCTATGCACGAGAAGGTGTGTCTTGTTGACATTAATTGATTGAAGAGTTTAAAATTGAAAGATTGTGAAATTGGGGTTGAACAGTGAGATGTAAGGTGTTAAAGACGGAAATTGATTTTTAATCCTTGAATCAAACTATGTAAATCTAGGCTTGAAGTTCCTCAAAAAATGGTACTCCGAAAGCTATCGCGGCCGAAATCTCAAATCCAGCATCATTTGATTTTCTCTATCGTATATTTTCCATTTACCTGTCTCACGATTTTCATTGGATTTTCATTTCGCAACGCATCTGGGAGTAATTCGAATGGAGTGTCTTGAAATGCGATTGGTCTGGCAAATCGCTTGATCGCTCCTGCGCCAACCGAGGTGCTTCTAGAATCTGTTGTGGCTGGATATGGGCCGCCATGTTGCATTGCATAACCAACCTCAACTCCTGTGGGAACTCCCGTGAATAATATCCTGCCGCACTTTTCTTCCAAAATTGAAAGCAACAATGAATTTTCTTTGAGCTCCGAAATGTCTCCCCAAATAGTTATAGTCAGTTGACCTTTCAACCTCTTGGCAACTTCTAACAATTGCTCCATATCCTCATACACGACCACAAGGGCGAAAGATCCAAATACCTCTTCTTGGAATTTATTATCCATCAGCCAATCCGATGCAGATATGGAAGCCAGAGCAGGACTTACGTTAATCAAATGCTTGGGATCTGCATATTTGATCCAGTTCAGCTCTGACCTAGTTTGGTAATAATCAATGGATTCATAATAGGACTGAGCGATTCCGGGATGTAGCATAGGTGTGGAAGCTATTTTACGGATTTGTTCAGCAGCAGCGGTTTCAAACGCTTTAGAATATACACTCGGAACAAAAATCAATCCTGGGCTGGTACAAAATTGACCGGACCCTAAAGTGAGTGAGTTGACAAAAGTTTCGGCCAGAGGAACTAACTCGTTTGCTAATTTCTCTGGGAATACAACTATGGGATTCACAGACCCCATCTCTGCATAGACTGGAATAGGTTCATCACGTTGATTAGCTAGGTCGAATAATGCTTTGCCTCCTTTATGAGAACCTGTAAATGCAACTCCTTTTGCATCGGGATGTTGTATTAAAGCCTGGCCAATATCTACTCCGCCTTCCACGTGAATAAAAACTCCTTCGGGGAGACCACAACTGACCACCGCTTTTTGAATGCACTCAGCTACTATTCTTGAGGTTTCGGGATGTGCAGGATGTCCTTTATAGATTACGGGACAACCTGCCGCCAGTGCAGAAATTGTATCTCCTCCGGCAGTAGAGAATGCCAATGGGAAATTACTTGCTCCAAAAACTACAATTGGACCAATCGGCGTCAACATCTTGCGGATATCAGGCTTCGGCATTGGGGTACGATGTAGATCTCCGGAATCTATAACTGCCTCAAGCCAACTTCCTTCTCTAACCATGGTTGCAAAAAGTTTAATCTGACCCGTAGTACGGCCAAGTTCACCATTGATTCTACCTTCTGGAAGATTAGATTCTTTGACAGCTATGGGTACAATTAGGGAGCGATTAGTTTCTATGATTTCGGCGATTTTTTCTAGAAAATCTGCACGAAGGTCTGAAGAAAGTGATTTGTAAGTATGAAAAGCAGCCGTAGATGCCTGGAAAATTTGATCTATCATCTTATAATTCTGTTTAGAAATTTGAAGAAATAATTATGGTTTATCGGGCAAGCATGATGCCAGCACCCCAATTTACTTCAACTTAGGTCTGTTAGCGATACCATCAGTAATGATTTTCTCAACACGCGTGCGCTCTTCCCCGATCAATGGTAATCTTGGCGCTCTAACATTCTCAGAACCAATACCACAATGTTTCTCAGCTAATTTAATGTATTGAACGAGTTTTGGATGAATATCCAATTCCAGGATTGGCATAAACCAACTATAAATCTTTCTGGCTTCTGCATATCTGCCTTCATTGACCAAGTTAAAAATTGCGACTGTTTCAGCTGGAAATGCGCATACCAGGCCAGCTACCCAACCGTCAGCTCCCATCACCAATTCTTCCATGGCTAGGGTATCCACGCCACAGAGAATCTTGAATCTGTCGCCAAATCTATTTCTCATCCGGGTTACATTAGAGATGTCACGCGTAGATTCTTTGATTGACTCAATATTCTTACATTCTATTAATTCGGCAAACATGTCTATAGTCACCAAGGTCTTATAATCTGTAGGATTATTATAGATCATTATTGGAAGACTGGTGCTGTTTGCAACCGTTTTAAAATATTCTACAACCTCTCTCGCATCGGCGGCATATCTCATAGGAGGAAGAAGCATCAAGCCTTCCGCTCCCAGCTCTTCAGCTTTTGCTGCCCAAAATAATGCATCCTTAGTAGCTCCTTCTGCAATGTTTAAGATCACTGGTGCTCTCCCGTTAAGGTAGCTCACCGTATCACGGGTCAAGGTGACCTTTTCGGCCAGAGAGAGTACTGAGCTTTCTCCCAAAGTACCGCCAAGAATAAATCCATGTACTCCGGACTCCAATTGGAAGTCAATGTTTTTGAAAAATAAATCCATATCTAGGCTTCCATCTTCGTGAAACTTAGTCGTAAGTGCAGGGAATACTCCTTTCCAGTTGATCATATTTTTTTATTTCAAAAGTATTACATAGTACTACTATCACAAAGGTCACATTTAGTAATAAATGAGTCAATATTGATATTTATTTAATGAAAAAGTAGATTTTGCACCAATTCTATACTAGAATTGGATATGGGAAAGGTTATTTCATTTCAGATTCCCAAGTCTGAAAAAACATTTGTGCAATATCAGCAAGATCGGGGAAGGTATTTTTACAACAATTTGCATCAGCATCCTCAGTGTCAGTTGACTATAATACAAGAAGGAAGTGGGCAGCTTTTAGTGGGAGATTATGTAGGTAGATTTCAACCGGGAGATGTTTTTTTGTTGGGAGAAAATGTCCCTCATGTATTCCGTAGCGATGGCGTATATTTTCTGGAAGAAAGCGAGCTTTTAGTCGCGGGCGATACGATGTTTTTTGACTTTGAGGCATTTGGCGCTTCCTTATATGAGGTCGAAGATTTCAAGGAAATTTTGAATTTGAGAAATGAAATAAAGGGATGTTATAAGTTAGGAGCAGATCTAGCTGAGGCTGTCAAATCAAGCATGAGAGACTTTTCTGTCCTCACAGGTCTGCACAAGCTCCACCGATCCATTCAGATTTTAGCTTTACTAGAAATGAGATCTGACCAAATGTTAAGTTTAAATCGAATCCCCATCAATAAATTGATGTCTGAGCGTGATGGAAAGCGAATGGATCAGGTTATTCGATTTATTTTGGAAAATAGTAAGCGACATATTTCTTTAGATGAGGTTGCGGAACAGGCATATATGAGTAGAGAGGCTTTTTGTCGTTTTTTCAAACTTAGAACCCGTAAGACATTTACACAGTACATTCAGCAACTTAGGATTTCAGAAGCTCAAAAACTATTGCTGGAGTCTGATATGAACATTAGTGAAATTTCTTTTGAAGTTGGCTTTCAAACCTTATCCCATTTCAATAAAACATTTAAAATTATTACCAATAAAACCCCTAAATTCTGGAGGAAATTAAATTAATGTTGTGGGGATTTTAATTCCCAAACCTAGACCTGGCACCATTCCTCAGATAAGGTTTTACTTTTTAGCTTTGCAGGATTTTGTCTGTTTGGAGGCTATATGGGCAGTTTTTTAAATGGAATGCAGTTCGTATTTATTAGGGAATTTTTTAAGGCACTAGCTTTGGATTGAAAGGAGAAAACAAACCAACTATGAAAAAATTATTTTTATCCATCAGTTTAGTACTAGTAGGAATTGCAGCCGTTGCACAGCAGACAAGAGAGATAGATGAGATCAATGATGACAATTCTTGGCTTAAATTGGGAATCAACATGGGCGCGCCTGTAGGAGACATTTCTACTATTTCCTCATTTGCCTTCGGGGTGGAGGTGGCAGGTCAATTCATGAGAACAGATAATTTTGGATTGGGGGCAATTACTGGTTACACAAACTACTTCGCAAAATCAGATATTGGAGGGGAGAATTTCGGTGCCATTCCATTAGGACTAATGCTTAGATACTACCCTCAATCATCAGGAGTTTTTGTGGGAACTGACGTGGGATATTCTTTTTTGACAGGTTCAGTCGCCAGTAATGGAGGAGCTTATATTCGTCCACAGGTCGGTTATCATAATTACAACTGGAATATTTTCGCATTTTACAACCAGATTTTCACTTCATCTTCTTATGTTGATGTGCAGTCGATAGGAGTGGCTGCTACCTATAATATTAGATTCAAATAAAATATAACATTATGAAAAATCAATTGACTAAGTACACTCAACACGTATTTTTATTTCTTATGACCATGTTTTTCTCGGTAGCCACTTATGCTCAAGATGGTGGACTTGACATCGACGTTAACATTGGCAAAAAGGAATGGTATCAGCAGCCTTGGGCTTGGGTAGTCGGAGGAGCTTTATTTATTTTAATCTTAGTTGCCATACTAAGAAAGAAAAAGTAATATTATTGTAAACTTAGGAAAGCCTTATTCTTCATGAATAAGGCTTTTTTATTTTTTTCGGATTTGGTCATGTAAGTGGGATTGTAAAGGGATCAAAGAATTATAGTTTTTTCCTTAAACGGTGGCGTAATTCAACTTCTGATTGTGTTAATTATGATGAGCCTCAGACATGTTTAAGATAAGGCAGATAATGACTAATGGAAGGGTGACAACGAAGCTTTAATCTATATGTCTTGTCTGCCAGTATAGAAGCAAAAGCATTATAAATTGGCTGAAATCAATCAAATACGCCGTTTCGGTCATCCCTCTGTCAAATCATTAAAATAAGGCGACCAGCATTATTGCGAATACTCATAACGTTTTTTTATATGATCGATCAAACCACTTTCAATAAGATCATATTTTCCAATATTTTATTTTACGATTACCAAAGGTCAAACCAGGATAATACGCTTTGTCAGCGTATTTGAAATTGAAGTTTGGAAATACGATCTTCGGAATTCAGAACATTAAACCCTGCTCATTTATGAAAAATTATTCTCGATTTATATTATTGTAACTACTCAGGTTCTATTTATTTAACCACGGTTCAGTTTATTTGAGAGCCAAGTCAGTTTCTTCATGATGTAGGCGTATTTTGTCAATAGTGTTCCAAAATCAATTTTAAGGCTGATTT
>Ga0307486_1001684_pt1 | contig 16385 bp, 10 predicted proteins | sample CBIW02metaG_FD_203663 | JGI IMG/M metagenome (GOLD analysis project Ga0307486, IMG submission 203663) | Sea-ice brine microbial communities from Beaufort Sea near Barrow, Alaska, United States - CBIW 0.2 | ecosystem: Environmental > Aquatic > Marine > Coastal | place: USA: Alaska | collected... | reverse complement strand
ACTCAATCCGAACCCGAGTAGGTCGCGTCGTCGACTGGATGCTTCGGGAAGACATTGACGTTCTGGCGATGCAAGAAATCAAGTGCAAGCCTGAGCAGTTTCCCATGGACGCGTTCACGGAAGCAGGTTACGAAGTAGAGCTTCACGGCCTCAGCCAGTGGAACGGTGTCGCATTCGCGAGTCGTCTACCGATGGATGAGGTTACGGTCGGCTTCGAGACTCAGCCCGGATTCGGAAAGCCTCTCGACGACGGCACTATCCCCATTGAGGCGCGCGCTCTCGGGGTGACCGTTGAGGGGACACGATTGTGGAGCCTCTATGTTCCTAACGGTCGCGAGCTCGATAACCCGCACTACCCCTACAAACTTGAGTGGCTCGCCAACCTTGCCACGCAGACCCGGAACTGGATGCGCGACAACCCCGAGCAGCCGCTCGCGCTGATGGGCGATTTCAATATTGCCCCGCTCGATATCGATGTCTGGGATGTCGCAGCATTCGAAGGGAAAACACACATCAGCACGCCCGAACGTGCTGCTTTCGCCGCATTCGAAGAGGCCGGCCTCATCGACGCGCTGCGCAGTCGCGGCATTGAGGGCTACACCTACTGGGACTATCAACGCCTGCGTTTTCCTCGCAACGAAGGCATGCGCATCGACTTCATTTTGGGTTCGCCGCAGTTTGACGAACTCATTACCGAGGCATCCATCGACCGCGAAGAGCGCAAAGGTGACGGCCCGAGCGATCACGTTCCGGTCCTCGTCGATCTCGCGGTTGACACCGAGAACGACGACGACCGGCCTATGTTCCTATAAAGGCGGCGTAGGGGCGTGGCCTAGTTGGCGTCGGGTTGCATCCGCGACACAACCAGGGCATCCCCGTCTGAAGCGAGCGCCACATGCACGGTGTCTCCGTCGCGGATATCACCGGCAAGAAGTGCCTTTGCGAGCCTGTCGTCAATTTCGCGCTGCATGAGCCTGCGCAGCGGACGCGCCCCATAAATCGGGTCGTAGCCGCGCTCGGAAAGCCAGGTGCGAGCATCCGGAGTCACCGCCAGTTCGAGCCTGCGGTCGACGAGGCGCTTGCTCAGTCGGTCGATGTCGAGCTCAACGATCTGGCTGAGGTCATCGGTCGAGAGCGGCTGGAACACCACAATGTCGTCGAGTCGGTTGATGAATTCGGGCTTAAACGACTTGCGAACCAAGTCGTTCACAGCATCCTTGCGGGCCTCCCACGGAAGTGCCTGCTCAGTAATGAACTGGCTGCCCAAGTTGCTGGTCAAGATCAGAATCACATTTCGGAAATCGACCGTACGACCCTGGCCATCAGTGAGACGACCGTCGTCGAGTACCTGCAAGAGGACATCGAAGACTTCGGGATGCGCTTTCTCAACCTCATCGAGCAGGATCACCGAATACGGCCGACGTCGCACGGCTTCGGTCAGTTGACCGCCCTGCTCAAACCCGACGTACCCGGGAGGGGCACCGACGAGTCGCGAGACGGAGAACTTTTCGCCGTACTCGCTCATGTCGATGCGAACGAGAGCTTTCTCATCGTTGAAGAGGTACTGGGCGAGCGCCTTCGCGAGTTCGGTCTTGCCGACGCCGGTGGGGCCGAGGAACAGGAATGAACCCGTCGGGCGGTCGGGGTCAGAAATGCCCGCACGCGTGCGGCGGACCGCTTCGGAGACGGCCTGCACAGCTTCCCGTTGCCCGATGAGACGCTTGCCCAATTCGGCTTCAAGGTGCAGCAGCTTTTCCGTTTCGCCTTCGGTGAGCCGATCGACAGGGATGCCGGTCCAGGCGGCGACGACTGCGGCAATGTCTTCTTCGGCCACCTGATCGTTGACCATTCGCGGACCCGTCGGCTCGTTACTTTCTGCCGTCGCGATGGCTTCCTCGATGGAGGGAATGGTCTCGTAGTTAAGCTTGGATGCCTTCTGATATTCACCGTCGCGCATGGCGCGGTCGAGCTCAATTCGAGCGCCGTTGAGGCGCGTCTTGAGATCGCCAACACCGGTGAGGCTGGCCTTCTCGATCTTCCAGCGTGTTTCAAGTTCGCTCAGGTGTTTTCCCTGAACCGCAAGATCTTCGCGCAGTTTCGCCAGGCGAGCTTTAGAGGCGTCGTCTTTTTCTTTCTTGAGAGCCAATTCTTCGATGCGTAGCCGATCAACGGCACGCTTCAACTGGTCGATCTCGACGGGCGAGGAGTCAATCTCCATCTTGAGACGGCTGGCTGCTTCATCGATCAGGTCAATGGCCTTATCGGGAAGCTTGCGCCCGGAGATGTAGCGATTGCTCAAGGTTGCGGCAGCAACGAGCGCCGAGTCGGCAATCGCGACCTTGTGGTGCGCTTCGTAACGCTCCTTCAGACCGCGCAAGATTGCGACGGTGTCTTCAACGGATGGCTCACCCACGAACACTTGCTGAAAGCGTCGTTCAAGTGCGGCATCTTTCTCGATGTACTGGCGGTATTCGTCGAGAGTGGTTGCACCGATCAGGCGCAGCTCACCGCGCGCCAACATCGGCTTGAGCATGTTGGATGCCGCGACAGAGCCTTCGCCACCACCGGCTCCCATGAGGGTGTGAAGCTCGTCGATGAAGGTAATGACCTCACCGTCAGACTCTTTGATCTCCTTGAGCACTGCCTTGAGTCGCTCTTCGAATTCACCGCGGTACTTTGCGCCGGCCACGAGAGCAGCAAGATCAAGCGAGATGAGTTGTTTGCCCTTAAGTGAGTCGGCGACGTCGCCAGCGATAATGCGCTGCGCGAGGCCTTCAACGACTGCCGTCTTTCCAACGCCGGGCTCGCCAATGAGAACAGGGTTGTTCTTCGTGCGCCGGGTGAGCACCTGGCTGACGCGGCGAATTTCGGAGTCACGACCGATTACGGGGTCGAGCTTGCCACTTCGCGCGATCTCCGTGAGATTGACGCCGTACTTCTCAAGAGCGCTCTCTTGCTCTTCATCGGTACTCGGGGCACCCTGCATATTCGCCATTGCAAACCCTCCACAAAAGTTGAGTTAGTATGACTCAAGTTTATACCGGTGAGCGAGCTCGTGGCTAGACGAATGCAGCGTGCTCACAGGGAACAACCCCGAGCTCACCCGCGCTACCCAAGCCTTTAGAACGCGGGGACCGGTCGCGCTTCTGCTTCCTCCTGAGTGGTGGCCTTGCCGTTAGCAGCGATGTCATCAACGAGCCACTTCATCTGGGCGATCTCTTTCTCCTGAGCGACGATGATTCCGTCGGCAAGTTCGCGAACCCGCACATCGTCGAGGTTCGCGCGCGTGCTGGTGAGAATGGCGATCGAGTGATGCGGGATCATTCCGTCCATGTAGGCAACGTCATCCACCAACACCTGTGAACGGGATAGACCCAAAGCCGAGCCGCCGAGCACTAGGGCAACAAGGATGATCGCGATGTTGACTTTTACATTGCGGTACATCATTGCCCACATGAAACTCAGCATGATGATGGCCATCGCCAAGCCCATGAGCAGCGCCATGTAGAAGCGCTCCTCGCTCCAGCGAACATGATCGATGCTGAAGTTGTTCGTATAAGTAAGAATGAACATCACGGTTGTAGATGTGACAATCATCGCGACAAACAACAAATACATGCGCCGCTGGCTGTGGGCACCCGACTCGTTCCTCTTGTTCTCGTGCTCTTTAGATTCGTGGTTACCAGTACTCATTTCGATTCCTTTCTCCGTCGGCGAGGCAAGTCTCCGTCGGCGAGGCAAGCAAACCGGCTCACCCTCGCCGTTTCATATGTACCCGATGGGGGTATCTATCGCAAGGTTTTCTGCAGCATCAATCAGGGCTAGAGAGTGTCGAGAATTGCGCCGAATTTTCGCCGGTGTTGCCGCCTGTTGGGGTTGTCCCGGCTGAGCGTCCAGCGAGCAAAAATGTTGCGGTGAGAGCGCTCGAAATGAGCGCGATTGTGCGGACCTTCATCATGATCTTTCATCCAGTAAGGGAAATATTCCTGTCGCCCCCTTGGGGCGGGTTTACCGGTCCTGGGTAGGCCAGAGCAGGCGGAATCAGGTCCTACTGATCGAAAGAACGTGAAGCGAAGGCGGTTCAGGTAATGGCAAAGATGCGAGCGCTGTAAGTTGGCAACTTCAGTGGCGAGACACTAGAGTCGCTTGACCAGCTTGCGGTTCATGAACTCGTCAACACCGTGAGCGCCGAGCTCGCGACCGGTGCCGGAGTTCTTGACTCCACCGAACGGCAGCTCGGGAGCATCCGCCCCCACCTCGTTGATGTACACCATGCCTGCGTTCATGCCGTCCGCAATGCGGTCGGCCTGGTCGGCATCCGTCGTGAACACGTAGGAGCCGAGACCGAACGGCGTTGCATTGGCCAGCTCGATTGCCTCTGCCTCGCTGCTCACGCGGTGCAGTTGAGCCACCGGGCCGAAGAATTCTGTGCTGAAGGCCGGGTTGTCCGGGCTGATGTTTTCCAGAACGGCCGGCGCGAACTTGTTGCCGTCACGTTTGCCTGTTCCCACCCGCAGGGTCGCGCCAGCGGCGACCGCTTCAGCAACCTGAGCTTCAAGGTTTATTGCTGCGGCTTCCGAAGAAAGCGGGCCCAACTCGGTGCTCTCATCCATCGGGTCACCGACAGTGACGGCACCCATCGCCGCGCTGAACTTTTCGGCGAACTCTTCATAGAGGGAGTCGATCAGAACGAATCGCTTCGCACCGTTACAGGCCTGCCCGTTGTTGTCGAGGCGGGCAGCAACTGCGGCCTCGACCGTTGCATCCATGTCGTCGGTCGACATCAGAATGAACGGGTCAGAGCCGCCCAGTTCGAGCACGCTCTTCTTGAGGCTTGCACCGGCAGCAGCACCGACGATACTTCCGGCGCGCTCGGAGCCGGTGAGCGAAATTCCTTGGATGCGAGGGTCGTCGATCAGGCGCGCGATTTGATCGTTATCGGCGAGCAAGTTCTGGTAGCCACCGACCGGCATCCCAGCATCCCGAATCAGACTTTCGAGTGCGGCGGATGACTCGGGGCACTGCTCTGCTGGCTTCACCACAACGGGGTTTCCGAGCACCATGTTTGGGCCGGCAAATCGGGCGATCTGGTAGATCGGAAAGTTCCACGGCATGATGCCCAAGACGGGCCCGATGGGGCTCTTGCGAATCCAAGCGGTGCCCGCTCCCGCGGGAATTTGCTCGTCGGCCAAGAACTCTTCGGCGTTGTCGGCGAAGTAGCGGAAAATGTCGGCCGAGAACTCAACTTCTCCGACTGCCTGAGCCAGCGGCTTGCCCATTTCGCGCACGATAATGTCGCCGAATTCGGCCGCGCGTTCGACCAGCAGATCGGCAACCTTGGTAACAATCGCAGCGCGCTCTTTTACCTGATCACGGCCCGATCCGCCGTCGAATTCAGAGTGCGCAGCTGCCACGATTTGCTCGACAACTTCGTCGGTCGCGGCGGGGTGAGCCTCGCCAGCTTCACCGGTGTACGGATTGATCACTTGATAAGTCTTCATGAGAGGTTCCTCGCTGCTTGAAAATCACTGGCGACGCCGCCAGAATTGTTCGTAGGCTACATGCGAAATCACAAAACGCGGAAGTCAAAGTTTTTCGGGCCAGAGTTTTGGCCCTCGCTGCTAGGACTTTTCGTTGAGGTCGATGGCTGCCAACATTGCCCATAATTCGGCGCGACCTTGGAAGGTGTCGAGACCGAGGTTTGTGAGCTCGGCGAGTCGCTGCATCCGCGTTTTGAGACCGTGCCTGTGGATGCCCAACTCCCGTGCCGCCGGATCCCATTGACCGTTGTGCCGAAGCCACACTTGCGCGAACCGTAGAAGCCCCAAGCCTTCATCCGAATCGATTACGCTCGCAAGCCGCGCATGCGCAATGTCGGCGACGGAGCTTGAGGCGAGCAGCCCAAAGAAACTCTCACCAACGAGACTGTCGAACTCGGTGACGCTGCCGGGCGGTGCCGCCTCAAGTGATCGCACCGCCTGGGTGATGGCGACGGTCAGCTCGGCCCACCCGACTTCGGCTGAAAGCCCAACGGTGAGTTCGTTGATTCGAAAGAAGCGGCGCTCGGCAGCGAGCTGACTCGTGTCGATCAGCACAAGCAGGTGCCGACCATCCGAAACTGCAAAGAATCGACTCTCGGTTCGCGCCGCTCGCCGCTCAAGCACGTCACGCACGTTTGCGCTGGTGTCGCTCAGGTCGAGTGCCGCCACCGCGAAACGGTCGGTGGGGAGTTCGATGTCAGCGACCCGCACCGCGCGACGAACGCTATCGACGCGGCCATCCTTGAGCAGTTGAAAGAGTTGTTCAAGAATCGCGCGGTGGCCGACTCGCAGGTTCTCGGTCTGCTCGAGCGACACTTCCGCGAGCGCTGCCAGCACGGTCATCACTGAACGATCAATGTCGCCGAATTCAGTGCTGCGCGACCAGGCCACCGCGCCGCACAACTGACCACTCGGGCCCAGAGTTTGCACGATGCGGTGCTCATCCGGAACATCGTCGACGACTCGTGCCCGGCGCGCGCGCGCCAAAAGCGTATTCACCGAAGAGCGGATGTCGGGTGGGCATCCTGCCACTGAGCTTTCGCTGCGGTCACTCACGACTTCGCCGTCGGCATCGAAAATCCACACCTGGCACTCGAGGTGTTCTGCGGCTCGGGCAGTTGCTGCGCTGAGTCTGCCTTTGCCGACGGCGGCGCGAGCGATGTCGTTCTGGGCGGCAAGGGCGCGGTCGAATTCTGCCCGCGTCTGCTCGGCTTCATTGTCGGCGACGAGTCTGCTGATAGCGATGAACGGGATTCGGTATGGCACCTCGAAGAGCGGCAAGCCAATCGCAGCGCACGCGTCGATCAGTGGATCGGGAACGCCGTGGGTGATCACTTCGGTTCCGAATCCGAGGGCTGCGACGCCGGCCGTGGCGAGTCGAGCGACGTAGGCGATGAAATCTGGGGCGGGGTTGTCGACGAACTGGCGGCCGGTGGTGAGCAGCACTTGGCCTTCGGCGAGAAACGGTGTCGGGTCGTCGAGGTCGGAGTTGTGAACCCAGTTCACCGAACGATCAAACGTGTCGCGCGGGGTGAGCGGACGCAACCCTAATTGCGGTGTTTCGATGATGTCCCAGAGCAGTGTCGGCATCGTGAATCCTCCTCCTGCCATTCTGTCACTACTCGCGACCGAATGTGCCATTGTGTGACTACTGCGGGCGGCATCCGAGGACTAGGTTGATCGGAACGAATACTTCACAGATTGGATCGGTGGCCATGACTACTTCCGCACTCGCCCCCACGGCCCCGATCGGCGGCCCCACCCTCACGCAGAAGCGCGAACTCGTCACCGCAATCCCCGGACCCCGCTCGCAGGCACTGCTTGAGCGCAAGAAGCAGTCCGTCGCCGCAGCAATCGGAATCACATTGCCCGTCTTTGTTGAAGCAGCAGGCGGCGGAGTCGTTCGCGACGTTGACGGCAACACCCTCATCGACTTTGGTTCAGGCATCGCCGTGACCGGAGTCGGCAACGCGGCACCCGCTGTAGTCGCGGCCGTCACCAAGCAGGTCGCCCAGTTCACCCACACGTGCTTCATGGTCACCGGCTACGAGAGCTACATCGAGGTCGCTGAGAAGCTCAACGAGATCACCCCCGGTGATCACGAGAAGCGCACCGCGCTCTTCAATTCCGGTGCCGAAGCCGTCGAAAACGCGGTCAAGATCGCTCGCTACTTCACTGGCAAGCAGGCCGTTGTTGCTTTCGACCACGCGTACCACGGTCGCACCAACCTCACCATGGGTCTCACCGCCAAGTCGATGCCGTACAAGAGCGGCTTCGGACCCTTCGCTTCCGAGATTTACCGTGCGCCGATGTCGTACCCGTTCCGCGATGGCGGAATCAGCGGTGAGGATGCCGCTGCCCGCGCCATTCTGCTGATCGAGAAGCAGGTTGGCGCCAACAACCTTGCCGCGATCATCATCGAGCCCATCCAGGGTGAGGGTGGATTCATCGAGCCAGCGCCCGGGTTCCTCCCGGCACTCAGCGAATGGGCCACCGCCAACGGCGTAATCTTCATCGCCGACGAAGTGCAGACCGGATTCGCCCGCACCGGCGACCTCTTCGCCTCCAACCACGAAAACCTCGTGCCCGACATCATGGTGACCGCCAAGGGCATCGCGGGCGGCCTTCCGCTTTCGGCTGTCACCGGCCGCGCCGATGTCATGGATGCCGCTCACGTCGGTGGACTCGGCGGAACCTATGGCGGAAACCCCATCGCCTGTGCCGCAGCACTCGCCACCATCCGCACCTTCGAAGAGAGCGGCGCCATTGGCCGTGCCCGTGAAATCGGAACCATCTTCCGTGGCCGCCTCAACGGACTCCGTGCCGGCGACCCCCGCATCGGAGATGTTCGTGGTCGTGGCGCAATGATCGCCATGGAACTTATCGACCCCGCCACGAAGCAGCCAGACGCGGCCCTCACCTCGAAGGTTGCGGCTGCAGCGCACGCCGCCGGCGTCATCGTGTTGACCTGTGGAACCTATGGAAACGTTGTCCGTTTCCTGCCGCCGCTGTCGATCTCTGATGAGCTCATCGCCGATGGCCTCGACGTCGTTCGCGACGCTCTCGCCAACGCCTAGCCGAAATTCAGCTAGCGCTGTTTGACTGATTCGCAGACTTGCTCACCACGAAAGGTGCCACCCGCATGACGAACTCCACCGAAACTCAGCTTCTCGAGGCCGTGCCCAACCAGCTGTTCATTGGCGGCCAGTGGGTCGCGGCAACCGGCAACAAGACTCTCGACGTCACCGACCCCGCCACCGGCAAGGTCATCCGCAGCATTTCGGATGCCTCGGCCGAAGACGGGATGCGGGCGCTCGACGCTGCGGTAGCTGCTCAAGACGCGTGGGCCGCAACACCCGCTCGGGAGCGTGGCGAGATTCTGCGCCGCACCTTCGATCTCGTGCAGAAGCACCGCGATGACATCGCGCTGCTGATGACGCTCGAGATGGGCAAACCACTTTCCGAAGCCAAGGGTGAAGTCGGCTACGGTGGCGAGTTTTTGCGCTGGTTCAGCGAAGAGGCCGTACGTGTTTCGGGTAGCTTCGGCAACACACCAGAGGGCACCGGTCGCATGATTGTGTCGCAGCGACCAGTCGGCCCCAGCTTCTTGATCACGCCGTGGAACTTTCCGCTGGCAATGGCGACCCGGAAGATTGCTCCCGCGTTGGCCGCCGGCTGCACGGTCGTCGTGAAGCCCGCAGCGCTCACCCCGCTCACCACCCTGTTCTTGACGAAACTGTTTATCGAAGCTGGCCTTCCCGCCGGTGTGCTCAACGTCGTTACGACCTCGAGCTCTTCCGCAGTGTCGGAGCCAATCATCGCTGACCCGCGCCTTCGCAAGTTGTCGTTCACGGGTTCGACTCCGGTCGGCCGGACGCTCATCAAGCAGGCGTCCGAGAACGTACTGCGCACGTCGATGGAACTCGGCGGCAACGCACCGTTCGTTGTCTTTGGAGACGCCGACCTTGATAAGGCTGTTGACGGAGCGGTACTGGCCAAGTTCCGCAACATCGGCCAGGCCTGCACCGCAGCAAACCGGTTCATCGTGCACAGCTCGGTAGCAGCAGAGTTCTCGAGCCGCCTCGCGAAGCGTGTTGCCGACATGAAGATTGGTCGCGGCACCGAGGAGGGCATCAACATCGGCCCCCTCATTAATGACAAGGCAGTCGATAAGGCTGACGAACTCGTTCAGGATGCCGTGAAGCGGGGCGCGATTCTCGTCTCCGGCGGCAACCGTGTCGATGGCGCCGGCAGCTTCTACGAGCCCACGATCGTTTCTGGCGTACCCGCCGACAGTAACATCCTGCGGGAAGAAATCTTTGGACCAGTCGTCTCGATCATCGAGTTCACCGAAGAAGCTGAAGCAGTGCGACTCGCAAATGACACCGAGTACGGCCTTATTTCGTACGTGTTCACTGAAAGTCTCGCGCGCGGTAACCGGATGATTGACGCCCTCGACACCGGAATGATGGGGCTCAACGTTGGCGTAATCTCGAACGCGGCTGCCCCATTCGGTGGTGTCAAGCAGTCCGGTATCGGTCGCGAAGGCGGCTCAGAGGGCATCCACGAGTACCTCTCCACCAAGTACACGATGGTGCCGAATAACTAATGTGCGATTGCATCCCGTCGGCGCATATAGAGGAATGCGCTCTGTGCGTGGACGAGCCGCATATAACGCGCGGGTACAACTAAGTTCCCGTGAGCGAGTGGCCCCACTAGTGCCGGGGCTGCTCGCTCTCTGGGTTAACAGTGGCGGCGGTTGTTGCAGTGCGCTCGGATCCTCGTCCCGACAATTTTTCGGGTTGAAGTGTCAAGAAAACGTTGACGCTCCTCGCATCGTCAATATATAGTTGACGCATGGAAACTCGCCCTCAAAACAAGTGGAATCTCGGGCTAATCCTGCTGTTGACCACGCCGTTCGTCGGCCTCGCAGTCGCCTTAATCGACTTCCCACTATGGGTCGACATCGTGGCATTGGTCGCCATGATTGCTCTCCTCTTCGTGGGTTCGCTACTTCTTTTCATCAAACGAGGCGGATGGCGCCCCTCAGATACTCTCCCCAAGGAGTAGAGCCCAGTGCGCAAGGCTCGATCGGAGACGAATGGTACCGGCGAGGCGTTAGTCCCGCTGTTGATGCAACGCACCGCGCTGGACGAACCTCGCACGATCGCGGACTTCTTAGAAATGGTCGTGGCGGCGGAGTCCGTTCACAAAGATGCGGCCCGGCTGCTGAACACGACGGTCACCTCCGCGCGCGCGGCTGGTGCTACCTGGCAAAGCATCGGGAAGTCTTTGGGGATCACCAAACAGGCTGCGCAGAAACGGTTCTCGCAACCCGCGGTAGCGGGCAGCCTCGACCCGAATGAGCGAATCCTCGGGCCGACAACTACATTCGATGAACTACAGGAACTCGCCCTTGCCGGTCGCTACGGCTGGCACAGCGTTCAGGTCGGCGCGAACTATCATCGGATGCTGCGCTCACCCACCCGGTGGGAGCACGTGCGCGTAACAATCTCCGCTGCGCGCGTACGCCAGCTTCGTGACGAGGGCTGGACCATTATTGACTCTGGTTTTCCGTATACCTATCTGAAGCGCGACACGGGCGTCGTCGCATTCCTTGAGCCCTCGGATCCCTGAGTGGCCTTAGGAGACATCGACAAACTCGCAATGTGAGCGAGCGGCCTCACTACCGCCGGGATGCCCGCCTTCGGCGCCGGGCTGCCCGCGCTGAGCAGGGCCGCCGCAGGGCGCTCGGCTACGATTGGCGTCAGCCGCTCAGCCTTTCTGCGGTGCCGCGCCACCGAAAGAGCCCCCTTATGTCTGACCACATTTTCGCCACCCTGCGGCGCTGGCCCGACCTTGAAGCTCCGAACCTTTTTGCGGTGGACGCAAGCGATCGCCTCATCCTCGATGAAGCGCAGACCCTGATCGGGGATCTGCAGGCCGGCGAGCTCGTGGTGATGGGCGACAACTATGGCGCGCTCACGCTTGGCGCTGCCACCTTGGCGGGCTGCCGCGGCATCCGCGTCTTTCAGGATTCTTTGGTGTCAGAGTTGGCGTTGGCATCGAATGCGGGCGACCTTGCTGGCCATTTCGAATCGCACACCCTTAACGCGTCGCTGCTGTCGGGCGCCCGGTTGGTGTTGATGCAGTTGCCGCGCAGCCTGGCAGAGTTGGATGAGTGGGCGCAGGCGATTGCGCGCCACGCAGCGCCCGATGTGACGGTAATTGCGGGTGGCCGCATCAAGCACATGACTCTGGCAATGAATGAGGTGCTCGCGCGTTCGTTCCATGAGGTGAATGCGGGGCGTGCGCGTCAGAAGTCGCGCACCCTCACGGCTTTTGGTGTGCAGCGCTCGACCGAGGAGCCCCGCTACCCGATGACGTCGGTCTTGCGCGAGCCCGAGATTCCCATCGATGAGCTCACCGTCAGCGCCCACGGTGGCGCTTTCGCCGGTGCCGCCCTCGACATTGGCACTCGTTTTCTGTTGACGTTCTTGCCCGAAATGAAGACGGATGCTTCGAGCGCCATCGACCTCGGCAGCGGCACCGGTGTGCTCGCGACGTCGCTCGCCCTTGCGCGCCCCGGACTGAACGTCGTGGCGATTGACCAATCCATCGCCGCCGTGGCATCGACCCGAGAAACGGCCGACGCAAACGGTGTCGGTGCGCGAGTTGAGGCCGCGCGCGAAGATGCCCTCACCGAACGGCCGACAGCCAGTGCTGATCTGATTGTGTGCAATCCGCCCTTCCACACGGGCGCGACCGTGCATGCGGGTGTTGCTTTGCGGATGCTGGCTGACGCCCGCCGGGTGCTCAAACCCGGCGGAGAACTGTGGGTAGTTTTCAACACCCACCTCGGGTATCGCGACCACCTGAGCCGCACGGTCGGCCCCACCCGCCAGGCCGGACGCAACAGCAAGTTCACCGTGACGGTTTCGGTGCGCGAGTAGGTCACTGCCGGCCGCCGCTAGGGCTTCGCCCATCCAAGGCATACACGGTGCACCAATCCGAGAAGGCCCGTGGGGCATCGACGAATTCCGCATGCCTTGCCTGTCGAAATCCGCATGCCTTGCCTGTCGAAATCCGCATGCCTTGCCTGTCGAAATCCGCAACTTGGGTGGCTCGAAATCCGCAACTTGGGTGGCTCGAAATCCGCAGGACACGCTAAGATCGCTAGATGACTTCAGCTTCGCCGAAACACGTAGAACGCCGGGCCATCAGCGTAATTCGTGATCGGATGACCGAAGAGCCAGTGGTTCTACTAGAAGGCCCACGTTCAGTAGGCAAGTCCACGTTGGTGAAATCCTTGGCTGACTCCCACAATGCGGAGGTCATCGATCTGGATGACTTAGCGACCCGAGATGCTGTGCTCGCAGACCCGGGGCTATTCATGGCGGGCGGGTCCCCCGTGTGTGTGGACGAATATCAGAAAGCACCCTTAGTTTTGGATGCGATCAAAGCCCAACTCAACAAGAGCACGCGTCCGGGCCGTTTTCTCTTGGCGGGGTCGACCCGACACGATGCGTTGCCCCAAGCGGCGCAATCGTTGACCGGACGGCTGAACCGGATCACCATCTATCCGCTGACACAGGCGGAGATCGAGGGGCACACAAGCAGCCTCCTTGAAACGCTCTTCACCTCCCCCTCCGCTGCGATACAAGCACCGACCTCCAATACGACCCGCGATGAATACATCCAACGCATTACCCGCGGCGGGTTCCCGATCGCAATCGAACGAGCAACCACGGCATCGCGGAATCGCTGGTTCGACGACTACATCCGATTGACCCTCGAACGTGACGCCCGAGAACTGTCCAACATTAGGCAATCTGCCATGCTGCCTCGCTTACTAGGAAGGCTTGCCAGTCAAACAGCCCAAGTGCTCAACATCGCCAGCGCGGCGACTGACATCACGCTTGATGAACGAACAGCCGACAGCTACACAAAACTCCTAGAAGCCGTCTTCCTCGTGCAACGACTTCCGGCATGGCAGTCGACCTTGACGACACGAACTGCTGCCACGCCCAAACTCCACATCATCGACTCAGGGGTGGCAGCACGACTGTTACGTCTCACCCCCGAGAAGCTGGCACGCCGCGATGCAACATCGCTGACTGAGTTCGGGCACCTACTTGAGACATTCGTCGTCGGAGAATTACAACGAGAAGCGTCGTGGATGGACGGAGTCGCCGGGACCGGCCACTGGCGAACCCACGACCACGATGAGGTCGATCTTGTTATCGAACGCGACGACGGCGCAGTCATCGCGTTCGAAGTAAAAGCAGGAAGTCGAGTCCCCGGAGGAAGCTTTTCTCCCATGCGCAAACTGCGCGACAAGCTAGGAGACGCGTTCATCGCAGGAGTCGCCTTGTATCTGGGAGAACGGTCATACACATTCGAGGACCGTTTGCACGTCATGCCCGTGGATCGCCTCTGGTCTGCGTAACGCAGCCGGCGAGAACTCCCGCAAGACTTCTGCACCTCCAGGCCGGACGCAACAGCAAGTGGCTGGCAGTTAGTCGATGACTCGCCGCGTGACGGGCAGGGTTGGTCGGCCAACGATAAGGACAGCGCACAAACTTGCTGCGATGACCACCACGGCGAGGGCGCTTTGGAGGCCCCAAAGTGGCACCGTCTCCAACCAAGCGCCACCGATTCCTGTCGCTCGGTTCCACGCGATCTGGTAGCTGCCGAGCGAGATTCCCGCGATTATTCCGAGGGGCAAGCCGGTCGCGAGGATCACGAGCCCCTGACTCAGAGCGAATCGACGCAGAAAGCGCGTTGAAGCACCGACGGCGTGCATAGTGCTGACGTCGCGTTCGGTTTGAGTTTTTGCGAGCAGAAGCGAGATGGCGGCTGCTGCGACCGCGAGCGCTGCGAGTAGGGCGACTGGGACAAGGGCGATATCGCGCCCCCAGGGTCGGTAGGTTTGTGGTTCCGCCATCCACACGAGTGACGTGTGTTGGTTGAGGAGTGCGCGGGTTTCGTCCAGTTGTGTGGGTGTAAGTTCGCGGCTGGTGGTGACGGCTTCACCGACGTACTCCCAGTCGGTCACGCCAAGCTCGGTAGCGGTTGTGGGGCTGATTGTGGCTGCGAAGGCGAAGCCTCGAAGGAACACGCCAGGCAGTTCGACGAAACGTTCAGCATTCTCGTCGCTAGGGAGCACGTCTGTCGAGAGGGCGATGCGGACGGTCCCGTTCGCGGAGAGCCGGGCTGCATTGTTGACAATGACTCCACCTTTTTCCAGCACCACTCCGGAAGCAACAGCTCCGTCGAGTCCGGACGCGCGGAGAGCATCGCCGTCCAAAATTCCTACGTCAGACCCGCCCCACCAGGGGACTGAGAGTCCTGGAGTATAGGCACGTTCCCATGTCGTGCACACAAGAGCGGCGTCTACCGTGACGGCCGACGCCGTGTCCGGGTAGAGGCCCTCTGGGCACGTTCGGTCTAGGGGCTGCACGGCGGCGAAACGCAGCGCAGAGTCGCCCTTCAACGTTGTTGAGTAAACCGGCTCGTGCCCGGTAATCGCAAGCGAGTCGGTGAGCATGGCGATCGCGTCGGTGAGCACGAGTCGATCGACGGTGTTGCTCACGGGAACTTGTGCGCCGAGGATGAAATGGCCGCTTTGGACCATCTCTCCGGTGTTGTCGCGGTCGTTTGCCGTTGTGGAGCCGATGGCGACAATGAGGTAGGACGCGGCACAGGCCGCAACGAGCACTGCCGTCGCTGCGGATACGAATCGGGATCTGTGCTCTGCTGCGTCGCGAAGCGCGAGGCGCGGAGCGATCGGCAGATGCGCGGCCAAGCGTGCACCGACCTGCGGCAGGAGGCGCACCAGGAGCAGGATGCCGGCGACTGCGAGGACGAGGGTCAGAAGAAGGAGGATTACCGCGGGCATCGTTGAAGCGGAAATTGTGCCGGGTGAGGTGTATTCGTCGGGGACATCGCCGACGCTGGCGAGGCCGAACATCCCCGTAGTGATGGAGCCGACAAGTGCGACTGGCGCGGCTATGGCGCGGAGACGGGCGTTGCGCACGCTAGAGGTGTGCGGGGGCGTTGATCGGTCTTTGAGCGCGTCGACCGGATTCAATCGCGCGGCCTTCGCCGCGGGGATGAGTGTGGCGATAAGGCCGAGTGCAGTGGCGATCCCGATTCCGACCGGGACGATCCACCAGGGGAATGTGTTGGCAAGGTCGCGTTGCTGCGGTATCCACAGGTCTGCAAGGAACGCGGCCACGATTCCGAGTGCTGCCCCGAGCGTTCCGCCGGCGGCGCCGATCACGAGTCCTTGCGCGTTGACGATCCGCCGCAGGTCCGCAGGGGTGGCGCCGGTGGCGGCGGCCAGACCGAGCGTGCGTCGGGATTGATCGGTTGAAACGGTGAAGGCGGGCGTGATGAGGAGAAGCACAAGTGCGCTGCCGAGTGCACCGGTGAGCAGGATGCCGGCGATCTGGGCGAGGACGGCGTTTGTATTGACCGGCACCGGGTAGAGCTCATCCGTCGATGGGTAGTTGGTGAGCACATGTCGAGACACGGCGAAGGCTTGAAGTTTGTTGATGGAGGTCGCTTGTTCCCAGGTCACTGGCTCGTCACCGACCACTAGCCAGTGGCCGTCGATTCCGGCCGGGTCGGCGGCCACGAGATGGGAAATCCATCCGTCCGGCGCCCAGGCCTGTGAGGTTGTGCCCTGAACGATGCCCGATACTCGGTACCCGCGTTGTGCGTCCTGCACCGCGTCACCAATTCGCCCATCTGTGCTGTGCCAGCCAGTAGACGGCGGGGCAATGACGGCCACCTCGTCAGAGACCGCTAGGTTCAGCCGCTGCGCGAGTGCTGCCGTAA
>Ga0307486_1001681_pt1 | contig 16415 bp, 9 predicted proteins | sample CBIW02metaG_FD_203663 | JGI IMG/M metagenome (GOLD analysis project Ga0307486, IMG submission 203663) | Sea-ice brine microbial communities from Beaufort Sea near Barrow, Alaska, United States - CBIW 0.2 | ecosystem: Environmental > Aquatic > Marine > Coastal | place: USA: Alaska | collected... | reverse complement strand
GGCTTATTGAGAAGACTGACATACAAAAGGCTAGTAAGGTAAGATCTACAAAGGGATTGCTAGTTCATGTATTTGGAAAACTGACCGCCGCATTTATATCATATATGTTTTAACCCTTGATTCGCATTAATAATACACGCAACAAACCTGCATCATTAGGCAATTGTACTTCTGCTATATCTTCACTTTGAACAGCTAAATAATCTGGATTTTCCGCCTTGTTTTTAGCAGGTAGATTTAATCAAAATTGGAATGCGTGATATCTCCCACCTTTTTCCTGTAGTTCATAAGGCGCAAATTCATCATGAACAATTCCATTTCCAGATTTCATCCATTGAATACCTCCCTTATAAACAATTCCTTCTCCACCATTACTGTCTAAATGATGAACTCCTCCTTCAAGAATATAGGAAAATGTCGCTATTCCTCTATGTGGATGTTCGAAACTTCCATCTGGCATTGTGGCTTTTCTCGGATCATGTATTGTATCAACAGCATGGTCTATAAAAAAAGAGAGAACGATTAGCCATTGAACTGGTTTTTGGTAGCGTCCATTCAGCATTTGCGTCCATTTTAACAGTATAAACTCCTACTGCGTTTTCAGGATTTGCAGCCCAAGAATCAGGTGTCGAAGTTAAAGCGATAACATCATTTATTCTACCCGCAATAACTTGTACAGTAGTTTCATTGTTTGCTGTATCTTTGTGATGAATTACCGGGATATCTTCATTCCACAACATTTTGAAATGTGGCTCTACCATTTTTGAAGATTTAGGTAGATTTAACCATACCTGAAAAATCTCAAGTGGATTTCCCGTTTCTTCATTGATCATAGGAAACATTTCTGAGTGTTGAATACCTTTTCCTGCGGTCATCCATTGAACATCACCTGCCATAAATCGACCAGCAGCTCCCAAAGAATCAGTATGATCAACGACTCCTTCTTTATTGATCGTTATGGTCTCAAAACCTCTATGTGGATGGTAAGGAAATCCAGGTATATTTTTACCATGATACATTCTCCAATCTTCTGTTAGTGAAAAATCTTGTCCAATATTTCTTCCTTTCAAAAATTCCTTATCAATTCCCATTTGAGGATTACCTTTTGGATATTCATCTCTATGGTATGCGCAAAATAAAAATGGATCTTGTGTTTTCCATGGAAAACCGAGTGGTTCTATTTTTAATATGTTTTTCATATTTATTTATTTTAAGAAGTACTTTTATCAACGATTTATAACCAATGAATTGACTTTTTATGGAATGCAAATAAAGCTTTTTTACTTTTAAAGTAAAGTTCCTTATTTGTTCAATGCCAAGTATTATTTACTTTAGACGCTTTGTTTTGTGGTAAAACACGTTTGAAACTACGAGTATTGCCATAACAATTAATGGAGTTATAACCATACTTAATGGATCTCCAACATTAAGATGAGCAATAGTAGCTGAGATAAACACAATGCCAAATCCGGCATAAGCCCATTCCTTAATTCGTGTTGGAACCTGTGGTAATAAAAGAACTAAAGCACCAATTATTTTGAATATACCTAACTCTTTGACAAAGTAACTTGGGAAACCTAATCTGTTCATATTCTGCATCACTTCTGGGCTTGTGAAGTAAATAAGCGCACTCATTATCATCATTAAGCCAATCATAACAGTAGTAACCCAAAATATTATTCTATTTTTTTTCATTTTGTAAAATTTATAATTAATAAGCACAAATATATGTATATTTGCTTTCTATTTAATAGTAGTTACCTAAAGGTAAGTGAATAAATAATCAAGAAATGAAAGAAACAAAACCAATTGATTGTTCTTCTGCGATAGTGCAGGTAAGGGATGCAATTGATGTTATTAGCGGTAAATGGAAGATTTTAATTTTGATTTCTATTACCCATGGAAATAAACGTTTTACAGAAATACAAAAAAGTGTAACAAAGATTACTGCCAAGGTACTTTCTAAAGAACTAAAAGACTTGGAAGAGCATCTATTAATCAAAAGGACAATTATTGATGACTATCCTGTACGAATTGAATATTCCGCAACTCCTTATTCTAAAACCTTAGAGGGTTTGATTAATGAACTTTATGATTGGGGAGGTAAACATAGGGAAATGATTAAAGGGAAATAGTGTTTGCTCGGAAGCACAAATTATTAAATCAGATTGCTGAAATTGCAAGCAAAATGTTTTCAGAAGTTTTTTTAAAATATATAAGTGTGTTTACAAGAACTAAACACTCAAAATAAATAATAGAATATGAACAACAGCGAATTAATTAATAAATTCTACACCTCCTTTTCAGAAGGTTATTTTAAAGGAATGATAGAATGTTATCACGAAAATATAGTTTTTCAAGATCCAGTTTTCGGTGAATTAAAGGGAGAAAGAGCAATGAAAATGTGGGATATGTTGTTGTCTTCAAAAACAGGTAATTCCAAAATCTCATTTGATAATATTAAGGCAAACTCTGAAAATGGAAATGCCAATTGGACAGCGAAATATACTTACGGTAAGTCAAAAAGAAATGTTGTAAATGAAGTGAGTGCCGCATTTAAATTTAAAATGCCTGTCGGGATCTTTACCAGTAAATTCATTATTTTAGTATTATTTCCAATAAAATGGTTATACGCTGTAATGGCACGCGGATGACACTGATGCAAGCAACGCGGATACTCACGGATTTTTCACTTATGGTGAATTCGGATAAACGCGGATTGCTTTGGTCCGTAATAGTAACTATTTCCTTACCATTGAATTAAATAAAACAATATCTAATTTCTTAAGAGAACCTAGTGGCTGTTAAAGAATTAAAATATAATTCTAGACTTACTGGTAAAGTATCCGATAAGCATTAAATTTAAAGACGGAAAGATCATTGAACACATTGATACGTTCGATTTGTGGAAATGGACAAAACAAGCAATGGGTGCTCCTGGCTATTTATTGGGATGGACTCCTTTTTTTAAGAACAAAATTCAAGCAACTACAAATAGCAGGTTAGATAAATTTATTGAAAAGGCTTAGCCTGCTTTATTCATGAACACGAAGTCTCAGCGAAGCTGATTTAATTTTATGCAACTTTTTATTCATAGGTGTTTATTTTCATAGGCATTCATGAGCACACTACGCTCGGTTGGCATCGAACTTTATAGATATAGTATTCTATTTCAAGATCCCGAAAGCTTTCGGGATTGTAACGCAGAAGTTGTATGAAAGTAAATCAAGAAACACTCAATTTTGAGAAAGTAAGCTTTCTCAAAGTTTAATAAGAACCAATTGATATACAGTCTTTTATTCAAATATTGAGTATTTCGGTGAATAATGCAGGTTAGGTTGGTATATTAGATTACTACTTCAATTTTTTCAGAATTGCAAACAATAAAATAATAGAACATTGACCCCATAACTCTAATGGATGAGTTTCTATATTTTAACCCAACTGTTTATTCGAAGAATATTCAGTCGGATGAAACTATTTTCATTTCATGGCTTGTCAATAATTTCGGCTAGTCAAGTGCGTTTGAAACAGATGTTATACTCAATCAGGTTATTTTGAAAATTAAACATTTTGAAAAACATGCCTTAAAATCAGTGTTGAGAAAAGTCAATAGAGGGTATTAAATTTTTAACTTATCGATTAAATATCACATTATGCTTCACCTAAAACCAAATACATCAAAATTAATTTGTGGATTGTAACCAACCGCCTTACATTTGCAACTTTTTTAATCATAGTGAATAGAATTTAGATGTTTTTCTAATAGATTCTGTTCAATTTTCAAACTGGAAAAGTATTGCGACAATCCTATAAAAAACGTTATCATCCCATGATTATCCTGATGTATCATAGCAATATGTTAACACCAGAGCAGTTAAAAACACTTCCAAGAACAACTCGAAATAATTGGAGAAACTTTTCGCACAAAGATTATGACGGTTATGAAATAGCGAAAGATTATATAGCAGATTTTGATGAAATCAAAGAAGTTTTAACGAATAAGCACCTAAAACAAGGAATGAGGATGATGTGTTCATTGAGTGCTGGATATCGTGGCATTTTAGATAAAGTTCAAGGAAGTAAAAAGCTATTGAGGGAATATAGTAAAGACATTATATTTTCAATTGAAAGTTTAGCCAAACAGGGAAATCTTCAAGTTTCAGAATCATGTAGATTGTTAGGTGTTTCTCGAGATTGGTTTTATCGACAGAGAAATAAGAAATTATGTTCTAAAAGTCTCATTGAGAAGTGTTTTCGATAATTTCCAAATCAATTAACAATGGAAGAAGTGGGAAGCATAGAGGAGGTGGTATCTGAACCTTCGAACTTTGGTAAAACCAAAACATCGCTGTATTATGATTCGATTCGAAAAGGCATAATTGCTTGTGGATTATCTACTTTTTACAAATATGCGGATCTTTTGGGCTACGAAAAATGGCGAAAACCTAAAGCGAAAAGGCGAGATGTAGGGCTAAGGGCAACACGTCCATATGGATGGTTGCATGTGGATGTAACGCATGTGAGAACTGAAAAAGACGGAATGCAATATGTCGCTTTCGTAAAGGATAACTACTCGAAAGCAATTTTAGGATTTAAAACTATTTCTGAACGACCAGGAAGTGGATTTATTCGTGATTTATTTGAAGAAACATTTAAAGAGCACAAACTTTTTGATATTGCCGACCCTATAAATATTTTAACAGATGGTGGTTCGGAAAACAAAGGTGAGTTTGTAGAATGGGTTGGCCGCATTAAAGCGCCTCTAGTTGTTCGAAAGCTGACTGCCAAAACAGATGAGTGTCATTTCTCCAATAACATGTCGGAAAGTACCCACAGCATTTATAAATCTGAATATTTACGTGGAAAATTTTCAATCAATACAAAACGTCACCTTCGAGATCTCGAAACATTTGTAAGCTACTACAATGAAAACAGATTTCCGTTCGAGTTTTATGGATTAACTCCTTATGAAGTCCTTAATGGTGAAAAACCCGATAGAGGAAAGTTTAAAGAAGAAATTCAAATTGCTCAGAAGAAAAGAATTGAAGTCAATAGAAAGTTCAACGCCTGTCCGTTGGTTTGCGCATAGTAGGAGAGCGAGCGTCTATTTGGCTCGTTTAAGGCTTAATTTGACTAGTTAATGACCTATTATTACATTATCACCACAAAATGATTTTTCAGCGCTTACTTAAATCTATATGATTTTGGAAATTAAAATTTAATTGTATGTATATTTGAATATATATAAACGTGACCAATGTTGGAACAGCTTTGTTATAGAATGATGTGGAGTGGGCACACCTAAATATTGAATTTTCTTGGTGACAGCTTTTGTTTTCCTGTCACCAACATACTGAAAATATTTGGTGACAGCATGGGTGACAAAATCTATGTTGTCAATTAGTTTTGTTTGCTTTTGATAAAAGTTAAGAAATGGCTAAGAGTGCTGGTTTTGGTAATATTTGATGTCTATTAACAAAAAAAGCCTCTCGAATGAGAGGCTTTTAGTGATCCCGCTGGGATCCACTATAAAACCTCCAAACGGCTTGTTTAATAGGGGTTGGTGACTTCTAAAAAAGAATGACCACCACATAGACCACGTTAAATCACGTGTTAAATGTCTTTATTTGAATGAGCGAATCAGATACAAAGATACTCATTTCCATATTCATACAAGAATAAATAAGACTAAATATTATTCAGAAGTTAATCTTTCCTTTTAAGAAATAGAGGTAATCAACCTATAAAAGATCCTTTATTGAAAATAAATTGGAAAATTATTATTCAACTTATTGAAATTTTTAAAACATACTTAATTCTAAAATAAAATGTATATGTATTACTTTGTAGTATTGAGGTTTGATATGAATATAAAACATAAAATGATTCTTTATAATGCATAATTTTTGTATTTAAATGACAATTAATAAGATTGTTTTGAATTTATTTTAACATGAATTTTTTTTATTTGTATTTATTTAAGCATATATTAGCTAAATATTAACATAAATTCTACTATTATGAAAAAGGAAAACTATTTCCATTGGCAGAAAGCACTTTTTGTCTTTGGACTAATTACCCTACTTTCTTTGGGTAATTCATTCAATTCAAACGCACAAACTCCACCCGGAATCTCAATAAATTGGGACAAGGAAGTGGGTTGTCAAACCTATGATATTATAAGGGATGAGAAAGATGGAATATTTTCAGAGGATATCGATTCTTCTGATTGCATTCGCTTTTGTGAATATAGTCAAGTCACCTATACTTTGGTGAATGTACCCTCAGGTGCAACTATTGTATGGAATCCAATAGGGGGAACAACCACTAATAGTACTTCAAACCCTTGTTCTGTAAATTGGGGTGCAGCTGGAAACGGTTCGCTCTCCTACACAATAACCGATGGTAACAATATAATTAACAAAACAATTTGTATTGAAAAAGTTATCACGCCAAAAGCAGAATTTGATATAGCGCCATTTAACCAACCCCAACCTATATCAATCTGTTCTTTTCAACAAATTGACTTTACTAATCTTTCTACAACGAACAATGGTACAAACTTGATTAGTTACGAATGGGATTTTGGAGATGGGAATACTTCTACAGCTTTTGAACCTTCTCATACCTATACAAATCCTGGATCGTACGCAGTGAAGCTAACAGTTAGAAATGAATGTAATTGTACAGATACTTATGCTATTGAAGTTGAAGTTGGAGAAAAAGGATTTGAAATCACATGTCCAACAGTAATCTGTGAAGGACAATCTGGGATTTATTCTTTACCAGAATATGTCACTCAAAGCTGTAATGGTAATTTTAACTGGTCGGTAATTGGCGGTCAAATTTTATCGCAAACCAATGGACAAGTTGAAGTTTTATGGGATAATATTGATCCAAGCGGTTTTGGTTATGTAACTTTTGATCCGTCAGGTTGCAATTTGGATTGTGCTACAGTTACAACTGTTAAAGTGCCAGTTATTCAAACTCAAGGAACAATACAAGGAATAACAAGTATTTGTCTAGATGAACAAGGTAGATTTAAATTACCTCAATGGCCTACGACAGAGATTAATTGGGAGATTGTTGGAAATTCAACCAATAACCCAAATATACTGCAAACTGATCAACGCAATGAAGTTATAATTGATCCAGTAGGAACAGGGACTTTTACTTTACGCGCAACTTATACCAACACACTTTTAAAATGTAGTGGAGAGGCAGAATTTACTTTTAATGTTGAAGAGCCATTATCTGTTATTGGTGAAAATGTTTTGTGTGAAAACGGTACTGAAACTTACACTAATTCCTCAGGTGGTCAAGTTAATTGGACCCTGACGACGAATACAGGAAGTGTAGTAACTACGCAAAATAACACAGCTAATTTCAATTATACCTTTAACCAAGCTGGGAATTATATTTTAACAGCTGATGGTAATGGTTTTTGTTCAGGTGAGGAAAAAACAATTACCGTAGTTGGAACTCCAGATGCACCAACTGGTGTAGATGGTGATTTATTTGTTTGTCCTGGTTCACCATACACTTATAGTGTTCAAAATCCAGATGCTTCTAGTAATTACTTATGGGAAATCAATTCTGCTCAAGGGACAATTATAGGTTCAGATGAAGGAGATCAAGTAAATATCACTTTTACTTCTTTTCCTGCGGAAATCAAAGTTTATAAACAATCGATTACACCAGTTGAATGTACTTCAGATCCTTTAACGATTATCATAAATCAAATTCCAATTGATGTTGAATTGTCTGATGTTGATACTGCTGTTTGTGGTAATTCATTGGCTTCATATAGTGCTTATGATTTTGGAACACAAAATCTATATACTGATGGTGATGATTACACTTGGAGTTTTGCAAATGCTTTACCATCTGGAGTTGGTGCTTCTTCTTTAGGGAGTGTCACCAATGGACAAGGTACCAATTCTATTGACGTAATATGGAACAATGTTACTGTTACGACGACATTAGATTTAGTGTTAACTGTTAGTAAATGTAATATGGATACTATTTTCAAGAGAAAAATTACATTATATCCAAAAATAGAGATTGAACTCTTGGCTTCTGTTGATCCCGTATGTTCGGGTGATGCAGTAACTTTTACTGTTCAATCCACTAATGGCTTGTCCTTGGCTAACGAAACCATTTCCTGGGAATATGGAAGTAATATTTTTCCTGGTGCATTGGGGCAAACTTCTTATACGTTAACAATGAATACTAATTCCCCTACTAACATAGGTCAGTTAGTAACAGCAACTATTGATAATCCAAGTTGTGGGCAAAACGTTACAGCTAATACAACCGTGACTGTTTTACCAAACCCACCAGCAATTGCGACTTTAACAAGTGGAGGTAATACCTTTTGTAATGTCAATGATATTAACTCAGTTCTTACTGTATCTTCTAATACAACAGGATATAATAATTTCCAATGGTTAAATGGAAATACGGTTGTAGGAACATCGACTACATTAAATGTAACTCCAGCGATGGGAGCTGGTACTTATACTTTTGAAGCGACCAACTCGATCACTGGATGTATATCTGTATCAAATCCTATTTATATTTTTGTTAATTCATGTGGTTCATCAAACTGTACTATGCCTTATACAGTTACCAACACATCTTCTTTAACAGATTGTGGTGAAATAACTTTTACAGGCACTAAAACACCTGGTTGGATAAGCGAAAATTGGTTGGTTCTAGGACCTTCACCAAGTGATTATTCGATAAATACCACAACCAATATTTTAACAGGTAAACCTGGCAACTACACAATAATTTATGATGTAGAGTATCCATGTCAACAAGGAGGAGGAACAACAGGAACAATCACAGAAGTAAAAAGTGTTGTGATTCCTTATGAGCCAGATTTTTCTTATGTAGTAGAATGTACTGCGAACAATACATTTAATGTAGATTTTGTAGACAATAGCATTTTTTATGCTCCAGTGTCACCTCAAAATTTCCTTTTTTCTTATAAATTAGATGGGCCCGGTACTTTTACTCCGGTTACTTACGACCCAATTTTAGGTAATTTTGAAATGTCAAATTTACCGGCTGGGAATTATGTATTTAGACAACAAGTATACAGCAGTATGAATCCTTTGTATCAAGATACTTGTGTGATGTTAGATACTGTTAGTTTACAAGGGGTGAATCCGACCATAGATATAATTTTAAATCAAAATCAGCAAATAAATTGTCACAATACAGCAGTTGAATTTGCTTTAAATTTATCTACCATAGGTTTATCAGTTCTTTGGGATTTTAATGATGATGGAGCTCAAAACACTTTACCTGCACCATCAAGAGTATTTAACACGGTAGATACAACTTATATTGTTTCTGTAACTGTAACTAATGAACTTGGATGTTCGGATGAGTTTACAAAACCAGTTACTATTCCAGAAAAATGTTTCTTTGGAGATATTGTTTCTACTCCTAGTCCGGCAGTAGTCTGTCAAAACGGAACAGTAGACATTATTTATGATGATACTGGAGACAATTGTGCTGTCAATGAATATATTTGGATGGATGGAAATACACCTGTTCCTGGAGGACCACATGGTCCTACACTAACTGTAAGTACGACAGGTTTTTATTGGGTTAAAGTGGTTAGTGCGAATGGTTGTGAACATTCATCATCTACACAAATAAAACCTTTGTTTCAAACCTTACCTAATTTAAAGTTAATTGGAGAAAGTAATTTCTGTATTACTGAAGACATACTGTTTTCAGTTTCAACCAATGCAACTGACATTAAATGGAAGTTAGATGGTGTGCTGGATCCATCGTTAGATGATCTATTAGAGGCTAATTTTATAGGGCTATCAGATGGGAGTTATGATGTAAGTGTTACTGTTACGTCAGCAAATGGCTGTACCAATTCTGCAACGATGAACTTTAGTGTGGTAGATCCTTTAGCGGCTATTTCTGTTAATGAAACATACAGCTGTACCCCATACACCGTAGTTCTCGACGCGATCCCATCTCCTGCTAATCCTAACATAACATACAATTGGAGTAATGGAGCGTCTACGCAATCCATTTCAGTGCCAGATGGAGGTCCTTATCGAGTAACCGCTTCTTTAGGAGGTTGTACCATTTCAAAACAAGTAGATATTCCGAAAAGCCCTGAAGATTATTTATGGATTTACCCTTCAGGATGTTATACAGACTGTTACGCCATAAAAGACGAGCATTATGGATATTTAATAGGGCCTACTTTATCCTTACCATCTTGGAGTTGGAATAATTACGGAAGCCCAGTTCAATCAGGGACTAACTCATTCCAAACACCATTCTATTTGTTAGGAGACGGTTCGTATACATCAACCATAAATACAGGGCATTGTGAGGCGGAATCTGATCCTTTAGAATATTCTTTAATAGAATGTAAGGAATGTGAGATTAAAGATGTAAAGATTGAGAAAGTATATCAAAACAATACGCCGTATTGTTCATTTACATATCATGTTATGATATACAGCTCAGCAAGTATGCCTTTTCAGGCAACAATCTCTGATGATTTAAATAATGTATCCATTATTCCTTCATCGTTCACAATTAATCCAGGAGTAAACAATCTTCAATTTACGGTCATACCTCAGGGCTCATTTTCAGGTTCAACCAATTGGACGATTCAAGGTTCTATGTTTATTGATGGGCAAAATGTGCCTTGTATTTATGAACTAAGAGTTGAAATTCCAAGGTGTGACAATGCCATGTTCGGAAGTAAAATGATAAAAGTTGGAGACAGTATAAATACTCAGCTCGAAGATTTATTAACAATCTATCCAAATCCTGCCAAAGAAACGGCAACCGTTTACTATGAAATGTCGTCAGAAGAAGGAGACTTAGAAGTTTATGACTTATCTGGACGAAGCGTAGCTAAGCACAATTTGCGTTCAGCAAAGGGCGAAGTTTCTTTGAATACAGATAGGTATCAAGCTGGAGTTTACATTGTAGTTCTTAGACAAAGTAATGGACATACAATGCAGCAAAAGTTAATTATTGAATAAAAGAATTTGAAATATTAATAACCATAACGGGGTAGGGAATCCCTACCCCGTTTTTTTTAACATTGAAATCATGAAAAAAATACTTCTATTAAAGCTCATTTTACTCTCATCTTTAATCGTTTCAGCACAATGTTTTGAAAGCTTAACTTTTGGAGGGGGACATACTATAGGTAAACTAAATACTGGCATTCTCTGGGGATGGGGTTATGGAGCTGGTGGTCAGTTATTGACAGCAAATCAAACAGAACCGAATCCAATTCAATTAGGTACTGAAACAGATTGGGATATTGTTAGAAATGGTGTCGAAAATACTTTTGTAATCAAAAATAACGGAACACTATGGGGGTGTGGAAGCAATCAATTTGGATCGTTAGGGGTTAATTCTTCAATACAGTTCTTTTCAACTTTTCAACAAATTTCTACTTCCAATAATTGGGTCGAAGTAGCCCCTTCTAGGTTTTTTACGATTGGACTTAAATCAGATGGTACGATATGGGCGTGGGGACAAAATGATAATTATCAACTAGGTAATTCTCCAGCTACTCCAGAACAGTTGGTTCCTATACAGGTAGGAACAAACACTGATTGGGTAGAGATTGCTACCGGTACTAGTAGAACTGCTTTTGCTATAAAATCAGACGGTACGATTTGGGGATGGGGTAAAAATAGTTCTTCAATTATTGTATTTGGTTCAGGAACTGCGTCTGTTGCCTTACCTACTCAAGTTGGTACAGATACAGACTGGTTAACTATGAGTGTAGGAGGTTCGCATATATTGGCTCAAAAACAAGACAGTACCTTGTGGTCATGGGGGGGGGGGGTAGGTCTTGGAGTTGGAGGAACTCCTACCGTAACCAATACCCCTCAACAAATATCAATGGATAAGTGGATAAGTTTTTCAACAGGGACAGGAACCTCTTTTGGGGTTAAGGAAGATGGTACGCTTTGGGCTTGGGGGGTTAACACAAACGGTCAATTAGGAGATGGCACTTCTACAGACCGTCTAGTTCCAACACAAATAGGTAATAATAGCAATTGGTCAACAGTTCAAGCAAGAAATTATGCAACAACCATGGCTACCAAAACAGATGGTACTGTTTGGTATTGGGGCTTAAACTATTACGGAGAGTTTGGTAATGGTTCGAGTTATGGTACTGCATACTATAATACTCCCACTCAAACCCAAGGGATCTGTGTTACATCAACGACAGGTGGTGGTCCAACTTACATACCTTCAACAATTGGTGGAGTTACTGTAAATGATGCCAACGGTGTAGGAACATCTGTCGGAGATAGTGTTACAATTTCAGGCGTTGTACATTGCCAGGATTTCAGCAGTACCGGTTATAACGTTACATTAATAGATGCTAACAATGATGGCATTACGATATTTAGTCCAACAAGTATCAACGGCTATATTCCAACAGAAGGAGATGAAATTGAGTTAGATGGAGTAATCACTCAAATCAATGGGTTAATCCAAATAAAACCAGATAATATTTCTGTTCTTCAACAAGGCGCTGCGCTTCAGAGTCCAACACTTACAACTGTTTTAAATGAAACAACAGAGAGTCAGTTTGTAAAATTAGAAAACTTAGAACTTGTCAACGGAGAAACAACTTGGCCAACAAACGGAAACATTGAAGTCACCAACCAAGTTGATACATTTACAGTTCGTATTACTGGAGCATCAGCTTTAGCAGGAACTCCTACTCCACTAATCAATTTCCATTTAACAGGAATAGGCAAACAAGATGATGCTTCTAGCCCTTTTGATAGCGGTTATCAGATTTATCCTTGTGGCGTTGATCCTTTCTGTAACATAGATAATTCTACGACTTTAAATAATGAAACCATTTCGGTTGTTGATACAGGACTTGCTTATCAATGGATAGATTGTGCGGATAGTTCTGCAATAGTTGGAGAAACTGGAGAATCATTTGCCGCAACTACAGATGGAAACTATGCGGTAATTATTACGCAAGGACCATGTGTCGATACTTCTGCTTGTGTTTTTGTTGATGTGCTTGGATTGGAGGGGAATGAGTTGAAAGGTATTTCAGTTTTTCCAAATCCTATTTCAGATGAGTTAAATATTTCTAATGAAAACGGAACGTTAGTTTCTGTTGAGATGATTGATGCAAAGGGGAGTGTTGTTGTGGCTTCTGGGGAGGCTTCGAAGAGTTTTACTTTTGATACTAGCGAATTGAATTCGGGAGTTTATATTTTGATTATGAGATCGGAGACGGGAGTTCGGACTTTTAAGGTGGTGAAATAATTATGAATTGTGAATTCTCAAACTACGCTTATGGAAACAGAAAACTATACTTCTAGGCAAAAAGCTTGTTTTAATTTTCACGATTGCTATGGCGATAAAGATGAAGAGTATAGTTACTTAATAGGGCCAACATTATCCTTACCTTCTTGGAGTTGGAATAATTACGGAAGTCCTGTATCATCAGGATCCACTTCATTCCAAACACCATTTTATTTAATGGGGAATGGTTCTTATTCATCAACTATAAATACAGGATATTGTCAGGCGGAATCTGATCCTTTAGAATATTCTTTAATAGAATGTAAGGAATGTGAGATTAAATATGTAAAGATTGAGAAAGTATATCAAAACAATACGCCGTATTGTTCATTTACATATCATGTTATGATATACAGCTCAGCAAGTATGCCTTTTCAGGCAACAATCTCTGATGATTTAAATAATGTATCCATTATTCCTTCATCGTTCACAATTAATCCAGGAGTAAACAATCTTCAATTTACTGTGATACCGCAAGGCTCATTCTCGGGTTCAACCAATTGGACAATCCAAGGGTTTATGCTCATTGATGGCCAATATGTACCGTGTACTTATGAGTTAAGGGTTGAAATTCCAAGGTGTGATAATTCTGCTTTTTCCGCTAGGAAAATAGAGCTTGGAGATAGTTTGGCACTGGACTTTGAGGAGATCCTTAAAATTTATCCAAATCCGGCTAAAGAAATAGCAACCGTTTACTATGAAATATCGTCAGAAGAAGGAGACCTCGAAGTTTATGACTTATCTGGACGAAGCGTAGTTAAACATAATTTGCGTTCAGCAAAAGGCGAAGTTCCGTTGAATACCGGTAAATATCAAGCTGGAGTTTATATTGTAGTTCTTAGACAAAGTAATGGACACGCACTACAACAAAAGTTAGTTATTGAATAAAAATAATTTGTTACATTAATAACCATAACGGGGTAGGGAAACTCTACCCCGTTTTTTTAAATATAAAATCATGAAAAAAATACTACTCTTAAAATTCTTTTTATTCTCCTCTTTAATCGTTGCAGCACAATGTTATGAAACTTTGAATTTTGGAGGTGCGCACACTGTTGGTCAAAAACCAGATGGAACTTTATGGGGGTGGGGGTATGGTGTTGTGGGGCAGCTGTTAACCACAAATCAAGTGGAACCAAATCCAATTCAATTAGGAATCCAAACTGATGGAGATAAAATCAGCACTGGTGGAGCAAACACTTTTGTTATTAAAGATAATGGAACTTTATGGGGGGTGGGGCTAAATCAATTTGGTTGCTTAGGGGTTAACTCTAATACTCAGAGTTTTTCAAGTTTTCAACAAATAACAACTTCCAATGATTGGGTGAAAGTCTCTCCTTCCAGTTACTTTACATTGGCATTAAAATCCAACGGCAGTATATGGGCTTGGGGTCAAAACAATAATTACCAATTGGGTAACTCTCCCGCTACGGCTCAGCAATTGTTTCCTATACAAGTAGGAGTGGATACTGATTGGGTGGAGATTGCAGCGGGTACAAGCTCTACTTCTTTTGCAATTAAGTCAGATGGTACAATATGGGGGTGGGGTTCAAATCCTTCCTCAATTATTGTTATGGGTTCTAGTACCTATACTGTAGCTGTGCCTACCCAAATTGGCACAGACACAGACTGGGTCACCATGAGTGTGGGAGGGGCTCACATATTAGCCCAAAAACAAGATAGCACCTTGTGGTCATGGGGGGGGGGGGAAGGTTTAGGATTTGGAGGAACTCCAAGCGTTACCAATACCCCTCAACAAATCTCAACAGATAAATGGATTAGTTTTTCTACTGGAACAGGAACCTCTTTTGGAGTAAAAGAGGATGGAACTTTATGGAATTGGGGTCGTAATTCCTACGGACAGTTAGGAGATGGAACCACAACTGACCGTTTAGTGCCTACCCAAATAGGTACAGACACCAATTGGAGCACAGTACAAGCTAGAAATTCTTTTGTAGTGATGGGCACCAAAACAGATGGAACAGTTTGGTATTGGGGTGGTAGAAACTATTATGGAGAATATGGTAATGGTTTAAGTTATGGAAATACTTATATTCTTTCACCCACCCAAACCCAAGGTATTTGCGTAACATCAACAACCAGCGGCGGACCAACCTATACACCTGCAACAATCGGTGGAGTAACAGGAATAAACGCCAACGGAGTTGGATCTACTATTGGTGATAGTGTTACTTTAACAGGCGTTGTACATTGCCAAAATTTCAGTAATTCAGGATATGACTTCGTAATTATTGATGCAAACAATGATGGAATTACCTTGTACAACTTAACAAATTTAAATGGTTATGTGCCTTTAGCAGATGATGAAATTGAAGTAGATGGAGTGATAACACAAGTGAATGGGTTAATCCAAATAAAACCAGATAATATTTCTGTTCTCCAACAAGGAGCTGCGCTTCAAATACCAACGCTCACAACAGTTTTAGATGAAACAACAGAGAGTCAGTTCGTAAAATTAGAAAACTTAGAACTGGTAAACGGAGAAACAATGTGGCCAATAAACGGAAACATTGAAGTAACTAACACAGTTGATACATTTACGGTTCACATTACTGCTGTCTCTGCTTTATCAGGAACCCCAACACCAGGAACCTATTTCCATTTAACCGGAATAGGAAAACAAGATGATGCTACAAGTCCTTTCGATAGTGGTTACCAAATTTATCCTTGTGGAGTAGATCCTTTCTGTAACATAGACAACTCAACAACATTAAATAATGAAACCATTTCTGTAGTTGGTATTGGACTTGCTTATCAATGGATAGATTGTGCGGATAGTTCGGTTATTGCTGGAGAAACTGGAGAATCGTTCACAGCAACTACAGATGGAAATTACGCAGTGATCATCACCCAAGGACCTTGTGTTGATACTTCAGCATGTGTTTTGGTAGATGTGCTTGGATTAGAAGGGAATGAGTTGAAAGGTATTTCAGTTTTTCCAAATCCTATTTCAGATGAGTTAAATATTTCTAATGAAAACGGAACGTTAGTTTCTGTTGAGATGATTGATGCAAAGGGGAGTGTTGTTGTGGCTT
>Ga0307486_1001680_pt1 | contig 16422 bp, 15 predicted proteins | sample CBIW02metaG_FD_203663 | JGI IMG/M metagenome (GOLD analysis project Ga0307486, IMG submission 203663) | Sea-ice brine microbial communities from Beaufort Sea near Barrow, Alaska, United States - CBIW 0.2 | ecosystem: Environmental > Aquatic > Marine > Coastal | place: USA: Alaska | collected... | reverse complement strand
TAAGGACCAGTGAAGAACAAGCCGATTATCTTGCAGAGCTGTCTTCAAAATATCCTATTATATCTATTGAGGATGGAATGGATGAAAACGATTGGGAAGGTTGGAAATATTTAACCGATAAAATCGGGGATAAAGTTCAGTTGGTAGGAGACGATTTATTTGTAACCAATGTAGAGCGTCTTTCCCGCGGTATTAAAGAAGGTATCGCAAACTCAATTTTAATAAAGTTAAACCAGATCGGGACTTTAACCGAAACTATTTCAGCAGTAAATATGGCTAAAAATGCCGGATATACCACTGTAATATCTCACCGTTCAGGAGAAACCGAAGATACTACCATAGCCGATTTGGCCGTGGCCCTTAACACCGGTCAAATTAAAACCGGATCAGCTTCAAGAAGTGATCGTATGGCGAAATACAACCAGTTATTGCGTATTGAAGAAGAATTGGAAGGAGTAGCCTATTATCCCCAGGAAAATGCCTTTAAAATAAAATAAGATTGATATTTTTTTGAATTGAAAAAGCCTTTCTAAGTTAGAAAGGCTTTTTTTGTAATATTTAGGATTTTCATTAAAATTAGAAACATTATTTAATTATCTTTTGTGTTGAAGTAAAAATCTAACATAATAGCTTAAATTAAATGTATAATTTTCTTTTTGTAGCCTCAGAAAATGATGCCATACCCCATTGTAAAGCTGGTGGAATGGGTGATGTTGTAAGGGATGTCCCCCGCCAGATTTCAGAACGGGGAGATAAAGTTCACGTAATTGTTCCTTCTTATTCCAGATTGCATCACAAAGGAATTTTTAAGACACATCTTAATTTTCAGCTCAGGGGTATAATCTATGTAGCCGATTTATATGAGGTTCCTCCTAAAAAGGAATTCAGGAATATATATCATTATGTGATTCATCATCCGGAAATTAAGGCCGGGGATATTGCCCATATTTACCATAACGATATTGAAGAACCTTTTTATACCGATACCATAAAATTTATTATATTTTGCACTGCTGTGGCGGAGGCTATTAAACACGGTGCTTTTGGAAAATTGGATATTGTCCATTTACATGACTGGCATACAAGCATGCTATTGTTTTTAAAAAAATATCATCCCTCTTATAAAATATTAGGGGATATTCGGTTTGTATATACTATCCATAATCTGGCAATTCAGGGAATTCGTCCTTTTGAGAATAATTACTCTTCAGTTAAAAATTGGTTTCCCAATGTTTCCTTCAACACTAAAGAATTGATGGATCCCCGATATCAGGATTGCATTAATTTAATGGCGGTAGGAATTAGGCTTGCAGATGCTGTGCACACCGTATCACCATCCTATAAACAGGAGGTGTTGTTTCCCAGCAGCCCTCCGGAATTTATTGGAGGTGAAGGTTTGGAACATGATTTACGACTTGCCGATAATGAAGGCCGTTTTTTTGGCATTCTAAATGGATCCAATTACAGCAATATCCGGAAATCAAAAAGGAATAATTTATTTTCAAATGTGATAACCGCTATTTTTCATTGGCTTCAACAGGAGTCCAAAAAATATAAGGCAGATTTTCTTGCGCATACCGGAGAAAAATTTGTTCCCTCTTTAAAAAATAAACCACGGTTTATTTGCTCGAGTGTGGCCAGGTTAACCGAACAGAAATTTTATTTTTTCAAACGTTCTCCCGATGCGCTTATCGAGATCCTGGAAAAACTTGATAAAATAAATGGTATTTTTATTTTGCTGGGCACAGGTGCCCCGGAATATGAGGAATTGTTCAGAAAAATTAGTCATAAATACAAGAATTTTCTATTCATCAATGGGCAATCTGAGGATGTTATTGATTCCATTTACCTGGAATCTGACCTTTATTTTATGCCCAGTTTGTTTGAGCCTTGCGGAATAAGCCAAATGCTTGCTATGAGGAACGGGACTCCTTGTCTGGTTCATAAAACCGGGGGATTGAAAGATACGGTAGAAGATAAGGTTACCGGATTCACTTTTGATGGGGTAACTTATGATGAAAAAATAAAAAATATGGTTTCCGTCTTTGATGATGTTCTGGAAATTTTTATAAATGATAAGTCAACCTGGAATAAAATTGAGTTGAATGCCAAAAAAATGAGGTTTACCTGGAAGAAATCTGTAGATGAATATTACAGGTATTTATACTCAGTTAACCTTTAACATTGCAATTATCATTTTTATTCAAAATAAAACGTTTTTAATGAATTTTTCCTAATTTTCTTGCCTACTCTGTACCGTTTATTAGCAGTAAATTTTGTATTTTTAGCTAAGAATAAATAAAAGATTATAAAACTAATTATATGGAAGTAATGAAAGATAAAAAAGTAATTGCTACGGTAGAGATTGATGGGGAAAAACATGAATTTCCGTTAATTACCGGGACCGAAAATGAAGTTGCTATTGATATTAAAAAATTAAGAGCAGAAACAGGATTAATTACCCTAGATCCTGGATATAAAAACACAGGAAGTTGTGAGAGCGCGATTACTTTTCTTGACGGAGAAAAAGGCATTTTAAGATACAGGGGTTATTCAATTGAAGATTTGGCAGAAAAGGCCGATTTTCTGGAAGTTGTGTTTTTGTTGATTTTTGGAGAATTACCAACAAAAAAAGAATTGGACAATTTTAAAGTGGATATCCTGGGCCAAAGTGACGTTAATGACGATATGAAAAAGGTTATTGCAGGTTTTCCACCTTCTGCCCACCCAATGGGAATACTTTCATCATTGACCAGCGCACTTACTGCCTTCAATCCCAAATCGGTAAATGTAGATTCTGAAGAAGATATGTATAAAGCCATTGTAAAAACCTTGGCTAAATTTCCAACCATTGCCGCATGGACTTCACGAAAAAGGAATGAACTTCCTTTGAAAAATCGGGACAAGAATTTGGGGTTTGAAGAAAGCTTTTTAAAAATGATGTTTGAAAAACCAGGAGAGGTTTACAAATCAAATCCAATTGTGGTAAAAGCGTTGAATACATTATTAATTCTGCATGCAGATCACGAACAAAACTGTTCAACTTCAACAGTGCGAATGGTAGGTTCTTCCCAGGCTGGTTTATTTGCTTCTATTTCTGCAGGCGTTTCGGCTTTATGGGGCCCACTTCATGGTGGTGCGAACCAGGCTGTAATTGAAATGTTGGAAGAAATTGAAAAAGATGGCGGAGATACTTCAAAATTCATTAATAAAGCAAAAGATAAAGATGATCAATTTAGATTGATGGGCTTTGGTCACAGGGTTTACAAAAACTTTGATCCACGTGCAAAAATTATCAAAAAAGCGGCAGATGAAGTTTTAAGTGATTTAGGTGTGAACGATCCAATTTTGGGCATTGCCAAAGCACTTGAAAAAGCAGCATTGGAAGATCCATATTTTGTTGAGCGTAAATTATATCCAAACGTAGATTTCTATTCAGGAATTATCTATCGTGCCATAGGAATTCCTACCGAAATGTTTACCGTATTATTTGCAGTAGGACGGCTTCCAGGATGGATTGCTCAATGGAGAGAGATGCGATTGGGAAAAGAACCAATTGGAAGACCTCGCCAAGTGTATATTGGAGAAAATCTTCGCGAATTCAAAAGCGTTGAAAATCGATAGAAATCGAAATTTTATTATATCAAAAAAGCCTCATTTCACAATGGGGCTTTTTTTAGTTGTACAATTTATTCAGAAATTATGGGAATTAAATATCACCAGGAGGCCTCATTCATAAAAGGAATTGTATTTGGGTGCGTGACTAAAATTAGAAAAGTTATTTGAATAAATGTGGTTAAAATAGCACTTAAATTTATTAATATGTAGAGGTTGTCTAGTTTTTAAAAAATGAAGATATAAAGACTATTCAATTAAGTTTAAAAGATTCTTTTCCGATGATGGTTTCTTTATATTTGTAAAAAAAATCAGGAATGCTAAAATTGAATATTACCAGTGAAACTGCTCCTTTAAAGGCTATAGTGTTGGGGACTGCCATAAGCAATGGACCTACACCGGATCTGGCGGAGGCTTATGACCCAAAATCGGCAGAGCATATAAAGGCCGGGACTTATCCGGTAGAAAAAGATATGGTGACCGAGATGGAAGCGGTGGCAGCCGTTCTTGAGAAATATAATGTAAAAGTTTACAGGCCTAAGGTTATAGAAGATTACAACCAGATTTTCACCCGGGATATAGCTTTTGTACTTGAAGATAAATTCATAAAAGCAAATATTTTACCTGACAGGGATGAGGAAATTGAGGCGATCAACCATGTAATCAAACAAATTGATCCGAAAAAGATAATAACCCTTCCCGAAGATGCCCATATTGAAGGCGGAGATGTTATGCCGTACAAGGAATATATTTTGGTTGGCACTTATAAAGGGTTTGATTATCCTGAATTTATTACAGGAAGGACCAACATGAAAGCCGTTGTAGCCTTGCAGAAATTATTTCCAAATAAAAAGGTGGTTTCCTTTAGTTTGAAAAAATCCAATACAGAAGCGCGTGACAATGCCTTGCACCTGGATTGCTGTTTTCAGCCGGTGGGAAGGGATAAGGCAATTATCTATAAAGGTGGATTTTTAATTGAAGAGGAATACAATTGGCTTGTGAACTTATTCCGAAAAGAAAATATTTTTGAAATTACACAGGAAGAAATGTACAATATGAATTCCAATATCTTCTCTATTTCTGAAGAAGTGGTTATTTCGGAAAAAAACTTCACCCGGTTGAACACATGGTTATGTGAACAAAACATTACAGTGGAAGAGGTTCCTTATGCTGAAATTTCGAAACAGGAAGGACTTTTAAGATGTTCTACCTTGCCATTGATAAGAGAATAAGAAACAAATATTATGGAACAAATAACAAATAACGTTTTAATGGTTCGGCCGGTTGCCTTCAGGATGAATGAGCAAACTGCGGTAAACAACTTTTTTCAGGAAAAACTTCAGCTCAAAAATGAAGAAATAAATAAAAAGGCCCAGGAGGAATTTGATTCTTTCGTGAAAAAACTGGAGTCTGTTGGAGTAAATGTGGTGGTGGTGAATGACAAAAAGGAATTGGACACCCCAGATTCTATTTTTCCCAACAACTGGGTTTCCTTTCACCAAGACGGAACAGCTGTGGTTTATCCTATGTTTGCTGAAAACAGGCGGCGGGAAAGAAGAATGGATTTCTTTGAGGAATTGGAAAGCATGGGTTTTAAAATAAATGAAGTTTTGGATTATACAAAGGCAGAAGAGGAAGGTGTTTTTCTTGAAGGAACTGGCAGTATGATCCTGGACAGGGAAAATCAAAAAGCATATTGTGCTTTATCTCCTCGTGCAGATGAAGATTTGTTGATAGAATTTTGTGAAGATATGGAATTCACCCCGGTAATTTTCTCTGCTTTTCAGGATGTTGACGGCAAAAGAAAACTTATTTATCACACTAATGTGATGATGTGTGTAGCCGATGAATTTGCGGTAATTTGTCTGGATTGCATAGACGATAAGAAAGAGCGCAATAATGTAAAAAGACATTTAAAAGAAGATGGTAAAGAAATAATTGAAATTACCGAAACCCAGATTCACGAGTTTGCAGGCAATATGTTACAGCTTAAAGGCGCGAACGATAAAAAATATCTTGTAATGAGCACAACTGCTCAAAAAAGTTTAACCAGGGATCAGATAAGGAGAATTGAAAAGCACTGCGAAATTTTAAGTTCAGATATAAGTACAATTGAAACTTGTGGAGGCGGCAGTGCACGCTGTATGATAGCAGAAGTTTTTTTGCCGAAAGCTTAGAGGCTGGAAATTTACATAAAAGAGGGTCTGACTTTATGAAAAAATCAGACCCTTTTTTATGAAGGAAGATTTTCAAAGGTTTCATTACCTGTTCCTCTAAGCGTCACCCGGTTTTAGGTCAATGCTATTTATTTTGGGGATAGATCGTCAGGAATCCTGGGGCGAAATTCCGACATTAGTGTCGTTCCCCGAAGAACTTACAAACTAAATTGTATCAGGACAAGTTTTATCGCTATTAAATTCTCCTTTTATTGAACCAAAATCGGAAGAAGTAAAATCAAAAACCCCGGATATGTCGGAACATTTTGCGCTTTCACTGCCTTCAGCTGTATAACGGTGTATGCCAGTCCATGTGATAGGCTCAGTTGTGAGGTTGTCTCCGCTTTTAATTACGCAAAATGTATATTGCCCATTCGAGGTGCAACTCTCATTAACCAACAGTTGGGTGTCGACTAAAATTCCCACAAGTGCCTGAATACTAATGTTTGTATTCCCATCAGCTGTAGTTAGCAACATATTAAATGTTCTTTCCTCATTGTTTAACTCAATTCCACTTATAGAAGAGTTTTGATCCTGGCAGTTGGTGCAAACATAGGTTCCTGTCACTGGAGTCACAGGTGAATCTTCGGTTTCCTGAGCCGCTAATATAGCAGCTGACTGGCCTTGAAAAACAACATCTGTTATCAATGGATTATTGTTTTCATCAAGAGTAAAGGTGAAAGTAAGATCTTCTGAACCAAAAACTAATTTAAAATCGGCACTTTTTTGTGTTAATTTCTCTGCCTGAGCTTCAAATACTTCACCGGTTTGCATAGTAATCGTTCCGAAAGCAGCTTTATTAAGTTCATTGAGATCACCTTTCCCACGTGGAAGTGTAAGTTCGAATATTCCCCTGAATTTTGAATTTTGTGTTGCGAATATTCCTTTGTAAACTGTTGAAAATTCACTAATTTCCTCGACAATATTTTTCTCCGGCTCCTTGGTAATATCTGTATCTACACTACAGGAATAGAGGATAAAGAATAAAAACAGGAAGGGAAAATTCCTGAGGACATGTATTAAGTGGATTTTATTTCGCGACGTATTTATTGGGGTCATAACGCGTATATTTTTAATTTGCACAATGAATGATTAGATAATTAATATTATGTTAACATTATTTAAATAAGATTTTTCCTACATTAAATAAATTACCTGAGGTAATTACGTAAAAGATTCTTTAAGCCGACACGGATTGGCAGCAAATTCTTTGAATTCAGAACTTTGAGATGTAAAATGTTATCATAGGATTTATGTCTAAGTTCGACAAAGAACGCTCAATATCAGATGAAAAGCAAAAATAATCGATGAATGGCACTTTTATTCTATAAATGTTTATTAAAATGGATTGAATGTTCCTTAAGCTGAGTTTGATAATCTTAAAAGCACCTATTGAAGAGGAAAACAGGGAGTTATAACAAGCGCTATTTTTGAAAAATTAAGAAAGAAGAATGCTTTTCAAAACTGGCATTTAAAAGATTCGAGGTGAAAGCAACTCCTTAATTTTTTATCCAATAAATCAGAAATAAAATGGTTACTTTCACTTTAAATATTAAAACTTTAAAAAAATGAGTGATACGGATCTTCTTAAAAATGTTCTTAGAATCGTCTTGTTAATTGTTGGTTTGTTATTGGTAGGATATGGTTTGTATTCCTTTTTTACGCCAGAAGTCATAATGCAGGCCGGACCCTTAAAAGTAGAAGCACAAGGAGATAAAACCCAATCTTATGCGATGATTGGTTTAGGGATTTTAGCTCTAATAGGTGGCATAGCTTTCAAAAAAAGGTAAAAGTCAATTAATCAAGAATTTTTCCAAGTACAACAATTACCGAGGTACTGATGTATTCTACCCCTATAGCAATAACAATAAAACCTATAATCCGGGATATTGCGTTTATTCCGGAAGCTCCTAAATATTTTACAATATAGTGGGCACTTTTAAGTACGGCAAAAGTGGCAAGGCAAACAGCAAAAATAGCAAGAACAGCAATAATTCGTTCTGAATAAATATCGTATTCTTCATACATTCCAATCAGTAGAGAAATAGAACCGGGGCCGGCTAACATTGGGATGGCCAAAGGCGTCAAGGAAACCCCTTCCCGTTGAAAAGCGTCATCCTTCACCCTCTGTTTGTCCATTCCTTTATGTTTGGAAAATGAACCAGTAAGAAGTGCAAAGCCTGAAGTTACTATAATAAGTCCCCCGGCAATTCTTAAAGATTCAATGCTTATTCCGAAAAATTGAAGTAGATACCTCCCTGTGAAAAAGGAAATTACCAAAATTACAAAGATATTGATGGAGGTAAACAGGGAAGTTTTTGAACGTTCGGCCGGAGTGTCTTCCTTGGTAAGCCCAACAAATATTGGAACCGTGCCCAAAGGATTCATCACTGAAAATAATGCTGCAAAAACATAAATAAATAATTCCATTAATTTTTGCCACAAAGTTGCATTGACTTCTGAAACTGCCTATTATTAAAAATTCAAGTTTGCATTAATAAATTTAGCCTTTAAATTGTAGTTTGTAAATAAATTGTCAGAGTAAATCCTCAACTTGGGTAGGTGCATTCCCGATTTTATAATTCAGGATCTTCATCATAAACTTATGTATGGAAGGATCGTCTGCCTTTACTTTGATAAAATAATGGTCTTTATAAATGGAATATTCCTGAGATTTGCCCTTGTAAAGGTTTAACTTGTAGTACGGAATTACCAGAGCGTATGTTTCCAATAATGCGCGGAACTTCACAATTATTCCATTGGGCCGCATTTCAATATTGCAAGCATTGGTATTTTGGTCCAAAACCAATAAATTGTGAATGTCTATACTCACACTTGTAATATGCAATTTTGGGGAGCCGATACCTTTTAGTTTAAATCTTTCCAAGAGGGTAAAAGGATTTCCTACTTCCTCTTTTATCTTTTGGCGAATTTCAGGTTGATTATAACTTATATTCAATAACATCGGGCATTTTTTATAAAGATACATATTTGAGGATAAAGCGCCACAGCTTGCGCCTATTTTCCACTATCTTTGCGGCTTGAATTTATAAGAAAAAGATTAAAAAGATCTATAAATGAGCATTCAGGAAACCATTGAAAAGCAGGTAAAAAACGCGATAAAGCAGGTATATAAGATTACACTTGAACAGGTCGAATTCCAGCCGACCCGAAAGGATTTTGAAGGAGATATTACCCTGGTAACTTTTCCTATGTTGAGGCAAATAAAAACCAATCCTGTTCAATTGGGACAGGCAATTGGGGATTATTTGGTGGAGAACGTTCCTGAAGTTGTCCGGTTTAACGTGGTTCAGGGATTCCTGAATATCGTGCTCAGCGACCGCTATTTCCTCAGCGTATTTAATGAAATTAAAAGTCGGAAAGATTTTGGCAGACTTGGGATTACCGAAAATTCAAAAACCATTATGGTTGAATATTCCTCGCCCAATACCAATAAGCCGTTGCATTTGGGACATGTGAGAAATAACCTGCTTGGATATTCTGTAGCTGAAATTCTGGAAGCAAGCGGGAATAAGGTATACAAAACCCAGATCATTAATGACCGCGGAATACATATTTGTAAATCCATGTTGGCCTGGAAGCGATTTGGGGATGGGGAAACTCCTGAATCCACCGGTTTAAAAGGCGATAAGTTGGTAGGAAATTATTACGTTAAATTCGACCAGGAATATAAGAAGGAAATTTCAGGATTAATTGCAGAAGGTAAATCTGAAGAGGAAGCCAAAGCACAAGCGCCTATTTTGATAGAAGCCCAGGAAATGCTAATCAAATGGGAAGCCGGAGATCCTGAGGTGATTTCTCTTTGGAAAAAAATGAATCAGTGGGTGTACGAAGGTTTTGAAAAAACATACAATGCTTTGGGCGTGGATTTCGATAAGAATTATTACGAAAGCGAAACCTACCTATTAGGAAAAGAAGTGGTGGAGCAAGGACTTAAAAAAGGCGTTTTCTTTAAAAAAGAGGATGGCAGCGTATGGATCGATCTTACTGCTGATGGTCTGGATGAAAAAATCGTGTTGCGAAGTGATGGTACCGCAGTTTACATGACACAGGATATTGGAACCGCAATTCAACGCGTAAAAGATTTTGATATAGATGGAATGGTTTACACTGTAGGTAACGAACAGGATTATCATTTTAAGGTGTTGTTTTTAATTCTGAAAAAACTCGGCTTTAATTGGTCAAATTATCTGTATCATTTAAGTTACGGAATGGTTGATCTACCTGAAGGAAAAATGAAAAGCCGTGAAGGAACAGTGGTTGACGCCGATGATCTGATTGAGCAAATGAAAGAAACAGCAAAAACTATTTCGGAAGAATTGGGGAAACTGGATGGTTATTCTGAAGAGGAAAAAGAAGAATTATATAAGATAATTGGTTTGGGTGCTTTAAAGTATTACATACTCAAAGTGGATCCCAAAAAACGTATTTTGTTCAATCCGGAGGAATCTGTCGATTTTCAGGGAAATACCGGGCCGTTTATCCAATATACGTACGCCAGGATCCAATCTATTCTAAGAAAATCCGGTTTTGATTATACTCAGGAACTCACAATAGATCAAGGCTATAATTTACATGAAAAGGAAAAAGAGTTGATAAAACAACTTCAGTTATATCCCGAAACTGTGCAATTGGCCGCCGGGAATCACAGTCCTGCATTAATTGCCAATTACACCTACGATTTGGTGAAAGAATTTAATGCCTTCTATCAAAATGTTACAATTTTGGGAACAGAAGAAATAGAGGAGAAAAAATTACGCGTTCAATTATCAGATTCAGTTGGAAAGGTTATTAAATCGGCTTTTCAGCTATTGGGCATCCAGGTGCCGGAGAGAATGTAATAGCCCATAACCCCCGAAAGGGGAATTAACGGAAAACGGAAAATAAAACTTTTCACTTCAGTATCAAATCATTAAATTTGCAATCTGCACTTTAGGAGCAGGAATATTAAAACACAAGAAAGAATATGTTTGATAATTTAAGCGATAAGTTAGATAGTGCCTTACACGTCTTAAAAGGCCATGGACAAATCACCGAAATAAATGTAGCAGAAACCTTAAAGGAAGTACGCCGCGCGCTGGTTGATGCCGATGTAAATTATAAAATAGCCAAAGAATTCACCTCCATCGTTAAGGAAAAAGCCATGGGGCAAAACGTGTTAACAGCGTTAAAGCCTGGACAGTTAATGGTGAAGCTCGTTAAAGATGAGTTGACCCAATTAATGGGGGGAGAGGCTGAAGGAATTGACCTTTCCGGGAATCCTTCGGTAATATTAATGGCTGGTTTGCAGGGAAGTGGTAAAACCACCTTTTCCGGAAAACTGGCTAATTATCTCAAAAATAAAAAAACCAAAAATCCTCTTTTAGTTGCCTGTGATGTTTACAGGCCTGCTGCAATTCAACAATTACAAGTTGTTGGAGAGCAAATAGGGGTTGAGGTTTTTAGCGATGAGGGAAATCAGGATCCCGTTGCAATTTCAAAAGCAGCTATTGCTCATGCCAAGAAAAACGGTCACAATGTGGTAATTATAGATACTGCGGGTCGTTTGGCGGTAGATGAGGCTATGATGACCGAAATTGCAAATATTCGCGATGCTATCAAACCTCAGGAAATCCTCTTTGTGGTGGATTCCATGACAGGTCAGGATGCGGTGAACACAGCGAAAGCTTTTAATGAAAAGTTGAATTTTGATGGGGTAATCCTTACAAAATTGGATGGTGATACCCGTGGTGGAGCAGCTATTTCCATAAAATCGGTAGTTAATAAACCTATTAAGTTTATAGGTACCGGCGAAAAAATGGATGCGATAGATGTGTTTTATCCTTCGCGTATGGCCGATAGGATCCTGGGAATGGGTGATGTTGTTTCGTTGGTAGAACGTGCACAGGAACAATATGATGAAGAGGAAGCAAGGAAACTTCAGAAAAAAATAGCCAAGAACCAATTTGGATTTGATGATTTTTTAACCCAATTACATCAAATCAAAAAAATGGGGTCTATGAAAGACCTGATGGCGATGATTCCTGGTGCCGGAAAAATGCTGAAAGATGTGGATATTGATGACGATTCTTTCAAACACATAGAAGCCCTTATTTACTCTATGACCCCAGAGGAAAGAAGTACGCCAACCTTAATTAATGCGAATAGAAAAAAACGAATTGCAAAAGGATCTGGTACGTCTGTACAACAGATCAACCAATTGTTGAAACAGTTCAACCAGATGGGGAAAATGATGAAGATGATGCAAGGCGGTGGAGGTAAAAAAATGATGCAAATGATGAAGGGAATGAAATAAGCCCCAAAGGGGGAATTTTTAAAATATAATTAATTAAGCTTTTTTCCTTGGATTGACAGAAAGGGAGGCTTTAAACTGAAAATTTGAAATGACAATTCTTGACGGTAAAAAAATCAGTAACGAAATTAAGAATGAAATTGCTGGGGAAGTTCAGAAAATGAAGGACCGTGGAGAAAAAGTTCCGCATTTGGCAGCAATTATTGTTGGCAATGATGGTGCGAGTGAAACTTATGTGGCCAGCAAGGTAAAAGCTTGTGAACGGGTAGGTTTTGAATCTACTTTGGTTAAAATGTCAAGCACTACAAGTGAGACAGAACTGTTGAATAAAATTAGGGAATTAAACGAAAATCCGGATATAGATGGATTTATCGTTCAATTACCCTTGCCACCACAAATTGATACCCAAAAAGTGTTGCTAACAGTAAATCCGGATAAGGATGTAGACGGATTTCATCCTACAAATTTTGGGAAAATGGCCCTGGATATGACCAGTTTTATTCCCGCCACACCTTTTGGAATTCTGGAATTATTGGAAAGATATAAGGTTGAAACACAGGGAAAACACACCGTTGTAATTGGCAGGAGTCATATTGTTGGCAGGCCAATGAGTATTTTGATGGGAAGAAAAGGATTCCCCGGAAATTCAACCGTAACCCTTACTCATAGTTATACCAAAAATATCACTCAAATAACTTCTCAAGCTGATATAATTATCACTGCTTTAGGAAATCCTGGATTTTTAAAAGCCGAAATGGTAAAAGAAGGAGCCGTAATTATCGATGTGGGGATTACAAGGGTTACAGATGAAAATACTGCAAAAGGTTATCGCATTTCCGGAGATGTGGATTTTGAAAACGTGAGTAAAAAAGCATCTTTTATAACGCCGGTTCCTGGAGGAGTAGGGCCTATGACCATCGCAATGTTGCTAAAAAACACCTTGCTGGCAAGGGAAAACCACCGGTTGGAATAAAGGTTTTGACCCTTTCAAGATTAAAGTCACCGGCTTTCAAATTGCTCCGCCTGATTTAATTTTGATATATACTTAATTGGCCGTCTATTGACGGCCAATTTTTTTTTAATATTTAATCATTTCTATGCTTGGGATTCCAGTTTCCAATCCAGGTAATTGTGCAAATCGGTTTCTATAAATCGTAATCCGAAAGAAAATACCGCCAGATCATCAATATATCCTATGATGGGAATAAAATCGGGGACAATATCAAATGGATTTAAGATATATAAAAAACCGAAAGCTATAGTTGCTATTGTAAACCAAGGTACTTTGGTGTAAATTCCTTTTCGGTAATCTGTGAGCATCCCCAACATAACCTTGCCAAGTTCGGAGTATTTCTTCAAAACATTCACATTGACTATTTTACTGGAAATTTCCTCCTGTTTGTCCATTACCACATCTACATCATCCTCTTTAATTTGAATGATGGAATCACTCACATAATCTTCATCAATGATTTTGCTCTTTTTATTAAACATATTTTTATTTATTTAAGAGGTTGTTGTTTTAATTACATCTTTTTCATTTCCATATTCTTTCTTATATATTTTTAATATAAGCAAAAATAGTGAGATTAAAAGGGGTCCGAAGATAAGCCCTATAAACCCGAACAAAGGAACACCAATTACCACGCCAATCAATGTAATTAAAGGATGCACGCTGGAAAGCTTTTCCAGAACATATAGTCTTACCAAATTATCTGTCACCCCTACAACGGTAAATCCATATATCAAAATTCCTATAGCTTGCCAGTTTTGGCCTTGTGAAAACAGTAATATGCAAACGGGAATTATTCCCAATGCAGTTCCTACAAATGGGATCATCGAGCTAATTGCCGTAATTGCAAACCAGAATAAGGGTTCTGGAACGCCAAAAATGAGATAACCTATTAAAGCAATGATTCCCTGAAACAGCGCTACCAAAGGAATTCCCAGAGCATTGGAGCGTACTGAAATATCACTTTCTTTCCCTATTAACTTGATGTTTTCTTTTCCTAATGGAATATACGAAATCAAAAGTTCTTTCAGTTTTTCCTGGTTGATCAGCATATAGTAGAGCAGGAAATACATGATGGCAATGGCGATCATGGCGTTAAATGTGCCACCGGCAAAATTTTGTAGGTTGTTGGATATCCAATTTGTAATTGAAGAACTATCTATGGTATTACTAAAGTTATAATTAAAATATTCTTCCAGCTTCCCGATTTGGTCTTTAATAACATTGACTATTTTTTCAGAATTGGTTATGGCTTTCTTGATTTTTGAGGTAAGCATTATTGCTATTAAACCCACCGGGATCAGAATTATTATAAAAGATGCCAGTATCAATAATACTGCTGCCAGGGATTTTTTCCAGCCTTTGGCCACTAACTTTTGCATCCAACTTCTGGAAATCACAAAAAGGGTTATGGCTCCAAGCACTCCTGAGATATAAGGCACTAATTCCTTAAATATTAAAATCCCTAAAAACAAAATAATGAATAGCACGAGCAATTGACGCACTAGATTTGGATTTAGTTTATTCATGGATTAATTATTTAGCAAATAGCTGGTCGATGTTTTTGAAGGCTTTAAATTCCAATGCATTTCCTGATGGATCTCTAAAAAACATCGTTGCTTGTTCCCCGGTTTTACCTTCAAACCTAATATAAGGTTCGATTACAAATTCAATGTTTTTCTCCTTTAAATCTTCAGCAAATTCCTGAAATACTTTCCATTCTAAAACTACCCCAAAATGTGGAATTGGCACTTCCTTTCCATCCACCGGATTGCCTTTTATGGCCGGAGATGGTTGAGATTGTTGTTCGTGCAATACCAACTGATGACCGAAAAAATTAAAATCCACCCATTGGTCGCTACTCCTGCCTTCCGTACACCCTAATGTTTCACGGTAAAAGACCCTGTTTTTTTCAAGATTGGATACTGGAATAGCAAGGTGAAAAGGTTGTAGTTTGCTCATATTAATTATTTGTTTTTCTGCACTTCTGACAATAAATCTATTTAAGAGATGAATTTAATGATTCTTTCCTAAATAAAATTATGAGGAATGGAGAATAATTTTGTCAAAGCTTCCCTTCTAGAGGCTTCGCCCGGATTTTGATTTCTAATTTAATTATTACTTGCTTAAATTTATCGTAAAAATATAAAGATATCCTTATAATAACTCAAGGTTAATCGCTAATAATCTGTTAAGATTTCTGTTCTGAAGAATTTCTGCGCTTAAAATGTTTTGAATCTGAAGAATTGGATGGATTTTGATGAGGTCTTGACTCTGCCAATCCCGATGGTTTATTCGCAGGTAAATTTGAGGGATTGATAGTTTTTTCAGATTTTGAAACCATATCATTAATGGTTTGCAGTTCCTCCAAAGTTAAATCGCGCCATTCACCTACTGGAATATCCAGTTGTACATTCATTATCCTAACGCGTTTTAAGTGAGTAACCTCAAATCCTAAATATTCACACATCCGGCGGATTTGCCTATTTAGGCCCTGGGTAAGTACAATCCGAAAATCAAATTTACCAAGGCGTTCAACCAGGCACTTTTTGGTATAGGTCTCCAGTATAGGAACTCCCTGGCCCAAACGTTCAATAAAGTTTGAGGTAATTGGCCGGTTTACAGTCACAATATATTCTTTTTCGTGATTGTTTCTGGCCCTTAAAATTTTGTTTACAATTTCACCATCATCCGTTAAAAAGATAAGCCCTTCACTGGCTTTGTCTAACCTGCCTATTGGAAAGATGCGTTTGGGGTAATTTATATAGTCTATGATATTGTCTTTTTCCACGCCGGTATCGGTGGTGCAAACAATCCCCACAGGTTTGTTAAAGGCTATGTAAACAGGTTTTTCATTCTTGTTCAAAATGGTTTTTCCGTCAACCTTTACTATATCACCTTCGGCAATTTTAGTGCCCATTTCCGGAACTTTTCCATTTAGGGTAACCCTTCCCTGTTCAATTAGTTTGTCGGCTTCACGCCTTGAACAAAATCCGGCTTCGCTTAAATATTTATTGATTCTGGTAAGTTGCATTTGATAATATAAATTAGGACTGCAAATATAATGGTTCAGCAGCTAAAAATCCAGCTGAGATGAACAATTTAAATTTGCAGTCCTTTTAAAAAAATTATTTATTGCGTGAATTTTCAGCATCAATAACTTCAGAATCTTTTCGGTATTTCAGCATTGAAATCCCGGCGGTGAAAAAAATAAGTCCGAGAATTGCCAAAGCCCATGGACTTAAAGACGGTATTAATGAACTTCC
>Ga0307486_1001679_pt1 | contig 16426 bp, 13 predicted proteins | sample CBIW02metaG_FD_203663 | JGI IMG/M metagenome (GOLD analysis project Ga0307486, IMG submission 203663) | Sea-ice brine microbial communities from Beaufort Sea near Barrow, Alaska, United States - CBIW 0.2 | ecosystem: Environmental > Aquatic > Marine > Coastal | place: USA: Alaska | collected... | reverse complement strand
ATTATCTATAATTTTACTATGCCGATCACATGAAAGATTAAGACTTATAACTAATAATAAAAGATATATTTTATTCAAAACTTAATATGTTTTTATTATAATCAATAGTCACTTTCCCAAACCGGGCAAGCGCTGATTGGCCTAATAATAGAGGTGCCTGAGAATTATGAACGACTGAAGCTTCAACATCTTTAATAACCCTATTTCCAATTTGAACTGCACGCAGGTTGATTACGGTCCCTTCTGAAATTTTTCCTGTGGCATCTTTGAATTGCATGGATCCCAGAATGTCATCCTCGTCCAGTTTCCCTTGTTTCCATAAAAATCTCACCTCAGTTTCGGAAATGGATATATTACTTGCCCCGGTATCAAAAATAATATCCATGTTTACACCATTAATCTTGATGGGAATTTCATAGACGCCACCCATCGGTTTCATTTTAACATCGTTAGCTCCTGAATTTTCAGAAGAAGTCCTTATTTTTCTTGGGGTTCTTTGTTCTCGTTCCGTAATTTCTGTAGCATTGGAAGAGTGGATATTACGCTTAGGCCTATCACAGGCAACCAGTAAAACTGCGAATAGAAAAAAACCAATTATATTTTTCATATTTTGTTGCTTACTTTTGGAATTATTTGAATCGAAAATCTTTTGTTATCAGCTTGATTTTTTTCCCTGCATAACCCGTTAAAACCACTTCCGGAAATTAAAACTTCAACGTTCGATTTCCTGAAATCAATGTTATTGTCTGTCCATAAGTTATATACAGCAAGGGCCCTTTCATAACTGACCTTATATCCATATTCCGAGTCTTTGCTATATTTTCTATCATAGGTATTGGCCATATTTCCTTCAATAATCAATAAATATGAAAATGTGGGATTTTCTTTTTCAAGTTGATTCAAAAAACTTTCAAGTTTTCTTCCGACTTGCACAGTAGGCTGAATATATTTATCTACAATTTTCGTTTTATTTGGTTCGAAAATTTCCTTGCCCATTAACTCCCTTGCAACAAATTTTTTGCATTTTTCGAGATAAAGGAAATCCCCATCTTTTTGTAAGGGTTTGAATTGCTCTTCAAGCTGAACGATCTTTTCTAACTCTTCAACCTTTGCTTCAACCTTTCCTTGTTCAATTTTTAGAAATACCACCGTAAGTACAAATAAGACGAGCATCACAAAAAACAATGTAGTCATCAGGTCAGAAAAACTAACCCAGAAAAAATCATTTTTCTTTCTGTTATTAGCCATTAGATTATAAGAAGTTTATAAACGATTATTGCACAGGTAATAGTGCCAACACTTGCCAGAACTATACTTCCAATTGTGACAAGTTTCGATTGTTTCATTTGAATAGGTTTGTCCTTAATGATAACCAGTAATTCCCTGATAGTGCTATCCTGCTGAGATACTTTTTGGTCAAGAGCAGTTAAACCAGCGGATACTCCCTGGAGTTTATCGACATCTTTTTTAATTGATGTAATATTGCCGCTTTCATCGTCAAATACTTCTCTGGATTTCTTTCTTATATCTTCGAATAGCTTTTCAAAACCTGAACTTATTTCAACATCCTTATCGTTAAAATCCTGTAGCCGTTTATTAAAAGAAATCTCCAGGCTATCGATCATTTTACCTGTATTTTTATCAAAATCGGCGACACGGTCATTAATTGCTTGTTCACGTGAATCAAAGGTTTTGAATTGGCTTTTTAAGTAAATGGAAGTTTCAGAAATAGTTCCGGCATTGCTGTCAAAGCGATCGATAATCTGCGATATTTCACCAACTTTTTGAAGTTGCTGAGTAACTGCAAGATTTAATTCCCTGGTATTGCCAATGAAACCGTTCATATTGTCAAGATATGACCCAAGATCCTTTAATTTTTCAAAAGAACCTTTTAACTGCTTCATTACATCAATATTATATTTGGCAATATTGGCAACATCAATTCGCTTTAATTCCTGAACTACCTCCAACTGACTATCAAATGCATCCTTCACGGTGGTTATAATACCATCAAAATTCTGCATGTTGGATGTGAAATCCCTGTTAAATTTCATAAGATTGGCCTGCAGGGAATAAATGCTCGAAGAGGTGTTTTGTGACAGGATTGGCAATAGCCTGGTTTGGATAAATGTGAAGAAATCGTGTTTTTGATGTTCTACTTGTTTCCTGGCTTTAAAAAAGAGGAAATTGCCGATGATAGTTAAAAATAAGCCTACAACGCTTGCAATCATCGCAATCTTTACGCCGGCAAGCAATGCGTCAATCCCACCAATTGCATTGGAAGTGTCATCAGAAGAAAGGGAGGGCATAAAGATAAGACCACCTACTATTCCAAGCATAGTGCCCATTAAACCTAAATACAGGGGAGTGGGTATATTATTGCTTATTTCATCATCAACCTTATCGATATTCCTGTCCACAATATCTTTTACAAGATTGAAGTCACTTACGGCGCCTTTATTTCTTAATAGATACCCGTTAACCGAACTTAGAATATCCCGGAGGGTTTCATTTTGTTGCCCTTTATAATTTATTAGGGAAACATTTATTTTTTCCGTCATTCTAATATATTTTTAATTTTATTTCTTATTGATTTTAATGGTCCCACATATTCATCATCTTCCTCTTCAAATTCAAAATCATCTTCTTCATACTCTTCAATCTCAGGTTCGTGTTCAAATTCTTCTTTGGGGAAATCGAGTTCTTCAGGGATAGGTTCATTTTTAGGAGAACTGGAACTATTATTGTCAATTAAATTTTCCTTTTCATTTTCCGGATTTACCTTTACATCTTTTGAACTATTCTTTTTATTAACTGGTGCTTCATCGTTACCTTGTTTAGTATAACTCGCCGATAATTCACGGAAGGCTTCAGGATTGCTAAGTATTTCCTTTACTTCAATTTCTTTGATCCAGTCTTCAGGAACTTCAACCTCTATTATTTCAAAATTCTTAGCTTGTTTAATCGTCTTTTTGTAGTCTCCTATCTTTCGAATGTTCACCACAAAGACCCATACTTGTAGAATTATAATTCCCGCTATTATTGTTATAATTATATAATCGTGTGATTCTATACCCATTATTGAAATTTAATAGTTGCTTTATCCTCGTCATTTACTCTCCATTCTCCATCAACTAGGTAGGCAATACCTTTTTTTGTTGTCAGGATTCGACCGTCAAAATTCTGATTGCTGTTTTCCGGGTTACATGCGTTATACAAGTAGGTATCGGGTGAATTTGCTATCATTTTCATTATGTATTCATTTTCTACAACTTCAAATTGGGCCCTGTCGGCTTCCTTATTTTCCATTGTTAACCTGAAAATGCTTTTGTGTTCATCCTGTTGATCTGAAACAGCCGTAAAAGTTTTTACCTCTGAAGGTTTACCGGCATAAAGGGTTACTTTGGGATTAGTAACAACGGTTGTTGAAGAAGGAGTTGAAATATTAGGATCTAATACAACTTCATTTGATTTTTTATCATCGTAAGATTGGGGAATATGAATTCTGTTATTATTAATTGATAGGATTTTATTATTTAAAACTTTATTATTTTCAGAAATAATATTTTTTTCATCTTGAGTCCTTTGAAGGGTTTCTTGGGTTTGAATAAATTTTGATTTATATTGTTCTTTTCCAATTAAAATATCGTCCCTTTCCCATTTGTATTTATTTTTGTGTTTTATTGTATATAGGAGGAGAAGAAGCAGAATAAAATTTAAACTAATAGAAAAAATTATTCCAATATGCTTCCAAATCCAAGAATCTGTTCCTTGACCTTCAAGTGATTGATTTTCATTATTCTTGGCTTTTTGAGAACTTAAATTGGATGATTGTGCAGCCGCTTCATCTTTTCCCTGAATGGAATCTTCGTCATTAGAATTTTCAACCTCCTTTTTTTGTAATGAATCTTGAGAAAGCTCCTTTACTACTTTACTTTTGTCCGCAAATTTTTCAATCGGATTGGATTCTACAACCTTCAAATTTTCTACCTTCCCCTCTTTTCTATTACAGGAATTTATTAAAAACATCAACACAATTAGAAAAGTAATTTTAAATAACTTCATATTAATTTACCTTCTTATCAAGTTCATAAGCTAATTCTCCTAAAGTCCCTACAAGAGGATAGAAAAAGAGGGTTTCATTAATCTCTTCATCACTTTCATTGTTTATTCCATTAAGCTTGTTTTTAATGCCTGTTTTTAAAGAGTTTATCTTTTTCTTGTGAAGGAAATCTTCTGTGTAATCCATAGCTTCTTTTTCAATTCCAAAATTATCCCTGAATGAGTAAGACTTGTTCAGATTAAAGAAAAACTCTAGGAAGGCATCAAAACTCTCAATAGCCTGCTCTTCATAATCCTTCACTGTTTTATAACTGATTCTGCTGCCATTTTGGGATTGTAAATGAAGATTGGTAATTAAAGTTTCCTTGATCTCATTCAGATTCAATAAATTGTGGTCCCCAATAAAAAGGCCTCCTTTACTGGAAATTTCCTTGGGGTTAGGTGGAAGTTTAATGTATATTTCCGGTTTTGAACTTAGCTCAAACACATGTTTAAATGTTTCTTCCGCGAGTTTCCTCAAATTGTCGTGATCTTCACTGGAGTCAAGAATACTCAATAATTTAGACGCAGTACCCGAAAAACTTATTTCTCCAGGAACCGGGATCTTTTTTATTTTAATTAGATTGGCTATATGATATAATTGACTTACATAAAATAGCAGGAATATAATCTTAAATTCTTTATCAGTACGCAGGAGTCTGAGAAAATCAACTTCTATATCCTTGTCATTTAAAGACTTGTTATCCTTAAAACTAAAAAAGGCATTAATAACATCATGGGAGGAATTATTGGCCTTAATTTTATTAATTGCTTCTATCAGGACACGTTGGTCATTTTCTTCCAACTTCTTGATCACTTTGGAATAATATTTATTTACAAATCCATTAATATTGATATTTCGATTAAAGTTATCCCCAAAAATTGCATCTCCTGCAAATTTGTAGGAACTAAAAAGGATTGGAGCTTCTTCCCGGTAAACTGCGACATCTGAAGTTCCACCACCGATATCTATAGAAACCAGTGGTTTTTCCATTGCATTGACACCTTCAAAATTACAGTAGTAATAATAGGGAGTTAAGCTTTCGCAGACCTTCTTGATACTTACCGTATCTCCAAAATATTTATGAATTATTTCCTTCCAGTTATTTTCCATTAGGTCTCTCTGATGTTTGAGCATGCTGGCAGGATAGGACCAAATAATTTCTGTATTATCACGATCACCATTGTTTAAGAGGGTCTTATTTCTTATCATTTTAATCAGCTGCTCAAAGAAACTAAAAAGGATAGCCTCATTTTCCTGGGAATTACTGTTCCATTTTAAATTGGTGCGTACCCTGGAAGAAAGGTCAAAGGATTCCTTTTCATATTTAAAAGGAATGCTAATGTTACCAAGAGTAAAAACGGGTTGGTTAAAATTGGTCTGTTTATGATAAATTATTGCTGTTCGCTGTGGAAACTGATAGTTGCCTTCAGAATGAACTTCTTCAGGTAATAAATCCTCTCTTAGGGCTTTTAGATAGCCTTCATTAAAATTTGAGAAGCTTACAAGACTTCCAATATTATATTTTTCCTTTTTCTCAATCTCCAGTGGTTGAGGTTTACCATTATCTACAGAATATTCTATATGCGTATTGGTGGTTCCAAAATCTATGGAAAAGGAAAATTGAGAAGTACCCCCTATACCTGAGAAGAAATTGGGAATAAGGATTCCCGAGGCAAAATCGTGTTTAATCTGAATGTAATCAAAATTTGATTTTACTACATTCCCAAACATATTATAAGTTTCTTCCTCCTTAAAACGACGCTGAACTTTATTGATTTTTTCGATAGGAATTTTATTATTCTGTGTATCAAAATAATTCAATTCATATCTCGTTTTTTTAAATATTGGAAGGAAATCCGCATCGTAGAGAGCTATGTTATATTCCTGATACATGCTATCAGGAAATTTGTAAAACGGTGTAATTCCAAGATTGATACGATTTTCAATAATAGTTCCCTTATTCTTATTGAGATCATACTCAGGTTTATGAGCCTGATTCACGGGGTTGTTGTATGTTCTTCTATAGGTTATGAAATGATTTTTTTGAATTGGAATCCGAAGGATAGCCTCAACATATCCGTTGGCAAGATGTTTAAGCTCAAAACGCTTTTCACCATTAATGGTGTCTTTTATACTTTCTGACGAAAAATATTTAAAATAGAGCGGTTTAAGAGGCAGTAAAAAACCCTTTTTCTCAGTACCATCTAAGTAATCTCCGTCCTGGAAATAAGTTTTATCAACAGGAAACTCTATTCTGATAATAACCGGTTCAAGGAAATCGCTGATGGTGAGATAAGGATACTTATTGCCGTCTCCTGGTAGAATCCTTTCATTTAAGGGAAGATCATCAAAATGAGGTGCAGTTTCTCTTGCAACCCAGGGAGCACTCACATAGGTAAGGCTTGCGTTAAAAGTTTCATTAGGCAGAACCAGTGGCAAATAATTTTCGTTTAATAATTTATTTGTACTGATAAGAAAATCACTTTCTTTTATTGATTCTCTTCTATCCTTGGCTTTTTTGAGGTTTATTCCCAATACCTCAACAATCTCACCTCCACCGTCAATATTTAAGTTTGGCAAGGTGTTATAATAATCATTTAATTGACCAAGCTGGTTTTTGAGATCCTGAGGTAGATGCCTGTAAGTACAGTTTAAATAATCGTCAAATTCAGTCATTGTTGATAAAACACCAGTTAACGCAGACTTTAATGAAAAAAGGTATTTGATGTAATCTGTATCCCGTTCATGCAAAGGTTTATAGTCATCATCCAAAAGTCTATCATTTCCCTCCTGAAATCCTTCCAAATCATATTTATTGGAAGAAGTAAAAAAGAAGGTAGAAGGAGAAGTACCTCCAATTATATTGATTGGATCCGGACCTTGTGTATAATTTAAAAGGTATAATTTAGACAGCTTATCAAAATTATAGGTTTTCTCATCCTGTTCTAAATACAGCCTTAAACTTTCTCCTAAAAGTCCATGCTGTGGATTATTGGAATTTAACAATTTCTGAAGGTCTCCATTACGATCCCAACTTATGATTTCTATTTTACCTGCATATTTATCTATATTATAAAATATCTGGCCTATGTCCAGGGCATCGGAAACCATTTTGTGGAAAATTGTATCGCCTTCCAGTGAGGTATTGGCAACTTCTTTAAAAGCAGTTTTAACCAAATCTATTCTGGCAAATGGGCTGGGGATGGAAGTTATTTCCCTGCTTGAATGCGCGCCATTCGGATCTTCTATTGCCTTAATGGCAAGCTCGTTGAGAGGATTAGAATCTTCCCAACCTTTTAAATTTTTCCCTTCGTGAAATCTAAAAACGTATGCCATAATTATAGTTTGTATTTGTCTGCCATTAATTCCCCCGTTGTCCCATAAAAAACTTCCATGAACCGGTTTTCAGTTTTTTCGGAAGTGTTCATTTTTTTTGCCTTCTTATTTAGGAAAGCTGTAACCCTTTCATAATTATTTGTTTTATCCAGGAAGTTTTTATTCGGTTTTAGCCCTTTAATACTGTTAAAAAGATCGGCATCATTTGAAAGGGTAAAAGGACTAAACCCACGCTCATTGGCACTCATTTGCTGCAGCCATTCCCAGAAATAATCATTAAACCTATTTAATTTTTGATAAAAATCCTCATTAAGAAAAGGTTCCTTGAAATCTAAGCGTTTCGCAAAGTCTGCCCCCAAGTTTTGTCGCAGTTCATTTTTAAGATATAGTTGGAAGAAATAATATTTGGAAAGTGGTTTTAAAATATCGGTTTTAGTTTGATCAGCAAGATCATTAAAGGTTAAGTTTTGGTTGGAATTTTCAACCCCGAATTCCCTTACTTTCTGATTTGAAACATCGGTATCGTTGGCAAAATCAAGAACCGCCAGGGCAGAAGCCAGCTCTATAAAGTGAGCATCATTTTGTTGTTTAGTGCTCCCTTCATGATTGTCATAATCTTTAACCAATTTGTCCCCAAGATAATACATAGAGTTAACAGAATCATTTACTCCATGTTCATAATACCTTAAAGCCGCTTTTGTTTTAGATATAAAGGTGGATTTTTCAATATCACTATTTTCATCCTTTTTGACTCCAAAATAAGGTAACACGGAAACAGCACCAATGGGGGCGGTTTGCAAAATTGAATGGTTATCCAAATTTGGACTTGCAGAACGGATATTTTTTAATAACAAAGGAAAACCCGCAGCACCTGTACCACCAAATATAGATGAGATGATAAAAATCCTGTCGCCCTGGGAAAAACTGCTTGCGAAATTCGAAAAATCCTCAGAGATGTTGAATTGATTAAGGACTACACTTCCCATATTGGGGTTTCCTTTAAAACCTACTTCCAAATTGGAATCAAGATTTTTTCTGCTAAACAGTAAGGATATCAAAGCCTTATTATTCTTATCGAGAGACTGAAAATCAATAAATTCTTTGAATTTCTTTTTAGAATCCTGAATGTTTAATCGAAAATTGTTGTTTAGAGGAGCAATATCGGTTTTGAAAAATTCATTGGAAGTTTCTCCGTCAAAGGACAGTTTACTTCTAATGCTTTTATAACGTTGCAGGATATCAACCGTTTTATTCACGTCCCCGTTCGCGGCATCGGGATCAATAATAATAGGTACAATTGAAGTACTATTACATTTTACACCTGACGCCAATAGAAAACTGAGTGATTTTAAAACCCTTGCTCCTGTACCGCCAATTCCGAACACATATAATTTAGACATAAGTTAATTTTTTAGAATGGGATATAAGATGAATGGGTGCTTTTCCATTTAAGTGAAATGGAAAGCAAAAAGATCAAAATTAAGGTCCAGAATACATTGATCAAAGAAAATTGAAGCATGTCCGAAGTATATTCGGGTGGAACAGGAACTCCTACAGCTGTGAACATTTCTGTTAAACCATTATTAGCAGAAACAAAAGCAATAATAAAACTGAATATTCCACCCAGTAATACCGCAATTAACCAAATACTTTTCTTCGCTGTACCAGGCCGATCTAATATATAATAATATATAATAGTAATAAGAAGTGCTGTAATTATGGAATAAAATGCAATGGAAAAATACTGGTCATTGCTATACATATCATCAGAGAAGGAACCTAAATAGGCACTTCCCCAAAATTCATAAAAGTTTGCGATAAGATTTTTCAATTGTATTAAATTTAAGGTTAATTAGTTATTGTTTACAGGGATTTTAATTTTAAAGTATTCATTGCCACCAGTTTTCTGTTTATAAGCTTCAGAAACTCCAATGACGAGAGATGAGAAACCAAAAGTTTTTGTTTTTTCAAGGGAGTCTATTTTAATACCCCTGTCATCATTACTATTGACAACTGACACCCAGGTTGGGATATTTTTTTTAAGGCTAAATTGAAGATCCTCAGACAATAATCCATCTACTTTAAATATTGCAACATGTGTAAAACCATTACCTTGTATTTTTCTTAAATCTGATGCATGTATAGGAACTTTGCCTCCATCCTTGAATAGAATGGTTTTACCCTGAAGTACCCCAAGGTCTTTTAATTTAAGATTGTTGTTAACTTGGTAATTAGCTTTATCGAGTATATAATTATCATCAACAGGTAGATTTTTTAAATCTAAAGCAACGCTAAATTCTAAATTTCCCTTATGAGGATAATCTATTATTTCGATGCCATTTCGTGGATTGATCCTGCCATTATTAGATGTAGCCGTTAGCACCTCATATGGAATAGTTTCAAAATATTTCGGAGAAAGTACCAGTTCATTTTCAAAGGAACTATTTCTTTTAAGTTGTGGAGAAATTTCTTTTTCAAAAACATTCATTAATTCTGACGGAGCTATGACAAAATAATAATAGGGCCGTTTGGAAATTCCTGAAATATGTTTATCATTGATGTCATAATAGATTCCGTCAAAGGAACTTGTAAAACGATAAATCCTGGTTTCTAAATTCTTGGAATCAATCCCTGCTTTTAAAAAAGCTTCTTTAGTATAGGTTTTTAACTTATTCAGTGCAGATGGGGTATTGGTTTCCTTTCCGGGAGAATAAATAAAATCGGCCATTACAATTGAGATTACATCTCCACTTTGATTCTCCAGCACGGTATTTAGAACATTTTCGAAATTGCTTGTACCCCTGCTACCTTTAGATATTACCTTTTTTGATAAAGCATCCGCAATTTTGGTTGTTTTAACATTAAAATCTTCCTTAACCAATTTATCATTGATCAGATAAAACTCTGTTTCAAAATCTATTTTATCTTCATTATCGACTGCTACCAATAATTCCCGGAATACATCTTTAAAATCTGTATTGCCATTGATGTAGCCATCCATACTGAGCGTGTTCTCGAAATAGATTTTTACCGTGGTATCTAATGGTAAATCTTTTTCATTTATAATAGGAACCATTGATACTGTAGTCGCTACCTCATCACTATTTCCACTTCCACGACCACCTTCACAGGCAACATTTATAAATAGCGAAAGGATTAAGAATTTAATAAAGTATATTTTGCTCATTTAGGTTAAATTTGTGACTGTAGAATTAAGAAAATTTTATGACAATTACTGTAAGAATTTAACAAAATATTTAAAAAAATGTAGAGTTATGGTTTTTCATTTGGTTTTGTTTAACTAATTTATTTTCTAATATGCTGTATGATAATCTTTTATCCTTGAATTCATGTTGATTATGATTTCCTTAATCTATACTGTTAATTTTATTCGAATTATCGTATACCCGCACCTTATTTAATGAATAAATAACAATTTCCAGATGAAAGAAATATGTATCCTTAAAGCTTCAGTAAGGTAAATCTACCCACATTTAAAATAGGTTCATTACGGTTTACCGTAAACACTTGAAGGTAAGTGTGTTAAACGGGAAGTGAAAATCTTTTAAAAACATTAAGCCCAGAAAGTTACAGGCTTGCACAAATATTAAATTTTTCTTAAAAAAATTTAATTCCTGAGATACTTATCTATTATATAACTCGTAACCGGCTTCAGCGTTTTTCCGTTTTGAGGATGAATTCCGGGAGCTGTGAAATATTCCAACCGATTATCGCTTTTGTCATACCAAACCTGGGCTGCTCCGTTTTTAAAAAATGAAGTGGTATCTGAAATTTGGATTTTCCTTAAATTTTCAAGAAGGTATGGTTTGAGTTTTTGTTCTTCATTGGAACCTGTACAGCTAATTTCAATATAATGATCATCTTCCCAGATCATACATTTTTCTTCCCCGTTTTTAAATCCCACATAAGCTGAAATCCCGGTAACAGATAAAATAAGCAGCGAAAATAACGCGACCCTTTTGAAGTTGGTCTCTTTCTTCTTTAAAGGACCCGGGTTTGTCTTAACGGCAAATCCCGGAGAATTTTTAAGCACAAAATCTTCATAATTCTCAAAATCCAGAAATTGGGCCAGGTATTTTTTTACCTGTTGATTGGGTGTGGATTCTTTTTTAAAATATCTGGTCAGGGATTTGGTGGAAACTGAGAATTTAAATTCCATAAGGAGATATTCACTCAGGTGTTCTGCCTTTCCGTTCACAGAATCTTTGCCCGATTCTGTCCCGGCTTTTTCAAATGCTTTTTCTATTAACTGGTCGGTCATTTCAATATTAAATCGCTGTTATAAAAGTATAATAATTTTATGGACCGGCGCAATGGACAATCTTGTCTATAAAATGTACACCAATGTCCAATGTTTCCTTCTTTACTTTGAAATGTGATTGAAACTTATCAGAGCTTTTATCTCTGTGAATCTTCAATCAAACCATAATTCGTGCGGCCACCTTATAGCACCCGGGAAGTAGCTGTATCCCGCCGTACTGAATTATTGCTTCCCAAAATTTAGTCCATCGTGGGCACACAGATCAGTCATAAAAAATTCGGATTTACTCCGGTAGGCGATCCTATGTCAAATTTTAAAAGTAAAACCATGAAAAAAATCAGCCTGTTATTATTAGTTCTTTTAGCGAACTTTTCACTTGATTCCTGCACCGAGGAAAATCTTGCAGAGGTAACCAATTCCACTCCATACGATAAATATGCAACAGAAGAAGAACATATTGTTCCGGAAGAAGAATAATATTAAGAAGAAATTAAATTGATTTTTTTAAGGCTCTTAAATCAGCAGCTTATTATTTTGCTTATTTTCGTTGAATGCAAAGCAAAAAATCTAGCCCCTGGATCCTCTTTTTCTTACTTCTGCTTTTTTATGCCTGTAAAAATGATGAACCTGTAAGTTCACAGGAGGAGGAAGTTATCGTTGGAAGTGCTTTATCATTTTTTGAAAAAGCCCATGGAGTTGAAGGTGCCAGGGAAAAAATTGAACTGATCAACATGGGACTTCTTGTGGTAAAAAGCAGGAGAGACACTCTTTTGCCGCTCTTACTGGATTATAAGGTGTACAATCATAACAAGCTAAAAGAATACGACAGTTCGCTCTATTTTGCCGATAGATTAATAAATATAGCTCAATTCCAAAAAGACACCGCCAGCCTAGCTAAAGGATTTTACAGGAAATCCAGGATCAATGAGTACTTAAAAAATCAGGAGGAAGTTTACGGCTACAACTTTGAATCGCGTAGGCTTTTTTTGACCATAAAAGATAGTTCGCAGGCAGGAAGGCGTACTTTGGAAATGTCAGTTGCCCAAAACAGGTTGGGGGATTTTACGGGGAGCCAGGAAACGGCAACCGAGGCGCTGAAATTGTTGGACAAGAAAACTGATTCGGTCTATCTCAGCAGTGCTTACAACGAAATTGCATTGGTATATCGCAAGCAGAAATTCTATGAGGATGCTGCTTCGGAATATAAAAACGCATTGAGATTTTCTTCCTCCACGGCAGACAGCTTAAGTATTTTAAACAATCTGGCATTGGTATTCAAGGACAAAAAAAATTATCCCGATGCAATTTTGATATGGAATGATATCATTGAAAAAACGGATTCAGACGTCAAAAAAGCCAGGTATCTCGATAATTTGACTTATACCAAATGGCTGCAAGACCCATCATTCGCCGCAGAAAAAGATTTGCTCATCGCATTGCAAATGAAGAATGAAATCCCCGATAGGGAAGGTCTTCTGGGAAGTTTTGACCATCTATCACAGTTTTATGAAAATACTGATGTGGGACTATCCACGCAATATTCTGAAGAGCTGCTGGCTTTGGCACAGGAGCTCCAAAATACCGATGCCGAGTTTATCGCTTTAAAAAGACTTATTCCTACTTCGGCATTATCTCAAACAAGAATTTATTCGGAAAGATATATGCATTTAATTGATAGTGTGCAGGATGCAGCTTTAAAAGCTAAAAACACCTTTGCGAAAATACGATTTGATAAAGAGCGCAAACAGCAGGAAATTGTGGGCCTGGAGGCTCAAAATACCATGCAGGTAATGGAAACCAGGCAGTTGCGTACCAGAAGTTGGATCGGGGTTTTGGCAGGAACCCTGGTTATCCTGGGATTATTTTTCCTTATCTATTACTTCAGGCAACGCCAGAAAAAGCATGAGATCCGGGAAGTCCATAAAACCGAAAGCAGGATCTCAAAGGTGATCCATGATGAACTTGCCAACGATATTTTCAATATTATGAGCAGTCTGGAACCTGTGGCCCCCATCCCAGTGATAGACAAACTTGAAAAAATCTACCTGCGCACCCGTGATATCTCCCGCGAGAACAGGGAAATCGATACCGGAGAAGATTATGTGGATTATCTCAAGGCCATCCTTTCCAATAATACTCCCGATGATTCAAAATTGATAGTAAGCGGGGAAAACAGTGTAAACTGGGACAAACTCCAAGAGGAAAAGAAGATCGTGATCTACAGGGTCCTGCAGGAATTAATGATCAATATGAAAAAGCACAGCGGCGCCAAACTCGTGGCTATAAGCTTTGTCGTGAAGAACAAGAACCTGAATATCCGCTATTCCGATACCGGTTGCGGAACGCTCTGGAATCCATCGAAAAAAGGAAGCGGACTTCAAAACGTGGAAAACCGGATTTCCTCCCTAAACGGAAAGATCACTTTTGAATCTGAAAAAGGATACGGCTTTAAGATTGATATGCAAATCCCGGTGTAAATTGAAAGCACAGTGGTTGGTGTCATATAATTTAATAATCTTTTTGATCTATGAATAGCCTCTGGCCATTTTGCCTGTTCAATTTTGGGATGAATTATTTCTACCTCGAATTCAACAATTCGTCAAGATTTTCCAGTGTAGCTGTAAATCCTTCCAAGCGCATTTCAAGTGTTTTTTCAATATCAGAAAGCTCATTAGACATCTAATTAAATAGTAATTCCTGTTGAATTAGAGGTCTCACTATCCTACAGGACCTGAAAGCAAAAAAACCTCTTCTAGGTCAATTTCTTTTTTTGCATTTTCAAGATCCTTAATAAATAATTATACAACATCAACAAAATTTCTTTGTCCTCCTCATGAATTCTGAAGTTTTGTCCAAACAACATATTCCCTTTGGATTCCAGATATACCAGATCTTTGGAAAATCATACACCATGAGTTCTCCATCAAATTTTCCCAGGAAAATTCTACACCGCCTTCGACTATTTTATAGGGGTTGGCCATAATCCAACTTCATTTCCCATCAATACCAAAGTAGCAGAAAGTTATAAAATTCACTTGGCAGTATACCACCAGCTTAGATTTACAAGATAACTCAGGCATTTGGAAGATAATAATATTCAGGAAAACTGGGCCGGAGATGATTATACTGTCTTAACAGTTACTAAGGTTGAAAAATTTTCTCTCTTATCCAGTTATCGATAGGCCATAACTATCTTAAGATCATAACAATAGATATTAAATATTTGAAAACAATTATTTATTTAATTAAATTGCGCGGCTATAAACAATTTGTAATATTATGGACGTAATAAATGAAGCCATCGAATTTGAGAAATCAAAAATGAGCAACATGTCTACCAGTGACAGAGTGGCTGCAACTAGAGAAGCCAAACGTTTAATACTAGCTTTAAACGAGATTTATAAGAAATCAAAAGATACTAAGCTTATGGACAGAATGAAATGTTTAACCGCAAAGAAGAAAAAAATTGAAATACGTTTAAAAGGAAAACCAGAGGTGGCGTTTTAAGGTATGGAAATCAAAAACCTCGGGGCAGCCCACAAGATATGAATTGGAAAATATTTTTAAAACTTCATGGCAAGGTTCAGAGAATTAAACCCTCATTGAGGGATTAAACTTACCAGGAACAAAATTAAAGCCCTGTTCCATAGATCCCACAACAGGTTATTCTAGAGATGGTTTCTGTCAAACGATATCGCAAAATATTGGCTCCATATAACTTGGCTATTATGAAAGCGGGATCTAATCGTTATTAAACCCATCTTGTGGGCGTTCATATGCAAATAGCCCGCATCTTTTTCTTTTTCGCCAGCAACATTAAATCCCGGGTGTTTTGAAGGCTTCTTTATATCTGTTTTCTGAAACAGTCGGGTCAAGTAAAAGCAATATGAAACTGCATTTAAAGTGCTGGCATCGATCAAATTCTCCTGCCTCTGGCCTTGCAATTGTTGGTGTATTTCGGCTTCATGCGTTGTTTGCTGGAACCGTTTGGAACTTCACTCAGTTTATTGATACACCTTCCGGAATCATTCTGTCTTGCAACATTTTTTGAGAAAGCAAAGTTCCGGAATTTAGAAATTAGCCGGCCTTATAGCGGACTGATCCGAAAATTCAATATTTTCGGGCGGCCTATCCTAATTCTAAATTCCGGGTTAAAGGCATATCAAAAAATGGTAACAGCGATGGCCTTTAGGAAGTAAATCAAAACCGACAAGGCTTTGTTCAGTTCAACCTCCTATTTTCTTTCAGCCTGAAAATCAAAAATGGAAAACGCTCCGGATATAAAAAGTAAATCATTTAAAAACCATTTCAATGAATGATCTGCAATCGATAATGAGTTTTTTAAAAATCTCGTTTTTAATTATTCTTATCGTTTTTCGGTTTTTGATGATAATACTTTAAAAATGAATCTTTATTTAAGTTAAAACCAACCCGGTAGTATTGGCATAAGAAAATTGCAATTAAATTTAAATAGCTGACCAATTTTGTTCTCTTAGGTGTTCAAAAAAAAACGTCAAAACAGCCAATAGGTCTCGGCAGTTTTCCGGACAGATTGCCGGATCTCCTTCCGAGACTCTGACTATTATGATGGACTTTTTTGATCAAAACAAGATATCGCCATCAGAGTCATTGGGACCTAATATGAAATCCTTGGAAAACAATTTAAAGAGCAGGATCAATGCGCTTATAGCGATCATAAGGGA
>Ga0307486_1001677_pt1 | contig 16443 bp, 15 predicted proteins | sample CBIW02metaG_FD_203663 | JGI IMG/M metagenome (GOLD analysis project Ga0307486, IMG submission 203663) | Sea-ice brine microbial communities from Beaufort Sea near Barrow, Alaska, United States - CBIW 0.2 | ecosystem: Environmental > Aquatic > Marine > Coastal | place: USA: Alaska | collected... | reverse complement strand
CCTTTAGCCCCGCATTGATGGTGACTCTGGATATCCCAGAGAGACGGGATACTTTGCTCAAAACCGCCCCGGCCAAAACTCTTTGCCTCGGCAGCTAAAACTAACCTTCTGTCTCTTTCATTTAGAAATGAAGTTATTGTAGCATACTTCTCTTCCAATAATGTATCTGTTTGCATGAAAAATAAGTTTCATAAAATGTACATATTATTTCGTTACAGATCCTCAGCACTAGTATAGGGTGACCGAAGTAGCGTAATTACTCGAGATACCCAATTTTAATGCTTCTATCTCTTTACGGGCAGACAAGCGTATTTCATAATTTTAGATAGGATTATACGCAATGATTCACCCATCACTACTATAGTTGGTTATTCACAATCAGAAATCCCCCTTACCCCCTTTGAAAAAGCGGAGTAGTCTGAATTTACCCTCAAACATCGTTTCTAATGACTTCGTGCAACATACCGAACAGTCATAATTTTAGAAATGGATAATCAGGTTTGCAATCATTTAATATAAATTTCGTTTGAATTTTATACTCTATCGATGATAAAATGACATGCCTCACCCGTATTCAAACTTCTACTACTGCTGACAAACACAACTTATCTTTCTGAAAATAAATGAAAAAAAAGAGTAATTTTCTTTCAATTTTAGGAGCCTTATTGGCCACTTCTTTACTAATAGTGAGTTGCGGTGAAGAGGAAAACTCACCCTCGATAAATGAGGTGAATTTTCGTCAGGAAATGAGAAATTTCGTGATGGAATTAAGCAGCTATTCCAAAGGAATAAAGCCGGGTTTTTTAATCATCCCACAAAACGGTCAAGAGCTTATCACCGATAACGGTGAACTTGACGGAGTTGTCCAAAAGGAATATTTGAAGACAATCGATGCAACCGGCAGTGAAGACTTGTTTTATGGATATGATCAGGACGATCATGAGACGCCGATAGAAGACAGTAATTACCTCATAGCACTATTTGGAATTTTTGAAGAAAATAAGGTGAAAGTGCTTGCGATTGACTATTGTTCCACCATCCAAAAAATGGATAAATCTTATCAACTCAATCATGAAAATGGATTTATATCTTTTGCAGCGGATCAGAGAAACTTGAATGATATTCCTAGCTATCCATCCAAACCCTTCGATGAGAATTCAGCTGATATTCTAGCTATTTTTCAAGCTAAAAATTTCCTTTACTTGATAAATTCAGAAAAATTTGAGACTAAAGAAGAATTTATAACTGCGGTATCAGCTACTAATTATGATCTCATCATTATGGATTTGTATCATAACGAGGAGATGTATTCCTTGAAGGAAGTTGAGCAGCTAAAGCAAAAAGAAAATGGAGGGAAGCGCCTTCTCATCTGCTATATGAGCATTGGCGAAGCGGAGAATTACAGATATTATTGGGAATCGGGATGGAACCCTGGAACCCCAACTTGGCTAGGTCGAGAAAACCCAGACTGGGAAGGAAATTATAAGGTTCACTATTGGAACCAGAAATGGAAGGATATTATAACAGGAAACCCAGAGTCTTATATCGATAAGGTCTTAACTTCGGGTTTCGATGGAGTATATCTCGATGTCATTGATGCCTTTGAGTATTATGAAGAGTAGAGGATTCCATTTCAACTCAATCTTCTAATCTATATTCTCTTGGAAACTCAAGCTAACAACCCACTGCACGGAATTAAACTTGCAGACATAGTTGCCCATCTAGTCGAAGTCTATGGTTGGGCGGAACTTGGCGAGCGCATTACCATTCGCTGCTTTACACATGACCCTTCTGTTAACTCGAGTTTGAAATTCCTTCGCAAAACCCCTTGGGCTAGAGAAAGAGTGGAAGGTTTGTATCTGAAGTCTTTGCGTGACGCAAAGAAAAAATCCATCGAATAAAGATATTCTTTTTGACAGAAGTTTATTTTTAAATTGATAGTTTAAAAAGACAGCTTTGAGCTATGTGTAAATTTATATTGTCAATCGTTTTTCTACTACCCCTCGCTTCGATTGGTTACAGTCAAGATCGAGAAAAACTTAATCTTTCTATTGGAATCGGGCATAATGAATCCTCAAATCTAGGTGTTGGGTACCAACTCAATCAAATGCAGTTTGGATTAGGTTTCGGGACTAAATTCGGACAAAAAGAGGAACAAATAGACCTGAAATTTTTACCGGGGAATTCTTTTATCATTTTGCCGGCAGGGCAGAACTGAGCAAAAGAAGGCCTTGGTGTTTACGGAATGGACGAGTCCTCCGCAAAGAAAATACAGCTAATTTACGAACGTTGACATGGTCATATAATCTCAGACTGGGTAGAGAGTTTAATATTTCCCGAAAAATTGGAATTAGCCTGGATGGAGCCATACTAACTAGACTTAGGGAAAGAAGCAAAAAAAATAGCCCTAATAGATGGCCTGATGATACGTCGAAGTTTACAATTGAACCTAGTTTTGGGTTTAATTTCTATTATCGCTTTTTAGAAAACCCGTCTCACACTTATGTGGGTCCGGTCTCAAGATTTGGACGCAAACCAATGCAGTATCCTGATTGGCTAACTAAGTCAATGAATACCGATTTGGTAAATTTAAACTAAGTCTGTTTTATCTTAATTCATCTGCATTTTCTCTTCGCGTTTTCTTTGTGCGGTTAGTAACTCTTAAATACAAGACCTTCGAGGTTTTGAAAACCTCAAAGGTCACAAAAAAGCCCGAAGCTATCTCCGGGCTTTTGTTTTATATGTTGTGGTTGGTTTATACGTAATTATTCAACATCACCGGCATTACGAGCATTAGGATGTCTTCATTTTCGTCTTGCTCAACTGGGACAATCAATCCGGCGCGGTTTGAAGCAGAGAATTTCAAGTTTACTTGTTTGCAAGAAAGGTTATTAAGCATTTCTACTAAAAACTTTGCGTTGAAACCGATTTCTATATCCTCTCCATCATGTTCACAGGAAAGTCTTTCATTTGCTTCATTGGAGAAATCCAGATCTTCTGCAGATATCATCAACTCACTTCCAGTCAATTTCAAGCGAATTTGGTGCGTAGTCTTATTTGCGTAAATGGCAATACGACGAAGTGAGCTAAGTAAATCCTGACGATCGATCGTCATAATATTTGGATTTTCTGCCGGAATCACATTATCGTAATCTGGGAATCGCTCGTCAATTAAGCGACAGATCATCTTGATGTTATTGAAATTGAAGTAGGCATTTGACTGATTGAATTCTACAGTCACCGGAAGGTTTTCAGATGGCAACGTGGATTTCAATAAGTTCAACGCTTTGCGAGGAATGATCAAGCTAGCAGAATCTGGTGCCGCTATATCCACTCTTCTATATCTCACTAATCTATGCCCGTCTGTCGCTACGAAAGTAGTGTTGGTTGGACTCAAGTTGATATACACACCTGTCATAGCTGGACGAAGTTCGTCAGAGCTCGTTGCAAAAATGGTATTCGAAACCGCTGAGCTCAACACCGCAGTGGACATATCCACTGTCATCGGGTTAGTTACTGTTGGAATCTTCGGAAAGTCTGTTGCATTTTCGCCAGCCAATCTATAGCGCCCGTTATCAGAGCTGATTTCCACTGCATAGGTATCGTGATCGATGCTAAAAGTTACAGGCTGCTCGGCGAGATTTTTCAGCGTTTCAATCAGGATTTTTGCAGGTACAGCAATATTTCCGTCTTCTTTGGCTTCCACTGAAATCTCCGTGATCATCGAAGCCTGCAGATCAGAAGCGGTAATCGTCAAAAGACTGTCTTTGATTTCAAAAAGAAAGTTTTCCAAAATTGGCACCACGGGATTGGTTGTTACCACACCGTTGATTGCCGAAAGCTGCTTTAATAACGCAGAAGAGGAAACAATGAATTTCATATCGTAGGGCTTAATTATTTTAAATGTTCACTTGTGAGTGGGGAGTAAATTTATAAATAAAATCCAATTCAAACCTCCCCTTGTCTGAATCTCTACCAAATTAACAACTCAAAGACAAAATTCATCTTCTTTAAGACTTTCTGCTATACCTATTTCGGCGAATCAAATACACCGTTCCTCCGGTCAAAAGTAGCATAATAACTGGAGCCAGCACATTCACTAATTGCCAAAACGATTTCTCCTGAGCGACTTTCACTTTATTCAATGGTCTTATTTTGAAGGTCTTGATACGAGAGGCAATAATCCCTTCTGGGTCGGCGAGATATTGACTGAGATTTCTGAGCAATAACTTATTGGCAAAAGTGGTCTGACTAAAAGGATCCTCACCTAACGCAAGTGGCGAACCATCCTGCAGATTTATTTGGGACTGAAAGACATCTCCGTCTCCGATCACCACTACTTTACCAATGCCGTCTTCTTTAAAATCAGTTTTTGAAAATCCATCTGGCAAAAAACGATTCTTATATAAAGAAGTAAAACTGCCTTCCAGTAAATAGACTAAAGGGAGATTTTTACGATCAAATAATTTAACATCCGGCTCCTGCCCCATATCTGAAAACGCTACTCTGGTAGGAGCTGGCAAAATTCTGGATAAGTCCGAGGAGAAAATCAACGGTGTCTTTTTCACCCCTTCTGCCATTACAGTATCCAGACTACTCGCAAAGCGGAAGTTGACGATATCCAATCCTTTGGTAATTGGATGAGCTTCCATCCTACCCGCCCGTATATAAAAAGGCCAAGGCAACGGAACCAGTTGCTGCTGGTCTCCAAAATTTCCGCCCATCACCGGGAAATATCCAAAATTGAGATCTTGAACCAAATCCTTATTCACCCGAATTCCATACCTAAAAAGCAAATTGTCCAAACCTAAATCCATAGGCATTGCCACAGTTCCTTCTCCCCCGGCATCTTCTATATTCACCCCTACACCATCCAATAACACCACTAGATTTCCTCCACCCATCACATACTGATCTAGCAAATAGATTTCCCGTTCAGAATAGCTTTCTCTGGGTCCTTGAATAAAAATAATTTTAAACCCTTTCAGATCAGAAGGAACTTTAGCTTGCTCCAACGGAACTTTAAAGACTTGGAATTCGCCATCCAAAGCTTCCACTATTCCATATCCATCATCAGAACTCATCTCTCCATGTCCCATAATCATCGCCACGGAAGAGGATTCTGGAGAAATTAACTTTCGTATTGCATTGCTGAGTTCGAACTCCAGATTCTCTATCGATTGATTAAGAATCTGATCTGGGCTCATTCCCCGCTCGCCTTTGAGCAACAAAGCGCCGGTTTCAAATTGAGCATTACTTACTAATATGCCTGGAAAAATTAACTGCGCTTGTTGACCGGAGTTTTGATTTACGAAAAGATTGGTAGGATTGATACCATATTGTGTCAAGTTCAATACAAAATCAGTTTGCTCTTCTTTGGGCAGACTCAAAGGATCAAAATAGGAAAAGGTGATTTTCTCTGGACTATAAGAATTAAATGTCCTCACAGTTTCTTCTATAGATTTCTGAAGTCTTCGCATACCTCCCGGAAGATCCTCACCCACCAGAAGTATTTCTACATGAAGTGGCTCCTCAAGTTGAGAGAGGATTTTTTCAGTAGATGGATGAAGTGAATAACGTTTTTCCTCCGTTAGGTCAATTCTGAAATTCAGGAATTGAGCTAATAAAATAAATAATAGAACGCCTCCAAAAAGTAACAACCAAGGCTTGGCGATATGTGCAGCAGTCTTTTTCATTTATTCTTCAATCCTAAAACTGATCCGCCCAAAAACAACCAAATCATACCCAGCATAAAGAAAATGTCTGTCGACTCTATCACTCCCCGACTAAGATTGATGTAATGATAGCTCAAGCTAAACTCCTCGGCCCAATAAGAAACGCCTCCCAGCTGCATATCTGACAAAGCGGATAATCCAAAGTACAAGATAAAACAGAGGAAAACACCCAGTACAAATGCAACCACTTGCTGCGAGGTGAGAGAGCTCGCAAACAATCCCACCGCTGAAAACACTGCGCCAATCATAATCAAGCCAATCCACGAACCAAAAAAGCCAGCCTGATCCAAATTCCCAACTGGATCACCAAGTTGAGTTATGCTAAAAAAGTAAAGTAGTGTGGGCAAAAGAGCCACGAGTACTAAACAGAGTAAAGCAAAATATTTGGCCAGTATAATTTGAACCAAGGAAAGAGGAGAAGTCCGCAGTAATTCCCACGTGCCCATTTTACGCTCATCTGCAATTGCGCGCATAGAGAGTGCCGGCACCAAAAATGTGAAGACGTATGGGGTGTATGTAAATAAGGATTCCAAATCAGCAAAGCCATAATCAAGTACACTGCTTTCTGGAAACACCCATACGATCAAGCCGATCGCGACCAGAAACAAGGCTAGCACCAGATAGCCAATCAGGCTTCCTAAAAAGGCATTAATTTCTTTTAAAAAAAGACTTCTCATGCTTCTGAGTTGGTAATATCCCGAAAAATAGTTTCTAAATTTTTCCTGTTTTGATTAAGGCCGATCAAGTTTAAAGAGCGCTCAGATACGATCTGCATGATCGCCTTTCTGGTTATGGTAGGATCAACGCAAGAAATCAGAACTTGCGTGTTTTCATATTTTCCGTAAGTGACTTTCCCTAGCGTAGTAAACCAGTCCAGTTGCATTTCTTCCTCTGTTTCGAGAATTAGAATCGTCTCAGCTGAATTGGATTTTAAATGTGCCAAAGAATCAGCTGCAAGGATTTTACCTTTGTTTATGATGACCACATCTTGACAAATCGCCTCCACTTCCTGCATGATATGAGTAGAAAGTATCAAGGTTTTATCCTGAGCTATTTCTTGGATCAAATTCCTGACTTCTACCAGTTGATTGGGATCCAAACCCGTGGTAGGTTCATCCAGAATGACAACCTCTGGATCGTGAAGGAATGCACGTGCAAGTCCCAGGCGCTGTCTGAACCCTTTAGAAAGCTGACCAATTTTCTTTTGCTGTTCAGGTTCCAGGCCAGTTCGATAAAGCATTTCCTTCGTCCGAGAATTCAATATCCCTCCAGCTAAGCCATATAATCCGCCGGAAAATTCCAAAAACTCCCTGACATACATATCCAAGTAAAGCGGATTATGCTCAGGTAAATATCCGATTAGTGGACTCACTTCTTTAGGAGAGTTCAATGCGTCTTTTCCCATCACAGTAACAGATCCAGAATTTGGAGACAAGAATCCAGTGATGATTTTCATCGCAGTAGATTTACCCGCTCCATTTGGACCTAAAAAACCCAGAATCCGTCCTGGAAAAACTGTAAAAGACACTTCATCGAGTGCTTTCTGGGTTCCGTAAAGTTTGGTAAGGTTGAATACTTCTAGTGACATGGAGATTTTTTGCTCAGCTCAAAAGTAAGGAAAAATTGTAGGTTTCAGTAAGCTGTAACGTCGCACAATAAGCAAGCCATTAGGCAGCAAATTGATTTTCTAAGTCAGTCAGCAATTAGGCGGCTTCTGCACAGAACAAAATCCTCTTGCTCCTTCTCGCCTTCATATTTTTTGATCCACCAGATATCCTCTCCCATTACTCGAAAACTATCTGCATCCATATCAGGAAGCGCTAATGGAATTATTTCTCCATTTTCCGTAAAAACAACAGTCTTGGTTTTTGTCTCTTCAAAAAGCTTCCATTTAAGTTCCTTAGATGCCTCCCCGCTTTTGTATAAGTTAAGATCGCCCTTGTCAGTTGGAGTTGGTTTGTAACTGATAAGAAAATCCTTACCATATTTTTCAAGACTAATGATTTGGGAAGGAAAAGGATTGACTTTACGGTCAGAAATTTCCCCAAGGCTAACCTGCCCTTTTTCAAAACCAGGATTAGCTTTAAAGCCTTCCAACTCAAATGCAATGCTTTCTTTTAGTGCCGGCTTCTCGCCAGACCAATCATATATATATAAGATCGGCTCATTTTGAAAAGCTACATAAAGCAATTCTTCTTTTTCATCGTAACTAAAAACAGGTCTGAAATCTGCGAAGTAAAAAACAGTGCCATTTAAGAATTGAGAGCCTTCTGGAAATGGTAGAAAAACCTCAGTTTCCTCAGTTTCGAGGTTTGTCATCAACAGGTTTTATCTTTCTTGAAAAAACGATGGTCCAAAGTCATCACTCGAATCTTCTATAAGATCTAAAGAATAGAGCAAGTATTCCTGGCCTTTTTTTTTGAATATCTGGTAAGACTTAAAATTGGAATACAATATATCAAGGGTAGACTGAATTTGATGTAAACCAAAGTTTTGGACGATCTCTCCATGCTTTTTGAAGACCTTCAGTCCATTCATGATGTCCAGCACTACAAGATTTCCAGATTTATCCTGAACCATATTTCCACTACCCAAAGAAAACGCTCCTGGTACATCCCCTGTTTTACTCCATTTATCAATCAACTTTCCTGATCTATCATACACATACACTTCAGAGGAGACTGCGTCTTTGAATATTAAATGATCCTCATCCGCCGATTGGAACAAAAATTTAACCGCTAGGACATCAGATATTTTCACCGAATCCAGCGTCTCTAACCTATACCGCACAGGTGATTGAGCATCTCTTTTACCTTCTTTATATTCCCCATCACAGGAGAAAATCAAAAGAGACAAAAAGGTAAAAATCAAAAGTTTGTTCATGGCTTTTTTAAAAAAAGAAAGCTAGTACTTCAAATACACATTAATTGGTATCTGAAATACTAGCTTCAATCTAATTACTTTTAGTTTTTTAAAAAAGCTTAAGATTACCAAGATCCAGCTATTTCCCCTGAGATAACTTTTCTTTTAATAAATCTAAATCTGTGATTCCAGAATATTCAGCCATCAGCTCCTTCTTAGAATTGTAGCAATAAATGGAGGGAACACTTCTTATATTATAGAAACTTGCTACTTCCATATTTGCATCCAATAAAAAGTGAACATTACTTTTCTCTGCAATGCCTAGGCTTGCCACAAATCCCACCATCTCTTCGACTGGTTGAACAGTGGTAAAAATCAAATTATAGTCTTTAAATTCGTTTATTCTCTTGGACAAAGTCCCTAACTCCTCCTGGCATAGATGACAAGTAGAACTGAAATAAACAAAAAGTGTCGGCTTATTGCCTGCTAACTCATGAATAGAATATTCTGTGCCTTTAATGTCTCGCAATCTGAAGTCTGGGAGTGTATTTGGAGCGGTTTTTATCTCCTTTTCAGGCTGGTTCCGGTTAAAGGAATAACCCATATAAGCTGTGCTTCCAAGAAGAACTGTCAACAGAATTACTACACTTAACTTGCTCATTATTGCGTGTCTTTTTAGTGAGATTATTCCCCAAAAATAACACTAACCTCAGTCAATGCAATGAAAAATTTGGTTTACGCAATAATCTGAGCGAGATAATAGTTCATATCCATTGGATTGTGGACCTACCTCAGCTAGTTTTTGCAGTCAAATGTGAGCGTTAACCTATCTCTGAGATAGATAACTGGACGCTAATGGTGAAAGATGATCCTCGGAATAGTTAAGATTGACTGTAAGGAAAATGAATAAAATAAGGAGCAGGTAATTGACAACCGTAAGACAGAAAGATCACCATTATTTCCTCATTGGCACGATTACCCATCCCATTAGATTGGGCTGGGAAATATCCGGTTTTTTGTTGGACTCCTCCCTCTTGATTCGTGGCGATAACCGCTTTTTATTATTCTCATCAGTATAAGCGAACCTCCCAAATCAAAATTACTCGACCTAAAAATTAGTTGCCTAGTCTGTAACCCAAGTGTTCACGCGGAAGAGTTTTATAGCGATAATTATTTTTTCTTACCTTTTGGTCTTAGTGGCCGACACTCCACATCAGCCACAAAATAATTAGGGTGAGTTTCCAAGGTCTGTATAATTGTCTGAGCGACGTCTTCTGGTCTCATCATATTATTATTGGTCTTGGATCCTTCAATATTATCGAAGAAATGCGTTTGAGTACTTCCTGGATAAATGGTAGAAACCTTAATTCCAAAATCTCTTAATTCCATGTACATAGAATGTGAGATTCCGCGCACTGCGTGCTTTGTGCCTACATAACCCGCGAGATGTGATACTCCATTCAATCCCGCGATAGAAGAAACATTTAAGATGTGTCCCTCATCTGCTTTTTTCATAGCAGGAACTAGTCGTTTGCTCACATAGAAAATGCCATGCACATTGGTATCAAACATGCGTTTCCAATCTTCTGAAGCCATCTCCTCAAAAGTACCCGCCAACCCAAACCCAGCATTGTTGATTAGAATCCGGATATCAGTTCCAAGTTTTTTGGTAGTTTCCTGAAACGCTTTTTCTACTGATTCCTCCTGTGAAACATCACAGTTGAAAAAATGAAAATTCTCATGAGAAAACTCTGGAGCTGTTCTTCCCCATCCTGCGACCCTAGTGCCTTTCTCTATCAATTGCTTGACTACTTCGAGTCCCATTCCTTTGCTCACTCCTGTTACGACAGCGATTTGATTATTGAGTTGCATAAATTCTATTTTTAGTAATCTCTCTTTTAAAGTCATTTGAGTCAAAATAGTTCTCTCATCTTTCTAGAATTTACTTTCTGAACCAGTAAAGCTTGACCTTCCGTGGATTTGCCTATTTTTGATAAACATCGAATTAAAAATTCAAGGCATGAAAAAATTTCTACTTCCACTTTTGCTACTCTCGGGGACTGCCTTTGCACAGTCAGACCTCAGACCTGCAATCGATCAAAAGGCAACTTCCATCGAATCAAAAGTGATCGATTGGCGTCGCGACATACACATGCATCCTGAGCTGGGTAATCAAGAAACCCGCACCGCCAAAAAGATCGCTGACCATCTCCGCTCTTTAGGAATTGAAGTCACAGAAAACGTCGCAATTACCGGTGTGGTTGGCGTTCTGAAAGGTGGCAAACCAGGTCCAACGGTTGCTTTAAGAGCCGACATGGATGCTCTTCCTGTCACAGAGCGAAATGATTTACCTTTCAAGTCTGTCAACACTGCAACCTATAACGGTCAAGAAACTGGTGTAATGCATGCTTGTGGTCATGATACTCACGTTGCTATCCTGATGGGAGTGGCAGAGGTTTTGTCCAGCATGAAAGATGACCTGCAAGGCACAGTAAAGTTTCTATTCCAACCAGCCGAGGAAGGCGTCTATGATGCAGACATCGCAGGGGCAGAACTGATGGTGAAAGAGGGTGTGATGGAAGACGTGGACGCTGTCTTTGGATTACATATTGCCTCGCAACTTGAAGTTGGAAAGATTGGGTACAGATCCGGTCCAGCAATGGCTGCGGTCGATAATTTGGAGATTACTGTAAACGGGCGTCAGGCACATGGTGCTTATCCTTGGTCTAGTGTGGATCCAATAGTGACCAGCTCACAAATCATTATGGGACTTCAAACTATCTTGTCAAGAAGTGTGAATGTCACTCAGGATCCGGCAGTAGTTACCATTGGAGCCATTCACGGAGGAATTCGTAACAATATCATTCCTGAGAAGGTAGAAATGATAGGTACCATACGAACCTTCGGCGATGAGCAACAAGAACTTGTACATAGAAGAATTACAGAGATCGTCACCAACATTGCCGAAAGTGCCGGAGCAACTGCTGACTTGACGATCAAAAAACTATATCCATCCACAGTCAATAATCCAAAGCTTACCGCTGAGATGCTTCCAACTATCCAAGCAGCCGCAGGCGAAGCTAATGTTGTGTATATGCCGCCAGTGACTGGTGCAGAAGATTTCAGCTTTTTCCAAAGAGAAAAGCCAGGATTATTTATTAATCTGGGAGGAATGAAAAAAGGAGGAGATCCAATCACTACACCATCTCACCACACTCCTGGATTCTATATAGATGAAGGTGGTTTTGTATTGGGAATGCGAGTGATGAGTTATTTCGTGGTAGACTATATGGGTCAAAATAAAAAATAAGTAGTAGGATTTGTCCCCGAAGATTTGAAAGCCCGGTTCATAGTGAATCGGGTTTTTGAGTTTGTTCACCTGAATTTTTTAAACTTTCGTTTTTTTCAATTCCCATTTTTATTAAAAAGGTATCTTTGCATTTCAAATAGAATCCCATTTCTCCGTGTATAAATCAATCTTAAAACCAATATTTTTTAGTCAATCCCCTGAAAAAGCGCATCATTCGACAGTGGCTTTAACCAAATTAGCATTCAATTTTCCCATTATTGGCCGGATCGTCAAATCGTTCTTTAAACTAGAAGATATAAGACTAGAGCGGGAGGTTTTCGGATTGAAATTCAAAAATCCGGTAGGCCTCGCAGCCGGTTTTGACAAAGATGCGAAAGTGATCGATGAGATGGCGATGCTTGGTTTTGGCTTTATTGAGATTGGAACGTTGACACCTAAACCTCAGGATGGAAACTCGCAACCTAGGCTTTTTCGCCTTCCACAAGATGAATCACTTATCAATAGAATGGGGTTCAATAATGGAGGAGTAAAAGAAGCCGTGGAGCGCCTAAAATCCAGAAAGTCAGACGTCATAGTTGGTGGAAACATAGGTAAAAACAAACTCACTCCGAATGAAAACGCAGTAGACGATTATTTAATTTGCCTGGAAACTCTTCATCCATATGTGGATTATTTTGTGGTGAATGTGAGTTCTCCCAATACTCCTAACCTCCGCGATCTGCAAGAAAAAGAACCTTTAAAAGCGTTACTTAGTGCTGTGAAATCTGCCAATGACGCCAAGGAAAATCCAAAACCAATTTTGCTTAAAATCGCTCCGGATCTTACTGACGGACAATTAGACGATATTATTGAGATCGTGCTAGAAACCAAAATAGATGGAGTCATTGCGACCAATACGACGATAGATCGTTCGAGACTGATCACTGAAGCTTCTGAAGTTGAGCGAATAGGAGCAGGAGGAGTCAGTGGTAAAGTTTTGGAGCAAAGAAGTACTGAAGTCATCCGATACCTGGCAGAAAAATCAAAAAATGCATTTCCAATCATAGGAGTAGGAGGAATCTTTTCTGCTAAAGATGCGATCGAAAAATTAGAAGCCGGAGCAAGCCTTGTACAGGTCTATTCGGGCATGATTTATGAAGGGCCTAGCTTGATCAAAAAGATAAAGAAAGGATTATTGGATCATTTTTCACAATAATTTGTCAATCTCAACGCTTTCAACTTAACTTAAAATCGGATTTGAATCGAATACATGGCCAATTCACCAAGGACCAATACTTTTCGCAAAAAAGCAGAAAACACCAATAAAAAAGTAAGTAAGCCTAAGGGCCCTAGCTTTTCTGTTGGCAAAATCAATACCGCAAAAATAATTTTGACTTTCGGGATCTTGCTGATGTCGATCTCTATATTTTTATTTATAGCTTTTGTGAGTTATCTGCTCAATGGACCATCTGATCAGAGTCTGGTGATGAATAATGCTGATGAGGCAATTCGTCAGGCAGCCCGAGAGTCGACCAATTGGTTAGGATACTTGGGAGCGCAAGCCGGCAACTGGCTAATTTATCGTTGGTTTGGCGTAGCCGCCTTTCTTATTCCTCCATTTCTATTTTTCTTAGGTTTCAAATGGAGCTTTAAGATTTCGTTGATTTCTCTCACTCGATACAGTGCTTTTGCTCTATTCTTCACTTTTTGGCTCGGTTTACTTACCGGCTATATTGTGATATTGATTCAAGGATATTCTTACTGGAGCTTTCTGTCAGGAGGATTTGGCTATGAATTAGCAAAGCTTTCGGCAGATTTCCTGAGCTGGGGAACCTTCATTCTATTGGGTGGATCCTTGTTGATTTTTGTTATTTTCTTCTTTGATATTGATAAATTAGACTGGTTTAGCTCCAAGCCAGCCGACCAATTAGACGAGCTGGATGAACCGGAAATAGGTTCTTCGATACCTGCTATAAATCCTTTTGGAGAAGATGAAATTGAAGAGGAGTTTGACGATGACGGGAGTGCCTGGACAATAAACGACAAAGAAGAAAAAGCCAAACAAGAACCAAAATCAGTTCCTGAACCAAAGAAAGATAGAGTTCCTTTTGATGTACCTCAATTGAATATCTTGGATGAGATCGAGGAAAATCCAGTTGAACAAATACCGGACACTAAAAACTTTTCGATTAATAAACCGGAAGAGGAAAAGACCGCTGAAGAAGTAGCCAACTTGGATGCCTATGATCCTACGATGGATCTTCCAAAATACAAATACCCAACTCTTGACTTGCTCAATGAATATGACGTTCAAAAAGTAACTGTCAGTCGTCAAGAATTAGAAGATAATAAAAACAAGATTGTCGAAACACTAGAGAACTTCAAAATAGGGATTCAGGAGATCAAAGCCACTATCGGGCCGACCGTTACACTTTACGAAATCGTACCTGAGCCAGGAGTAAAGATTTCTAAGATCAAAAATTTAGAAGATGATATTGCCTTGAGTTTGGCGGCATTAGGAATTAGGATAATTGCTCCGATTCCTGGCAAAGGCACAATTGGTATAGAGGTGCCAAATAAAAATAGAGAATTGGTACCCGCACGTGCAGTATTAGGAACTGAGAAATTCATGCATTCGGATAAAGAACTACCAATAGCACTTGGGAAGACTATATCGAATGAGGTTTTTGTAGCTGATTTGGCAAAAATGCCTCATTTGCTAATGGCAGGAGCTACTGGTCAGGGTAAATCTGTGGGACTCAACATGATCCTCGCATCTTTAATTTACAAGAAACACCCTTCTCAGTTGAAGTTTGTCTTAATCGATCCCAAGAAAGTAGAATTAACACTTTTCAATAAAATTGAGAGACATTTCCTCGCGAAGCTTCCTGGCGCTGAAGAGGCAATTATTACCGATACCAAGAAAGTAATCTATACCCTGAATTCACTTTGTATAGAGATGGACAATCGGTATGACTTGCTAAAAGATGCTGGAACAAGAAACCTAAAAGAGTACAATGCAAAGTTTGTCGCTAGAAAATTAAACCCTGATAAAGGGCACAGATTCATGCCTTATATCGTATTGGTGATTGACGAATTGGCGGATCTTATGATGACTGCAGGCAAGGAAATTGAAGGTCCAATTGCACGACTGGCTCAACTTGCCAGAGCGATTGGAATTCACTTGGTTGTAGCTACTCAACGACCTTCAGTTAATGTAATTACAGGTATTATTAAAGCAAATTTCCCTGCGAGATTGTCTTTTAAGGTAACCTCTAAAATTGATAGCCGAACCATCTTAGATACCGGCGGCGCAGATCAGCTCATCGGTATGGGAGATATGCTTTTATCTAACGGCTCTGAACTCACTAGAATTCAGTGTGCATTTTTGGATACTCCGGAAGTGGATGCTATCTGTGACTGGGTGGGTGAACAAAAGGGTTACTCGGATGCGTATTTGCTGCCTGAGTTTGTGGGAGAAGATGAAAACAATACCATAGGGCAAGTAGACTTTTCGGACTTAGACCCTCTTTTCAACGATGCTGCTAAACTGCTGGTAATGCATCAGCAAGGAAGTACCTCATTGATTCAGCGTAAATTGAAGTTGGGATATAATCGTGCAGGAAGAATAATTGACCAATTAGAAGCGGCTGGAATAGTTGGACCCTTTGAAGGTTCCAAAGCAAGGGAAGTGCTCATTCAGGATGAAGCTAGTTTGGAACGGTTATTGGACAGTTTGTAAAAGCTGTCTTATAGTTCAAAACAGCCACTTTTCATGAAAAAAAATACCCTAGTTTATACCTTCTTTCTTGTAGTATTTTTTGCCTTGAGTGCTCACGCACAAAAAGACGATAAAGCAAAAGTCTTCCTCGATGCCATGAGTCAAAAATTTAAGGCAATGAATGGATTTACAGCAAGTTTCGATTACACATTTCAAGACGGCTCAGGAACAAGCGATAGGCAATCCGGTGAACTAGCAGTGAAAGGTGAAAAATATCGCCTAAAACTCCCAGATCAGGAGATTTTCAACGACGGCAAAACTGTCTGGACTTTTATAGAATCCGACAATTATAAGGAAGTAACCATTAACGATTCAGATCAGATGGAAGGTGAGCTTACCCCATCAAACATCTATCGCCTATATGAATCAGGGTACGATTATAAGCTCGTGGGAGAAAAGCAATTTCAGGGAAAAACAGCTCAGATCGTCGAACTTTTGGCACAAAAAAAGAATGCACCTTTTGAGCAAGTGAAGCTGATGATAGACAAAATCTCGTTCAATCTGTTAGGCTGGGAAATGTACGATGGACAGGGAGGTGTATTTTCCTATGCCTTCAAAAACTTGGAAACTGATGCAGATCTTGCTTCTGGCTATTTTGTTTTTGATCCAAAAAAATATCCCGGAGTTGAGATCATCGACTTGAGATAACTAACTAAACCACTATGGACTTAAAGTCCATAGGTTAAGGGGTAGCGACTAGAAGTCGCCTTGGACCTCATCACTCTATGATAAAATTATCGTTGGTGTCATCTTTTGGACGTCTATGATGCTCAAGA
>Ga0307486_1001674_pt1 | contig 16459 bp, 13 predicted proteins | sample CBIW02metaG_FD_203663 | JGI IMG/M metagenome (GOLD analysis project Ga0307486, IMG submission 203663) | Sea-ice brine microbial communities from Beaufort Sea near Barrow, Alaska, United States - CBIW 0.2 | ecosystem: Environmental > Aquatic > Marine > Coastal | place: USA: Alaska | collected... | reverse complement strand
AAGGCGACGAGTCCAGATGCTAGCGCTTCTGCGTTCCCAATAAGTGAAATCACGCCGAAACCCGTGCAAGTACGCCAGTTTTCTACTTATAGGAGGATGTTGGGTGCCACCACCCGCGCACACGCGTAGGTGCCCGACTGGCCGAACCCGTCCGGCCCAGTCATGTAATAGTCGCAGCGGCTACCTGTGAAGAAGTCGTGGCGCGTGAACTTAGCAGGATAGGTGGGCGATCCCCAGAACTGCTCGATCTGGCGCGGGTCGGCGTACGCGTCCCACAGTCGCTGGACCGGAGCGGCGAAGTCGGCGATCACCGTCATGGTGAGGGCCTGGGGATCCTTGGTGACTGACGTGATGGGCATGACTTACTCCTCTGTTGCCAGGGTGGTCGGGGGATGGTCTTGAGCGAGCAAATCGTCCAGACGGCCAGATGCGGCCACGCCAGATTTCTTCGTAACGGTCCAGTAGGTTTTGGGCCCGGCGGATGGCGTCAGGATTGCCGCGGATCATGCGCTCGCGGCCGCGGGGGTGCTTGGTCACGAGCCCCGCTCCCTCTAGGACGGCCACGTGCTTCTGCACCGCGGCGAATGACATGTCGTAGTCCGCGGCCAGCTCGCTGACGGAGGACTCGACAGTGAGCGTGCGCCACACGATGTCGCGGCGTGTCGAGTCGGCCAGAGCGTGGAAGATGCGGTCCACGTCTGCGTCGGAGAATTCAGTATCTACAACCATTTGGTTGTACGTTACTCCGGGTGTGCCGATCGCGCAAAAGATAGCTCTCGCACCATGGCGTCCGAAACACGCATAGCGTTCGCCAGGATGGTCAGCACGGGGTTCACGCCGCCGTTGGTCACGTGGGTGGAACCGTCGATGACGCGCAAGTTTTCGTGGCCCCACACGCGTCCGTGCGGATCGGTGACCGAGCGCGACGGGTCCGCCCCCATGCGCGCCGTGCCCGCCTGGTGCTGACCACCGCTCGGGCCCGCGTCCGACGGATGCGGTGCCCACGGGATCACGGTGGTCGCGCCGGAGGCCCTGAGCCACTCGCCGGCGCGGTCGTTGAGGAAGCGCTGCGTGCTGAGGTCTTGCGGATGGACTCCGCCGCTCAGCCTCGCCACTGGCATGCCGAGCGCGTCCCGCACTGTCGGGTCGAGCGTCACGCGCGACGATGCCATGGTGAGTTCCTGCACGGGTCCCACCACCCGCTGCATGCGTGGCGACAGCCTCGCCAGGTCGCGCATCACATCCTTGCCATGCCACCCAATCAGCCCTGCGTCCTGCAGGTAGGACAGCGCGCTCGCGGGGGTGGGGACAAACTCGTTGGCCAGCATGCCGCCTCCCACGATCCCTCTATTGCCGTGCCTGAAGTCGTTGGTCGCGATAGCGGGGCCGGGACCCACGTAATCGTTGACGTCCTCGTCGAAAATCCCCAGCACGCCCGCGTAGACGTGGCCCTGGAGGTGACGCCCCACCTGGTCATGGCTATTGCCCAGCCCCGTGGGTTCGCGCTGCGATCGGCTGGCGAGCAACAGCCGCGCGGTCTCGATGGCCCCCGCCGCGAGCACCACCTGGTTCGCCCGCACCACGGCGTCCCACGGCCCGGTCGCGTCGGATCCCCGAATTTGCACGGCGACCACCCGACCATCAGCATCGGTGACCAGCTCCGTCGCCTGCGCCTCTGTCACGACGGCGAGGCGCCCCGTGGCGGCGGCGCGCGCGAGAGTGGTGTTCTGCGACCCTGACTTGGCGCTCACGGGGCAGGCGAAGCCCGCGCACTGCGCGCAGGCTACACACGCGGCTCTGCCATCACGCTCGACGGTGTTAATCAGCAGCGGCACGGGCAGCGTCGCCCAACCCAGTCGCTCGGCGCCGTCGAGGAGGCGAGTAGCCGGCCGCGTCATCGGCAGCGGGGGCATGGGAAAGGGGCGCGAACGCGGTCCCTCCGTGTGGGCGGAACCCGGGGCACCGCTCACCCCAAGGTCGTACTCGGCGCGGACGTAGTACGGCTCCATGTCGTCGTACGTCAATGGCCAGTCGGCGAGCGCACTACCGTCCGGCACGCCGTAGGTGCTGGCCATCGCGAAGTCCTGGGGCGTGAACCGCCACGCCTGAGCGCCGTAGACCCGCGTCCCGCCGCCTAGGGTCATCGCGTTGTTGTTCCAGCGCGGGTCCGTGGCATCGACGCTTACGGTGGCGTGGCCGTCGACAGCCACTCGTGGATTACCCACGACCGGCGGGCCTGTGAGCACGCCAAGTCCCGAGTCCGACCTCGGGTTGCGTAGGTGATCGCTCGCGAGGTCTGCGGTGGGCGGCGCGCCTCCACGCTCCACGACAAGCACGCGCAGCCCGGCCTCGGTGAGCGCCTGCGCTGCGACGCCACCCCCGGCCCCAGAGCCCACGATGATTGCGTCGTAGTTTCCCGCCGCCGCCTCGCGAGGAACGATGCTCGCGCGCACCCCTGCGGGAACGTCGTCCACCGGCGTGAACTCGCGGGGGTAAGGCCGCCAGCCAACCGACTCCCACGACACGGGGTTGGCGAGGTGACCGTGGGCGACCAAGCGGGCAAGTCGACGGAAGCCGGCATCGGCCGATGCGTCGTTAAGGGCCGCGGTGCGCTCGGCATCAGAAGCGAGCGCGAACCCTCCGGCCGCGCGGTCAAGGTCCGCGAGCACGTGCGCGAACTCTGGAGCCCACTCGGGGTGATCGTGGGCTAGTGCCTCTCTGACGATCGCCGCGGGATGGTGCGCGGCGGGGGCAATTGCTTTCGCCACTGGGTCTAGTAGCGCGTCGTCCAGCAGAGCGTCGTCGGTCACCAAGCCATCGTAAGGCGGCGCCGAGCTCAGAGCGCGTGGCTAGGAATCTTTGGCGATCGGGCCACCGACGTCCGCGTAGGTCTTGCCTCGCACTATCTGACTGACGGCCTGTTGCTGGGTGCCGAACTGCTCCGCGAGGTCGCTTTGAGACGCGCCCTCTTTGAATAGCGTGCGCATGCGGACCACGTCGTCTTCGCTGAACTGGCGCGCGGGAACCTCGGATCGCCCCGAGCGCCGCCCACTCATGATCGAGTGCACCGTGTGGATCGACACGCCGAGCGCGGCCGCCACCGCGGCGCGGGCCTGTCCCCCCTCGACGCGAGCGCGGATGTCGTCCACCTGCTTGATTGTCAGCGGCGCCCTTCGGGCCGATGCGTTGGCGGGCTTCTGTGTGGCGGCCTTCTTTGGTTTGGAAGCGGTTGGGGCCGCGATCGGGCCGCCGGCCGCCGCGCGTGTGCGGCCAAGCACTAGCGCCGACACCGTGTTCTGGCGCACGCCGTACGCCTTGGCCAGGTCGACCTGGCGCGCGCCCCCCTCGTACTGCTCGCGCAGCTCGACCACCTGGGCGTCGGAGAGCCGCACTCCGCCACCACTCGCGTCGTTCATTCGCAGCCTCCAGGGTTCGCCGCGCGTTGAACTGTCCGGCCCTCTCGACTCTAGCGAAACGTCACGAATGTGTCCGTACCCCTAGCTACAGGTATCCCCAAACTCCCCGGACTCAATCCCGATGTCCATTCGGTCAATAGGCTTGCGGCATGGCAAATCCACAAGCCCATAGCTACATCGACGGGTTCAACCTTTACTACGGTGCGCTCAAAGGGAACGGGCCCCTGAAGTGGCTTGACCTGCGCGCGTGGTGCGAGCGCCTTCTGCCCGACCACGACGTCGCCCGAGTTGTCTACTGCACCGCGCGCACTGAGGGACGCCCCGACAATCCGGGCATCCACCAGCGTCAAGACCAGTATCTGCGCGCCCTGGCGGTATCGGGCGTGGATGTTATCGAGGGAAACTTCAGCACACGAATGACGTCAATGTTGCGCGCACCGGGTAAGACATGCGAGGGATGCGACTTGTCGACTGGCGAGTGCCCAAGGTGTGGGAGCCGCAAGGTGCGAGTCATGAAGACCGAGGAAAAGGGTTCCGACGTCAACCTCGCTGTCGAGCTCGTGCGCGATGTCTTCACTGCACAACTCGACACGGCCCTCGTAGTATCGGGCGATTCGGACCTCCAGCGAGCCGTCGATATCGCGACGCAGCAAGGAAAACGAACAATCGTGGTCGAGCCGCGCAACCGCCCATATGCCGCGCTCAAGGGCGACGAGCGCCGCCGGGTACGCCAACAAGCTCTCGCTGATTGCCAACTCGCCGAAACCATCACGTTGCCATCAGGTACGAACCTCTCGCGCCCGCGAGACTGGTCCTGAAACACCAAGAGCCAGACCGAAGTCTGGCTCTGGGCCCAGCGACAGTCAGTGGCTGGGTGGGTGCGTCAAATGTATTACATACGCAGCACCGTGTCCACCTTCCCCCACCGGCCGTCGAGGTCAGCCCCCTTCACTACAGTTGTCCCCATGATCACTGGCGAACTCAAGAGCAAAATCGACGGCGTCTGGAACGCGTTCTGGTCGGGCGGAATCTCCAATCCCCTCGAGGTGATCGAGCAGATCACGTACCTGCTTTTCATCCGCCGCCTGGATGACCTGCATACCCTCGCGGAGAACAAGGCTCAGGTCACGGGCAAGATCGAGAACCCCGTGTTCACCGAGGAGCAGGCCGACCTGCGGTGGAAGAACTTCAAGGACTCCGACCCAGCGACGATGCTCACCACAGTTTCCACCAAGGTCTTCCCCTTCCTGCAGCAGTTGGGTGGGGACGGCTCCACCTACGGCGAGCACATGAAGGACGCGCGCTTCACCATCCCCACCCCCGCGCTGCTCAGCAAGGTGGTGGACCTGGTCAGCGACATCCCCATGACCAACCGGGACACCAACGGCGACCTCTACGAGTACCTGCTGTCCAAGATCGCGAGCGCTGGCGTCAACGGCCAGTTCCGCACCCCCCGCCACATCATCGAGCTGATGGTGGGAATGACGGCACCCCAGCCGATGGACGAGATCTGCGACCCCGCCTGCGGCACTGCAGGCTTCCTGGTCGCCGCGTCCGAGTACGTGCGCGAGACGCACCCGGGTTCACTCACCGACGCGACGCAGCGCGAGCACTTCCACAAGTCGATGTTCCACGGCTACGACTTCGACAGCACGATGCTGCGGATTGGCAGCATGAACATGCTGCTTCACGGCATTGAGAGCCCGGACATCCGCTATCGCGACTCGCTGTCCGAGGGAGTGAGCATTGACGCCGACAAGTACACGTTGATCCTGGCGAACCCTCCGTTCGCCGGGTCCCTCGACTACGAGTCCACCTCCAAGGACCTCCAGCGCATCGTCAAGACCAAAAAGACCGAGCTGCTATTCCTGGCCCTCTTCCTCAAGCTCCTCAAGCCCGGCGGCCGCGCTGCCGTCATCGTGCCCGATGGCGTTTTGTTCGGGTCGTCCAACGCCCACAAGTCGCTGCGCGAGGCGCTTGTCGAGGATCAGAAGCTCGATGCCGTGGTGAAGCTCCCGTCGGGTGTATTCAAGCCCTACGCCGGGGTATCCACGGCGATCCTGTTCTTCACCAAGACCAACTCAGGTGGTACCGACAATGTCTGGTTCTACGACGTCCACGCGGATGGCTTCTCGCTCGACGACAAGCGCGACGCCATTAGTGCGAACGACTTGCCCGACGTTCTCGAACGGTGGAGCGCCCGCGACACGACCGAGGCCGACCGCACCCGTACAGAGAAGAGCTTTTGCGTGCCAAAGTCCGAGATCGTTGGCGAAGGCTACGACCTCTCACTCAACCGCTATAAGGCGGTCGAGTACGACGAGATCGAGCACCGCCCGCCGCTCGAGATCATCGGCGAGCTCGAGACGCTCGAAGTCGAGATCGCACACGGTCTCGAGGAACTGAAGGCGATGCTCAAGTGACCACAGTTCCGCTTGGTGAGCTGATCGAGCCCGCCGCACTGAAACGTGCCGGCACAGGTGAGTACACGCTGCTCTCCATGACAATGCATGACGGACTAGTCGAGCAGGCGGCCCGCTTCGCGAAACGTATCGCCGGCAGGGATCTAACCCAGTACAAGGTGGTCGAGCGCGGACAGCTTGTGGTGAGTTTCCCCATCGATGAGGGGGTACTCGACTTCCTATCAACCAACGAGTCGGGAATCGTAAGCCCCGCCTATCGAGTATGGGACTTGTCAGGCGAGGATTCAGTCCACCGGCCGTACCTCAAGCGATATTTGCGATCACCTCGGGCATTGAACTACTACCGAATCAAGATGCGCGGGAGTACCGCACGCCGCCGATCGATGCCGGTCGACGACTTCCTTGCGATGCCAATTCCGCTTCCGTCGGTCGACGAGCAGCGGCGCATCGCCGCGATCCTCGACCAGGCCGACGCCATCCGCACCAAGCGCCGCCAGGTGATCGCCCACCTCGACTCCCTGACCCAGTCGATCTTCCATGAGATGTTTGACAGCTACGAAGCGACTTCGACGGTTTCGGAAGTAGCGATTCGAATGCGCACGGGTCCATTCGGTAGCCAACTCCTCCACGACGAATTTGTCGATGAAGGCATCGCAGTCCTCGGCCTTGACAACGTCGTCGCGAACCACTTCAAATGGGTCGGCCGCCGGTTTATCACCGAACAGAAATACGAGAAGCTGCAGCGCTACACCGTGTCCCCAGGGGATGTGCTGATCTCGATTATGGGGACTACGGGGCGGTGCGTTGTCGTGCCAAACGACATCCCAACCGCGATCAACACCAAGCACATTTGCGCCGTCACTGTTGATCGCGAGAATGTCGACCCGGAGTTTCTGCGCGGCGTCTTCCTCTGGCATCCTGCGTCGCGAGCGCACTTGCGACGTCAGACCAAGGGCTCCATCATGGCGGGACTGAACATGGGGATAATCAAAGCGATGCCGATTCCCGTTCCTCCTATCCGCCTGCAAAAGGCATTCACGCGTCGCGTCGATGAAGTTCATGCCGCTCTAGCGCTAGCCACCAAGGCATGTGACAGTGCCGATGCGCTCTTCAACTCTCTACAGTCCCGTGCGTTCAAAGGAGAACCATGAGCATCGAACAGACGGCTTCCCAGGTCCCCATCTGGCCTCACTTCGTAAATCCCACGCTTGAGGTGATGCTGAGCGGCGACACCATGTCTCGTCGTTCCATCGTGTCCAAGACGCTCGATGCTATCGGCCTCACAGACGAGGCACGCGCGGAGACTCTCGAGACGGGCGGATCCAGAGCGGAAGGTCGTGTCGGCTGGGCAATCACTCACCTCAACAAGGCCAGCCTGATCGAGCGCGTAGCCCGGGCCCAGTACAGAATCACGCCCGAGGGTCGCGTGTGGCTCACAGAGAACCCGCGGGGTGTGGTGGACTTTGCCGACGCGCACCAGAAGTTCGCCAAGTACTGGCCGCACACGGGAAAGCTCAGCGAGGTCACACCCACTGACCCGGTCCTCGATGCGGCCGATGAGACTGTCGACCCCATCGAGCAGGTCGAACGCGGCGTCACACGGGTAAAAGCAGAGCTGGTCGACAGCCTGCTGACACGCATCCGGGATTCCGACCCGGCGTTCTTCGAGCAGGCCGTGGTGGACGTGCTGCTCGCCATGGGCTACGGCGGCGTGGAGCAACGCGGCAAGCGCATCGGTGGCTCAGGCGACGGCGGAGTGGACGGCGTCATCGACCAGGACGCACTGGGCCTCGACCAGATCTACGTCCAGGCCAAGCGCTACGCTGAGGGCAACAACGTGGGACGTGAGGCCATCCAGGCGTTCATCGGGGCCCTCGCCGGCTTTGGCGCATCGCGCGGCGTCTTCATCACCTCCAGCAAGTTCACCCAGAATGCCAAGGACTACGCGCAGTCCATCCCCACCCGGGTGATCCTGGTGGACGGCAATCGGCTCGCTGAGCTCATGATCAAGTACCGGGTAGGCGTCCAGATCAAGCAGACCTACGACATCGTCGAGCTCGACGAGGACTTCTTCGAATAAGGAAAAGACCAAAGATTTTGAAATAGATCCTCCTCAAGGGAAGGTGTGCCCGAGACATGAGTGCCCAGGGAACCAACGTGGAGCCTCTCCCTGCCTCTGAGCCGCGCATTCATCTTGTAGGTGGGATCAATTTCTCCACCTGGGCAGACCTCAAATGGAGCCGAGCAAGCGGCCACTTCGCAATTCTCAAGGCGCGGTTTGAGGAGTGGCACGCAAGCGCACCACTTTCAGTAGAGAGCGTGTTGCGCGAGGATGCACGAGCTGTCGATCTGGTTGCGCGTGTCCCCTGCGGATTCCCGACTCATGAATGGGCGTTGAACCTTGGAGATGCGCTCCACAATCTAAGAAGTGCCCTTGATGCGGTCGCTTGGGGAATGGCTCACTTCGACGACGCCATACCCGCGAATCCGACGAAGGTGACTTTCCCCATCTGTAGCACTGAAACGCAATGGAACGCTGCCCTCAAGGTCTGGGCCGGAGCGATACACCCCGAGCTTCAAGCCCGACTTAAGGTACTGCAACCCTTCAACTACACAAACGGGGCAGGCGATGCACTGCTCTCCATGCTTCATTCTCTCGACATCCAAGATAAACATCGAGACATCCTGACAGTGACAGCTGATCTCAACGAGATCGGACTCGATGGTTTCTTTGAACTCGAGGACCCCGAAGCAGAAATGAACATTCGACTCGAAATGCATTCCGAGGCAAAGTTCCGGGACGGAGTGTTGTTGGGGACAATGCACACGGGAGCACGCGTACGTTTGACTGGACAGCTATTCCTCCGGCCCGCTGTTAGAGCGCAACTGACCCACAGAGAAAGCACCTACGACGCGATTGAATTGCTCGAAAAGTTTGTTGTCGAAACTCGGCGCTACCTGGATATTCTCATGCATGGGCTGGCCACTCCGGATGATGCTGACGAAGCACAATGGTCTCCGTTGGAGGTCGGGCCGCCTGCAACGTAGCCATGCGCATCAGCAACGCCTCTTAGCCAGAAGTCAAATTTTTCATAAGTTATGACTCCGGACACCCAGACTCTTGACTAGTTCATAACTATGCATAACTATGGAGTCATGGACACCGCAGAGCTCATCGCAGCCGGCGAGAACCAGCACGTCGAGTTCAAGCGAGAAATCAACGACCGCGATCTCGTGGAGGCCGCCGCCTGCTTGGCGAACGGCGACGGTGGCACGTTGCTCATCGGCGTCGATGAACCAAACGTTGTCGTAGGAGCAGCTCCGCGGACCGGGGGCCATATGGACCCCGCTCGCATCGCCGCTTACATCCAGAACAACACCGAGCCAGCGTTGCCCGTCATGGTGACAGTCGAACAGCTCAATGGCCTGCCCGTCATTCGGATCAACGTCCCGCGTGCCGACCCCTGGCCCGTTGCGACCAAGAAGGGCGTCTACACCAAGCGGGTACTTGACTCTCGCGGGAAGCCTCAGTGCGTACCCATGACCCCCCACGAGATTGTCGGCGGCGGAATGATGACCCGAGGTATGGACTACGCGCGGTCCTCGGCCGTAGGGGCGACGTGGGAGAGCCTCGATCCAACCGAGTTCGAGCGATTTCGGCGACTGTGTAGGCAAGGCGGCGACGAACCCATCGGTAACCTATCCGACGAAGACATTCTCCGTGCGCTCGGACTGGTCGGCACCGACGGCGGCCTCACGCTGGGCGCCGTGCTGCTGTTCGGAACAACCGAAGCGATTGGCAAATGGGCCCCATCAGCAGAAGTCCTATTCCAAGATTTGCGAGCCGGGGACGCTCAGACCAACGAACGATTCCACGGGCCGTTGATACGAGCGGCCGAATGGCTTAGTCAGAAAGTCGACGAGCGACAGAGCAACACAGAGCTGATCACAGGGATGTTCAGGGTCGAGGTTCCACTCATCCCCTTGAGAACACGACGTGAGTCAGTCGCGAACGCACTGGTACACCGCGACTACTCGGCTCTCGGACCGGTCGTTGTGCAGATCACGGATGCAGAGTTTTCAGTGTCGAATCCGGGAGGATTGCCGCCCGGCGTCACGATCACCAATCTCCTAGAGCAGTCGAGGCCTAGGAGTCCCCTCCTTGCTGATGCATTCAAGCGCGCGGGCCTGGTCGACCGTCGCGGCAAGGGCGTCAACGACATGTTCGAGCAGCAACTCCGGGCTGGACGCGACGTGCCCGACTACTCAAGGACAACGAGCGACTCCGTTACGGTCATCGTCCCCTTGGGTACCGCTAACATCGACCTCGTACGCTTCCTTGTCCAATTCGAGAACGACACGCAACACACACTCGGGGTCAGCGAGCTTCGTCTCGTTCATGAAGTTCACACGCAAGGCTCCGCAACGGCAGCGGAACTTGCCGACACCCTCAGCCTTCCAGCATCGATTGTGCGAGGCGCGTCCGGAAGGCTCGTCGAGCAGGGCGTTCTCGAGTCTCGTGGCCAGGGCCGCAGCCGTAGGTACCACCTCACTGCGCGCTTCTACGACCTTGCCGAGGATCGCGCGGCATACGTACGTGTCAAAGGCGCAGATCCATTGCAGCAAGAGCGCATGATTCTCGACTACGTGGACTCCTTCGGATCAATTACCCGAAGTCAAGCGGCTCAGTTGTGCCAGACTGCGCCAAGCCAGGCTCGGCGGGTCCTCAAACACTTAGTCGACGATGGCCGCTTGGCACTCGTTGGCGAGCGCCGCGGCGCTCGGTACGTAATGCCCTCCGACACCAATGATCCGAACTGATCGCTAAGGTACGAACATGGCAACACGCTGGGGGAACGCTCATGGATAACTTCGACTTTGCCAAGCCGCTCCTGCCCACCGTCTATGCCGATTGCGCGCGCGCCGAGTCCTACATGGCGTCCGACCCCCGCTCAGCGTGCTTTTACAGCCGCCGCGCGGTCGAACACCTGGTCTCCTACCTGTACGACGTCCTGGGGCTCGAGGTGCCCTACAAGAGCGACCTCGCCGCACGCACGCACGACCCAGCCTTCAAAGCGGTGGTTGGCCACAGCATCGGGCAGAAGCTGACCCTACTGCGCAAGCTGGGCAACGGTGCCGTCCACGAGGAGCAGCCCGTGTCGACGCAGGCGTCGCTACAGGCGCTGAAGGACCTGCACCACGTGGTGGTCTGGGCGACATTCCACCACTCGACGAACCCGGAAGCCGCTCCCACGGGTGCCGCCTTCGACCCGGCGCTCGCAGCGCAGGCCGCGCCTCTCACACGTTCTGAGGTGACCGAGCTCTCCCAGAAGTTCGAGCAGCAGGACGCCAAGTATGCGGCAGATCTTCAGGCCAAGGACGAACTCCTTGCCGCGCACCAGGCGCAGATCGAAGAGCTGAAACAACAGATTGAGGCCGCACAAGAGTCGAACACGCAGCAGGATGACCGCGACTACGACGAAGCCGAGACCCGCGACCTGTTCATTGACGTTTTGCTTCGTGAGGCGGGCTGGCCGCTCGCCGACGCCCGGGACCGCGAGTACCCGGTGACGGGCATGCCCAACCAGCCCGGTACAGGCTTTGTGGACTACGTGCTGTGGGGCGCGGACGGGCGGCCACTGGCCGTCGTCGAGGCCAAGCGCACGCGCAAGTCCCCGCAGGTGGGTCAGCAGCAGGCGAAGCTCTACGCGGACTGCCTGGAGGCTCAGTTTGGCCGGCAGCCCATGATCTTCTACACCAACGGGTACGAGCATTGGCTGTGGGACGACGCCGCGGGCTACCCGCCGCGCGAGGTGCAGGGCTTTTACACGCGGGACGAGCTCGAGCTGATGATCCAACGCCGCCAGTCACGGGCGACGCTGTCCGGTGCCGGTGTCAATACCAACATCGCGGGCCGCCCTTACCAAGTGCGTGCCATCCAGGCGGTCGGCCAGGCCTTCGACGGCAAGCAACGCGAGGCGCTCCTTGCGATGGCGACTGGGTCAGGCAAGACTCGCACCGTGATTGCGCTGGTGGACCAGCTCATGAAGGCCAACTGGGCTAAGCGCGTGCTCTTCCTCGCCGACCGCACAGCGCTAGTGAACCAGGCCGCCAACGCGTTCAAGGCGCAGCTGCCCGATGCGACCACGGTCAACCTCGTGACCGAGAAGACCACCGATGGCCGGGTATATGTGTCGACGCACCCGACCATGATGAACCTGATCAACGAGGTGGACGACGCCGGGCGTCGCTTTGGCCCGGGCTACTTCGACCTGATCATCATCGACGAGGCGCACCGGTCGGTGTACGCGAAGTACGGCCAGATATTCGAGTACTTTGACGCGCTGCTGGTGGGCCTGACTGCCACCCCCAAGGATGAGGTGGACCACAACACCTACCGGCTGTTCCACCTTGAGGACGGCGTGCCCACGGACGCGTACAGCCTGGACGAGGCCGTGGCAGACGGATACCTAGTGCCGCCCAAGGGCGTCGCGGTCGACACCCAGTTCCTTCGCGACGGCATCAAGTACGAGGATCTTTCCGACGAGGAAAAGGACCAGTGGGACACACTCGAATGGGGTGAAGACGGACCGCCTGACGAGGTGGGGGCAGCGGACCTCAATCAGTTTCTGTTCAACGAGGACACGGTCGACAAGGTGCTTGCCACCCTCATGACCGACGGCCACAAGGTGGCCAGCGGCGACCGCATCGGCAAGACCATCATCTTCGCCAAGAGCCAGGCCCACGCCGCGTTCATCGCCAAGCGGTTTGACATCCAGTACCCAGGCCTGGGCGGCCAGTACGCCCGCGTCATCACCCACAGCACCGCGTACGCGCAGTCGCTCATCGACGACTTTTCAATCACCGAGAAGCCGCCCCACATCGCGATCAGCGTAGATATGCTCGACACCGGCATCGACGTGCCCGATGTCGTCAACTTGGTGTTCTTCAAGATGGTTCGGTCCAAGTCCAAGTTCTGGCAGATGATCGGACGCGGCACCCGCCTGCGTCCCGACCTGTTCGGCCCCGACCTCGACAAGCGAGACTTCTATGTCTTCGACTTCTGCGGCAACCTGCAGTTCTTCGGACAAGACCTCCCCGGAAGCGAAGGGTCCACTCAAAAATCGCTTACCCAGCGCATCTTCGAGGCACGCGTGGGCCTGATCACCGGACTCGATGACGCGGACACCGCAGCGGAGTTGCGTGCATCTGCCGCAAACGAGTTGCACGCGGTGGTGGCCGGCATGAACCTGGACAACTTTGTGGTTCGACCTCACCGCAAGGCTGTAGAACGCTTCGCCGATGCCGCAGCTTGGGAGTCGTTCAGCGACGAGGCCGCCACGGAAGCCCTTGGACTCTCCGGCCTGCCGTCCGCAGCGGCGGGCTCGCGCGAGCAAGCCAAACGATTCGACCTCATGATTCTCAGCGCGCAACTGGCGACCCTGAGCGGCGACGCCAAGACAGTAGAGCGTATTCGCAAGTCGATCCAGCTGATGGCAACGAACCTGCTCGGCAAGACAGCGATCCCGCAGGTCAAGAAACAGGCGGAGCTACTCGAGGACGTCGCTGGCGACCTGTGGTGGATCGACGTGACGCTGCCGATGCTGGAGCTCGCGCGACTGCGCTTGCGCGGCCTCATGGAGTTCGTGGACAAGACCACGCGCAACCCGGTCTACACCGACTTCGAGGACACGCTCGGCGAGGCGGTGGCCGTGGACCTGCCCGGCATCGCGCCCGGAACCGACATGGAGCGCTTCCGCGCCAAGGCCGCGGCGTACCTGAAGGAACACCAGAACCACGTCGCGCTCCAACGCCTACGCCGGAACAAGCAGCTCACCGCAGGAGACCTCTCCGCGCTCGAAGCGATGTTGCTCACCGCCGGCATCGCGCACGGCGCCGACTTAGCACGCGCATCGGGAGACAGCGGCGGACTCGGACTGTTCATCCGCTCGCTGGTGGGCCTGGACCGCTCGGCGGCCGTCGAGGTGTTTGAAACATACCTGGACGACACCAGGTTCACCGTGGACCAGGTCCGATTCGTGAATCTCATTGTCGACGAGCTCACCGCCAACGGCGTGATGGAACCGCAGCGACTGTTCGAATCGCCATATACGGATAGCGCCCCCACCGGGCCTGAGGTGTTCTTCCCTCCTGCAGATGTCACGGTGATCGTGGATATCCTCGGCGAGGTTCGCTCGCGAGCAATGCCAGCAGACGTCGCCTGACCCGTGCGATGTAAAGAACTCTTGACATCGGCCGACGCGTGCCTTACCTTTTTCCATGTAAAGAACTTTTGACATCAAAACCAAAGGATCACCATCATGGCGGCATCCGAAGATCGCAGCGCAGACACAGCGAACGAGTTGACCGAGCCGCCGGCGCCCATGTCTTTTGGCGAGCGCAACGTCTGGGCCTCCGCGATCGCCACCGCCATAGCGACGGTGGCCTATCTGGTCGTCGTGGTTCCACGCGCCCTAGCAAGCCCCGTTGACCAGGTCGACTGGGTGATGCCCATGGTCTGGGCCATTGGCGGAGCGATCGTGGGCACGATCGTGCTGTCCATCGCGGGTGCGATTGGCAGTGAGGTCAACGGCACCATCACCACATCCGTGTGGGCCTCACTGTCCGGACGTACCGGAAGAGAGATTGCGCCACTGCACGAGGAGGACATTCGCGATCGCGAGATCAACGAACTCGGAGAGCGCACCACCATGTCAATCATGGCGTCCAGTCTGTTCATGATGTTGGTCCTCGCGATAGGCGACGCGGACAGCTTCTGGATCGGCAACACGGCGCTCATCGTTGGCACCATCGGTACATTGGCAGGCGCCGGAGTCAAAATTCGCGCGTACCGCCGGGGCTTCTGAGCGTGGGGGGCAAGCCGGCCACGCGGGTCACCAACAACATCCGTGCCCTGCGCGCCGAGCACGGCGAGATGACGCAGGCGGGACTCGCCGCCGCAATCGGCGTGACGCGACAGACGGTCATTGCGATCGAGCAGGGCAAGTACTCGCCGTCGCTCGAGATGGCGTTCCAGATCGCACGCGCATTCGGCGTCCCACTCGACGAGGTCTTCGAATACCCCGGACCCGAAGAGGGGTAACGATCACCGACCCCCTCCCAACCTCGCCGTAGTCCCCAACACTCATCAACTCAACGCACTACACCTCTACTTCGCACACCCAAAAAGTAGGAGAACATCATGCCCAACCTCAAGCACACCGCCCGCATCACCGGGCTTCTCTACCTCGGCGTCGCGATCACCGGGCTGCTCGACTTCCTTGTGATTCGCGGTCAGCAATACGTCGCAAGCGACCCCTCGGCGACCCTTGCCAACCTGGTCGGCAACCCCACCCTCGCTCGGCTCGGCATCGCCGCCGAGCTGGCCGTAGTCCTCACGCAGGCCCTCGCCGCGATCTGGTTCTACAAGCTGTTTCGGTCCGCCAACCCCGTCGCCGCGGGTGCAATCGCGGCGTTCGGTCTGGTCAACGCCGCCGCAATCCTCGGCAGCGCGGCCTTTCTTGCCACGGCGCTCGGCGTGGCCGGCGATCCCAGCCTGGCGCCGGGAGGCGACGCGGCCGCGACTGTGCAGCTGATGTACACGGCCTCGGGTGGCTTCTGGGCCGCGGGCGCGATCTTCTTTGGGCTGTGGCTGATCCCCATGGGATTTGTCGCGGCGCGGTCTGGCTGGATGCCGCGAGCACTCGGCTGGGTGCTGATGATGGGCGGCGTGGGATACGTCGTGAGCGCCTTCGTCGCCGTGCTGTTGCCCGATGCGACCGCGCTCACCACAGCACTCACCGTCCCCGCCTCGGTGGGCGAGTTCTGGATGGTCGGGTACCTGCTGGCGGTCGGGGTGCGCTCGAGCGCCGCTCCCGTCGCAGAATCCGGGGTCAACACTCAGGCGTAACGTAGAGGCATGCCCCCCCTGCCCCAACATTCGCCTCGCGGGCGGAGCGCATGAGCCGCACTTTTGCCTCTCTGAGCATCTATAACTACCGGCTGTGGTTCGCGGGCGCGATCGTGTCCAACGTCGGCACGTGGATGCAGCGAGTGGCGCAGGACTGGCTGGTACTCACGGTACTCACCAGGGATTCGGGCGTGGCCGTCGGTATTGTCACCGCGCTTCAGTTCCTGCCCTTCCTGCTGTTCACCGCCTGGGCGGGCGTGCTCGCCGACAGGGTGGACCAGCGCAAGCTTCTTCTCGCCACCCAAACGGCGGCGGCCGTTCTGGGGATCGGCCTCGGCGCCCTCGTCCTGTTCGGCCACGTCCAGCTGTGGCACGTGTACATCTTCGCGTTCGCGCTGGGCGTTGTGACCGCGATCGACGCCCCCGCACGTCAGACGTTCGTCGCCGAGCTCGTCCCCACGCAGAACCTGCCGAATGCGGTGGGCCTCAACAGCGCATCGTTCAATGCCGCCCGCCTGCTGGGCCCTGCGGTGGCCGGCCTGGTCATCGCGTGGGTAGGCACCGGCTGGGTTTTCATCGTGAACGGATTCACGTTTATCGCGACGATTATGGCGTTGCTGGCGATGCGTCCCGCGGAGCTCCGGGGTTTGGAGCGTGCGACACGTAAACGTGGACAGATCAGGGAGGGAATCCGCTACGTGCGACGGCGA